>VFQN01000648.1_pt1 | contig 63300 bp, 74 predicted proteins | sample 3512371 | NCBI WGS metagenome assembly VFQN01 (sample SAMN10412370, study PRJNA504923) | tailings metagenome | isolation source: Replicate 2 from Balatoc abandoned mine | place: Philippines: Itogon, Benguet | collected 2017-08-28 | reverse complement strand
GGGGGGGGGGGGGGGGGGGGGGGGGGGGGGGGGGGGGGGGGGGGGGGGGTGTTGGAGGGGTTGTGGGGTTGGTGGGCGCGGGGACGAGGCAGCACGGGTGGAGTGCAAGGTGGTGGGCGGTTAGGAGTAGGAAGCAGGGCAGAGGCTGCCGGTGGGGGGCTGGGGGCTGTGGTCGATAAGGAGGCAGAGCGGGTGGACCATGGCGCTGGCATACACAGCATGCGGAGACGGTTGGAACAGTGGCTAGGCTGGCTGCGGAACCTGTTCCACCGGCAACACTGGTAGTGAAGTGCGCAGGAAGTGGTGTAGGCAGGGGGGCGCTGCAGGCTTGCAGACGCATGACACGAGTGCGATGCGTTGTGCACGCGCCCGCTGCGCACGACGCGCTTGCTGAGTCGGACCAGGGGAGAACCCGGAAACCCCCTGGAAAGCCGCGATAGGCTGTGATGGGTTAGGGTGCACTCCAGTGGCTGCGTGCCGGCATGTGCCGGCTTTTCTTGACGCAGTGGCAACAGGTGGGCCAACATGCAGCTAACACACTACCCCTGTGTATGGGCATTGGTACGTCAAACAGACGTAGTTTGCTGGCTTAAGAGTTGCCACATGTCCCAACACACCGTTTTGGTGGTTACTACTCTGTGCTGCTGGTCGATCGCCTGCAGCGTGCAGGCTGTCTGGGTGCCTGGGAGGGGACCAGGAGGAGTGGAGGACCCGTCCCCTGGGCGGGACGATCTGGAAAGCAAGCAATTGCGACCTGCTGCATTTAGGTTGCAACCGGGCCCCTTTGTCCATACAGAGATTCACCGATCGCAGTATCTCACAGTATGTTTTAGGCCTGCATACTTGCTTGCCGAGGGAGAGATGAATATGGGTACTGAAAATATGCGTGCGGCCTCGAACGCGGGGGGCGTCTCAGGGTCTGTGCAACGGATGTTGCAGCAAACCAAAGACATGTGCAGGCTCTTGGAGGCATGTCGCAACTCTAGCTCGTTTCCGCCAACGTTCCCGGTCCCGGCGCCCTTGGACTTCTCTGGCGCGGGCGCTGCTGCGGACGCCACCCCGGTTACAATCCTGACAGATCTGCGCGAATCACTGCTGCAGCTGCTAACGTACATGCATGATGACATCAAGGAAAGGGGAGAAGGTCGGTCCCGCCGTTGTTGCACCATCATGTTGCATGAACGGGTCAGGGAGGTAGCACGGTCGGGGATGGCACGTGCCCCCGGCCGAGTACAGCTGAACCCTTGAGCACCTCCCGCAACCATGATTCCAGTCTAGCCAATGCCACCATAGATGGCTCATGGGGCGCTCTTGTAGTCCTAGCGGCCGTCGTGATGAAGGATGCTCCAACCACATAAACACGCGCCTGGCCTGCGCTCCGTTCCCCACAGACCCCTCCCACCACCTGCCCACCCGCAACATGCTCGCCAGCGTGCTGAGTATGGTGCTCGCATCGGCCAGCTCGTGGGAGGAGGCCGACGCGAAGTGCCGTTCCGGGAGCAGCAGACCAGCTGCCTCGGGGTCGCAAGCAGCAGGGGGGTGTGGGGCGGCGGTGGGCAGCGCGTGCCGCGACCCAACAGCTGCGGGGCCCGCGACCCAGGACTCACATCAAGGGGAGGATGAGGAGGCTGTTACTAAGCACGGGATAGCAAAGCGCAATCTGGGGGAGCTCGTGACAAGGACGCTGGAGGTGTATGCGGCGGCTCTGGGGCGGAGCTTTACTGGGCGGGGCCAGGAGGGGGAGCAGGAGGGAGCGGGGCAGGGGCAGCAGGGCGAGGGGGCAGTGGCGGAGGCAGCAGCGCTGGCGGAGTGGTATGCGCTGGCGTGTGAAGCTGCCGGCAGCTACGCCATGGCTGTGGCGGCGCCGGGGGAGCAGCAGCGGCTGGCGGACATGATGAGGCTCAACCTGGGGCCCCTGCCGGCGATGGGTAAGAGGTTACTGCCGTCGTGGTTGTGGACTAGGGTGGTTTCGGGGGGTTTGCTGCGGGCCTGGATCACCACTTCTGTGCCGGGCGGGGGTTGCTGCCGGATCACTACCAGGGGAGGCCTCCGTCGCTCAGCCGCCGGGATTTGTGTACGTTACACGGCAGCCGCCGCGACAGAGCCCTCCACTGGGCACAACCGACCTCCAACGTTGCTTCTCGTGACCAACAACCCATGTAACGCCCCCTCCACAGGCACCCTGCCCTCCCCGCCACCTCGGCGCCTGGCCGCCGCCCTGGCCGGCGGCTACCTGCCCTGCCTCGAGCGCCTGCTTCGCCGCTGCGGCCGCTGTTCCACGCACGCCGACGTGCGGCTGCTGCAGCTGCTGCTGCCGCCCGGCGCCCACACCTCCGACCTGCTGTGGGCCCTTGCGTACGGAGACCCCAAGCAGGCCACCTCCCTGGTGCTCACCCTGGCCAAGGTGCTGGCCCGCTTGGACGAAGGCTGGGCTGCGGGTGTGGTAGAGGTCGTGGTGGGCAACAGGACGGTGTCATCGGCAGCATCGACAGCAGCAGTGGCGGAGGAGGTAGGGGCAATGGCGACAGGTGCAGCAGCGGCGGCAGCGGGTCCCGGGGATGCTTGTCGCAGCAGCAGCGCATCCATGGACGATGCGGGTGCGGCCGGGGATGATCCGGCCTGCCGCTACGCAGTGTGGACCGTGCGCACTGCGAGCCTGGTGCTGGGGCAAGGCTTCGCGTGGGGGGAGAGCAGGGGCAAGGACGCGCCGCCGGAGGTTGCGGCGGCGGCGGAGGCGCTGCTGCGGCAGGCGGGGGCGGAGGCGGAGGCGGAGGCGGTGAGGCAGCCGCGGGCGACGGTGGCTGAGGCGCAGCTGGTGGGGATGGCAACGGGGCTGCTGTGCCAGGTGGGGCCGGGGCTGAGCAGGGCGCTGAGAGGGGCCTGCAGGACCCTGGCGGACCAGCAGGGGCAGGGGCAGGGGCTGGCGGAGCTGGTGGGCGAGTGTGTGCCGTGTGTGTTGCAGACGGCGCTGGTGGCTATGCGCACGGCGCTGAAGCACCAGCGGCGCGGCGAGGCGCACGAGGAGGCCGGGCGGGGGGAGAAGGCGGAGGCGGAGAGGAACCTGGCGAAGGCGTGGGAGGAGCAGTTGCTAGGCCGGGAACACACGGACTTTGTGCAGCTGGTGGGTGCGGTGCTCAACTGCATGGGGCAGCTGCCCGCGGGAACGGTCGCTGGACGCATTGCCAAGCTGGCCACCGAGCTGGGCATGTGTATTATCTCACTGGCAGGGCACCGGATCCGAGGGCTGTTGCTGCCCGGGTCCGTGGGCACCCGTAACATCGGGGGCGTGGTCGTACCGTGGGCCGTGATGCGGGGGCCGGACTCGCCGCCGCCGGTGTGGCTGCCTGGGAAGCTGCGCGAAGCTGCGGAAGCTGCGATGCGGGCTGGGGACAGGGCTACGGCCCGGAGGGCGAGGGAGCTGGCGGAAGCTGTGGCGGCGTGGTCGCAGGATCGGCACTATCCGTTGGATATTGAACAGAGCGTGGGGAGGATGCGGGGGCAGCTGTGGCTGGTGAGTCCGGAGGAGGTGGGGCGGAGGCTGGCGGGCGGCTGCTGCAGCAACGGGGCGTGCGTGCAGCTGGAGGGGGACAGCGAGGCGGCGGTGAAGCTGCGGAGGTGCGGGGGGTGCAAGGCGGTGAGGTACTGCTGCCAGGAGTGTCAGGCAGCGGACTGGGCCGCGGGACACAAGCAGGCGTGCAGGGCGAGGTAGATGTGCGGGACTGTCGGCAGGGCTGGGGCCGGGGGTAGATGAATTATAAGGGCCCATCCTTTACCTTTTGCGAGCCGTGTGATAGCGTTGAGGTCAAGGTACGCAGGTGTTGGGGTGTCGTAGGTAGGGCTCGGGGCTGGGAGGGCCGGCCCTTGCAACAGTGAGCTGTATCAGAGAGGCGCTTCGTAGTGTTGCACACGTTTTGCCCTGTCAAAGCATTGGGCGTGCCAGCGTGCGAGTTCCAGGGCTGCGTGAGATGAGCGTGCGCAGGGGTGATGTAGCCTGCGCTTCTTGTTGTCCTCATCCGCTTTCTCCTTTTGCAAGCGAGCTCGTTGTTAGTGCAAGCCGGCGCAGCCGCCCATGGCGACAGCATTGCGGTTAGCAAGGTGGATCACAGTGTATCATGGCTTTCGTTGTGCCAATTTTGGCTTGCGTGCACAGCATTGGTGGTGAGCAAGTAGCGTGTGCGCTTTGTAGAGGACAAGGGAAATTAGCTGGGCAGCTGACGGTGGGAGCGTGCGCCCTGGTGCGCCATGCATGGGACAGCCAGCAGGCGAGCAGGGTACACGCTGGTGCGGTGCAGTACGGACCCACGGGTCATTCTGTGGCGCGTTGCTGGCTTGTCAATTCCAACCGGCACGCTAGTGAGTCATGTGGTGCCTGAACAGGTAGACAGACACTGGGCTGCGTGGTGCTGTCAGATAGATTGGCAACGTGCGGGAACGCCATGACGTTCTGGACGGAGGAAGCATTGTTAATGCTGGCTAGCACGCGACGGAGGAAGCATTGTTAGCGCTGGCTTGCACGCTGCTGTCTATCCATGTACAGCCATGCTTACAAGCATGCAACTGCCTGCTACTGCCCGTCCATGTACACCAAAACACACAATGTGGCATGACCAGGATACAGGAGGTCGATGTAGTACGTTAATGACCTCCCGACCCGTTGGCACACGTGATAGGGGCGCGGTACTAGCCAAGGTGTTATTAGCCAAGTCGCAGAACAGGACACGTTCATGACGCAAATGGCCAAGGCACAGTTGCGGCTTAAGAGCTACAACGGTACACGGTTGCATGTGTGGTACAGCCCCATCTGGCCCCATGGCGCGCATGGACAGGTACCGGTAAAGCAGTCATACCTCAGAGCAGCACGCACCAAAGAGGCTGACACCAAAACCCAATCACGCCTCTCGTGTACTGCCTCATGCAGAACACACACGCAAACGGGCGCGGACAACATGAGACGTCTGACAAACAAGTGCGAGCCCAATCTCCACAGCGGTCCCCCTGGATCCCCCAACCCCCTCCTCCGACAACCCCTTGCACCAGTTGCACGGGCACTGCCCCACGCCCCCATCCTGTTCGAGTGCCGGTCGTACTTTGTGTACTGCAGTCACAGCCATTACAAGTGCACTGGACATGGTCGGTCACGGCAGTACGGCAACGCAAGGAAAGGTACAACATGTACACAACCATACATGCCAGCCGAATGCAGCGTTAGTACACAGCATGATTCATCTACAACATCAGCATCAGCAACCCACAGCCGCCACCGCACAGCTGACACCCCCGCTGTGCCCAGCTGGACACATCCTGCCCTGCCGACTCTTTGACCAGTGCTGGTCTGCATGGGCCGTACCACGCCTGTATCCCCCACCGCACTGCAAGCATAACCAACAAACCCACATGCACCATGGACCTGAACCCTCAAATTTAAGCAGTAAACAAGCGGCCTGACATCTGCGACCGCTGGGTTGACTTATTGCACAGGGAAAAGCAAGCGCAATGGCAAGCAGGCCGCGAGCTCGACTTTATCTTGTACGCTGGAACGTCAGTGCGGCGGGCCATGTCCACCTCCAACACGCAGATGACACAGCAGCTTAAAAACTAGTTGGGCGGGCCGAGTGGGCCCGCCTAGGGGCGAAGAGGCTGGCGCGGAGAGGCCTCACACAGACACATACATCGCCCAGAGGACGGGACGGGTTGCGGCCTCCGGCGTTAGCTGTGATGGCGAGCGAAGCGAGGCAGGGACCGCAGAGCGGCACGTGGCACACGCCCTGCGCCGAAGGAAGAGGCCCGGGTATCTGCCGGACGTGCAGTAGGGGAGAAGAGGGCCGCAAGCACACGTCAAGGCCAAGGCACTCTATCTCCACCAGTTAAGCCATACTTTGCCGTGCCCCACGCGCAAACCCACGACCGACACATGCGTACGGCAGCCCGCCCCCCTGCCGTACGATACGATTACCGTACCCACCTTCCAGTACGTACACGCCGTTGCACGTGTCCGCCATGTCCCATTCTGCCGGCAGGTCAGCGGCGAGCGGCCCGCCAGCGCTGCTGAGGCAGTAGTCGCGCTGTCCGTCGCTGCTGCGGGTGAAGATGGAGAAGGCCCTGCAGCCCGGCTGCCGCAGGCACAGGGCCGCGATGTCGTTGTGGCTCATGCCGCCCAGGGTGCCGCAGGAGGTGGTGGTGGTGTGGGCGCCTGGGGCGTTGCGCCACCTGCAGCGGTTGAGCAGGGACAAGGGGCATCGTTGGGGTACCGGATGTGTGGTCAATGATGTGCGTGGGCCCTACTGTAGGGATAGCTTGGAGCGGGGGGCACAGCAAAGGGGAGGGCTTTGCGCTAGGCGAAACACCGCAGATGGCGGCCTGCGGACGGCCTGCCGCATACCACATGGGCGCCCTGGCCCATGCCCTTGCTCCTGCTCCTGTCCCTGCCCCTGCCACGGCCTCGGCCTAGCAAGTTGCGTGCAGTCTTTGTGCCCCACGGCAACCTCGCTGCCGGTGCGCCATACAAGTTTGTGCCTGGCCTGTACTGTGGTACGGCACGAGCATGGGGCATAGTGCCAAGTGTACTGCACGTGAGAATAACCTACCGGTTGAAGGTAAAGTGCTCAAGTCTTTGCAGGTTTCCATCGCAGTTTGCCGGGATTGGCGGCTCCGGGCGCTCGTCTGCGAAGCGGAGGTGGGGGTGGAGTGCATGCAACGGTCAGGGTGTCTGGGAGATGAAGACGCCAGGCGCGGGCGGGCCATGCAGCCATACGTGCACACGCTTTGCCCAAGTCAGTACAGCCCTGCAGCTGGATACCACTTGCCGGTGTAGCTGACCAGGTACGGCATGCAGCGAATGGGGCTCCTGGTAAGGCTACCAGGTTAGCTATGGCGGCTGGGAACGGCTAGGTAGGACCCACAGACTGCCTGCCCACCCCTGGAAGCAGCCACTCTGCCATTGGCTCCCAACCTGTGACTACAGTCCTCGCCCTAGAGCCCTTTCCGGTCTGATGCGGAGCAGCCCCGCTGCTGTCTCGCGCACACGGTTGACATGGCATCCTCGACGAGCTAACCTTGCTAACCCACCTGCCAGCAAGTACACGCCGTTGCAAGGCTCCTGCGGGTCCCACTCTCCAGCAGATGAGGTGCTGCAGAGGTCGGGCCCACCGGCGGCTGTGCTGCTGAGGAGGCAGTACGACCAGGCGCCGCCGTGCTGTCGCCTGTAGACGGTGAAGCCTTGGCACGTGTGCGTGGACCAGCACTTGCGTGCGACGGAGTATTGGTCCTCAAAGAGCAGCGGCTGGCACCACATAATGGCGGAGCTGGGGACGCGAAGCCCCCTGTGGCGACGTGGCAAGCAACAGTTGTTGGTCCAGGTAAAATGCGTTTTTGGTTTCAGCTAGACGCACAGGATATCTGTTGGTGCCCATGCAAATAATGATGTGGCACAGGCAGGCCTGGGTGCAAGGAAAAGCGATGATACTAGTGAATGGGCCCATATCTACCGTACGGTGCATGACGCAGTAAGGCGATGCGGACATCATGTGAAGCTGATAACCCCTTCCAAGCGCTGTTGTCATGGCCCCCCGCACGCACCTTTCGAACTTGAAGTGTTCGGGAGGAGCCACGTCCCCGATGCAGCTGGGAGGGGCGCGTGTGGTGAGCTGCGCTTGCATCGTCTGCAGAGAGACGTCGATGGCTGCTGCTCTGGCAACGTCTGCGGGACACGGACAGTAGGGGGCATGGCGTGTGTGGTCACTGGGAACATGGCACAGGAAAGATGGCGTGTGTGGTCATTGGGCATAGTGGGGATAGTGTGGCGCAACCTATTCAGCCCTGCGCTCCTGGCACTGCCTCGTATGTGCGCACGGCCCCCCACGCCAAATGCAGGTGTTCCCACTGCGTGCTGAGCGGTTGGTGGGCTACGCCTCTTGCTTGGTGACTCGCCCAAGGCACAGTGCACGCTTGCGGTACATATCCTTGCCGGCAAAACTCAAGTATGCGAAGCAGCCCAGGCTGTGTTGTGACACAGGTATAAGGTCAGTGCGGGGGTGGCTAAAGCGAAATGAAAAGCAGCGGCGGAATGCCAGCCGTTGCATGTTGAAACCGGCGGGTGACTGAGGTGCCTCACCAACCTGATGAGAAGCATAGTACGAAGCTGCAGAAGCTGCATATGAGGACTACTTGACGTTTGCATGTCGGCGCAGAGCGGAGCTTGGGACGAAGCGAAGGCAACCCGCCGGTTCTGGGCATCGGCATGGCACGCCTGTGGCACTTAGCCACGGGTTGGTAGGTTGGAGGCCCCACGCGAAGAGCAGATCCTGTTATATACTGACGCCGGACGCCTAGAGTGGGAGTCGATGGAGCAATCAAGCAAGGGGTCAGCTTGTGCGCGGCAGCGGCCAAGCGAGCAGTTGTACGAGTTCAGAGGGCGGTTTAGCAGGGATAACAAAGCACGTATCAAGATAGTGATGAAACGACAAAAAGTTGAATTCCAAGTGTACGTTATGTTTCGCAATGTTACGATTGCAAGTACAATGGCTGCAGTCGCTCAAGTCCCTCTGCACACGTGTTCACAGGCCGAAGCAACACAGCAAAACACAACCGCTGGTTCGCTCTTGACTGCGCGCGCTTCGACGTGCTAATTGCAAGGCGTCCAAAACGTGTACTTCGGTCGTCATCGTCGGAGTCACCTTCGGCGCTCAGATCGAGGCAGCGGGCGGTTGGCCAAGAGGCCCCAGCTTCCTACCCTATCCCAGTGTGTCCCACATTCCATCCATTTCGGTTTTACCCAATTCGACACTCAGCCTTTCACTCCTACTCCCATCCGAAACCCTCAAGCCGGTGGCGACCGAAGGCTTGACAGGAGTCAGCAGGAGTACAACGCACCAAGAAATTTTTTCACATCCGCACAAACCTTGGCTTCCTGAATGCTTGCTTGAAGACACTGGCTGGCACGACGCATGACACCGACTATGCACAGTAAACATGGGGGAAGTGGCTGCACAGCGGCTGGCCCTATTCTGCAGTAAAACCAGTAATAATCTCCCCTGATTCAAACTACTTGCCCTCAGGGTGCCGTGCTCAACAGTCTAGGTAAGAGACGTGGGCGTGAGGACATCACAACGCCCAGCCGAGCGAGGCTACCGTGGTACCCAGGTTTCCCTGCACTAGCGTACACAACTCCGCTCAGCAAGGCTGCGACCCAGCACGGGTAGCCACGGGTAGCCCACAGGTGAGCAGCTGAGCGTCTCGCACCCACCCCCTGCCCCCCTCGCCCCCAGGCCCCAGCCCTACCTTCCCACAGTCGTGCCAGCACACGTCCCCAGGATGCTGATTCCGTGCTTCTGTCACGGCTTCATAGATGTGGGCCCCGGGATGGCCCCCGTTTGACTGGAAGGGATGCGACCCCCGCAGCACGTGTGCCGCAGTTGCGCATCGGTTGAAGCCCCATCCCGCCACGTGCTTAGCCGTCACTCATGGGCGCCATTATGTGTAGTTGCGCCGTTAGCGTGCGTACCGGGGCTGGGCGCGCTGCCATGCTGACAGGCGCATGCCACTTTGGAGTGCTGCCGGCACCAACATAGTGTTGCAAGCATTTTAATGGCAGAGAATGATAGGATTTCGAACGCAGTTGTAAGCGGCTGGTCCAGGGCGCAGGGGCCGACCAGTCGCAATGACAACGAGCACTAGCTCGCAACTGCGCACGTTATGTAAAAGCGCACGTACAGAGGTCTCTAGCAGAGCGTTTGGTGGGTCACATTGAGCCCCTGAGATAAGACAGACCTCTGTCAGCCCATGACAGCTGAGCGTGGGTAGGCATGGGTACGGTGCAGGTGGCCCGCCACTTCGCCCAGCTGCAGCAAGGATGCATGCCTAATTCAAACACCTCGCTAGCGTACGGCCACGTGCGTAGGCGTGCCTGAGCCTGGGTATGACTTCTCCAAAAACACCGGCAGCTGGCGGTAGGCCCCACGGGTAGGCCCCCGGAGCAGGGAAGCTCCTGCTTGGTACCGTACGAAATCCCCTGGCGCATTGGCACGTCAAGGGTGCAAGGGGCATGCAGCTGGACAGTGTGCCGTCCAATCTGCCGCACTCATACATGAGGTGGCAGACAGTGTTCCGGTCTTATTTGGCGGAAAATTCTGAGCGCTCATAATTTTGGGGCCTCTGACTTCAAATTCTGACAGTACTGGCAGAGCGGAGGCAGGGGACGGATGTAGAGTTGGCGAAAGCCGAAAGGTACAGAAAAAAAAAAGGTCGTTGTCGCATGTGGCCACATGGCAGCAGCAGGTGGATGGCCCGTCATGCCTTCCTGTGCCTTCCCACGTCCAGGCATGTCCTCCACTCTGCCGGTGTGAACATAAGATCAAAGTCCCTTGGTGTGAAGCACATATATGAATAAATGAAGTTGACAATCAGCACCAGGCCACCAGTCGGGCATTTTGATGACAGCACATCGCCATCACAGAGGCGCAAACCTCATTGCGGGGCGCCTTGGCGGTCAACAGATCCAAAGGCACAGGAAATAGTTGAACGCCAATCCATGCCATCTCACAACGACGAAGAACGCATACTGCAAGCGGTCATCAGCTCATCACACGTACAGGGCTGAAGGTGTGGCCACAGCTCAGCACCAGAGCCCATGATACTCAGCCAATGCGCGCTGATCCTCCATCACCCTCAGCCCCCAACTGCAATCTCCGGTGAGCTACGAATGCAACATGATCAGTGCGCAAACCAGTACACTACGAGTAAGGACCATTTTTCACGAGGTCGGTCCTGTCACACGGCCACACCCACCAAGCAGCATGTCCTTCCACACCCACGAGGCAGCAGGTGCTTACGGCCACAAACTCCCAATGGCATTGATGCATGGATAACGACTTCAACAAGGCTTCTCCAAAGACACGGTGCCACGTTGGTGGGCACAGGTCGCAAGTTGGATCTTCAGTACGCTCGGAGAGTGGAGCTCACGCCTTTGGTGAGGGGCGGGGTGAAGGGCGGGGAGACGGGCGGGGAGACGGGCGGGGAGACGGGCGCGGAGAGGCCTTTGGCGACGGCGACCGCTTTGGCGATGGGCGAGGCGAGGGCCGGGGTGACGCCTTCGGTGACGGACCGGCCCTTAAGGTCGGCGGGCGGGGGGAAGGCCGCGGCGAGGGACGTGGTACCGGCTTGGGGCTCGGAGACACGGGCTTGTCATCTGTCGTTGGAAAGGGGGCGAACGGAGGAAAGGCGGTGTGTCAACTGGCAGGCGTGGAATGATCTCATGGAAAGAGCCGAGCAATCCACACACTGTACGGCGCAGGGCAAGCGTGCAAGGCCCTTCCCACCACATTCAGGCGGCACCCGTGGGCGGCACCTGGTTGCCTGGACCACCCGCACTTTGCCAACCATTCCCACCGGGAGATTCCCACTGACCCACCTATCACGACGTAGGTCCCCTGGCACTTGACAGTGGTGGACCACTCCGCTGGCGGGTTGACCAGGGGACCGTCCGCGGTCCTCAGGCAGTAGGTCCGGACGCCCGTGGACGCGCGCACGAACACGGACACGGCCTTGCAGGTGGGGTGCTTCCAGCACTCGCTTGCCACCTGGGCGTCGGTCTTGGGCCCCGCGGCGGCGCAGGAGATGACGCTGCCGCCGCTCACAGCCCTATCGCGACGGAAGGTGAAGTGGGTTGGTGGGCGGAGGTCGCCGAGGCAGTCAATGATGATGGGACGCGGGGGAGAGGGAGCGGGCGGCGGGGGCGCAGGGCGGGTGTCTGTGGGGGCGGACAGGTAACAAGGCGGGAGCATGGTTAGCAGCAGGGGGTGGCATCCAAAGTGTGTGTGCGACGCATGTCGTGCTGCATGAATCGGTGCCGTGTGCGGAGCGCTGGCTTTACGTGGAGTGTCGCCATGCGCATGCAACAGCAGGGGATGCTGCTGGGTGTGAAGCTGTGCCTGTGGGTTAATACACAGCAGCTCACCTGTGATGGTGAAGGTGCCCTGGCACACGGTGTCCGCGTCCCAGTCGGCCGGGGGCGCCACCAGGGGCCCAGCCGCGTCCCGCAGGCAGTACGACCACGCCTGGGTGGTCTTACGCACGTAGTACGTCACGGCCTTGCACTTCGGGTTCTTCCAGCACAGCTGGGCGATGTCGGTGTAGGTCCTGGACCCAACTGTCCCACACCCGAGCGACTTGCCGCCCAAGACCGCCTGGTCCCGGTTGAAGACGAAGTGGGGCGCGGGAAAGAGGTCGGCCGCACAGTCTAGGATGACCGGGGGCTTGGGCTTGGGGCCTGCGTGCGCACGGGGATGAAGAGGGGTGGTGAGGCACGTGCAGGGGAGTGGGAGCGTGAGCATGCATGGGGTTCGCGGAGCACTGCCGCTGCGTGGCAGGCTGTACTCTTGAGGTGCGCTTCATGCCAAGATAGTATGCATTACTGCGAGCATCCACGCATCAGGGGACATGCAGCCAGGCAACGGCTTCAACGACCAGACAGATGCTTCCTGCCCTGCCGCCGTACGTAGCTGGGATGGGCTCAGGGCCCCAAACGGAGGAAGCGCCCAGTACTAGCAGCTCCCCTGCTTACTCGAGATGGTGTACACTCCGCTGCAGTAGTTGGCCATGTCCCACTCCGCGGGCAGCTCGCCGGTCAGCGGCTCGGCGGCGCCCTTGAGGCAGTACGTGTACTGGCCGTCTCGCTTGCTGAGGAAGATGGAAAAGGCCTCGCAGCCGGGCTGCAGCCAGCACATGTCGGCAACGTCGAAGTGTCGCATGTCGGCCATGGAGCCGCACGAGATGGTGTGCGTGTCGGGGACGTCCTGCCACCTGTGGGCCGGGGCACAGCGGGGCAATGGGGGTGTATTGCATGGCTGCGTAGACCGGGAGAGGCGTGCACATGCATACCGGTGATGCAGTCAGCGTTGGGGCCGGTGGGAGCTGCCGGTCCCCCTTACTATCATGCTACGCACGCTGCAGCTCTGTGCATGGGTGGTAGTGGGCTTACCTGTTGAACCAGAAGTTGTCGGGCCGCAGCAGGTCACCCTCGCAGTCAACGACGATGGGCGGTCCCGGGCGGCGCTCTGCATTGCGGGAAGCGTAGGTATTAACTCGTCAGCAGGACTGCCGCAAGGGGACGGGAGTCTCCCAGCTCAGCTTGCCAGCGCGCCTGCATTTCCCAGGGTCACACGGTGAAGACACTGCTGAGCGACAGCGGCTGCTGCTCCGACCCGTGCTTGGCCAACGGCACTGAGTGCGCAGCACTCCACTGCCTCCCTAGCCACAGACGACAGGGATGCGTAGCTGTTGCCTAGGGTGGGTACGTAAACCCCTGCAGCCGCCTTGCACCCCAGCCCACCGGCAAGCAGTAGAACCTGTACGGCGCCCCGACCGTACCCACCTGCCAGCACGTACACGCCGTTGCAGTACTCGTTCTGGTCCCACGACGCAGGCGGGCTGACGACGTCGTCCCAATCAACCACGTCGGCGAACAGCCCGCCAGTCCGCTTCATGCAGTGCATCCACGCGCCGTCACTCTTGCGCCTGAACACGGAGAAGCCCTCGCACTGGTGCCACTTCCAGCACTTCTCGGCCAGGGAGTAGATGTCCTCGTTGTCCATGGGCTGGCACCACATGTTGCCGGACTCGGCCAGGTCGTACTGCCTGCGGTTGGCGGCGGTTGTGGAGAGGTCGTGTGTGGAGGGTGTGTGGGGGAGCAGCGCGTGTGGGTTGTCGGCCGGGGATTGATCCCTGCATTTGACACGTGCTATCCACACGGCTGGGCATGCAGTTGTTTGTTTCGGGGAGGGAGTGAAGCGGCTGCCGCTGCGTGCACATGAGCAGCAGAGACAGCTGCGGCGGAAATAGAGTGACGCAGCAGGAGAAGTGCCAACTCAGGGAGCATAGTGCAAGGGAGAGAGAGGATCAGACAATGACTGTGCCTATGTGGCGCAGGGCGGGCGGAATTGCGGCCAAGACATGACGGCGTGTGCAGCTGACTCTACCAACCAGTCCGGCTTACCTCCTGAACTTGAAGTGCTCAGGGGGCACCAGGTCACCCATGCAGTCGATGATCACTGGCCGCGGGGGCGCGTTCTTCGTGGTGGCCTCAGCTGCGGTGTGCAAAGGGCCCACAGCAAGGCATATGAGGTCGAGGCGTGCAGGGTCTCGAGGGGGTGCGCAGGAGTGGATGCTTTTTGGCAGTCGCCATGCCAGTGAGCCTGTGGGAACACCCGCGTGATCACGCAAGAGTAATGCATCCCCGTGCCTTCACAGAGTAGTGTTGCTGGCAGTGCCATTAGCTCCTTTCCCCACTGTCCCGTCCTGCAGCACTGCGCCGACGCAAACCGGCAGTTCGACATCGTGCTGCAAGTGCAGCTTACGCCGATACGCATGTCAGACCAACCTGCTCTGAAACAAACTGCCAACGCCAGGATGGTGCCTATGCTGAGCATATGCGCCGCGCGCACACGCGCAGGACAACGTTTGGACATCATGGTGTCGGGCTGACACTGTTTGTTAACCAGCTGAGAGTCACTTGTTCACTGCGCTGCGTGCTTGCGCTCCTTATGACCGAAAGATTATGTGTTGTTAGGCACAGTCCCAGTCTATAGCGCAGACAGAAGTTCACGCCCCTACTGTACTCAACCAGTCCTACATCAGTTCGGGAAGGCGGACAGGCTTATATCTACGCCGCATGGACGAATACCGTCGTGTAATTATGGAGGGCGGGGCTCCTACTCCTGGGCTTCCCGATCGCCATCCTGGGCCGGCAAGGCCCAACCACTACGCAACCACCTCTCTCACATCCGTGCCAATACGTTCCTAGGATCCCAGCTCCTCATGAACAACACATTCATGTACTGGCCTTCGGCTCTTACAACACGGGCTGTTGTTGATACGGAGTGCTGCGCTGGTTTGGGGAAAGCCTTCGCAATGCCACTCTTTACCGCTAGTACACGCAGCCGGGAAAGTAAAACAAAGTCTGTGGCCAATGTCCTATGTCGTATCATTGTTGCCAATGCCCAGCCAGCAGTATGGTTTACACCATTGCCTTCGGGGTTTCCCGCCACGTGCCCGCCATGCGCACACGCAGGGCAGCTCCCCTGATGCGCACCGTTACACTAAATTTCCTCTTAGCCACCAGGGATGAAATCCCGGTAGATGCCCCTGACCCCCTGTCCCTCAGCCCAGGTTCTCGATGGCATGCAAGCCTGCAAAAACAGGAACAAGCAGCAGACAGCCAGACACTAAATGCAACAACCAGGGCCGCCTTGCCACCAGGGCATTGCCCTGCGTCTAGCCACCCTTGCTCGTTCTCGCCCGTATCGGCCCGTATTACACAAGCTGCTAGGCTGACCTGGGCCGTAGCGAAAGCACTTGCTGCCTCGCCGTTCCACGTGCAGTTGCGGCGCTGGTGCTGCCTGCTCCTGCAGCTGGTGGAAGGAGCTGGAACCTCCACCTCCACAACAGGGTTCCCTGCTCCACAATACCCACGGGCAGCTGCGCGCTGGCCCGGCATTGTCGGCTGGCTGCGTCATGGAGTTTTGCTTGACTCATGGAGGACTGCAACAGCAGCTCCTTGCCGTGAGGCGTGTGATAAACAGCAATCCCCCTGACCCCTTGTTCCGTGTCGGGCGGCAAGCCCCGCCGGTACCAGGGTACAACCCGGAATGGAACGCGGGCAGGCCTGCGCTGCGGAGCGCATGGACAGGAGCGTATGTAGAATATGTACCAGTCTACCAAAAGAGCACTTAGTGCCGTGCTCTGGTTGACGATGAGGGAAACTTCACTCTCACACTCGCAATCGTTGCGATTTTACCTTACCCGTACTGGCGCCGGGCACTGGCACGTTGCATATCATGGCGCACAAGCTTTGTGCACACAATAACTCAGCAGCAGGCTATCTAGGTTGAAGTCAATACCTACCTAGTACCTACAACGTTTCGGCGAGGCACTCACTTGCCGCCTGTCGGCAACATGGCGCACAGGCCGCTCAACGTGGCACTTTGCCTGCTACTATCAGCGACCTTCCTTACTTCCAGGTGGGTACATACTAAGTGTCGGCTGAACCTGGGCGCCTCCACAGCTGCGCACATGACAGGTGACGGTGTGCGCCCCGTCCGTGTTGCACCTTGAACGTGAGACAGTTTCAAGTTGATCGTAACGTGCGCAATATATTTAAGCATCTGATGCTGCTCCTGTGGCTACCCATTGCTAAGGCAAGGATGCGGCATGCCCGGAACCGCAAAGAACATCCTTCTCTTTCTCACCTGTATTTGTGCTGCATGACCCTTCCAAACATTTAAATCCACGAATGTCGATGACCGTTCCTGCTGTCGCCTCCCATCCACCCGCAGCATCAACTCGGCCTCCGCAGCTAAGGACCCCCACGATGGCCGCAAGTCCTCTCCCTCCCCCTCGCGGGGCCGCTCTCCCTCACCCAAGCCTTCCACCCGGCTGCGCGTGCGCAAGGAGTTCCGCTCCCTGAGCACCCGCGAGCTGCAGCTGTACCTACAGGGCCTGTCCACGATGCTCAGCGTGCCCTCTGAGGCCGGGCAGAAGCTGTATGGACGCAAGTACAAGGAGGTGCGGGGGGAAGGGGGTAGGAAGACAGACGAAGTCTGTGGAGCCGATGCAACGTTAAATTTAGCCCAATCTGTTACGGGACCGCCTTGGGTGAGCGCTCGAGGTGCGGGGGGAAAGGGGGTGCTGGTAGCTGGCAGGGGGTGTATCCCCCACGTATTTCAACAAGGCGCGTGCGTGCAATGCTGCACTCGTGGCATACCGTGCGTTGTGCCGGTGCCGGTGCGCACGATGGTGCACATGCTTGCCAGGGACGATGGGTCGATGGCGTCGTGCAGGCACGAGGAGGTGGGAGGGCGCCCTTTGACACTAGGCCGCAACCCCCGCAGCCCGTTCCATGTACACTGCCTGTCAACATACCGTACCTTGTGCCGGTGCGTTTCCGTGTCGTGCTCCCTGACCCAGCTCCCTTCCCGCCTTGCCCTCCCCTCCCCGCCCTGACCCCATCCCCCGCCCCGCCCACCCCTACCACCCCTGCCCACAACCAACAACAGTACCTATACTTCGTCAACAAGCACGCCGTAACCGCCAACGACCCGCGCGGCGACCAGGGCCACAACGGCGCGTGCTTCATGACCTTCCACCGCGCCTTCATGATTGAGTTCGAGAACGCCATCCGCTCCGTGGTTCCGGAGCTGCCCGCCATCCCGTACTGGGACATGTCCCTCGACACACGTGGCGGCAAGTACAAGATCACCGACCCCGACTACTTCTTCAGCCCCAAGTGGGCGGGGGCGCTTGGCTCTGCACCCCACGCCGCGAACAACAGCTACAGTGTGGTAGACGGGATGCTGGGCGGCCTGAGGGTGTCGCCCTATCCTTGGTTCAAGTTCAAGTCCACGGCCTACATCTTCAACGGCAGCGCAACCACGGGCCTCATGCGCAGCCACACGGATGCCAACACCAACCCCTACCTCACGCGCTACCCCGCGGCCAACGTCAGGGCCTCGTTCAAGAAGGACGTGAGTGGGGGCGGGGCCGGGGAGGAGCAGGGGCAGCATAGCGTTGGACAGCGTGCTGTGGAGGCAAGGCGCGAAGGGTGTCGTAGCATGCTGGGAACTGAACACATCCACCGGTGTCGGCCCGGTTGTGTGGAAGCCACCATGCAGCCTCGGTCAGTCACAGGTTGCTGGACAAGTGAGCGGGTGGCCATGCCCGGGGGAGACGGCTCTCCCGGCCATGCCGGTGTGCCGTACCCAGCGTGCGCTGCGCCTGCGTGGCTAGTCGTGCCACACAACACACCCGAGGGCTTTCCCAAATGCCCTGGTGTGTTGTGCGTGCTCCTGTGCGTGCCGTCCGCCGTGGCTCCACCCCTCCGTCCCTCCGTGTGTCCCGCAGAACATCACGTTCATGAGGGACAACCTGTTTGTGACCAATCCAAAGCCCAACGAGTTTGAGGTCAACTTTAACGAGACGCACTTTCTGGTGAGGGAGCAAGGGGGCAGGGAACTGGGCCCGGGCCGGGTGACGATGCCCCCGCAAAGTCAAGTCCATGGTATGGGTTGCTGGCGGAGCCCTGAGCAGCGCGTGAGCGTGGTGGTGGGGTCTGTCTAGATGCAAGCAGCAGCAGCAGCAGCAGCAGCAGCGGCAGCAACACACAGTAGACATGGTTAAGGCCCCCATGCAGGCTCCCGTACCTTACTTTGCGCACGTGGTGGGTCCGCGTCTCACGTTTCAGCTAACCCCTTGAGGGTCTGGATGGACTGCCCGCACGCCGTAACGCTACCCCCTCCCCACCCCCCTTCCGCAGGAGTGCCTTGATATTAAGCAGGTCAAGTCGTGGATGGATTGGACCAAGTGCATCGACATGATCGACCAGGAGAGCCTGTCGAAGTAGGCGCGGGGGCAGGGGATGGGGCAGGGTGTGACGGGGTGGGGCAGGGTGCGGGACGGTAGGACAGGGGGGGGGCGGGTTGGCGCAGGATGGGGCATGGGCGGTGCCATGCGGCCGGGCCGTGTGCTGTGTGTTGATCAAGGTTGCACGGGAGGGAGTTGCGGTGCGGTACTGAGCAAGTGCCTGTGGCGACTTGTCAAATGATGCAAGGGCGAGCACATAGTTTGCCACGCAGGCCGCCTTTGTCCCCGCAACTGCATCGCTACACAGACCGCCTTCCCCCATGCCCTGCCGCTGGACATTCGCATTCATGCTTGCTGCACAGGAGCACTTAAGCCCTTGCCTGGCTGGACAAACTGCAGAGCGCTGCATGGTCCCTGCGGCCCTAGCCCCTTGCCATGCTTCGCCCAGCGCTTGTCAGTGCACCCCCCTGTTAACACCACACCCACCAGCTGGATCGGTGGACGGCGCCGCGTGACCTGCGGCCCTGGCCCCTTGGCCCGCCCCGCACCACGCTTAACCCACCACACCCACCACCATGCAACCCCAACCCAGGGCGGCCACTGTGAGCCCTTGCCACATGCTGCACCCCTCGGCGCACCTGCTCATCGGCGGCGTCAGCGCCACCTCGGCCTCCTCCGACTTCAAGGACACCGACACCTCACCCAACGAGGTGTTCATCTTCATGCCGCACCACGCCAACGTGGACCGCTCGCTCATGTGGGTAAATTAACATGACGGCGTTTGTTTATTTGATGTTGATTTCTCTATTTAATTGATTATTTAGTTTGTTTTCCATTATCAATTACGGTACTCGTCCTGCTGCACTACGCCAACGTGGACCGCTCGCTCATGTGGGTAAATTCTAAAGGACGATGTCCGAAATGACGATACTTTCACTTGAACTGAAATCACGGGCAACCCTACCAGCGCGCGGGCACGAGCCTGAATGGCCATGAAGGGACAGGACGTTCGTGTTGCTCACCACGCAAACACGGACCGCTCGCCTTTGTGAATTACTAGGGGTGCTGTTGGTGTCGTTGTGTGGGTGAACTCTGCGGGCATGACGGTCCGTGCGATACAAGGGGCAGGGGGTATGGGTAGCCTCTCTGCACCTGCCACCGTGCTCATGTGGCTTCCCGGGTGACCTTGGCAGCCGGCACCTTGGGGTAGGGGCGGCCTGGCGGTGCCTTGTGGGACGCAGCTTTAAATGCGCTTTCGGCCACGATGCGACGCGTGCACTTCCGCCTGGCATTCTGGCAGTGCATTGCCACCCGCCAGGGATGCAACACCACCGCGATGCGTCGAGAACGCATGGCACCCTAAGGCCATGGTCTCACCCCAACCCCGAACCCACACCCACACCCACACCCGCACTCCACACGCCGCACCCCGCACCCCGCACCCGCACCCCTGCCCCACATCCGCACCAACACCCACACCCCACACCCCATAACCCACATCCAACCCCTCACGCCCGCAGGATCTGGCAGCGTCGTGCGGCCCGCGCCAAGCCGTCCATGGCCAGCCGCTCCGTGCTGTGGGGCTACCCCGCCAAGGCACCTGCAGAGTTCACGTGGACCGGCTGCTTCGCCAACGACGTGGTCACCCTCAACGCCGGCGGCTTCACAGACATCTTCCCCGTGCCACCCGCCGACAAGCGCGGCTACACGCACGCCGAGGTGCTGTGGCACACGCGGCCGGGCGCGGTGGATTACACGTACGACAAGATGTACGACGTGGCCTAAAGCTAGTTGCTTTGGCTGTTTATTGTGGTGGCGTTACTGGTGGTGTGAATGAAGGCCCTAGTCCTGCAAATTGGGCGGTTGCATGAGGTGTGGTGGGCATGCCAGGGTATACTGGGGTGAATAAGTGAGCAACGGTGCTGTACGGCGCAAGTTTCAACAGTGCGGCGTCTGAGGTTGCTGTTCTTGAACAGGGCAGTCTACGTGCCTACCAATAATGATCATTGGAAGCCTGCTGTGACGATGTGCAGTTGCTTTATGTACGGAGGCGGGGGATATGATGATGAATATGGGGTAATGATGTTGGGGTGGAGGAACTGACCATTCAGTCCGTTGAACGCAATGCAGACTGTTGCAGGTGGTTGCAATGGTGTCTTACAACTGTGAAAGTACCAGTTGGGACACGCAACATTGCCGTCTGTTCAGCTCTGCGCTTTCATTCATGGTGCAGAGCACTGGTGGTGCTTTGTCTGTGCGGTCGTTGCTGCAATTGGCGTTATGCAGCTGACCTGCTGCCGTGCCGGCCAGAGCCGGCTGTGCAGTTGGTCATTGTTTGGCGGGATAGCAAGTCCATACATGACGCATGTAGCAGAAGCTGATGCTGCGGGCAGGTGAGCAGTTTTGAGCACGCTGTGCACTGAGGTTGGCACTTGGCGGGGGTAAGAGGCTAAGTAAGATCCCTCCAGGGCCTTGCACGTGATCATACCTAAGTCCACAGGCCAGGTACGTTGCGCTTTTGCCATTCATTCATGCATGTCTTGGTATGTATGCGTTACTCCTCATTTCAAGCACCGGTTGAAAGTATTGGTGGGAGCACAATGTACGAATGTAGGTTGTTTTACACAGTTTTGACAGGAGCATGTTGTTGGCCCTGACGGCCAGCTGCGGCGGGTGCAAGCAGGATGCAACGCGGGGCACTCCATCCATCCCTCCGTGGGGCTCCGTGGGGCTGGTGGTGCCTCTGACCAACCCACACCGGTGGCGTGCTACCGTGACGTGTGTTGCTACGTAGGTGTTCCTCTGTAACCAACGCTACCACCAACGCGACTCCATAACCGTCTGTAAACTGTAATGCAGCAATGCGCTACCGGTGTGCAATGCAGGCCGTGCGGTGCCCTACGGCAGCCTGGCAGGCCGCGTGTGCATGCGCAGACAAGCTATGCGTAGTAGGATGTGGTGCAAAGAGAAGTGAGCATACAACAAGAGTCCGAAAGCGACCGCGTTGGCAGGTGTTGGCGATTATTGGTGAGGTGCACCTTGTGGTATGTACAGTCAACAGCCGTCCCACCGTGCTCACAGCCCCAGCAATGCATGCATCCGACCCGTCGCTGGCAACAGTACGTACACAGTACTTGCAAGGGTGGTGCCGACCCATTCCTGCTGGCAGCCTGCCTGCACCTACTAACACATTCTTCCTTGTCACAATGCAGCACAATGTTTATGCTATACACCAGCCAGAGCAGCAAGCCGCTCTTCGCCTGCCAACCCATCTGCGCCCCGCCCAGCTCATGCGGACCTGACGTACAACCCCTGACACGCCACCGTCCTGCTCCAGTCCTCCGGCAGTACATTAGTCATCGGCTGCGTCGCGTTCTTCAGGCAGTACATCCACGCCCCGTCCGTGCTCCTGCTCCACCACGTGAACCCCACGCAGCCCGCCTCAGACTCCTGGCACCGCTTAGCCACCGTGGCCTCATCAAGCAGACCCACGCCCTTGCAAGTGATGGTGGTGGCCCTCCCGCCCCCTACAGCCACCCCAGGAATGAAGGTGTACCCGGACGGCGGCATGAGGGAGCCCTCGCAGTCCTGGGTGTAAGGCGGTCGTGGCGGTGGGCTGGGGCGCAGGGGCCGGGGGACGCCGGGCCGAGGGGAGGGCGTGCGAGGGGGTGAGGGGGCGGCTGGACTGGGCCGGGGAGCAGGGGGCCGGGTTCCGGCAGGTGCCTGGGGCCGAGCGCCTGCGGTCAGAAAAAAAGGGAAGCGTGGCAGTTGGCATACTTCCCTGCCTGCACCTTCCACCCCCGCGCAGCCAGCGGCTATCGTTACGTCGATCGGCGGTACGGACAAGGCACGGACCGGTCCCAAGGCAAACCAGCAACGGTGCGTGGGTACTCGGCATCAAGCATGGCGCGGGCACCCGCTGCGCTGTATACCAGGAGTCGACCTTGTTCCATACAGTAGCTCACAGGTTATGGTAGCAGGTGCACGCCCTGGCCAACCCGGTTCGCCCAAGGACGGCGGGCTCCAGCCGCGCATACCCTCATTCCCCGCCCCCCGAGGACTCCAATGCACGCGTGTTGCACAGGCTCCCTCAATGCACATTTTACTACATGTCGTAACGCACTCACCGACCAGGAGGTACACCCCTTGGCACGGCTGGCTGGGGTCCCATGTGGGCGGCAGGCCGTCGCTGAGCGGCATGCGCGCCCTCCGCAGGCAGTACCGCCACGCGGCTGTGGCAGTGCCTGTGCCTGTGCCTGTGCCGACCGCTGGGAGGGCCAGTGCGTACAGCGAGAAGGCCTTGCACTGGGGGGTGGCCAGGCACAGCGCGGCGAGGGAGTCCTCGTCCATGCCGCCCTGCGGGTGGTCGGGATGAATCATGAGGGGCAAGGTGCCGGTGTTGGTGGGTTCCCGGCAGTGCATTTTGTGCACTTCAGCTATTTGTGCACTGTTTGCACTTGCGCAACTTGTGCATTTTGTGCATGCCCCGACACACTGGCGCGTCAGAGCACAGTGTCAGGGCGATGCTGAGCATTTTGCATACGGCGTGGGTTTGTAATACAGGGCCTTGCACATGCAAGGTGTTGGTGTTACAGCGTTGCGTCTTGTGAGACGGGGTCTCAGGGGAGGCCACGCGCCCGGCGAAGGGCGTTATAGCAAAGTAGACACTGGGACTGGGACTGGGACTGGGCGCGGACGGAGCAAGAATGCGGCCGCAGGGCTGGGCTCGCTACTGCGTCAGGCTCAAGTCGTCAATCATAGTCCAAGGTGAAGATCCAGAGATGGTGCTATCTGGCCAGCGACGGTTTCCCATGCATATGGCAACTCCTACCTGCGGTCCGCATGTTATGGTGGTGCCCCCCGTCACGTCCACGCCCCGCTTGAACTCAAAGCCGCTGGGGGGGAGGAGGTCTCCCTTGCACTCCACGATAACCGGGCGCGGGGGTGCAGGCGGCGAGGGGTATGAAGGCGGGGGTGGATGCGGTTGTGGCGAGGGGTATGACGGCGGGGGTGGGTGTGGAGCGGGATAGGAAGGCGGGTATGGGGGAGGCGATGGATACGAAGGCGGGTGTGGGTGTGGTGAGGGAGGCTGCGGAGGCGAGGGAGGGGAGGGAGGGGAGGGCGGGGAGTACGAGGGGCGCGCTGGGCTCGAGGGCTTGGGGTCTGCGTGGGCCAGGGGCGGGTGTTGCGTGGTGGAATAAGCCCCTGTGCTTCTTTATACGTTGCATGGCAGGGGCTCCCCTGGTGCAGGGCTTACCGGGCGTGTGCCCAGCAGCAGGCGCATGTGAGATTGCTGCCTTGCGTGATGTGATGCAACATGCCTCCTAACATGTTTGGGGCCGTACGACACTCCACCCTTGCCCGCCATGGCGCTAGGCCCACCCCCACACAGACCCGCGCCGCCTACCCGTGCCCTCCCGCCTCCCCCAAACCCGCGCACGGTACGTGGTACTAGCTTGAACTGCACTGTCAACACCTGTCATGCGCATGTGCTTTTTCGCAGGTCCCCGGATGCAAATGCTGGACGCACCTGTTAGGGTGTACACTCCCTGGCACTCCGCGCAGCAGTCCCACACCGGCGGTAGGCCTTCCGTGAGCGGCTCTGATGCATTCTTCAGGCAGTACGTGTGCTGCCCATCGCTCTTGCGCACGAAAATGGAGAAGGCGGCGCAGGGCCCCAGGTTCCAGCACAGGTTGGCAACCGCGATCTGCGTGGTTCCCTCCATGGGTGCGCACACGATGTTGTGGCCTGCGGCCACGTCCCGGCCGTTGGTGAAGGCGAAGTGAGGCGGGGGAAAGAGGTCTCCCTCGCAGTCCACGATGATGGGCTGTGGCGGCGATGGGGGAGGCGCGGGGGACGATAGTGGGGACGGGGCCGCAGGGAGCGAGTCTGCGGGATGGGGAATGGGGGAAGGGAGTACGGCATCACCATGGGACGCTAGTGAAGGGTCAATGGAAAGGACGATCGATCAGACGGTTGGTGTCTTGGTAAGAGGTGGCCCAACCAGGGCCTTGGTTCGCTAGGGCGCCCTAGACATGGCTGGCGTCCACGGGACCGCTTGGTGGCTCCCAGCCACGTGCCCTTGACTACGATATGTGTGTTGCTTGTGACTGTTCGCTCCCACCCACCTCACTCCGCCACCATTGGATTGCATCAGGATTGTGGCGTGCCCTCCGCACCCTGCATCCCATTCGCCCAGCGCACGCCACGCACCCATCTCGCCTGCCGACGCTCCTCACCTGCCATTCCACCCACCCCCAGCACCCGCCTCGCACCCATCCCTCCTGCCAACGCTACACACCTGTCAGCAAGTAGACCCCCTGGCACGGTGCCGCCTCGTCCCATAGCTCTGGGAAGGAGGAGCTCAGGGGCTGCCGGTCGCGTTTGAGGCAGTAGCGCAGGGCCGTGTCGTTGTCCCTCCTGAAGAAGCTGAATCCCACGCACCCGGGCGTCTCCATGCGACATACTTCTGCTATCTGCGCCTCATTTAGGCCGTTTGCAAGCCTGCAGGCGATGTTGTTGCCTCCCTGGACGTCCCTGCCCTCGTAGTATGTGTAGCCAGCTGGTGGCGCTGTGCTGCCGATGCACCCTTCGGGCCAAGCTTGCTCGGCCTCGCCCTGAGCTTCGTTTTGAGCAGTAACTGCAGTTGGAGGATAGATTGTGTAGGGCCGTTACAGAAGGGGAGTTGGTGGGCGGCTGTCAAGGGGGCAGGCAGCGTGTTGGGTGTTGACAGTAGAACCCGAAGGTTTCTTCTTCTGAGACAGGATAGAACGTGGTAAAGGCTTTGCTGCACCAAGCAGGACTGGGACCTGGAGGCCCACGTCTTAGCTGAGCGGAGCGAGCTTGGTGCAGCGTGTGTGTTCAGGTTTGCGTCCTCTGGTGAGCAGCAAGGAATGCGAGGCGTGAAGCCACCCAAACAGTTCAGCCCGGGGCCTATGCCCGACGCGGTAAGGACTCACACACGTGCCAGACTACAACTGTGCCACGCCCGTTCACAAAAGTGCGTTCACATCTATGGTGTAATAGCAGGATGGCATGCAGACATAACGCGCCAAGGCGCTGCTGAACAGTTTAACCCTCGACCTTGAGAGGCCCTGCGCACCGGTCACAAGGGCCTACCCTGCCTGATAGCTTATGCCTACCTTGATACAAGAGAAGCAGCGTCGCTACTGCCAAGGATAAAGCAGCTCGTGCCACGGCGCCTTTCCGCTGGCATCCATTCGGAAGCCCCATCGTGACCGCGAATTGGGCATACGCAATAGCTCTGAACCGACAGTTGCGTGTATACAGTTTGATGGTACAGGCTCAGATATGTCAGTAATTGTTTCTCCTGGGCTACCGCAAGGTTGGTTGAAAAGCGTGCGCCCGCCAAAGAGGTATTTCTAGAGCTATTTACAAACGAGTCAGCGCACATGGATAAGTTTACTAAGTTGTTAAAAGGGACTGTGGCCTTGTCCGTCGCTGACTCGCGTCGTCATGGCGGGCGATCTGCCTGAACCCACACCAGCTGCCTGAACGCACATGTCCTGTGAGGCATCCAGTCCCAGCCCCCAGGGAACTTCCCATTTCGAGGGCACAAGGTAGACCCCGCCAAGAACCACAGTGTGTTACCGGTACACGTGCCTCCTGATGCACTACCGTACGGTATGCGAATTGCGAAACGCGTGCACTGCCGCCATGGTGCGCGGCATGGCATACAGTTGCAGTCCTCACCTCGACTATGTCCACGTACGATCACCTTGCACGGACCCTGCCTAAGAAGCTATCGTACCATAGCCCACGACCCATGACAGCCTATGTCGCTTGTACGACATGCACTTGGCGATGACCATGTGACGCCCCTGCCATGCCAGAATGGAGCTTACCCTAAAGGCTAACGTACGTCTCTTGCCTACCCCCCATGCCGAACTGCCAGTGCCTAGCCGCCTGGGGAAACACGCCCACGCTGTCACCCCGGCCCTCCATCCTGCTGCAACAAGTGCCAAACCATGATAGCCGATGACACCGAGCCAAAGCTACCTCGCTGCACCAGCCACTTCAGCTGCCTGCTATCTGCAAAGCCTGAGAATCAATGAGCACAGCAGCTCTCCCACGAGAGCTTTTAACCGGCCACCAAGAGCCTTACCGACTAGCATGGGAAAACCCGCTATGCTCTCATCTGCAATGCATACGGGGTAAGACTCACGCCATTTCAGCACTACAAGGCTCAGCTTGCTATAGCACGAGTCCAGCTCAGCAAGTCATCCACATCCAGGCCCCCACTCCCACCGAGCACCAGCGCACTTCCCGCTCCTTCCCCCTGCCCATCTCTCGCCCCTGCCCCGATCCATCCCTGCCCCCCTGCTCCAACCGACCCGCCTGCCGCCCCACCCGCCCCTCTCTGCCTCCCTAGCCCACGCCCCAGCTGCGCCCTGCCCGTCCCGAGGCACGGCCGTGATGCAGCTGCCGCCGCCACACCACCACCACCACCTCCTTTACCACCGGATCCACCAGCTGCTGCAGCTGCTGGTGGTGCTGCGGGCGGTGACGGCGTCTCCTCCACAGCCTTTTGGAAGGCCCCATGCAGCCCCACGCCTCCAGCGCCGCGAGCAGGCGCCATGGGGGGCGGGGGCACCATGGCTGGCCCTGTGACCACCTGGCCGCGCAACCCTAACACACCTCCAGCACCTCCAGCACCACCCATGCCCCGTGTGACGCCGGTTAAGCGCACGAATGTGGCAGGGCCCTCGCGCGCCTGCTGCTCCTGCTGCTCGTGATGCTCCAAGTCCTCGTCCTCCCCCTGCCGCCCTTCAGCTACGCGGACGGAGGTTGCGGGGTAGCAGCCCGCCAGCTGCACCGTGCGATGCCTGAGGGCGTGCATAGAGGTTAGGTGAAGATCGTATTGATGCTGGCCTGTGATGACACAAAGCCCCAAGACATGGGACGTGACTGGGTCGCATGTGCACTACAACCGACCCGATTTGACAACTGTTAGGCATGCACGATGCCCTCAACCGAGCAGCAACATGGCCAGCACACTGACATGCCGCTGCGCTCTGCGCTTATATGCGAACACGCACCACCGTTGACGGCAAGTAATGCTGCCAAAAGGCCCTCTTGCCCTGCCGTAATGCTCTGCCGGCCGGTGCCGGCGGGCCCCACCCGCTGGCGCACCTGAACGTCCCGAACACGCCCCTGCTGATGAGGCGCTGCGCGCTGGCCATGATTGCCTGCTCGTACGCGCACGAGCCCAGCAGGCCCAGCAGCGTCGAGCTGCGGCGTGGGTTAACAGGGCAAGGGCGTGGGTTAACAGGGGTGGGAGCGGACGGTGTGGGTAAGGATGACACGAGTGGGTAGAAGCCCAGCAGGCCCAGCAGCATGGAGCGGTGGGGTGACAGCGGACGGCGCAACTGGCTGGCGCAAGGCCATTGACGCGGGTAGGAACCCAGCAAGCCCAGTAGGGTAGCTAAGAAAGGTGTTAGTTTACAGGGGTCGACGCACGTCGGGATGACGAGGTGGGTGTGAGCCCAGCGGGACGTCCAGAAGGGCGCTGGCGCGGAATTGGTAGGTGCGGTGTGCTGGGTGCAGAACCGGTACCCACCGGAAGCCCCCGAAGTCCTGCCCGCCGTACGTTCCGATGATGTGCCGTACGACCTCGCTGGGGGGCACGTGGTCTGCCATGCGGCTGATCACCTGCAAGTATAGGACGAGAAGGTGCTGGGACTTGGCTTGTGCATGACTGCATTTCCTTGCACTGTACTCGGGAGTGAGGTCACGTCTGCCAAAGCCCCCGCGTCTGCCCCCATGTTGTGTAAGGCTTTGCATTGTGTTTCCCCGCCCAGCTCAAACTACAGTGAAAGTGCGTGGCAACGGCGCCCGCCTCACCTCCTCCAGGAACACGCCGTACACGTGTCGGAGCACGCGCTCGGCCGCCGCGTCCCTGGGCTGTTGCTGTTGTTGCTGTTGTTGCTGGTGGTTGTGCTGGTGTCCCGGCCTCCTGGACTGTACCTCCGCCACGTACGCGTGCAGCAGCTGGCGCCAGTGGGAGCGGCCGACGGGGCCGGCAGCCTGGTGGGCAAAGGACATGGGGACGTGCCTTACCATTCGACCCCTTCGGTGAGTGCATATGCCGGAATAACATGCCGGAGCAACAAATCGAGCTTTGAAGGAGCAGAGGCCACAGGATGAAGGACCCCAGGGCAGGAATCGCTGCACCCCAGAACAGGGGCCCCTAAGCACACGGAGCAAGTGCTGTAGCACAACGCACTACAACCCAGGTGGTGGGGCTGCAGCGCCCACAAGCCGCACCTTGTCCGGCAGTGTTTCAGCAGCATTGGCGGGCTGAGGAGACCCCGCCGCCTCCCGCCGGCCCCCTGGCTGCTGCTGCTGCTGCTTTGCCGGCCCCAGCTTGGAGCTCCGGGCGCAGAAGCCCACTGCGCGGCACAGCGCCTCCCAGGCGCGCACCAGCTCCAGGGGCGGCTCCCCGGGGGGCGGCGGCAGGTGCTGCTGCGGGTGGTTGGGCTGGTGCGGGTGCTGGTGCGGGTGGTGCGAAGCCTCTGCAGCTGGATGGCCGGCCCTGCAACGCAAGGCAACACACGAACGGCTTCTGTGTGATGCACAATAACCAAAGAGCAGCTTGATGACATGCTGGCGCCGTATCATCAAGAGACATATATGCACGTGCTCAGCGTAATACTGCAGCAGAAGCAACAGCAGTCCCCGGCCGAGTCTGTACCTGTGCGTCTGCTCCGCCTGCCCCGGCCGGTGCCGCGGGGCCTGGCCGGCGGCCGCATCCGAGGCGACACGGCCCACAGAGCCCTGCGCGTGCAAAGCGGGATCAGGAAGGGTCGGTCCCGCGTTCTCCTCCCGTGTGTCACGTCCAGGGCGCAGACAGCAATATATGCTTGCGACACATCCAGCGTGCAACAGGCGCAACACTGACGTTGCCAGCACGGCATTTGGTACAGCTGCTGCTGCTGTACCACACCCACCTGCAGCATCATGGCCAGGCGGGGCGACAGCGTGGCCAGCCACGCCACGTGGTCAAAGAACTCCACCTGCGCAACCGCTCCTGCCTGCTGCACCTCCGCTCCTGCCTCTGTCTCCCCTACCACGCCCTGGTCCTGCTGCTCCCGCCCCCCAGGCCTGCTGTGGTCATGGTGCGGGTGGTGGTGGTGGTGGCTTGACGGCACGGCCCCCGACCGTACTGCTGCGTCCAGCTCTTGGTTGCGCCTGTGGACCGTGTCGAGGGCAAGTGATGTACTGGGCATGAACAACGCTAGGCTGCCTGCCAACCGGTGTAATGACGCATCACTGGTGCCAATGCGGCGCAAAGCGCGACAAGCGTGCGACCAGTAGCAAAAGTTGCCCAGTGCCACAGCAGGGTTGCCAGTTCCTTTTTGGTCTCACAACACAACGAAGCACGAAGTGCAACAAGCCATGCTCAGCGGTTAATACTTGTCGCGAACACATGTGCATGCAGAAGAGCATAAAAATTGAGCAGGCAAGCAAATTACATTGCACCGAAGACGCACCTGGTGATGTCCTTGAGGTGCAGCCGCATAGCGGCGTCGTACTCGCCCAGCCGCTCGTGCAGGTACGCCTCGCCGTCCAGTACGCCCGCTGTACGGCAGATCTCGATGCAGCGCCGCACGTCGTACTCTTGGTGCTGCTGCAGGAACGCCAGTACGGACGACGGCTCGTACTCGGCCAGCAGCCGTACGTACGTGTCGCACACGGCGGGCTGGGACATCCAGGCGCCCAGGGTGGCGGCAGCGGCGAGGGCGGCGGGCGGCAGGGAAACGGCGGGCGCAGCGGTGGCGGCGGCGACACGTGTCCCAGAGTCATCGTGGGCCTGGTAGTGACCCGAGGCGTCCAGGGCCTGTGTGGGTTCAAGGGCCAATGCGATGGAGCACGCTGCATTGAAGGCAGGCTGGGCGATTAAATAGGAAAAGGTCAGCTACCCTGGTCCAGCCGGTGCTAGCTACCTTCACATCCCGCCGTGGAGACACCCCGTGTCATTGAAACACGTACGGTTATGTAAGTTTGTGGTGTCGGTTGGTGAGGCATGGCACCCCAGGGCCAGGTCGTACCTGCTGTATCTCCTGCCGCGCGCGCAGCGCGGCGGTCAGGAAGTCGAACTGCAGGCGGCTGTGGGCCCCCAGGCGCTCCAGGAAGGCGGCGGCCTGGGCCTCGCCGGGGTAGTGCGCCAGCAGCACCTGGTGGGCAGGGAACAGAGGAGCAGTACTGGTAAGTAACAAGCCCTTTTGTAGGGGGCCCGGTGGGTGGAGGCGGCAGGGAGACCATGCCGGCGTGTAGCCCTGTTGCATATTGCGACGCTCGCAACCTGTCGATGACCTGATGTCTGAAGATGCCGTCTGCCAGTACAGCCCGTATCAGCACCCGTTGCTGCACCCAGCCCATGGGCCTCTGTCCACAGGGCACCAACACACCTGTGCGGTTGCCCACGGGTCGGCCGCCACAAGCTGCGGCGCCGCCGCCAGCAGCGCGCCGTACATTGCCGTACGCTGCGCCGCCGTCGCGCCGCCGTCCTCCAGGAACGACCGGACGTAACGGAACGCGCCACCGCCGGCAACGCTGCCATCCTGCGTGCCCGCTGTTGCACCTGAGCCCGTGGGTGTGTGTTGCGCCATGAGGTGGCATTGGAGGGCGGCGGCGTAGTCCCCCCGCAGGTGGTGCAGGGTGGCAAGGGCAATGCGGAAGCCGCAGCGCTGCGCGAGCTCCAGGGCCAGCTCAGATTCCTGCGTCGAGGGGAGGTTGAGGTGAACGTTGGCCTGACATCAGGCAGGGGATGGCAGCTAGGAAACAGCCCCACGGTGCAAGCGCATAGCCGTTGCAAGTGACCGTGGCCACTTGACTCCACCTGCCGCGTATGCCGCTGCATGTGACAACACCGTTTATCGACCGTTCATGACAACACCGACACGCCCATACAGCAGCTTATCCCTAGTCAACTCCTACGCACCTTGCTCGAGAGCTTGTCTGGGTCGTACCGTTGGCCGTTGCCTTCCGCGTTGACCCCGATCGCAACCACCAACCGCTCAAACAGCACCCCGTCAGGCTCCGCAGCACCACCGCCCGCCACGGCAGCTCCCTGCCCGCCCGCCGCCCGCCGCTGCGCCCTGCCCGCCACGTGCCGCAACAGCCTCATGCCGAAGGCGGGCCGTACGACAACTCGGCCCGCCGCAAGTAGCTCGGCAACAAAGTCCAGTACGACATCCGTACCCGCGGCGGCGGCGGTTGCCGCGTCGGTGGGGGAGGTAGCCGCCGCCGCCGCCACCTGTCGTAGCCGGTCGGAGTCCAACAGCTCCACCAGGGCGTTGACGAGCACCTGGCATGACGGTTGGTGGTTGGAGGACAGGGCATGGCACGGCATGGCATGGTGCGCACACTTGGCGGTAGTTGAAAGCAGACGCAGGCAGGCTCCTGTCTGAATGCGAGGACCCACGGGTAGCACAACACTGCAAGCTGGTGCGCTAAAAGGGAATCACGTGGCCACACGGCAACCTCCCATTTCCCCAAACGTCCCAATGGGCAGGAGCAACCCACAGGACGCGAGCGCTCCTTAGCCAAAAAGCAGAAACCAACCTCGCACACCCGTTAACCCACACACGCACGCTAACACACACCTGCGTGGCCACCAGCACCCCGTCCAGCTGCTCCTCCACCCGCCGTCCGGTGGCCGCCTCCCGCAGGTCCGTCTCCACGGCGTCCCAGCCCGCCACCGCGCCGCCCAGCACACACACGGCGGCGGCAACGTCCACGGACAGCAGCACCTGGCAACGGGCCCGCAATACGTCAGTGCGTTTAGTTGATTGTATGCCACGTCTCAAACCTGACGCTGGCAGTGGTGGGAAAGATACATTGGCCGGAGTGCGGACGGAAGCATGTGTTGGCAAGTAGGGCATGGGCGTCAAGCAGTAGGCTATGCAACGCTGCGGTGTATCCCATTGCGTCGCAATGTACGAATGGTGTGTGCAGCGCTTGGTGGCAACGGGTGCGGGAGTTAGGCCCGCGACTTAGTGCGACAAGAGAGGCCTTGGCAACGCAGCCATTTTGGCCATACTGTACTGTAAAGTGCTCTGGCTGCGTATGCAGCAGCGCAACACCTCAGCCATTAAGAACGTGTCAGTCTATCGCACGTGTCCCTGGTGCAGGGCTTCAGTAAGGTTGCCCTGACGATGCACGCGCACGTGAGCGCCGGCACACACCTGCAGCGCGGGGTGCGGCCCCGCCGCCACCCATGCGGGCAGCTGCTCCCGGGGCACGCGCCACTCGCGGGCCAAGTCCCCCGGCTCTGCGAACAGCAGTAGGCCCAGCAGCTGCGCCTTGACGTCGTCGGGAGTGCCTGCACCGTTTGAAGTAGGTTGCATGTAAGGGTCTGTCCAAGTCGTCGTAAGACGCTGAAACGCGGAAGCTGGTTAGGGCGTCGCTTACTAACTTCTTATTGTGACAGCGCTTTCCGGTTCGGGTCCGGTGACCGGGCTTTTGGCCTTGCAATGGAGGGAAGCTGTGTTGCTGTCACGGATTTCGCAGGCGTGAGGACCGAGTAGCAGCGTCTGGTCTATGGAAGTGACTACTAGTTATGCCGGGCGTGTTAGCCAGGGGCCCATGTGCTGCACCTACCAGGTCCGCCGGAGCGCCCGGCCCCAGGGATGGTGTCCGGCAGGGGGCCCTTGCCGGGTGGGAAGGCCTGGCGCCGGAAGATGCACCTGTGGGGAACAAGAGGGGAGCAGGAGGGACGGCGGTTGGGCCCGGTCAGCTACTGTGGAGCAGGTGGCCCAGGCCCGAGCACAACTTCCAAGTACTCTCGCTCTTATGACCTCGTTACGGGTCGGTAGCCTCCAGAACATACGATGCAACACAAGAATGCTCAGCCGCTGATGGCCGCACGCCTAACTGTGGCCACGTGCACCTTCGGCCGGCTACTGCCGTCAGATCCGCAGTTTCTAGCAGCTTCCTGACCTGAGGTACACCAGCAGCTTGAGGCCCGCCTCCCGCCGCTCGCGCCGCCAGTCTTTGGTCACAGCATCACTGCCGTCGCCACTATGTCTACCGACGCCCGCAGCTCCTGATGCATCTGCTGCGCCCCCCGCTGCTGCTGCTGCTGCTGCTGCTGCTGCCACGTGGCGCGGCATGGCCACCGCCGCCAGCATGTCCAGCAGGGGGCGGCGGTAGTCGTGCAGCATGGTGTGGATGTGCGCAGAGGCGGTGTGCAGCTGGTGCCGCTCGCACAGGCGCAGCACCTGGGGCGCGCGGAGTTGCATACGACGTTGGGTGGTAGGTGGTCAGGAGATGGCTGGGGCGTCGTCTTGCTGGCGCAAAACTGCTCCCAGGATAACACTTGCAGGCGTTGCACGCATCTGTCCTGCCCAGCCGCACCTGGTCCAGCGCCAGCGCCGGGTGCAGGATGCGGCTATCATGCTTCGTCATCGCAGACGATGTACGAGGTGTAAGGCATCAGAAGTATGTGCATGTGGCCCGAACACACCCTGCAGAAGATGTGCGACACATGTGCCATGCCCTGCTCTACACCACGCTCCCACCTGGTCCAGGTCCAGGGCCATGATGTCGAAGTGCAGCACGCACCGCTCCACACGGTCGGGCCGCCTTAATACACACGCCAGGTGCTCCACCAGCGCCTGCACCAGCTCCGGGGCGGGCCGGGTCAGGGAGCCGGACAGCACCGCGACCTGGAGGGGCCGGCGGGCGGGGACGCGCAGGGGCAGGGTTTCGGCGAGATATGTAAAAGCCTCAGTACAGCAATACAGCTGCTGGAGCTTAAGAGTGGCAACACAGTTTCAGCACTGAAGGACACAACCAGCCAACACGACAACGATGCACGGGCGCACCTCGAGCTCCTCCACCAGCGGGCCCTGTGCCCCGGCGTCGCGGCACAGCGGGAACACCACGTCACGCAGCGCCGCCTCGCCGCCGGGCGCGCCCGCCACCAAGCACGCCAGTACGGCAGTGGAGGCGGCGGCGCGGAGCTGCGAAGTAACCTCCGCTGGCAGCCTGTCCAGCTGTGGACAGGACAGGGGTGGGATGTACGCATTACACAGGGAAAAGGAAGGCAGGATAAATAGCATGCCGTTTGCCAGGCAGCCAGCCAGCCCAAGGCAGGCAAGCAGCCGCGTCGATGAAAGGTGGAAAGAGTGGACAGTCGCGATAGTAATGCAAGGCTACCAGTGGGAGGACCTAGCGCAGGGCGGGCACTAACATGGTGATGCAGCAACTGAGGAGACGAGGCAAGCTCAAGGAACTTGACCAGGTCAGGCCAGGGACTCACATCCAGCTGCTGCGCCATGCCCTGCGCAGCCGCAGCCGCCAGGGCCGTCCCGAGCGCCGCCTTCACGCCGCCAACCGCCAACCGCGCCAGCCAAATGCGCAGCGCGTCCGGGTACGATGAGTCTGCGCCCGCCGCCCCACTGCCGCCGCCGCCGCCGGCTGTCGCTGCCGCGCGGGCCAGGTACAGCCTGTTGGGGCCGTGGGCAACCATAGGCCGAATGAGAAGCCATGGGCACTTCTCTTACAGGTAGGGCACAGATAGGTATACAGTCGCAGGAACAGCACTCAAGGTCCACGCCGCCGTAATATCACAGGCAGGCATAATGTAGCTACTACCATGTTACGGCAATGCAACGCCCCTCGTGCACCCTCGACACCGATACCGACACCCACTTGTAGAACTCGAGCGCGAATCGCAGCCCCAGCCGCCACTTCCCGATGTCCGCCAACGTGGCCAACCGCTCCTGCCAGCTCAGCAGGCGGCTGCAGTACAGCGTGGACGAGCAGCCCAGCAGTACGACACGCGGCCCGGCGCCCACCAGCGTGTCGGGCACCACGGGGGCGCCGCCGGAGGAGGCGGGCGGCGAGGGCAGCAGGCCGCTAACGGCGGGCGTGTCAACGCAGTCCACCTGGACGGGCAAGGTTGTGGGTATGGTGACTGGAGGGCATGGAGGGCAAGAATGTGGATACCGGCCAGGTCTGTACCGGCGACCAGTATTGCGCTGCTTGTTTGCCGGCACGGTATGGGACGCTGGTTTTCAAAAATCAGGGGCGCGCAGCCGTGCGGTTTGATGTCAGCAGGCAGGGCAACATACGGTGGTTTTTATGGGCTAAACAGCGCAGGAGTGGCCAGGCCCCAGGGGTTGTAGGTCGAGCAGGTTCCTTCACCCCACTCCCGATGCACACAATCAGTCACGCCCTCCCGCATATGCAGGCCCAGGTCCAGCACTGCTCCTACCACAGCCAGCACTCATATCTTTGACACCACCGTACATATACGCACTGCATTACTTTGCTAGCTAGTCTAAAGTGAGCATTCCCCGCCCCACCTGCTCCCGTATGTGCAGGTCCAGGTCCAGCACCATCAGCCGCATGGACAGCCCGCCCAGCAGCACCACCACGCCCAGCGCGTCGCTGTCGTACCAGTGGAGCCCTGCCGTACAGCAGTACAGTTCCACAGCACATCACGTTAGCGGCACAAAGACATTGTGCGCCTGTGTCCAAGGATGCGCCCTGCCTTACAGTATCGCCATGTCCTCACCTATCACTCGCACCGCCACGTCATCGCCGCCGCCCGCCACCGGCACAGGCCCGGACCGCAGCACCGATCCCGCCGGTTGATCGTTGTCGGCTGGTCCGGCAACCGTCCGCCTGGCATCCCACACGCGCGTAACCGTCAACGGAAGCCGCTCGCACAGCGCCGCCGCCGCCGTCGGCGTCAGGGAGTCCACCAGCGCGCTGGCGGCGGCGGCGAGCGCCGAGGACGTGGCGGCAGCGGCAGAGGTGGCAGCGGCGGCGGCGGCGGCCGTTGCCGCGGCGGCGGCGCCGCGTGCTACGCCGGTCATTGCGGCTGCGGCGCGCAGGAAGGACCGCGCCTTACTGGCCATCGCTAGCTGCCCTTGCTCCCAGGCCGCAGGTTGCGACGCCAGCTGTTGCTGCTGCGGCGACGGTGGCGGCTGGCCAGGCGGGGTTGTGGACGAGGACGTGGATGTGGACGCTAGCAGAGCCCCTGCTGCTGCAGCAGATGCGATGGCAGCCGGGCTCTGGTGGTCTCCAATAAGCGGTACGTCAACGAACATGACCTCGTCCTGCCAACCAACTGCCAGTACGGCACAAACCGCTGTCGTACAGCCGCCAGCTGCGCCGCCGCCGGCCTCAGACGCGACGGGCGGCGGGCGGGCGGAGCGGCGGTGGTGGGGCAGCCAGGCGGCGGTGGGGATGGAAGGTGCTGGCACGTCGGACGGGCGGGGGATGGAGTAGAGCGGCACCAGCTCGCCTGCATGTGGGTTAGGAAAGGCAGGAGTTGGGTGACGCTAGGTGCTGGAAAACACGGCTCAGGGTGAAGCCAAGCAGGGAGGCCCGCCTGTGCATGGTCATTTACCCAGTGCAAGGGGAGGACAGGGGTTGTGCAAAGGGGCGGACGCCGGCACGGCTGCCTCAGATCCCAGCACGACGACGAGCTGGCAACCTGGCAGTCGGCACCCCGTGTCCCTACCTGAGGGCTTGAACCGCCCGATGTGGCAGCCGGTTGTAGCGCACACCGCCACCATGCCGTCCCCCACACGCTGCGGCAGCGCCGCCGCCGCCGCGGCCGCCCCCGCTGCTGCCGCCGCCGCCGTCGCCGCCGCCAAGCCCTCCCCTGCCGCCGCCACACCCGGCCCGCTCTCGCTCCTCCTCACCGCACCGCCCCCGCTGCCCGCGCCCGCGCCCGCGCCACCCTGCTGCCCAGCCGCCGCCTGCTGTACGACATAATTGTACGGCATGAGGTGCACAATGGACCCGATGGTACCAAGGTTGCCGTCCAGCACGAGCCGCGAAGCCACCGCGGTCTTGAGCAGGATGGAGGTGAAGGTGTGCAGCAGCAGGCGGCCGCGCCGGTCAACGGTCAACGCCATGGTGGCCCCGCGGCCCGGGAAGAAGGACACGTGTACGACGGGCAGGTGGTGCTGGCCGGTGATGAGCGCCAGCTGGCGAGGCGGGGTGCGCTGCAGGTCCCATGCGGCCACGGAGCCGGAGGCGTGGCCCACCAGCAGCCACAGGGGTTCGCCTGGGCGGCACAGGGTGTGGATACGGGTCGGTAGCGATGGTCATTGGTATCAGATCAACTGGTGAATCAGTGAGATAAGCTTTACATGGTCATACACCGTGCTCCAGAACCCACGCAGCGCTAGGCACGGTCCAGGGGGCGCCAACAACGGGAGCTTTACCGGTCGGCACAGGGCCAACGCCACTACGGCAAGGCAGTAAGGTCCCGCCCTCGGCCTTTGCACCGCACACCCGTGCCCTGCACTTTCAGGGCAGGCTCAAAGCCGGTCTCCATGCGCACCCTGACCATTCGCACCCCTACCCACCTGGCCCCGTGGCAGTGGTCAGCGCCAGGGCAGTCACCGCCTCCGCCTCACTCCGCGCCTCGCCCACCACCACACAGTGTGCCCCACCAACCGCCGCCCCCGCACCACCACCGACCCCTGCTCCAGCTCCCTGCCTCCCGCCGGCTGCTCCTCCCCCGCCGAAGGGATCAAACCCGGCACCTGTCCCTCCTGCACCTGCAGCAGCAGCACCCTGGCCCGACCCCGGATGCTGCGGCTGGTGGTGTGGGTGCATGTACGGCGATGCAGAACCAGCTGCCGTGCCGCCGCCGCTGCCGCCTGCTGCTGCCCCTGTCCCTGGGCTCAGGGACGGCAGCTGGCACACCAGCGCAGCGCCAAGGGAGGTGCCTATCGCCAGGATGTTGCCCACAAGGGCCACCACCCGGGGCAGGCCAGCCTGTGGAAGGACAGCGGACCGGAAGGATGGGGTGAGGTGGGCAAGGTGCTCGGTTCTGCGCATAATACTCACGATGTTCCCAAGCTGCTAAGCCTAGCCACGCGATCGCCGCGTGCGACGCAAGCACGTTACGATGCGGAAGGCACGTCCCTGCATAGGTGCGTTCCTGCCACTTCCTGCTTGCATATCGGCTCCTGGGTATGCACCACGCGTGGGCTACCCCGGCAGGTGGCCCTCCTCAGGAAAACAGTAAAGCCATGCGCCCTCTACCAGATACCCCAGCACCAACCGTGATCCAGTGCTGCGCCAGCCCCGCCAACGTGCCCGCCAAACGAGACACAGTCACTGACCGTATACTTTCAAGTATCACCCCGCGCCCAACCCAGCACGCACCGTGATCCAGTGCTGCGCCAGCCCCGGCAGGGCGCCTCCTGGAGCGTGCAGCTCCTCCAGCCGCAGCGCCACAGCGCCGCCCACCATCGCCCCACTAGCGTCGGGCCGGCCGGCGGGGTTCCAGTCCGTGGCGGCGTCGGCCAGCAGGGAGGATAGGCGGGCCATGGGGTCGGCGGGGGTGCCGCCGGGCGGGGCACAGGAGCCTGGGGGCGAGGGGGAAGGGTGCGGGTGCAGTGCGTGCGCCGGTGGGAGGAAGGTGTGGCCAGTGTGCAGCACATGCAGTGGAGACATGCGCACTGCGTACAGAGTGCGCAACAGATGAAGGCATGCATGTGCAGTGAGCGCTGCACGCGTGCATGCCGGAGGCACGCGCTACCAAGCTAGCGACAACGGTACCGCAGAGCAGGCATCGGTATGTGCGAAGAAACACGCACCTGACAGCAGCGCCGCTTCAGCCCGCTCGGCCTGCAGCAGCGCCTCCTCATGCGGCGGCAATGCCTCCCTTTCCTCCTCGTGCTTCGCGCCCTCCGCCGCCTCCTGTACTGCCTGCTCGTGCTGTTCCACCGGCCTGGCATTCACCTCAGCGTACGCCCCCGCTTGCTGCACTCTCGCTGCCGCTGCCTGTTCACCCGTCTCGCCGAGCGCTGGTCTCTGCGGCGCGCTGCTGACGGCTGCAGGGAGCTCCACTGCCGCCGGTGCAGCTGCCATGGAGGGACCAGAGGCCGCCGGCGTCTCCGACGCCCCTGGCGACGGCGGCTGCGGCGGCGGCAGCTCAGGCGCAGCCCCGCTGGGCCCCGCATCGGAAGACATTTCCCTAGCCTGCCCCAGAGCAGCCGTGAGCTTACTTGGCGAGGCAGGAGCAGGCACGTGCCTCGTCTGCTGCGCCGCCACCATCGCAGCGGCCGTGGCCGCAGCGGCCGCCGCAGCCACAGCAGCCGTCAGCGACTGCCGAGGCTGCAGCGGCGGCGACCGCTGCTGCAGCTCCTCAGGTGACGCGGCAGCCGGACGCACAGGCGCCTCCTGTCGTACCTCCTGTGCCGCATGTGGCGGCAACGCCACCGGCACAGCTGGCGGCGCCGCCAGCACGTCCAGGTCCAGGAGATCCAACACGTCATCCTCGTCCTCACCTTCATCCTCACTCTCGCCCACCTCACCCGCATCCTCCACGCCCACGCCCCCATAGCCCCTCACGACTCCCCCGCCCAGCTCCACCCCCTGCTGCTCCACATGCCCAAGCTGCTGCTCACCAGGGCCCAGAGCCACACCGGTGCTCACGGTAGCAGCAGCAACCCCAACAGCAGCCGCTGCGTCTCCACCTGCCACAAGTGTCGCTGCAGCCTGGCCAGCGCCCCCTTCCCCGTCGCTCTCCTCCAGCGCTTCCTCCCCGCCCGCCTCCGCCCCCGCCGCAGCCGCCCGCCGCAGCGCCTCTTCCAGCTCATCCCCCAGCCCGCCGCCGTAAGGGTCCTCCCCGTACTCGCCGCCCACCATCTCGTAATCCTGGTCCCCGGCTCCGAAACCCAGCTCCAACCCGTACCTGGAATCATCCTGCTGCTGCCCCTCATCCACACCGAGTGGCGATCCAGACGCAGCCTCAGCCTCAGCCTCAGCCTCAGCCTCAGCCTCAGCCTCAGCCTCAGCCTCGGCCTCGGCTTCCGTGCCTGCCGCATCATCCAGAAGGACGCCGCTGCCGCCCACGCTGCTGCCACCGCCACCACCATAGTCGTGCTCCTGCGTGCTGCGCGGAGGCAGCAGCACCAACTCGGACTCATCCCACACCATGGGCTCACCCTCGCCCTCCGCCGCATCGGGAGTTGCGGCAGCAGCAGCCTCGTCCAACGCCCCAGCCCCGGCCGCCGGCTGCTGCTCCAGCAGCGCCTCAGGCGTGCCCCACACTGGGGCAACAGCCCCAGCATGGCTGTCCTCCTCTGCTGCCTCCTGCCTCACCCCAGGCCCGGCCCTCTCCCACTCCATGCTCTCCCGCTGCTGCTGCTGCTGCTCCTGCTCCTGCGATGAGGCTGCCGAGAGGACACTTGTTGCAACCCGTACTGCGGTTTCCTGCGCTTGAGCGTCGGCAGCTGAGGGTTGTTCAGCGTGTGCGGGAAGGGGAGTAGCCTGGGGCTCCGCGAGGCCAAACAGGTCGCCCAGCAGGTCCACCACAGCCCCACCGACAGCGGCCCCGCCACCACCACCACCACCTCCTGCAGCCTCTGTGCCTTGGTCCAACAGGGCCGCCGCACCTTCATGCTTCAGCTGGGGGAAGGAGGAAGGCTGGGGCTCAAAGGCGCCGAAGAACGGGTCTAGTGGCGGCGCAGCTGTCAGCTGTGATTGTGGCGTTAGCAGCCCAGGTTGTGGTGGCTGTGTCTCGGGCTGAGGCTGGCTGGAGGTGATTGTGGCGAAGGGGTCCCCAAGGAACGGGTCGCCGAGCAGGGCTGCTGTCGGAGGGGCTGGGGAGAAGGTGGATGGCTGAGAGGGGCTGGCGGGCCCGGTGGGCTGAGGGAAGAAGGCGTCGGGTTGCTGTTGTGGGGGACCAGAGGCTGAGCCGGCGAGGGAGGAGGTGGGTGCGAGCAGGTCGTTCAGGTCAAGCGCCTCGTATACATTGGGCACGTATCCCTGCTGCTGCTCTTGCTGCTGAGACGGAAGCTGGCTGGGTCCTACTGGCATGTGTTGCTGTGACTGTGTGTCTTGTTCGGACGCAACCTGCTCCGTGCCCGCCTGGCTCCCAGTGCAAAGCCCCAGCTGCTGACTAGTTGTTGGCCCCTGGAGTGAAGGATACGGCTGTGGGACGAGCTCCAGAGGCTGGGGCGGAAGCAGGGGATGCTCTGGTTGCTCGTGCTGCAGAGTCGCACCCTTTTGCTGCGGCTCGGATGTAGGGGACAAGGACAAGGCGGCAGGCTGCTCCTCCGTGTGCTGTAGGCCATCCGCCGGGCCAGGTGCTCCCAAGGGCGAAGCGGCGGAGTTGCTGTGTGTGGGCAGGCCCGCAGGCTCCGCCGGCGGCGCTAGCTCCGCAGCCTCAACACCGCCAACCTGCACAGCTCCTGCCCCGTCCGCCGCCACCGCCGCCTCCACCGCCTCCGCCCCGGCAGCGCCCTGCACCACCCCTGCCGTCCCCGCGCCTGCATCGCTGGCCGCTGCACCCCACCCCTCAGCACCTGCACCGAAGGGCCCCTCCATGGAACTTGCCTCCTCTGTTGCCGCCAGCACCACCTCCAAGCCCTGCGTCTGCCCCCCCAGCGAGCCCCATATCTCAGTCACCGCGTACCCACCACCAGAGCCGCCCTGCACGGCGCTTGCTGCTGCCATCCCATCAATACCTTGCTGCTGCGGCGGCAGCGGCGTCGGTAGCTCTGCCCGCGCCTCCTGCTGCGGCCCTAGCGGAGCTTCTGCTTCTGCTGCTGCTGCTGCCTGCCCAAGCCACACCTCCTCTAGCAGGGTCACCTGCTGCTGCTGCAGCTGCTGCTGTTCCAGCGGCACACCTGCTTCCAGTGCCAGCTGGTCGTTGAGCTGCTCATCCTGCGCGGGCTCCTGTTGCTCCGTCTCCTCCTGTTGCCCAAAAGGCGCCCCCCATCCCGCCAGCGCGTCAGGATGGCCGAAATGCAACTGACCCTCCGCTGCCGCCTCCTGCGCTAGGGGTACCTCCTGCGGGCCCAGGACCGGGCCCTGCTGTCCGGAAGCATGCTCCTTCTGCCCTGGGGTTGTGTCCTGCAGCCCGAGGGACGGCGGGTCAGGCTGGCCGAACACCAGCTCCATCACCCCCAGGTACGGCGACACTGTGGACGGCGGCGGAAGCGGCGGTGGCGGTGGTGGCGGCGTTGCAGAGCGCGGCGGCTGCGCCTCTGTCAGCGACTCCGGCGCCGCGTCCTCTCCCTGCTGCTGCTGGTAATGATGCTGCTGCTCCTGCTGCTGCTCCCAATCCTGCGCCCCCGCAAACTGTTCGAAGTGAGGCTCAAGCGCCTCCTGCGGCCCCCCGCTGCTCATGCCCGGCGCCGCGCCAGCCCCGGCCGAGTCCCACGCACCCTCCGCTGCTGCTGCTCCCCACTCTCCTCCGCCAAGCTGCGCCCCAGACCCGCCAGCATCCGCCTCCCAGCCCCCGTCACTCACTGGACCGGTCTCAGCTGCCCCCATCAGGCCCAACACTGCCTGACCCCCAGCTACGCTGCTGCCGCCCCCGTCACCGGTCCCGGCATCAGTCCCGCCACCAGCGGCCGGCTCAACAACGGCGTCTGCCCCGGTCGGAAACCCCTCAGGCGCCTCCCCTGCCGCTGCCAATGTTGCCAGTTCCGAGTGCGCACCAGTGGCTAGGGCTGCAAGCCACTCGCCAGCTGCTTCAGGGCTCTCCGGGGCCACTGCGGCCACGCTGGCGGCCGGGAAGGGCCCTACCGCTGCTTCCCCAGCACCCAGCTCCTGTACGGCATCAGCTGCCTGCGGCTGCGCAGCGTGCCCGACGCCCTCAGACGTGGGACCGCTTGCAGCTGAGTTGGCTCCCTGCTGGTGCTGCTGCTGCTGCCCATCGGCGTTGACCGCATTCACGGCCGCGGTCGCGCCGTCCTGAAAAGCAACCTGCGTGGCTGGCAGGCCCTCTGAGGGGCCAAGACCTGACGCCGTGTGCTCGATGTGCGGTTGAGCGCCGCTTGGGGCGTCTAGGGGCAGGAGGAAGTGGCTGGATGCTGCTGCAGCGGCGGCTGCGGCAATGGATGGGGCGGCAAGGGCGGTCGGCGTATCCACAGCCTGCCGGACGCTGGCAGAGGAGGTATCCGCGGCAGGGCCACTGGAGCTTAGGCTGGGGCTGAGGCTTGGGCTTGGCGTGTCCACTGCCTCCGCCTGCGCAGCTCCCGCCTCCGCCTCCTCCTCTACCTCCTCCGCAGGCGGGCTGCCTGGCCTCCTGTCCTCTGGGTGCAGCCCGCCCGGGCCCTGGGCCACGGGCTCGGGCCCTGGCACCACCCCCTCCGCGTTCGTGCCTGCCTGCGACCCCACGGTGCCGTACCATTCCTCCCCAGGCCCCTCACCCTCCGCCACCGCCGCCGCCTCGCTGACCTCCTCAGCAACCTCCTCTGGGATCGCCTCCTCCACCCCCGCCTCCTCCCCTGTCCCCTCCAGTTCCACCGCACCCGCCGCCTCTTCCACCCCTGCTGCAATCGCCAACCCCATTGCCGCCTCCACCGCCACTGCCTCTCCCGCCCCCGCCTCCCCTCCTACCTCCGCAGCCTCGCCAACCCCGGGGCCCACCGCACCCCCCGCCTCCTCTCCCAACCCCGGCTCTTCCACCATCACCACCTCCGCTGCTGGGCTGACGAGCGCTGCCCCCTCCCCCTCCCCCTCCTGCGCAGCCTCCTCTTCAACCATCGCCACCTCAACGGCTGGACTGGTGGCCGCTACAGCCATCTGCACCTCCTCCGCCACCTCCCCTGCTCCCGCCTCCTCAGTCATAACAACCTCCGCTGCCGCCGGGAAGCTCACGGCCGTCGCCGCCTTCACAAAAACCGCCACCCCACCCTCCGCGAGCGCTGCTGCACCTAATAGCGCCTCCTCGTCCATCACCTCCGCCGCCTCAGACGCTCCATCCATGGACGCATCCTCCGTTGCAGCCCCTGCCCCCTCCTCCTCCATAACCACCTCTTCAAGCGAGCCCTCCCTCGTGTCCATGCCCTCTGTGGCAGCCCCCGCCTCCTCCGCCACCTCCTCCTCCATCGCGGCAGCGCTGCCCAGCAGCCCCTCCTCAGACGTCGACATGATCGCTGCATCTGCCTGCGGCCCCGCCGTTCCCCCGTCCTCCTCGTCCATCGGCTCTGCAGGCAGCTCCACGCTCATCATGCCCTGGTCGGACGCCGCCGCCGTGCCCTCCGCCTCCATGACTTCTGGCCCGGCTACTGCTGCCTCTCCAACTTCTGCCGCCTCCACCATCGCCCCTGCTGCTGGTGTCACTGCCATAAGACTGTCAACAGGGCCTGCACCAGCACCAGCCGCAGGCGCCTCGGTTCTCTCCATGGAGACCTCTGCTACGTGCCCGGGGGGGCCCTGGTCGTCCCCCATGGCCTCAACAGCCATGAAGCCGGCCGACGCATCTACCGGCTCAGTGAGCTGCTGCGCCACTGCGACGGCCTCCTCCTCACCCACAAGGCCTCCACCTGGCGCCATGGGTCTGGGCACCACCACGCCTGCGATCGTCTCACCCGCTGCTGCTGCTGCTGCCGCATGCGCCGTCCCGGCCCCCCACGCCCCCACCACCGCCGCTCCCGCTTCCGCTTCGCCCGTTGCCTCCCCACCCGCCTCCGCCCGGCCCACCGCCGCACCTATCCCCGCCTCCGGCCCTGCCGCCGGGGTTCCAGCCAGCGGCAGTGTCCTGCCCTCAACGTCTGCAGGTGCCGCTCCACCTGCTCCGCCGGGCGCGGCGGCGCCCCTCCCCGCCGCTACCTCCACCTCCGCCTCTGCCTGCAGCAGCGCGTCGGGCAGCAAGCGCTGCTCCAGCTGCTGCGGATGCTGCTGCGGCGCCTGTTGCTCCTCATCCTGCGTTTGCTCCGGCTCTCGCACCTGCTGCTCCTGCTGCGTTCGCTCCTGCTGCGTTCCCTCCAGCTGCGCTCGTTCCTGCTGCATTCCCTCCTGCTGCTGCTCCTGCTGCTGTTCCGGTTCTGCACCCACGCTCACCTCCGCCGGCTCGGCCCCAGGCCCCACCCCGGCCGCCTGCACAGCACACGCAGCAGCCTGGCCGGCAGCAACCTGTTCCTGCGACACCTCACCCCAAGGCAGCTGAGGCGCTGGAGAAGCCGCCAGCACACCGGCCGGCTGAGTGCCTGGCGTCGCAGCAGAGTGCAGCTCTCCCCACTCGTCATCATCCCCTGGTGCAGCTAACCCAGTAGCAGCAGCAGCGGCAGCGGCAGCAGCAGTCCCAGCACCCTGCTCGGGATGCCGCTGTTGCTGTCCGTACGGGTGCTCTTCGGCCACGGCCGCACCTACAGCAGCACCCTCCCCGGGCAGCGTTGCGCCAGGTGCTTCTCCGCTTCGGGTGTGGGTTAGCTCGGGGGCGACCACAGGGCCAGGTGCGGAAAGCAGCTCGCCCCACTCGTCTTCACCTGCGAATGCTGCTGCAGCGGGACCCGCTTGTTCCGGCAGGCCTCCTTGCACCTCCTCCTCATGCTCCTGCTGCTGCGGCGGCGGCGGCTGCTGCTGCTGCTGCTGCTGGTGTACCTGCTGCCGCTCAAAGGGGGCGAGCTGCGGGAGCACAGCCGCGTTGAGCAGCTCGCCCCAGTGCAGCGCCTCGGAGGGGGGCGCCGTATTTACGGCAGCAGGAGGTTCAGCAGCAGTGAAGGCAGCAGCAGCAGCATCTGGCTCCCCGGCTGACAGCAGCTCCCCCCACTCGTCATCCCCTGCAACACGTGCCGCAGCCCCGTCCGCCGCCCCCGGCACACCGCCGCCACTGCCAGTCGGCTGCCCTTGCACCCCAGCATTGTTCTCCACCTCCGCGTGCTTATGCTGCTGCTGCTGCTGCTCGTCCCTGTCCAGGAGCCGCACCGGCGGTGGAATGGGCGCAGCCAAAAACGTGCCGGGGCCGCCAGCGGCCTGAAGCTCACCCCAGCCCTCGTCGTCGTCCCCGCCAACCGCCCCCGAAGCCTGCCTCGCAATGTGCCGCTGCTGCTCGTCCTCCTCCTCAGCCTGCAGCCCGGCCGGTAGCTGCTGCTGTGCCGGTTGAAGCTCCTGGCTGGCCGCTGCCTCCGCTGTTGCTACCCCCTGCTCTGGCGCTTCAGCAGGGACAGCCGGGCCCCGCTCATCGGCGGCAGAGACCAGCTCACCCCATTCCTCCTCCTCACCTATCCCCCCGCTCACCCCACTGGTGGTAGAAGGTGCAGAGGCAGGCATGCCATTGACGCCCGCTGCCGGCTGCGGCGAAGCCCCCTGCTGATGCTGCTGATGCTCCTGAGCCGGCACCGGGACCAGGACCGGCTGCTGCCCCGCGCCAGCAGCCGCCAGCCCAGGGCCTCCAGCAAGCGATGCAGCTCGGGGAGCTGCCTGGAGCTCGCCCCACTCCTCGTCCGCTACCTCCGCCTCCGCCTCCGCCTCAGCTGCCACCTTCGCCCCCGCCACCGCCACAAGTGCGGCCTGGGCCTCAGCCGGCAGCGCCGCGCTGCCAAGCCCAAAGCCGTCTTCAAGAGCTGGGCGCCGGGCCTGGACCAGATCCTGACAAGGAGGGCAAGGTAGCCGGTGGGGTGCCTCTTGTAACTCCAAGATTTGAGCAGGTTACAACATTTGTGAGTGTGCTTTGTGGGCGACTGGCATCATAGCGGAATAGTTGCAAACAGCTCTTGGCTGTTGGCACAATGTGCGCCAGTGAATGTGGCAAAACACGGCGAGCTGCTTCGACTCCATGCATGCCGGTCTGCGGGAGCCCCCACCGCTCAAAAGCCCTACAGCTTGCACCGCAGCCACGGCCAGTTCCAAATACAACGTATGTATAATTCTGCCTGCAAATACAGGCTCACCTCAGAGCCGCCTGCATTCTGCTGCTCCTCCTCATGACGCCCAGGCTCGTCCGTTGTGGCTCCCGGTGTGGTTGCCGGCGACGGACCAGCAGCGTGCGCCGCGTGCGCCGCGCTAACGCTTGTGGTACCAGCTGGCCCTACTTGGAGCGCTGTGGCTTGCCCACCTCCTTCCCCTCCTCCTCCCGCTACTCCTGTCCCTCCTCCTGCTGCTCCTGCTGCTGCTGCCGTGCCGCCTGCTGGCAACTGGGCCTGTCCGTCCGCTGCCATGAGGGCATCCCTGGTCGTCACCGTGACCGGAGTTGCCTCCGCGAATGGGCCTGGAGCACAGGCAGCGGGCGACGTTACTTGCAGCTGAGACGGTGGACTGGCGGAGGTGAGGCGACCGACAGCCACAGAGCCTGGGCCCGCCGCGGGCTCGGGCCCGTGTGTGGCCCCCGGCTGGACCAGCGGTGCAGCGGGCTGCTGCATCGCCAACGCCACCAGCTCCTCCATGCCTCCTGTTAACACACCACCACCACCACCACCACCATGTCTACCGGTGAGGGTCCTGCCGGCATGGCTAATGCTGGAGCCGCCGCGGAACGGCCCGCTGGGCCCCAGGAAAGGGGCCCCCACCGGGGCAGTTGGGAGGCGAGACGGGGGAGCGGCTGCCGCAGGAGGAGGAGGCGGAGGGGGAGCGGCGAAGGTGCTGGCAAACGTCGTCGTGGTTGCAGCAGCTGCGCCAGCGCCAGCGGGCAGGGGCGCGGATGGCGAAGCTGCCAGGGGCCCAAGGCTGAAGGGGTCAGCCCACGCAGGTGGCACCGGAGCAGCGGACGTAGAGGTGGATAAGGAGGCGGAGGGCGCCAGTGGTGTGAAGGTAGGATGACCAGCCGTGCTTGGAGCGACGAAGTCCCCGAACAGGTCATCCAGACCTCCTCCAGTCCCGGCAGAGGCGCTCTGGTGCGGCTGCTGTGGTCCCGGCGCCGCTGCTACTGCTGCTGCTGCTGCTGCTGCTGCTGCTGTGGGTCCTGGGTCGGCCGATGGTGCTGGTGCGCCTGCGTGTAAGGTCCCTGGCGAGGTGCGATGAGGCACCGGGAGCGAAGGAGCGGGAGGCGCCCCCGGGGCCAGGTGTGTGGGGAAGGTTGGCACCGGGGGCTCAACCTCCAGCCCTGCAAACAGGTCCAGGTCGTCCATAATCGTCACCGACAGCTGCTCCGGACGGAGAGTATTGGGCAGCAATAAGGGAGTAGGTCTTCTGCTGCTGCCGACCTTGTGAGCTGATATGGCTGGGTGCGGCCCAGTGCTCCTGCTCGCTAGGGCTTCCACCGCTGGAGCTCAGTTCACCATGCTCAGCCAGTTCCAGGGCCGGAACCCGGGTGTAGGTCGTTGCCGCAGCTCCTCGCCCTTATGCCCGAGCGGCAAGAAACCATCCCCTTCCAGCAGAGTCACTGATGGTCCCTGTAGGTTCGCAAACGGGAAGCATGCGTAAGGAAGCCTGGACCCAAACCGTGGACCGATGGTGGGGACCGGTGGCTGGTGGGGGCCCGAGAGTGGGTTGTAGTCTAGCGCCCCCTGAAGGTACCACAATCAGCTCGCCTGGCGCGTGCTTTTCTCCAGTAGCACCTTGTAGACACTGCGCCCGCGCGTGTGAAGGCCTCGCTGTCCCGGCAGCAGCTTCCAGTGCTCGATGGAGTTCAAAGTTGCGGTCCTATGTTTCCCACTATAGCAGTTATGGCACCCAGATAATACCGAGGCGTAGTGTTGGACGGTTCTGAAGTTATCCTAGTCGGGTTGGTTGGGGATCGAAACACCTGAATGGTTATGGCGCTTTCCTACAGATATGGCGAACCGCCTAGGACAACGGCAGTTGGTTTCTATACGGTGTAAGCATACATATGTATTACGTGCCCCGGTGAAATGATGCCCGATGCACGGCTGCCAACAGCGACATGCGTGTCAACGCTCGTGCCATGCTGGATTCTGCCCGAGTCGTGCCACCTGTGCCCGAATCGTTACCCTCAATGGGTGCACCCTGCATGGACGGCTCTTGCTATAGAGCCCCCACTGAGTTTGCTCCTGGTTTACGAGGTGCTTATCATGCGCCCACTAACGCGCACACGTGTCTCACGGTACGGTCGTGGACGAGGCTCAGGACCTCGGGTTCTGGAAGGGACCAAAGACTTCAGTCTATGCACATGGTAGCATGCCCACAACCCATAGCACCCCAGGCTTGAGTGTTGCTCCTTCGTGTGTGAGACCTGTCCAGCGTGCCTGGTCAGCGAGAAACAAGCTGCAGCACAGTGGAGCAATCAAAATTTTGAGGCGGCGTGCCCAAGTTTGAGGCCTTGCGCAACGGTAAAAGCATAGGCGAGACGTCTTGCCTCGGCGCCATCGGTATAGCACATGCTCGCAAAGGCAAGGGCGCGAATCGGAGGTGCACTTGGTGCATCCTGTGGTGTTACCGGTACACATAGCAAGGCCAGGGGTCGCTGCAGCACCGTACGGACGATGTGCCGTCCCATCCCGCAGGACGTAAGAGCAAACGTACAGACCCAACAGTGTAGGATAGGAGTGCCGTAAGGTACCCTTTTAAGCAGTTAAACTTGTGGCAGGGTATGTGCGGGCAGCAGCTGGCAGAGGTTAGCCGCAGGGGCCCTGGGTAGCCGGGTGGCTGACACGCAACTGGGAGCAGAGCGGTGGGAGCAGGAGAACATACCCACATGCCGCATGTACGTCTTGCACTGGCGCAGCTTTTGATCTTACTGGCACAGTTCCATTTGCAGAGGGCCTAGCTTCAAAGCGCGATATTGGCGTCCGCGACGACACACTGATGTTGGCACGGGTGTGTACCGTGCTCTGCCGTCTTGCCAGGGAGGCAGCCCGGGGGGGCCCTAGCTACCTACGGCTGGACCAAAGCATCTCGCAGTCGACCAGGTGTGAATTTGCACGCACAATGGGGCTGCAGGTAAGCTGGACCATCTTAAGTGCCACAAGCTATGTTCAGACAACGACGCTGCAGGTAGTGACTTGCCCAATGCGTGCCAAACGGGGACAGCAAGTCGACTCCTGCACCTTGCCGGCACCTCTCTTCTCCCGCGTTGCTGGCGGAGACCAACAGGCACGTCCAAGTCGTGCAGTCTGGTCACGAGCTCAAGGACCTGTCAGCTTGCAAGAGGGTCAAGTCAGGAGTCCCCAGTGCGTTGACATGTCCATGTGGCAGGCCAGTGCCTGCCGGTGCAAGAAGGAAGCCACGCGCCGACACCGTGCAAGGCAGAGGCTTTCAGGCTGCCTTTGAGATCAAGGTTAGTTGTAGTTTCGATGGAAAGGGTTCACCAGCTGCTGGGAAGGTTTGCCCCCCACCGCACAGCTCAATCGCTGAAGCGCACTCTTGCAGAATGGCCGCAGCAAGCGCCTGGCGCAGGGTACGTACGACCTCTGATCGACAACTGCTGTAAACGAGTAGAACAAAGACGCCGGATAGACTCTATGACTGCTTGCTCCGTTAGCACAACGCCGGCTGTCGTCACAGGCGCTGCCATCGCCAACGTCAGCGTGCTGCCTATTGACTTAGAGCTACCAAGTGACCTGTGCTGCCCACTGCAGGGATGCGCACACATAGGTACTGTCCCAGTGAAGTCTCCGTAAGCTTGCGGCGGGGTTTGTGATGAGTAAAGAGCACCACGTGCAAAGTTGAAAGGTAGAACATAGTAGGCTTGGTATATACATTAGGCAAGCAGCACAGCAAACTTGTACACCCGTAAATCAAGAACATAATGTATGTGTAACACCATGGGCGCTCGTATGAAATCCGACGATCGGCGGTGCTAAGGGACTCCGCCATCCATCCGCCCCGAAACCATAGCGCTCCCGGGGGGGCCCGCAACTTGCATCGCCCGCATTAAAAGTCGCAAACGCCGACAAGGATAGTCACTCTCAACAACACCGTTGTCAGTCCACTCAGCAGCCATGGCCGCCATGATCGCCAAGTCCTCTGTCTCCGCCGCTGTGGTGCGCTCCAGCCGCACCTCCAGCGTGCGCCCCATGGCCGCGCTGAAGCCCGCCGTGAAGGCCGCCCCCGTGGCTGCCCCTGCCTCGGCCAACAAGATGATGGTCTGGACCCCCTTGAACAACAAGTGAGTCAGCGCGCAGTCGCGGCAATTCTTACGTCGGAGCGCTTGCTTGCGCGCGACGCTACAGTGTGGGACAACTCATCGCAGCTACTACTGCAACCTTTCTCACCTTGCCCATTTGCTGATTGCCTGCAGGATGTTCGAGACCTTCTCTTACCTGCCCCCCCTCACCGACGAGCAGATCGCGGCCCAGGTCGACTACATTGTGGCCAACGGTGAGCGACTACAGACATGTCTGTTCGTATGAATTGTTCTATTGGTGCAGCTGTGAGCTGGGGCGTTGTTCTACTCGCCAGGAGCCGTGCGCGGTTCACCCTGTTTTCGCGGCTGTCCGTTGCCTTATCCTGAAGCGACTCTTCCCTGCTGCAGGCTGGATTCCTTGCCTTGAGTTCGCTGACGCCGACCAGGCCTACGTGTCCAACGAGTCGACCGTGCGCTTCGGCCCCGTGTCCTGCGTAAGTCGGGCTCGTTTGCGATATGCTTGCAAACCTATCGACATGCGTCGACAATGTTGCCTTTTACCTTCACAAATTTTTTGCGCGATGCCCTACGAATGGTCCGTTGTTCGCTGCTCTCTTGTTTGTCAGTAGAAGCCGTCCCAGCATCCGCTGCCGCTTCCGCAAGTCTCTGACGATTGTCCTCCCCCCGCGCCTCTGTCCCTCCTTCCCCCCGCAGCTGTACTACGACAACCGCTACTGGACCATGTGGAAGCTGCCCATGTTCGGCTGCCGCGACCCCATGCAGGTGCTGCGTGAGATCGTGGCCTGCACCAAGGCCTTCCCCGATGCCTACGTGCGCCTGGTCGCCTTCGACAACGTGAAGCAGGTGCAGATTATGGGCTTCCTGGTCCAGCGCCCCAAGTCTGCCCGTGACTGGCAGCCCGTGAACCGCCGCTCCGTGTAAGGACTTCCTGCACGGGGGGCTGCTCGGGGGACTGAACATCGGTGCACGCGTGTGAGGGTCACGGTTTGACGTTGGCCTGTGTATGATGGGTTCATATGTTGTTTGTTGGAGTGGAGTTCGTCGAGGGACTGTCGCCCAACAGCTTGGTGGACCCGGCATCCAGCCTACCCTGTGAACCTCAATTTTGAGCGCGTGTTTTGATGTGGGTTCTTTTCGTGTACATACCAGTTGTTTGAGGAACGTTCGACTTCCCTAATAAAAGCAGACGGCATGTGTCTCAGCGTCAGTTGTGCGCGGATGCTGCCGTGGGGTTCTTGAGTGAGAGTGTGCTCCCATTCATCCCGCCTGTACCAAATCCTGAGGAGAAAATCCATGACCTGTAAGTCAACGTTCCAATTCCGACTAAGTACGAAGCTCCTCTACCATTGTTCCATGAGTCAAGTGCATGAGGCCACGCCTGCCTACTGGTGCAATAAGTCGACCCAGCTCTGAATGCACATAGGGCACGGAAATTACGATCAGCAGTGTGCAGGGATCCGGGAGGTATGGATGACGGTAATGCTGCAGGGTTGCTACCAGCGTATGCCATGTGCATATTGCCGTCCATCTGACACGATGATGGGCACCTTGTCTCACATGCAACTGGACTCCGCTTGACTGCGGCAAGACTGGACCGGGACAACAGCACCACACCCACCATCAAGGCGAAAACGTTCACACAGCTACCGGCCGAATACTGACGCACCGCGACGCATGATACTGCCTACCAGTTTACTGGAATTGGAAAGAGAGGCCAGCGCTGTTTCTGTATGCTGGCTTGTGAACGCTGGCTGTGGGCATGCGGTCCAGCATTTGGAACTATGCCTCCAGGGCAGGGCCTCCAGGATACGGTATGACGGATCAGCGGGGAGCGGCTGGAGGGACGGCCGGGGTGGGACAGCGTGGAGGTGGTGGATTGGCTATCTGCTTTCCAAGCTGACCTGCAGGCCGCTTTCAAGCAGTGTGCCGCCAACTCCTCGACAGTCGCACGTATGGGCATTACGGGGCAGAGTTGCAAAAATGAGCTGCAGACTGTCTCACAGGCGCAGCCCGTCCACCGAGCATGAACCCCTGCTGCCGACTAAAGAAGGGCCGGGCCCTGCCCATAAGGGGACAAACCCAGGGACCCATAGATGCCTTGGATCAGCTCCATTACCGTCCTTACAACCGCCACAGGGGTGCAAGTGTGTCGGTGTTCCTAAGCTTCCGCCCGTTTTTCCACCGGTATATGTACGGCATCTGACGGCATCGCCCTCCCCGCGCGTGTGGGCCCACCCCTCGTGCATGCCAACGACGATATCCTGTCCTCCGCGCACAGCCCGCAAGCCCACCAACACGTGTGGCGTTGTTGCTTCACTCCAAGAATCGGTTGACGTGCTCACGGTACTTGTGAGGGCATGCAGTGACGAGCTGACGACCCACCAGCAGCAACATGTGTAATCATTTCGACAGAATGCAACCACGACACCGCCAACGAGTCCACACCAGCGGGCAAACATGCGAACAGGCCGGACCCTTACTGTATGCACCTTAAGCACGGCAAGGCCATGCGTACGACCACGGAAGAAACCCAGTGCTGTCGCTTGCTTCTGCGCTGCCGTACGAGCAGACCCCCGTGCCGCATCACCGCAACAGCAGCCCTCGTGCTGTGACCGGTGTAGGTAGGTACGTGCCAGTTAGCCAACCGCAGTGAGCAGCGCCTCCTAGCTACTGCAGCTACTCGCTGACACCAGCCATGCCCACCACCGCATGACCTAAAGCGCGGAAGCCTCAAGGGGGTTCTCCCCACACCGACCGGACCGGCAACAAGCCTAACTGTTTAAGCCTAACTGTTCACCCCGCACATAGGACGCACCGTGGCTTGTGCAACGCTTGCTCTGCATGCCACACAAGCTGTGCAACAAACCGAATGCCGTCTTTCCCTCTGCTCCATGGTGCACATAGCGTTCTCTTGCTGTATCACCGCGACAGCAGGGATGACACCACGCCCACCGCTGCGATCAGCAGTGCGGTGGCGACCAGGGGATTGTCGAGGCTGAGGAAGCGCGGCGTGGGCGTGTCCACGGTGGGCCGCAGCAGGTCGCCAGCGACCCGTGGGTCGGGGTCCTGAGGGCGAGGGAGACATTGGGAATGGGGAAAGAGGTGGAGGGATCGATACAGCAGTACGTGGACAGTGGTGTACCAACAGGATGGCATTGCACAAAGCCTGGGTGGCACACACAAGTTGCGGTAGTCCGTTTGGCCTTGTTTGCGCTGGACGGCGAAGTAGCGGACAGACCGACAAGCCACGCCGGTGTGCCAATCAAGCTGCGCCCAAACCCAGGCAAATTTACGTTGGTCCCATGTGAAGCCGTGCAGCTGCCTGCGAATCCACAGAACACACCAGCCCCGTAGCCCACCTGCAGGTACGCCTGGTCGGCGGTCGTACCCGGCGCCTCAGTTTGTTCCCCCGCGCCGGTGCCAGCGCCCTGCCCGCTGCCTGCTGCGGTGTCAGGCGTTGTGGCGGCTGCGGGAGCGACGGCGGAGAGGCCAAGCCGTTCGCGGCGCTTCTGCCGCTGCTGCAGCCAATCCGTGTAGAACCACCGCTCGAGCCTGCAGCAGTCATAAGCAGGAGCATTGTCGGGCTAACTTTGCAAGGCCGCTCAAGCACGCCGACAGAAAGGACTGATTGTGGGCATCGCACTCATCCTGAAGCACACCCGTCCCAGGCGCTTGGCGGTAGCATGTAGCAGATGGAAATCCCACCACGTACGTCCGTGCACGCAAGCCGCCGGCCCCCGCTGTGGGCTCCACTTAAACACAGACATTGGGCCCGCCGCGCGCAATGAGCGGCACGACAGCCCACTTTCCCAGCAACCACGTGTCGCACTCGGCTGCCCCGCACGACGCACCTCCTGTTCTCCACCGCCTCCGGCTGCTCCAGCTCCGACAAGTAGGTGTTGAGCGTCCCCATGCGCTTGCTGCGGCCCACCGCCGCCCGCTCCGTGGGCACCACCACCAGCCACCAGTAGGCTGCCGCTGCCGCCGACAGCACTATGACCGACCCCTGGGCCACCAGGACCGAGGTGTCGGGCAGCTGGGGCTGGAAGGAGGCGGGCGGCACGGGGCTGGTGGGTGGAGGCACCAGCGCTACTGCACTTGTGGTGGTGGTGGTGGTGCTGTTGGCTGTGTCAGACGCGGATGCAGAGGCTGGGATCGCCATGGAGGCGGCGGCTAAGGTGTTCAGGCACGGGGCGGTAAGGCTGGGGTGGGAGCAGGGGGGGTGACGCAGGAGGGATGGAGGGGTGGGGGTGGGGGGGGATGGGGCGGGTGGCAGCTGGGGCTGGGGTGTAAGGGAGAAGCTGGCGGGCGGTGCGGGATGTGGGTTGTGGTTTGAGGTGCGTGGAGAGGCTGCTGGGAGCTGCTGGTGTTTGTGTGGGAGGGAGGCGCATGTCGTGTGAAGGAGTCGGCGATGGCCGCGGCAAGGGGCTGGCTGCGTACCCCTGTGTGCTGTCGGAAGGCTGGCGTCTGCCGGTACGCGGCATGGCCGAAACACCGGTACCGCACCCTGCATTCTTGAACTACGTGTGTGGCACGCTGTTGTTTAGGCGGGCAAGGATACGAGTTGTGCCGGTGTGGGTCGGCAGAGGACGATAGGTGGGGGCCGCCTGCTGGAAGGGTTGGCAGCCGGAGAAGAGCCTTACGTGTCATGCACAGCTAAACGATAAGCAGATGTGATTTGCTACACTCCGTTGTTCATGTGCGTACAATCACTGAGTTTGGTCCTGTTCATACCTTGTCGCGAACGGCAAGGGCAGGTCGAACGCGTGGTCAGCGAAGGCGGAGTGACGCCGCAACGTACAAGTAGGCCAAGTGGCGGGTAGGCGTAACGTCAAATAATGCTTGTGTTTTAGCGCCGTTCACGACGTAGTGGTGCTTGCCAGTGTTGTCCCAAAGGGCAGGAGAGTACACAGTCACCAACCTTGAGCAATAGCCAATAGGGCGCGCGTAGCAGTTCCAGATGCACATTACATAGATTTGCTACAAGGCGCTGCTGCTGTATGCAAGACCCACAACAATTTCCGTTGGCGGTTTGCTGCGATAGCGACGGCGATTTCGATGAGTCCAATCACACGTCCACTCATCGGCAGTTCGCAGGCTCTGAACTTCGCAAGTGATGTAGCTTCATGTCCGCTTAATCTGTAGCCTATGTAGTGTCGGTGCGTAAGCTGTTAACTGCTGTCGCCGAACCACCCCCCGACACAGCAGTTCCTCTGCTGCGCTGCTCTGCACCGTGGCAAGCTACAGTTTCCCTATCTCGACTGATTTGGTAACAATAAGAACTAACAACTCATATTGTGTTCAACACAATGAGGCAACGGAGGAGAGCTTGGGGGTACCTGACGCGATACTCTCATCATCCAGATGGCGAGTGACTCTGGCAGCAATAGCCATTATATCTATTTATAGCGCGCGCCTCAAGCGCTGGTCACACAGTCGGACTGCGGCTGCAGTTTAAACTTCAAGGGAGTTGAAATGACAAGCGCATCGGCGTTGCACCCGCGACCTTGGTGATAGACGCAAACACGTACTACATCTGCGTGGACTTAGCGTCCGTGAGGGGAGCTATCCGTGCTACCCGCCAAAATGGAACCGCTTACCTTCGTGCACCCTCCCCTCGCGCTAGGCATAAGGGCGCTCCCGGTCGCTTCCCCTGCCACCCGATCAACCCCCGCCCAAACCCACGTCCTTATCACCGCCTCCCCCGCCTCCCTCCCTTCCCCCAGGCGACGATCGACCCGTTGCTCCGCCCATCAGTCTTGTATCTTCGCATGTCGTCTTCGGCCGTGGCGGTGAGCCACCGGCGGGGGAGCTGCAGGCAATGTTGGGCCTTGAGGCGGCTGCCCCAAGCAATGGACCGTCCTCTCCATCCAGCCGTGTGCGCAGCGGGCAAGACATGCTTCTTGTGCAATGGCTGGGAGTTGAGGACGACAGAGTCAGCCGCTTGCACGCCACCATCCAGGTGCACTGGGGGACGGGCAGGAGGCCGCCCCTGGTGTCCATCGAGGTAAGGCCGTACAGGCCCATCTGGGCCCATGAGGCCCGCAGCCTTGCTGCCGTAAGCAAGGCAGTGCCAAGGCATCCGTGTGCAAGGATAGTCGGCAGCTAAGAGCCTAGCAAGGTTTCTTGGTTAGTGAAGTGTGTTGCAGGCCGGTTGCAGGTAGCTGTGGCCGCGTTTGTGTGACGTTTGAGGCCCACCGGCTCAGGTACATGCCTGCGCGGCAAGGGTGCACCCGACACATACCAGCAACAAGATGCCTGAACGCAGCCCCTTCTGGCACATACTGCTACATTCGCTATTCCGGAGACGGCCAGAGTCTCAAGACTGATTATTACTTGCAATCGTATTACCAACAGCCTCCGAGCCTGTCTCAGCAACACCCACCACCTCTCGACACTTACCAAGCACTTGCATTGCCCGTGTTCAAACATAGAGCCACAGCCGCAACGGCACCGCTGGCCAATCCCACAATACGCCCTGAGCCTCTTCGGCAGCACTCATCCCCTTTCCGCTGACCAAACAGTCTTACCGTTAACATTCTCACTGTTCGCAGGACCACAGCCGCAATGGCACCTTCCTGAACGGAGTGCCGTTGGCCCCCGGCCGGCCCACCGTGCTAGACGACGGCGACCGCATCTCGCTCGTCCTGTCGGTCAACCCACTATCAGAGCTGTCGTACGTGTACGAGCAGTCTGCCGTGCCGTGGATGGCAGCAGTCGCGTCGCCGCTTGCCGCAGCGGCAGCACCGCCAGTCCACGTGCCGTCAGCACCAGCTGTCTCAGCAGCAGCAGCCGCTGCGTCAGGGACAGCAGGGTGGGGGTCCATCACAACCGAGCAGCTGCTGTCCCCGGCCGGCCCCAGCCCCTTCACGCGGCAAAGCAGCCAACTAGTCTCGCAGCCCGCATCGCCACACGTCGAGCCACCGCTCCCCGTTCCCCCCATCTTGACGGTGGTAGCAGCCGGCGGCAGGGCTAGCGCCAGCGGCAACAGGAGCAGGAGCAGCAGCGTCAGCGGCGCTGTCCCCACACGCACCCCGCAACCGTCCTCTCCACCTGGCCTGCAACCCTCCTCCTGCCCACGCAGTCCCCGCAGCCCTCGGACCTTCGCCGCGTTCGCAAACGCATCTGCCTCCGCGGCCGCCGCCGCTGTGAACACAGCTGCTGCTGACCCCGCCAGCCCGGGCCTGCCGCCCCGCAGCCCCCGAGCACCTATCAGCTCCGCGCGTGCCCTGTCCCAGCCGCTCAGCACCCGCCATGGCGAGGACCTCATCTCAGGCCCTATCGTTATGCCGAGATCAGTGTCGTCCCAAGGCCCCTCCCAGCCCGCCTCCCGCTCCCCCTCCCAGCGCTCCTCAGCAGACGGCCGCGCCAGCGCGTTTCTGGACGCCAGAGTCGCGGAGCTGGTGGCGGCTACAGCTGCCGACAGCTTCTTTGTCTTCCAGCAACCGCCGCCGCAGGAGCAGCAGCAGCCGGGGTCGGTTCCTGGCGATATCGCGCAGGCGGCCAGGAGGGTCAGCGGCAGCGGCAGGGGAGGCGAGGGCGCGGGAGAGGGGACGGACTGCAGCACGGGCGGCACTGACAGCCAGCAGCCTGGGGAGCCGCGGAGGCGGCAGCGGGCTGCAGCCGTGTGCGGGCCGCCCTTGGGTCATGCACCTGCAGCGCACGCGTTGGTTGTGGCGGTGGAGGACACGGGGAACGGGAAGGACAGGGCTGGGCAGCGGGCGGTGGCGGGGGAGCCGCAGAGCCCCCGGGCGGGGCTGCCGCCTCGGTCGCCTCGCTCGCCCAGGTACACGTCGGCCGCCAGCAGCGACGGTGGTGCTACTGACGCTGGTGCCAGGAGCACGGGCAGCACAAGCAGCAGCAGCCGCAGCACCCTGGGCGGGGCGTGGGTGCCTCTGGCCCCAGGTGCGGACCAAGGCACGGCAGCGCAGGGCCTGGGCCAGGGCCGCGAGCAGCAGCTGTACCCTCAAGAGCAGCAGCAGCTTGGCACCACGTCACTCGCACCCTCCTGCAGCAGCCCCCGCCACCCCCAGGACCAGCCGCGCGCCTCCCCATCCCTCTTCCACCGCTCCGGCCCCGCCTCCCCATCCCCAGCGGCCGCCGCAGCCGCCGCTGCAACCGCCAGCAGCAAGCCCCGCTGCCCCTCCCGCCTGCGCTACACCAGCACGCCCAACTCCCCTCCACCCGCCTGTTGGCGCCCCGCCACCGCCCCGGCAGCAGCTTACGCAGACTCACCCCGCGCCCCTCAACATAGCGTCAGCATGTCACCTGATGCTGATGTGGCGTTCCGTCCCGCTGACAGCCCTGGCGGTAGTCCAGCGTCCTACGGGGACACAGGGGAGTCTTCTCCGCCACCCTCGCCCCTCCGCATCACCACCTCCGCACCTCTGCCATTTTCCTCGTCCTTGTCGGCTGCCGCGCAGCCCTGCAACACACGCCAGCGGACCTCCGCTAGCGCAGACAACCACAACACACCGTACGATGCCGGCAATGCCAGAGTATCCCCGGGGCGGGGCATTGCCGTTTTCGGAGCTAATCGCCACACCAGTCGCAGCGGCTCCAGCTCGCCTTCGCGCAACAGCCGCAGCAACAGCAGCAGCACATGCCACCGTGCTTCTGGCTACGATGGTGCTGCTGCCTCTAGCGAAAGCCTGCCCAGCGGTGTGGGTGCCATGACACCAGCTAGCGGCCCCACCTCATGGCACAACGGTCGAGGTGCACACCCGCACAGCCGCGGCCACAGCCACACCAACAGCAGCGGCAGCAGGACTACTGCCACCAGCCGGCTGGTGCACAGCGGTGCACGGAGCGGGACGAGCTCTGTGGCGGGCGGCGGCCGGGTCCGGGGTCCGTACGGCAGCCAGCAGCACCTGTACGACAGCGGACACAGTTCGGGTGACATGGAGATGATTGAGGAGGATGTGCTGTTTGTGGGGGAGGAGGACGCTGGCCCGGGCCATGCTCTGGACCAGCTGGGAAGCCGCGGCAGCGGCAGCAGCGCGGGGAGCACCAGCTGGGGAGCCACCATGTGCAGGTGCGTGTGTATGCCTGTGTGTCGTACCTGGGTCGGTGTGTCCCCTTGTTGGGAAGCGCTGGTTTCATGTAGATACATGCTTGAGGCTGCCGTCCTATGGCACCATGGAGCATGGCCACTGCGGAGGTCTCACCAGCAGGCAACAGAAGAGTCGCTCCGCACCTTGTTGCCTCCTGTGTGGCTGGCCCGGTGCCCCCTACACTACCGCGCTCCGTTCCGAGTACCCACATGAATGCTTGTCTTCCCTGCCGTGCGAGTGCCCCACGCGTCCCCTGCCCCTGCTTTGCTCTGCTCCACACCCCCCAGGCGCCGCCAACCCAACCGCCGCCTCACGCGGTACGGCGAGTGCCTGGACACCCCATCGCCCTGCTCCCTGGCCTCCCCGAACGGCTCTGGAGGGCTCCGGGAGCTGCCCTCCCTGGGCCAGTGGGCGCGGGAGCCCTCCCTGCCGCAGCACCTCCCGCTGCCGCTGCCCTTGCCCCAGCACCTGCCTGTGCGCGGACACCCATGTCCACAACACCAGCAGCAGCAGCAGCAGCTGCTGTACCAGCCTGCTGCGGCCGGAGCAGGGGCTGTGAACGGGGTTGCGGTGGGACACGTCACCCTCACCGCCACGGCCAACTCATCCTTCCAACCTGTGGGCACGGTTGCAGTTGGGGGTGTGGGTGCAGCAGCAGCAGGTCAGCGCACGGAGCCCCAACATAATCTCTGGGCTTGCCCCGAGTCCCCCGGCCGCCTGCAGCATCAGCAGCAGCAGCAGCCGCAACAGCACCGGCAGCAAGGCGCCACCCAGAGCGGCTCTGGCGAACGTGTCGTTGCGGGCGCTCCCCGCAGCAACACGCACAGCTACCACCAGCGCGACCCCCTGCCGCCCGCACCGTCCACGCCCCGCACCTTTGCCCGGAACCTCACCGAGCGGTTGGAGGTGCTGGCCGCGACGCGGGGCACGGGGCCAGTTGATGGCAATGCCGTGTGTACCAGCCCAAGTCCCAGTGCCAGCCAAGGCGGTATGCGCGCTGGAACAGGTGTAGATGAGGCTTGCGGCAGCGGTGCTGGGTCGTGTGGGGGGAGCCCTGCACGCTTTCACAGCCAGCAGCAGCAGCAGCAGGTGCTTCTGCAATTCCAGCAACACCCGCAGGAGCAGGAGCAGCAGCACAGCCAGTGGCGTCAGAGCCGTGGCTGGGAGCTCAACAGCGGCGGCACAAGTTGGTGCAGTACGCCCGGAAGGCACAGCGGAGGCTGGTACGACGCCGTACAGCGCGGCGGTTGGCAGGCGAACGGGCAGCAGCAGCAGCAGAACGCCCCGACAGCGGGGGCAGCATCACCCCCTCGCTCCGCCGCTTCCCGCATCACCCCAGTGCAGCCGCGCAGCCCGCTGCGGCGCGCCCTGCAGCCGCCTGGCCATACGCCCGCCATGGGACGCCAGGTGTACGGCACCGGTACGGCCGATGCACCCGGCACGTGGCCTGAGGAGCCTGCAAGCCCGACGCGTAGCGTCCGCAGCAACTGCGTGTCGGCACGTGCCGGGGCAGGGCCGGCTGGCGAGGTGTTTACGGGTCTCGGGGATGTGCAGGTGTGGGTTAGGCGGTCGTCGTCGGGTGCCGGAGCTGGTGCAGGTGTGGGCCAGCATGGCGAAGGGGAGGAGTCTGTTGTTGGCTTTGACGCCAAGTGGGATGAGTGGAGCGACAGCAGCGGCGAGGCGAGGGGCTATGTGGTGGTTCAGGGAAATGCGGCTGTGGGCCCGAGCGCGCAGTGTGGTGACAGCAGGAGTGGTGACAGCACGTGTGCATCCGGGGCCTTGGCAGCGGAGCACCGCGGCACCTTAGGGCACCAACATGACCTCCACAGCCATGAGCAGGAGCACGTGGCAGCGAGCGAGGACGCACAGTCGCACGTGTGGGACGGGTGCAGCGAGTGGGGCGACTCCCACTGGTCGTGCGGGGCCAGCATGGCTGAGGGCTACCACACCGGCGGGCAGGCTGGACCGGAGCTGGAGCAGGAGCAGGGGCACCCGGACGGTGCTGCTGCCGTGGAGGTAGAAGGCGCAGGGGACCCCATGACAGAGCTCCTGGAGGCACGTGCCGCAGGCATCGCCAGCGGCCGCGCCTCCCAGCGCGTGTCCAACAGCGGCATGTCCCCCGGCGGCGGCAGGGTCGCCGCCGGCGCCGCCATCCCGCCCGCCCTTGACACCGACACCGGCGGCGACGGCAGCTTCAGTGCGTGGGCCGCCGCCGCTGCCGCCGCGGCGGCGCGGTACGGCGGCGGCGGCAGCAACAGCAGACGGAGGTCCCTTTCCCGGCCGTCTAGCATGCCAAGCAGTGCCAACTCGGCTGCCGCCGCCGCCGCGGCGGCTGCTGCGAGGGCACCGGCCGCCAACGCCCCTGATGCCGCGCCGCCACCCGCGTCACCCAGGGCCCCCGCCGCCAGTGCGCCAGCGGTACCGCAGCCACCTTCGCGTAGCTCAGTGCCACTGCCGCCGCTGCCGTTTCCAATGCCTATGGAGGCCGCGGCGGTACCTGCAGTATCTGCGGCTGCTATGCCGCGCAACGCTGCTGTGGCGAACGGCGCTTTGCCGCTGCCGCCTGTGGCGGCCACGCCTGCTGATCCGCAGTACGGCTCTCTGAGCCCTGACCCGCGGGTCGACTGCTGCACCCCGGTGATGCCGTCCCCTAAGTCCGAGACGAGGAGGACTCCCCTGACAACCAGGTGGGACACGTGACAGCGTGTCTTCTAGACACCTTGCTCATTATGACGCACTGTCTCTGCAAACTAACACCACTTCCCGGACAGACAAGAGGGGAACGTGGCTATGTCAAAAGCTATGGCTTAACTTCATAGCATGCTGTTTGAACGAAATCGCGTTGCTAAAATGTTTAAATTGTGGGCCTTGGTTCCTAGGTACACTGGCGCTGCTGGCGACACGCGCGCCCTGACGTGCGGGCTGTGCGGCGGCGGGCTGTGCGCTGCCGTGGCGCTGCAGCCGTGCGGCCACTCTTTCTGCGCCACGTGCCTGTCGCATCACCTGGCTGCGGCCATGGTGGCCGGGGGCCGGCTGAGGTGCCCCGAGAGGTAGGACAGGCTTGGAAGACCGTGTGGACGCTGTTGCAGCGCGGGTTGTGCTAGCCTGTGTGATCCAGTGTTACACTGTGGGCAAAAGCCGGGGGTCCATAACCGGACCGAGACACAGCGATG
>VFQN01000647.1_pt1 | contig 63362 bp, 63 predicted proteins | sample 3512371 | NCBI WGS metagenome assembly VFQN01 (sample SAMN10412370, study PRJNA504923) | tailings metagenome | isolation source: Replicate 2 from Balatoc abandoned mine | place: Philippines: Itogon, Benguet | collected 2017-08-28 | reverse complement strand
TAGCATTGTAAATGCTGACATATATTGCGTTGCGATAGAGGAGTGCATCGGTTCGGATGGTGTCATTCAGCGAGTCACCAAGAAGCAGGGCAAGCACTTCATTGAACTAGCCTATTGGGTAATCACGAACATCCATCAAGAATGCTGCGCTGCAATATCAGCTAGGTTCTGGCACCGGGCACAAACTCAGTACATCGAAGTCGAAATGACGCCGACTGATTGCGCGTGTTGACCATTCCCGACCGGGCCAATAAATTTTCGAGCACGGCTGGTACAGGCCGGCGCTTGCCCCTTCTCGGAGGGGATGGTGGAAGCACCGACGACTGCCGCAAATCGATCCGATCCAACCTGGGGACGGGTCAGCAACGCAAGCTCTGACCATTGCCGTTCGCCTGTCGTCGGAGGATCTTCCCATACGCACGTTTCGTGACGCCAAGGCGATGGCACGCACTCTGAGGGACGTCCTCGCCGAGAAACAAATCGATCTTCCCCACAGCGCCTGCCTCGAGATCGTCGCGGCGCAGTTCGCGGTCGACGACTGGAACGTTCTCGCTGCCAAGATCGAGGAAGCGAGCAATGGTGAAGCGGCGCCTGCCGCCGCGCCGGTATCCGGTCCGGACTTCAAGCGCACCATCCCGATCCTGCGGATCTTCTCGATCGAGAAGGCGACAGAGTTCTACGTCGACTTCCTCGGCTTCAATGTCGATTGGGAGCACCGCTTCGGCGACAACTTCCCGGTCTACATGCAGGTCTCACGAGGCAATCTCCTGCTCCACCTGAGCGAGCATCACGGCGACGCCAGCCCCGGCTCGACTGTGTTCGTGTGGATGCGCGGCATCGCGGCATTCCATGCCGAACTGATGGCCAAGAAGTATCGCTACAACAGGCCCGACCTCGAGGATGCGCCGTGGGACGCGAAGTCCGTCGAGGTAAGCGACCCTTTCGGCAACCGCATCCGGTTCAGCGAGCCGAACAAGGCCGACGATCCGCGCGCGTGAGGTGTGGCCTTACAGCACGATGAATTGTCAACGCTTCGACGGGGCCAGCGCCTCGTCGAAGCGCTCCCATTCGGGGCGCGGACCGAAGCGCGCGGCGAGAAAGTCAATCAGTAGGCGCGTTTTTGCCGCGAGGAAGCGGTTGGGTGTGTAGAGGGCGTAGATGCCGAGCTCGCCCTGCTCATACTCACTCAGCACCAGGGCAAGCCGCCCAGCGGCAATATCGCAGCCGACGAGGAACGTCGGCAGGCCGGTAATTCCCTCGCCGGCGATCGCGGCGGCGCGCAGGATGTGGCCGTTGTTCGAGGACAGCGCCAACTGGAGTGCCACCGCTCCCGTCGTGCCGTCGCTCTTTGCGTAGGACCAGCGCTGCAGCATGGAGGTCGCGTTGTAGCCGAGCCATCGGTGATCGGCGAGGTGGTCCGGCGATTTCGGCGTGCCGTGCGCGGCAAGATAGGCGGGCGACGCAACGATGACGCGGCGGGTGGGCGCAAGCTTGCGCGCGATCAGACTCGAGTCGGCGAGATCGGCGATGCGGATTGTGACGTCGACGCCTTCCTCCAGCGGATCGATGAAGCGGTCGGTGAGCATCATCTCGACCTTGAGGTCGGGATAGGAACGCATGAACGCGGCGATCGCGTCGCCGAGGTAGAGCATCCCGAACGACATCGGCGCGTTGATCTTCAGCACGCCCTTCGGCTCGTCGTGGAGGCGCGACACCTGCAGCTCAGTCTCCTCGACGCGCCCGAGGATGTCGACGCAGCGCTCGTAGTAGGACAGGCCCGCTTCGGTCGGGCTGACGCGGCGTGTCGTCCGGTCGAGAAGCCGGGCGCCGAGAAGCTGCTCGAGCTCCATGACTGCCTTGCTGACGGCCGAGCGCGTGAGGCCGAGCGCGCGGGCCGCCTCGGCGTAGCTGCCGTGCGACACAACCTTGGCGAAGGCGTTCATCGCATCGAGCTTGTCCATAGGCCAATTGGTTCCATTTTGGATGCAGTCTGGCTAATTATTACCAGATTGATGCCGCTTGGGCCAAGACGTATCTCTCGATCGACCCAATCAAAGCAGCCGCTTGGCACTCCGCCGGACGGCCCCAGGAGGTCTCAGATGACACTGGCACTGCGCAAATCGGAATCGAGAGGCAAGGCCAACCTCGGCTGGCTCGACAGCAAGCACAGCTTCTCCTTCGGCCATTTTCACGATCCCAATCACATGGGCTTCGGCCCCCTGCGCGTGATCAACGAGGATCGCGTGGCGCCGGGTGGCGGCTTCCCCACCCATCCGCACAGCGACATGGAGATCATCTCGTACGTCCTCGACGGCGCACTCGAGCACAAAGACAGCATCGGCACCGGCTCGGTCATCCGGCCTGGCGATGTACAGCGCATGACGGCCGGCTCCGGCGTCCGCCACAGCGAGTTCAACGCGTCGAGAACGGCGCCCGTTCACTTTCTCCAGATCTGGATCGTGCCGGAGAAGCGCGGCCTCGCGCCAAGCTATGAGCAGAAGACTTTCAGCGACGACGCAAAGCGCGGTCGGCTGCGACTGGTCGGCTCGCGCGACGGCCGCGACGGCTCGATCACGATCCACCAGGATGTCGATCTCTACGCCAGCGTGCTGAAGGCAGGCGATTCGGTCACACACACGCTCGCCGAAGGACGCAGCGCCTGGATCCAGGTCGCGCGCGGTTCCGTCACCGTCAATGGCATCGCGCTGAGGGTCGGCGATGGTGTTTCCGTCGCCGACAGCGGCGCGCTGAAAATCGAGGCCGCTGCCGACAGCGAGATCCTCTTGTTCGACCTCAAGACCTGACGGAACGCGCACTGCGGATCAGTCATTTCACTTTCGCCATCCATCCACCCAAACAACACGCAACAAATCAAGATCAAGGAGACACGATCATGAGCAAGGTTCTGGTTCTCTACTATTCGAGCTACGGTCACATCGAGAAGATGGCCAACGCCGTCGCGGAGGGCGCACGCGAAGCCGGCGCCACGGTCGACGTCAAGCGGGTGCCCGAGCTGGTACCCGAGGACGTCGCGAAGAAATCGGGTTTCAAGCTCGACCAGGCCGCGCCGATCGCGACCGTCAATGAGCTCGCCGACTATGACGCGATCATCCTCGGGGTGCCGACGCGCTTCGGCAACATGCCCGGTCAGATGAAGAACTTCCTCGACCAGACCGGCGGCCTGTGGGCGCAGGGCAAGCTGATCGGCAAGGTCGGCAGCGTGTTCACGTCGACCGCGACCCAGCACGGCGGCCAGGAGAGCACGCTGCTTTCGACGCACACCGTGCTGCTCCATCATGGCATGGTGATCGTCGGTCTGCCCTATTCGTTCCAGGGGCAGATGAAGCTCGATGAGGTCACTGGCGGCTCGCCCTACGGTGCCAGCACCATCGCCGGCGGCGACGGCTCGCGCCAGCCATCCGAGAACGAGCTGGCCGGTGCCCGGTTCCAGGGCAAGCACGTCGCCACGATCGCGGCGAAGCTTGCCGCATGATGACGTCGTGATGTTTGAAAGCTCCATGATGGCCCACGTCGGGCTAGCATGGAGCCGACACCAGATTGGAGAAATCGAAATGGCCGAGATCAAGATCGAGCGCGAGATGACACCGACCAAGGGCCGCTACGTCGCCCGAATTGCCGGCGTCGAGGGCGAAGGCGAGTTGACGTTCTCGCGCGCAAGCGAGGCGAAGGTCATCGCGGATCACACGTTCGCGCCGGACTCGATGCGAGGCATGGGCGTCGCGAAGGCGATGGTCGACCGGCTGATCGCCGACGCCCGCGCAGAGGGATTCACGATCTTCGCGCTGTGCCCTTACGTGAAATCGCAGTTCGACCGTCACCCCGAGTGGAGCGACGTCAAGGCGACCTGAAAGATGACTTCAGCGAGGAGACGCGCGGCTACTGCTTCTTCGTCGTCTCGACCGCCTTGGCCTTTGTTTCCGCGGTGGTCTCCGCCTGCTCGGGCGCGATGTACTTGCTCCACGTCTGCGAACGCCGCTCGGCCGATCGCGGCTGCTCGTCCTGCGGCCGCTGAAGGTCGCGCGCGTTCGCGACCATGCCCGCGAGATTGCGCTGCGTCGCGCAACCGAACTCCGGATAGAAGATGCGCTCGCGCTCGCGACCGATGTCGCGCTGCCAGTGGCCGCACTCCGGCGCAATTGCCACCGGCTTGGAGAAGCTGAGACGCAGCATCGAGCGGGAGCGGTGGGCGTCGCTGTGACGCTCGCGGACCACCTGCGCCGGGAGGACTTCCGATTGATTGAGGACGCGACCGAGATCATCGAGCGCGTTCGCCGCGCCGATGCTGCCGCGCGACTGACTGGAGACCGACACCGAGAGCCGGCCGGAGCCTTCCGCTTTGTAGCGCGCAACGAAGCGGTGCAGGTCGGCGACCTGATTCTGGCTGAGGCCTGACGCGCGCGCCGGAATATCGACGTGCAGCACCTCGCGCCGCTCGTCGAAGCCGATCGGATGGCGCTGCGTCGTATCGTTGAGCGCGACAGCGGTGAACTCGGACAGGCGGCGCGGCTCCTCGCACGCGGCGATCGCAGCGCAGGTCGCGAGCGTAGCGGCGACGCCGATGATGCGGGACTTGGTAACAGCTCTCGACATGCCGATCAGCCTTTCGTGCCCGGTTCCGGGTAGGAGATGATGAATCCGAAGTCGCCCTCGGGCGGCGGTCCGGTGACACCTCCGATCGGTCCGTAAAGGCGGTTCAGACGGCCGAACAGAATGCTGTTGAGGTCGCTCGTTGGGGCGAAGCCCTTGTCCGGTCGCGCGGCTTGGGACGGTGCCATGTGCGTCGCGATGTACGGCGTGACGAGGATGACGAGCTCGGTCTCGCGGCGGCGATAGTCGTTGGAGCGGAAGAGCTGGCCGAGGACGGGCAGGTTCTTGAGGCCGGGCACCCCTTCGACGCTCTGGCGCGTGTCGTCGGAGAGCATGCCCGCCATCGCCAGCGTCGAGCCGCTCGGCATCTCGAGCGTGGTCTCGGCGCGGCGCACCCTGAGCGCGGGGACCGAGATATTGTTGAGCGTGATGGCGCCCTCGGACGACAGCTCGCTGACCTCGGCACCGATGGAGAGGCTTATCCTCCCGTCACCCAAGACGACCGGCTTGAATGTCGTACTGACGCCGAACTGCTTGAACTCAATCTTTATCTTGCCGTCGTCCTCGGCGATGGGGATGGGGAACTCGCCACCAGCGAGGAACTTCGCAGTCTCGCCCGAGAGCGCCGTGAGGTTCGGCTCTGCAAGCGTGCGCATCATGCCGGTGCGCTCCAAGGCCTCTATGACGGCCTCGATCGACTGGCTGCCGGTAGCCCATCCGACCGTGCCGACCGAACCGGCGGAGCCCCTTGGCACGATCGTGTTCGTCACCGGGAACGCGTTCGTGATGATCTTCTGGAACGTGAAGTTGCCAGTCTTCAGCAGCGCATCTTTCACATCCACGCCTAGTCGGCGTATCGCATCCCGCTGCATTTCCGCGACGGTGACCTTGAGCAACACCTGCTCTTTCGCCGGCGTCGCAACCGTCAGCATGTTGACGACGCCGTCCTTCTTCTTGGTGGCGCGCGCGGCGAGCTCGGCGGCGCGATTGGCGTCGACCGGCGTCATGACGCTGCCAGTGAGGATGATGTTGTCGCCCATCGACTCGGCGACGATCTTGGAGCCCGGCAGCAGGCGGTGCAGGGCGTCGTTGAGGGCCGAGAGGTCACGCGTGACGACGACTTCGAGCAGCAGCACCTTCTCGCCGTCTCGGCCCATGAAGAAGGCGTTAGCCTCGCCCTGGTCCTTCGCGATCAGATAAACCTGCCGCTGCGTCTTGACGACGGCGTTGACCACTTCCGGATTGGAGACGAGGACGTTCTCGAGATCCACCGGCAGCTCGACCAGCATCGATTTATCGATACCGATCATGATCCGGCGGGCGGCCGGCAACGGCGCCGCAGGGATCTTCAGGTAGGAGCGGTGGCGCGGCTCCTCGACGAATCGCGAATCGAGACGATCCTGGGCAGCACGCTGCGCGAACGCCGTGCTGACGCCTGCGAGTACCGCTACCAAGCCTAGTGCAGCGACCAGCCGCGTCGCACACCAACGAACTTTCGGACTTCCAAACACAGTCACATGCCCCCGAACGTACGGAGGACCCACGCGACGCAAAACTAACCGGCCCCCGAAGAACAGGCCGGTCGACCCCTCGGCCGCACCCGTCTCACGGCCATCATTGTCCGCGAGCTGCTTGCGTCGTGCCAACCTTGCGTTGAGATCGGGTGTGACCTGTGAGGAATTGGTCCACAGGTTGTCCCGGGTGGCGCGGCTCTGCTCCAGCGCTTCGCCGGTGGGCCTTCATTGGCTTAGATCAAGAAATCCCGGCACTTGCGCCGATCTACCGGCCCCGGCATCGCGTCACGAGGCCACGGCGGCGCGTCCGCGCAACTCCCGATCGCAGATCTGTGCAAAAAACGTGAGTCCTCGGACCATTGCCAAGGCTATCTCGTCAGCTCGCGACGCGGAGCTGCGAGATTTCGCGGCCGATGGCCTGGAATGCGTTGTACAGCGCATCACCGCTGCTGGCCGAGAAGGCCTTGCTGCTGTCGCTCGCGCACTCCGCCAGCAACGCGCGTGTCGCCGCATTGCTCTCCAGCCGGAAAGCGACGGTATAGACGATGACACCCTGCGCCTTGGCGTTCGTGCAGGCGGCGCGCGTCTTGGCATTCATCTGGGTGAGCAGCGCCGTCGACGAGTTGGTCGTGCCGAGGCGGCCCTTGGCCCCAAAGCCGAAAGCGCCATACCACGTCCAATTGTGATTGTTGGCGTAGCGCGTATAGGTGTTCTCGCCGTCCGTCATCAGGACGACGACCTTCTGGTTGTGCGGTTCGCTCCACGGACGGCCCTGAGCGAACGGTGCCCCCGGCGACAGCACGCGCCAGCCCCACATGAGCCCCTCGCCGATATTCGTCGAGCCGTTGGCGGCCATCGCTTCGATCGCCGTCTTGACGTCCTCTTTGTGCTCGGTCAGCTCGAGGATCGGCGTCGTGGTGCAGCCGTAGTTCGGGCCGAGGCCGGACGGCGGCGAGACACCTTCATACTTGCACATCCGCGCTTGCGCCTCGCTCGCCGGAATGGGCGCGGGGCCGTACTGGTCGCAGCGCTGCCTGCGGGTGTTGTATTGGACGCAGACCTGCTCCGGCGCCGGGCAACTGCCCCCGAAATCGCTCAGATAGTTGTTCGGGTAGCTCGCACCACCGGCGTTGCCGCTGTCGGGCTCGTCCGGCGCGAACATGGGCACGAAGAGCGTCGCGGGATTGGCGGCCGAAGGTACCGCGTCGGTCACATCGTACGGCGCGGGCCGTGCTTCGACGCAGCCGCGCCACGACGTCCCGAGCTGGTCGAACAGCACGAGACGCGAGCGTTCCTGCGCGAAGTTCTCGTGATGGATCGGCGACAGACCATCGGTATCGATCCACCCTTCCGAGCGCCGGTGCGCGCCGACGTTCACCGAGCCCGCGAACGGGACAATGCCGATCCGGATCTTGTCGTCGCCCGTCGCACCCGAGAAGACGACATCGACGAGGTTGGCCGCCGCCGCCTTGAGCTCGGCGATCGGCCCGCCCGCCATGGAGCCCGAATTGTCGAGCACCAGTGCGACCTCGATGGTGCCGTCGCCGCGCACGACGCGCGTTCCTGCACCGACCTCGACCTGCTTGATGCCGAAAATGGACATGAAGGTCGTCGGGATGATGCCGCCCGACGTGAGCCTGACCTCGCCGGCCTTGGCATCGAGCCGGATTTCCTCGAGAGCGAGTTTCGAGCCCGGCGGCACGTTCGCCTTGAAGAATGCCTGTGCTGCGGCCGGGCCGGACTGCTCCTGATCGGGCATACCGAGGCGGTGGGCCGCAGCCAGTGCCGCCGCATCGAGCGCCCGCTGCATTTCGGCGTGCTCCATATGGACGCGCGCGTAGTCGATTGCGATGGCGGCCGCCAGCGCCATCACCGAAAAGGCGATCGCGAAGAGAACGATCATCACGCCGCCCTCGTCGGACGCGAAGCGCTTGGCGAAACTCGCCGCGCGCTGCTGCGGTGCCGCCACGCGGCAGCCTTCGCCGATCTCGTCGCTCATCGCCGCCCTCCGCCTTGGGACGCATCCGCGAGCGGACGGCTCCAAGCCTTCGCATTGAGAGCCCGGTTACGGCTCTCGACCCGCGGTGACGATAGGCGCGACAATCCTTAAGCGCGGTGAACGGGATCGAGACAAATTTATCCGGTCTTCGATTTACCTATGAAAGGTAAAGGCAGGCCGAGCTTGGCAGGGACGACCCACCAGCCCGGCTCGGCGCGGCGGATGTTCGCGGCGGCATCCTCGGCCTCGCTCAACCGGCGGAACACGGCAAAGCAGGTCGGCCCGCTTCCCGACATGCGCGCGAGCCGGACGCCGGGGGCAGCACGCAGCGCGGCGAGGACATCCCCCACCGCCGGGCACTGCGCGATTGCCGGCGGCTCGAGGTCGTTGCCGCACCCGCGCATATAGGCGAGCAGTGCAGCATAATCGGCGAAAGGTCCCGGCGAGGCGGGAGGATCGGCCGGCGGCACGATGGGCGCTGCCGCCAGCGCGCGGAAAACGGTAGCCGTCGAGAGCGGCACGCCGGGATTGGCGAGGACGACTGACAGTGGCGGCAAGTCCGGCACTGCGCGCGCCTGCCGCCCGGTCCCCCACATGAACTGCGCCGTGCCATTGAAGCAGACGGGGACGTCGGCGCCGAGCGCGGAGGCGATCGCATGCCAATCGACCGTATTCGCCAGCGCCGGGTTGGCGCGGCGGATCGCCCGCAGTACCGCCGCCGCGTCCGCAGACCCGCCACCAACACCGGCGGCGACCGGCAGGCGCTTGTCGATCGTCACGGCGCCGAGCACGAGGTCCGGCGCCGTATCCCGCGCGAGTTCCAGCGCGCGCGCCGCGATATTGGTGCCATCGATGGCACCCGCGAACGGGCCGCGCACGGTGACCGCCGGCGCGGCACCGGGGAGGAATTCGACACCGTCGCCGACATCCGCAAACGCCACCAGGCTCTCGAGCTCGTGATTGCCATCGGGACGGCGCCCGAGCACGCGCAGCGTAAGGTTGACTTTAGCCGGGGCGGTCTCGATCAGGACTTCGCGCATGGCCTCGCCATCGACGCCCTCGAATGTCCCGCAGAGGCGCTGACGCCCGCGCGGTCGCCGCGATCCTATTGGATCGAGCCCGGCGTGACCTGACTCTCGGTGCGCTTGCGGCGCTGAACATCCTTGCGGGCGGCCTGGTTCGTGCGCTTCACAGTGCGCGTCTGACTGCGCGGCGCCAAACCGCTGACCAGCTTTGTCTGGATCTTCTTAAGGTCGTCCGGCTCCGGATTGAGCGTCAGCGACTGGTTCCACTGGAAGCGCGCCTCGCGCCGCCGCCCAACCCGCCAATAGGCATCGCCCAGGTGATCGTTGAGGATCGGATCCTGCGGCATCAGCTCGACCGCCCGCTCGAGGTAGCGCACGGCTTCGACGAAATTGCCCTGGCGATAGTGAGCCCAGCCGAGGCTGTCCACGATATGGCCGTCGTCGGGCCGCAGCCGTACGGCCTTGCGGATGTGCTCCATGCCCTGGCGGAGATTCTTGTCCTGATCGACCCAGGAGTAGCCGAGATAGTTCAGCACCGATGGCTGGTCCGGCGACAGCCGCAGCGCCCGCTGCAGATCAGCTTCGGCTTTCGGCCAGTTCTTGATGCGCTCGTAGGAGGTGCCGCGCGCGAAATACAGCGTCCAGTGCTGCTTGCTCGGGGACTCGATCCGTTCGAGGACGCGATCGTAGTAGCCGATCGCCTCATCGTAGCGCTTGCGCGCCCGCATGATGTTGCCGAGCGCGTCGAGGGCGCGGATGTCGGTCGACGATTCACTCGCCATCCGCTCGAGCAGCGACTTCGCCTCGTCGAGCCGATCGAGCTGATTGAGGAGCAGCGCCTTGCGCACCTCAATCGACTGCTGGATCGGTGTGCCCGGCGGAATACGATCGTAGGTCTTGATCGCGCTGTCATAGCGCTTGGTGGTCTCGTAGACCGAGGCGAGCGCGGCAAGCGCGAACGGCGATGATGGCTCGAGGTGCAGTGCGAGTTGCAGGTAGACGGTGCCGAGCCCGATGCCTCCCTCGCTTGAGAGCGCCTCGCCGAGGCCGAAGAACACTTCCGCAAGCCCAGCAGTCGGGGTCGTGATCAGCAGCGGAACGTCGTCGTTACCGTTGAGCTTGTCGCTAAGTGCGGCGATGTAGGGATGGACGGTGCCGGTGGCGCGCCGGGTGTGTTCGGCGATGATCGAGCGGGCGAGCTTGCGGTCGCCACGGGCGGCGGCGTGCTGCGCGTACGCCAGCGTCAGACGCACGAGCCGCTGCTCGGTCCGGAACACGCGCTCGTAGAGCTTCGCGGCTTCCTGCGGGCGGCCGGCCAGGTCGCTAATCAGCGCCTTGTGATAACGGAGATAGAACTGCGCCCAGTCCGCCTGCTTGAGACCGTCGAGCTGATTGAGCGCACCGTCGACGTCACCGGTGGCGAACTTGGCCCAGGCCCCAGCGATCGTGCTCGTCACTTCGCCGACGAGGCTAATAGACGCCGCCTTGAAGCCTTCGCCCGCCTCTGCCAAGCGCCCTTGCTTCGCCGCCTCGACACCGACGATGAGGCCTCCGATCCGGTGCGATTTGTGGATGGCCAGGAGCCGTTGCGCCAGATCCAGCGATTCGCTGATCTGACCCTCGGTCACATCCATCAGCAGCGCCTGCTCGAGCAGGACCTCGTTCTCCGGGTCCCGCGACAGGGCCTTGCGGTAGAAGACGGCCGCCGCCTCGGTGTCGTGCTGGCTGCGCGCAACGCGACCCGCGAGATAGCCGCCGAATGAGGGGCGAATCTCCGCCTGCCGTTCGTCGCCGCGCGCGTAGGCGCCTGTGATCAAAGGGAAAGCTGCAAGTGCAGCGGCAATCGCGGCGCGCGCGATGAGCATGTGGTGTCTCCAAGGGCCGCGAACTTCCAACGACTGCGCGCCCGTTCAGCGAAAGCTGGCTCTCATGCTAGTGTTCCGAAACACTAGCCTAACAAGTGCGGCACCATCTTGGCCACCCAAACACCCCCGGAATCAAACAATTTGTGATGTCTGGTTGACCGCCCTGCTGCGGGTTATCCGGCGCCGCCCTTTTTGCGGATCTCGAGATGACGCCGCAGCGATGCCTCGGCCGTCGCATACGGCTCCTGCAGCGCCACGCTCCAGTACTTGAGCTCGGCCAGCGGGATGGGCTCGCCCGTCACCGCACAGACCACGTAATCGCCGGCCGAAACGACCTGGAACTCGCCGTCGAGATACTTGACCTTGGCCTCCCCCCGGAAGCCGAAAAGGCGTTCAAAGCGATTCATTGCGCGGTCGCGGCCTCTCTCGTCGTCACGTGCTCATCTCTCGTCGACCGCTGACATACCCTATCGGACATCCAGCGGTGGCCACCTCCGGCCGGTCGCGCGTCGGCGGCGAACAAGATACATGGCGCGCCGCTCCGGCGCCAGCGACCTGAAGCGTCGGACCGTAAATGCGACCCACGCCTGGGCTGAACTCAAAGTCCGTTGCTCTAGCCCGCGACGACGCGGCGCGGCCACGCGGCGGGGCCGTGGATAACCATATTGTTGGTACTTCCAGCGATGCCTAACATGCCCGCTCCGCCGAGTTGGCGATAGGGAAGGGTTCAGTCAAGTGGATACCTGGGCCGTCGTAACCCTGGCACGCGCGCCTTGCCCCTATATTGATCGCTTTATTGCACATCATTTGGAGCTGGGTGCCAATCGCATCTATTTATTCTTCGATGATCCGCAAATGGCTTGGCCAATTCGGGACAGTCGCGTGAAGGCTGTCGTTTGCGATGGCGATTTCTGGAAGGACAAACGGCCCGATTCGGTGGAAGCGCGGCAGCGCGCTGTGTGCCGGCTGACGTTGCGATGGAGCAAGTGCGACTGGATCGCCTTCATCGATAGCGACGAGCTGATCCACGGCGATGCGGTGGGATCCGCCCTGGCGCGGTTGCCTGCCGATGTGCTGTCGGTCCACATGCCGCCGTTCGAGGCTGTCTACGACCGTGAGCCCGGCCCCGACGATGCCTATGGCACGCGCTTCTTCAAGCAGCCGGTGTCATGGCCGGAAGGGCGCCATCCGATCCTGTGGGAGCTGTTCGGCACCCTCGCGCGCGGCAGCCGGGGCGGATTGTGGGGCCATGACCGGGGCAAGAGCTTCACGCGCGTCAAGCTCGCCGATGGGTGGCTGCCGATCCACGGATACAAGACGCCAATCGGCGAGACCCGCATCAACGTCCGCATCGATGGGCTAGTGCTGCTGCATTTCGACGCGCTGACCTACGCCGACTGGAAAGACAAATGCCTGCGGCGCATCGATGGCGAGGTGAGCTTCGTGACGGTAACCGGTGACCCCCGCCGCGCGATCCAGCTTGCCGCTATCGCCGAGGCTCGCGCGACCGGCGGAGAGCAGGCGCTGCACACTCTCTATTGCCGCATGAACGTGCTCGACGACGACCTGCTGCAGAAGGCGATCGCGGCGGGGCTGGTGGTCGAGATCGGGCGCGGCGCGCCGAGGCAGTCGCTGTCCGCCTGACATTTGCGCTCGATCGCAGGCGCCGAACGCGCGACCGCCGATCCCATGCCCGTCTCCTTGACACCGGACCCCGCTGCCTGCCACAAGCCGCCCCGCAAGACATCCGTCTTACCTGCTTGGTTGGCAGTGAGTGAGAGGAGGACGACCTCATGAGCGAAATCACCCTGACATTTCCGGACGGCGCCAAGCGCAAGGTCCCCAGCGGAACCACCGGCCTCGACGTGGCGAAATCCATCGCGCCGTCGCTGGCGAAGCGCACCGTCGCCATGGTGCTCAACGGCGCGCTCAGCGACGCCGCCGATCCGATCAGTGCTGATGCCACGATCAAGTTCGTCTCGCGCACCGACCCGGAAGCGCTGGAACTGATCCGGCACGACGCCGCGCACGTGCTCGCCGAGGCGGTGCAGGAGCTGTGGCCCGGCACCCAGGTGACGATCGGCCCGGTCATCGAGAACGGCTTTTTCTACGATTTCGCCAAGGACGAGCCCTTCAAGCCCGAGGACCTGCCCGCCATCGAGAAGCGGATGCACGAAATCATCGCGCGTAACGCTCCTCTGAAGAAGGAGATCTGGAGCCGCGACAAGGCGAAGGATTATTTCCGCGCCAAGGGCGAGCTGTTCAAGGTCGAGCTGATCGACGCGATCCCGGCTGGCGAGGACGTCAAGATCTACAGCCAGGGCACATGGCTCGATCTCTGCCGTGGCCCGCACATGACCGCGACCGGCCAGATCGGCAAGGCGTTCAAGCTGACGCGGTTTTCCGGCAGCTACTGGCGCGGCGACTCGAAGGGCGCGCAGCTCCAGCGCATCTATGGCGTCGCGTTCGCCGAGGAGAAAGAACTCGCCGCCTTCCTCAAGCAGCAGGAGGAAGCGGAGAAGCGCGACCACCGCAAGCTCGGCCGCGAGATGGACCTGTTCCATTTCCAGGATGACGCGCCGGGCACTGTGTTCTGGCATCCGAAGGGTTGGACGCTGTTCCAGGGCCTGATCGGCTACATGCGTCGCCGCCAGATCGCGGAAGGTTACGTCGAGGTCAACTCGCCGCAGCTCCTGGAGCGCTCGCTGTGGGAGACCTCCGGCCACTGGGAGACCTATCACGCGAACATGTTCGTCACCGAGACAGAGGACGAGCGGGTGTTCGCGCTGAAGCCGATGAACTGCCCGGGCCACGTGCAGATCTTCAAGCACGGCCTCAAGAGCTATCGCGAGCTGCCGATCAAGATCGCCGAGTTCGGCTGCGTGCACCGCTATGAGCCGTCGGGCGCCCTGCACGGCCTGATGCGCGTGCGGGCGTTCACGCAGGACGATGCGCACATCTTCTGCTCGGAGGACCAGATCGCCGAGCAGTGCCTCGACATCAACCAGTTCATGCTGTCGATCTACAAGGACTTCGAGTTCGAGGACGTCCACATCAAGCTCGCCACCCGGCCCGAGAAGCGCGTCGGCGCCGACGAGCTGTGGGACAAGGCCGAGACCGCGATGATGGGCGTGCTCGACACGATCAAGCGGGAGACGAACAGCCGCATCCAGACCTCGATCTCGGAAGGCGACGGCGCGTTCTACGGCCCGAAGTTCGAGTATCACCTGCGCGACGCGATCGGGCGCACTTGGCAGTGCGGCACGACGCAGGTCGACTTCAATCTGCCGTCGCGGTTCGGCGCGTTCTACATCGACGCCAACAGTGAGAAGCGCACGCCGGTGATGATCCACCGCGCCATGTTCGGCTCGCTTGAGCGGTTCATGGGCATCCTGACCGAGAACACCGCGGGTCATTTCCCGTTGTGGCTGGCGCCGGTGCAGGCGGTGATTGCGACCATCGTCTCGGACGCGGACGAGTACGCGCTCAAGGTGGCGGCGGCGCTGCGCCGTGCGGGCCTGCGCGTCGAGACCGACCTGCGCAACGAGAAGATCAACTACAAGGTGCGCGAGCACTCGCTGGCGAAGGCGCCGGTGATCCTGGTTGTCGGCAAGCGCGAGGCGGAGGAAGGCAAGGTCGCCATGCGCCGCCTCGGCAGCAACGACAGCAAGACGCTCACGCTCGACGAGGTGACGGCGATGCTGGTGGATGAGGCCGAGGCTCCGGACCTGAAGCGGGCGAAGGCGGGTTAGCTCGGCATCTCAATGTCCACTACACTCGAGCAAGGCAGGCGTACCACATTTTTTTCGCCTCCTTGCCCAACCGAATGCCACTTCCGATGTAAGGCCATTTTGCAATCTTGCACAAAGGACGAATAGTAATGCGCATTGCAGGACTTATTCTTTTGATCGCTGTGCTTGCTTGGCCCTTTTTGTCGACGCTCTGGGCTTATGTGCGAGTTGTCCATGGGGCTCGCATGATGTTCCCCGACCCAAATGACCCGCGCGCTTCGTCTATGTACAGCATGGCACTGAGGAAGGCTGCCTTCGGCTTTGTTATCCGAGGCGCCATAGCAGTGTTCTTCTTAGCTAATCTGGTGCCGATCGCTCGCGAGGCGGACCGTTGGCACGATCTAATATTCGCATGGGCTCGATAGCAGGCCCCATATTCCTTACCCTGCCTCCTCCGCTCAATGGCGGGGAGCGAGAAACTTGTTAGTCCCCCTCCAACCCGAACGCCTTGGCGAGCTGTGTCAGCGTGCGCGTGCGGATCTCGTACGACGGCGCGATGGCCACGACGACGACCTCGTCAGCCTCGAACTCTTGCTTCAAATCGCGGATGCGCTGCGCCACCTCGTCGGCCGGACCGATGGTGGCCCGGGGCCGCTCGCGCGCGGCGATCGACGCCTCGCGCTCCGACATCTGGTAGGCGGCGGCCTCCTCCAGCGTGAGGATCGGCTTGTTGATGCCCATCGCCGCCCACGCCCACCGGATCAGCATCGCCTTCTCGATCAGCCGCGCCTCTTCGGCGCTGTCGGCACAGAGCGCGATGACGGCAAGCGCGAGGTGCGGCTTATCCTCGTGGCCGGCGCGGAAATGCTCGCGATAGGCGCGGCCGACCTGCGCACCCGTATACGCGTTGATGAAGTGAGCGAACGCAAAGCGCATACCCAGATGAGCGGCGAACGACGCGCCGCCCGTCGACGAGCCAAGCACCCACATCTCAGGATTGGTCGACACTACCGGGTTGGCGATCTGGTCTTTCAGCGGATGGCCGTCCGGCACCGTGCCCTTGAAGATCGCCGACAGCTCCATGAGCTGGCGCACGAAGCCTTCCTCGCTGTCGATCGGCTTGCCGTCGAACAGCACGCGCGCGACGCGGGGATGGCCGCCGGGCGCGCGGCCGAGCCCAAGATCGATGCGGCCCGGATAGAGCGCCTCCAGCATCCGGAACTGCTCCGCGATCTTGAAGCTCGCGTAGTAGGGCAGCATGATGCCGCCCGTGCCGATACGGATATGCTGCGTCTCCGCGCCGAGCCGAGCGAGCAGGATCTCCGGACTCGCGTCCGCGAGGCCAAGCAGACCGTGATGCTCGGCGAGCCAGTAACGATGATAGCCGAGCCCGTCCGCCAGCTTCGCCAGCGCGATCGTCGACTGGATCGCCTCGGCCGGCGTCGCGCTACCGATGATCGGCGACTGGTCGAGGACCGAAATCTTGAAATCGGCCATCAAGATTTGGCGTGCGACTTCGGCACGTAGGCCTCGACGGGGCCGCCGGCTTCCTTCCAGCCCTTGAAACCGCCGAGGATGTGAGCGACCGGCTTGAGCCCCATGTCCTGCGCGGTCTTCGCCGCCAGCGCCGAGCGCAGCGCACCGGCGCAGAAGAAGACGAACTTCTTGTCCTCGCCGAACTTCTCTTTGTAGTAGGGGCTCGCCGGATCGATCCAGAATTCGAGCATGCCGCGGGTCACGTGAAAGGCGCCGGGGACCTTGCCGTCCCGCTCGAGCTCGCGCGGGTCGCGGATGTCGACGAACACGACATTGGGATTGCCGTGCAGCTTGATGGCGTCCGCTGGCTCGAGCTCCTCGATCTGGGCCTTGGCCTCCTTGACCATGGTCATGACGCTCTTGGTGATGTTCTGGGGCATGTGATCCGTTTCCCGCAATGATCTGGCGGCAGCGCCGTCCGTTGTGGCCCGACGATGGCACTCCAGGCAGGCTGCGGCAAGTGCGAGGCTTCGCCAGCATCCCAGCCCCGCGCCCTTGACGGCCGGGGCGGGTCCGGCGAAACAGGCGGACGCGTCTAACGAGGTGCCCGATGAGCCAGTCCTACGACACCGCCAACATCTTCGCGAAGATCCTGCGCGGCGAGCTGCCGTCCCACAAGGTGTACGAGGATGCCGACACCTTCGCGTTCATGGACATCATGCCTCGTTCGACCGGCCACGCGCTGGTGATCCCGAAGACGCCGGCGCGCAACGTGCTCGATGCGAGCCCCGCCCAGCTCGCGGCCTGCCTCGCAACGGTGCAGAAGATCGCTGCTGCGCAGATCAAGGCGTTCGACGCCGACGGGATCACGATCCAGCAGTTCAACGAGAGCGCGGGCGGGCAGGTGGTGTTCCACCTCCATTTTCATGTCCTCCCGCGGTGGGAGGGCGTGAGACTGCAGCCGCATACGGGCCAGATGGAGAAGCCGGACGTGCTCGCCGCCAACGCGGAGAAGCTGCGCGCGGCACTCGCGGGCTAAGGGCATCAGCCGATCGTGAAGTAGCCGCCGAGCAGCGCCAGCGTGCCCGCCACAACGCCGGCACCGAGGCTCTTGCGGAAGGCGAAGAACGCCGCGATGCCGACGGCCGCGGCGCCGTAGCGGGTCGGCACGCTCATGGCCGCCAGTGCGCCGGTCGGAAAGACGACGATGCGCGAGACGAGCCCCGCGACGATCGCCGATGACACGGCACGCGCCCAGATGAACACCTCACTCTGCGGATCGAGACCGCGCCCGAGCAGTACGCCGGCCCAGCGCCACGGCTCGCAGGCGAGAAAGCCGGCGACGAAGAACGGCAGATAGCCGCCCCAGGTGCCCCAAACGCCCGGCAGGTTGCCACTCATGCCTGCCTCCAGCGGCCGAGCGCCCACGCGATCGTGCCGCCGACCACGCCCGCGATCAGCAGGTCGAGGCCGGGCAACCAGATGTAGGCTACCGGCGCCAGGATGACGCCGAATATGATCGCGAGCATGTCGGAGCGTGCGCGCGCGGTCTCGATCATCGCGAGCAGGAACGTCAACGGCATCGTGAACAGAAGCGCCGCCGAGACCCACGGCGGAACCGCACCGGCGGCCAGGTAGCCTGCGGCCGTGGAGACGAGCGTGCCGGCGATTATGCCCACACCGATGCCCAGATAGTGCACGAGGCGCACCTCCGCGGGCACTTTCGGCAGCCGCTTCAGGCCTTCGATCCATACTGTGACGGCGACGAAGTGCACGACCAGCAGCTCGTGCCAGCGCGGGCCGCCATGGCCCTTGAGCCAGGGCATCAGCACCACCGTCATCGGCAGGAATCGAATGGCGGTCAACGTCACTGCGAGAGCTGCCGCCGCGAGCGAGGCACCGCGTGCGGCATGGTCCGCGAGCACGACCTGCGCCGGCAGCGCCTGGAGGAAGATCGGCAGCGCCAGCGCCTGTCCGAGGGTGAGGCCGGCTTCGCGCGCGAAGGCGCCGTAGCCGAGGATGCCGGCGTAGAGCACGAGCGCCGGCACGCTGTAGATCGATAGAAAACCGCTCCAGAAGGACTGCGGGCGGGTCATGGGTTCGGAAGGCGAGGCTGGAGGCTCGGTCATCGCGCTCTGTCAGGACGGACGCCTGTGATGGGGACGCCCACAAATAAAATGCCCGCCGGAGAGGCGGGCATTTCCTTCTTTACGGTGCTTTGTGCGGCGCCTCAATCGTCCTTCTTGCGGCGGGGCACGCTCGGGACGGCGCCCGAGGGCTTGCTCTTTTCACCCTTCGGCCCGGCGAGTGAACGCTTTGGACCCGAAGCACCGACCAGCGCATCTGCCGGCGGCGCCTCATCGACGACATCATCATCGTCGTCGTCCTCGTCATCGTTCTTCGGCTTGGCCCGCTTGGACGGATCGGCCGGGAGGTACTCAAACTTGAGCTTGGTGTCCTCGCCCTCGCCTTCGGTGGTGATCTTGACGATCCCGCCGTGCTCGAGCTTGCCGAACAGCAGCTCCTCGGCGAGCGGCTTCTTGATGTACTCCTGGATCACGCGAGCCATCGGACGGGCGCCGAACTTCTCGTCGTAGCCCTTCTCTACCAGCCACTTGGTCGCCGCCTCGCCGAGTTCGATCGTCACCCCGCGGTCAGCAAGCTGTGCCTCGAGCTGGAAGACGAATTTCTCGACGACCTTGGTGATGACGTCGATGGGCAGGCCGCTGAACGCGACGACCGCATCGAGACGATTGCGGAACTCCGGCGTGAACAGCCGGTTGATCGCCTCCGTATCGTCGCCCTCGCGCTTCGATCGGTTGAAGCCGATCGCAGCCTTGGCCATGTCCGACGCGCCCGCGTTCGTCGTCATGATCAGGATGACGTTGCGGAAGTCGACGGACTTGCCGTTGTGGTCGGTCAGCTTGCCGTGATCCATGACCTGCAACAGGATGTTGAACAGGTCCGGATGCGCCTTCTCGATCTCGTCGAGCAGCAGCACGCTATGCGGATGCTGGTCGATGCCATCGGTCAGCAGGCCACCCTGGTCGAAGCCGACGTAGCCCGGAGGCGCACCGATCAGCCGCGAGACCGTGTGCTTCTCCATGTACTCGGACATGTCGAAGCGCAGGAGCTCGATGCCCATCAGGTTGGCGAGCTGCTTCGCCACCTCGGTCTTGCCGACGCCGGTCGGGCCCGAGAACAGGTAGCAGCCGATCGGTTTCTCCGGCTCGCGCAGGCCGGCGCGGGCGAGCTTGATCGCGCTCGACAGTGCCTCGATCGCCTTGTCCTGACCGAACACGACGCGCTTCAGGTCCTTCTCGAGGTTCGACATGACCTCGGCGTCGGACTTCGACACGGTCTTCGGCGGGATGCGAGCCATCGTCGCGATCGTCGCCTCGATCTCGGCCACACCGATCTTCTTCTTGCGCTTGCCTTCCTCGACCAGCATCTGGCTGGCGCCGGTCTCGTCGATCACGTCGATCGCCTTGTCGGGCAGCTTGCGGTCGTGGATGTACTTCGCCGACAGCTCCACCGCAGCCTTGATCGCGCCGCGCGTGTACTTGAGCTTGTGGAAGTTCTCGAAGTACGGCTTCAGGCCCTTGAGGATCTCGATCGTATCCTCGACCGTCGGCTCCTTGACGTCGATCTTCTGGAACCGGCGGACGAGCGCGCGGTCCTTCTCGAAGTGCTGGCGGTATTCCTTGTAGGTGGTCGAGCCGATGCAGCGCACCGCCCCCGACTGCAGCGCGGGCTTCAGGAGGTTGGAGGCGTCCATCGCGCCGCCGGAGGTCGCACCCGCACCGATCACCGTGTGGATCTCATCGATGAACAGGATCGCGCCCGGGTAGGCCTCGACTTCCTTCATCACCGCCTTGAGGCGCTCCTCGAAGTCGCCGCGGTAGCGCGTGCCGGCGAGCAGCGCGCCCATGTCGAGTGCGAAGATCGTCGAGGTCCGCAGCACCTCGGGCACCTCGCCGCGGATGATCTTCCGCGCGAGACCTTCGGCGATCGCCGTCTTGCCGACGCCGGGATCACCGACGAACAGCGGGTTGTTCTTCTGGCGGCGGCACAGCACCTGGATCGTGCGCAGCACCTCGGGCAGGCGGCCGATCAGCGGATCGATCTTGCCGTCGCGCGCCTTCTTGTTGAGATTGACGCAGTAGGTGTTGAGCGCGTCGGCGCCGGGCTTCTTCTCGCCGCTCGCGCCCTCGGTACCGCCTTCCTCGTCGACGCCGCGGACCTGGCGCGGCTCGCTCATCCCCGGCCGCTTGGCGATGCCGTGGCTGATGTACTGGACGGCCTCGAACCGCGTCATCTCCTGCTCCTGCAGGAAGAACGCGGCATGGCTCTCGCGCTCGGCGAACAGCGCGACGAGCACCTGCGCCCCGGTCACCTCCTCGCGGCTCGACGACTGGACGTGGACGACTGCGCGATGGATGACGCGCTGGAACGCCGTTGTCGGCGCGGCCTCGACGGCACTTTTCGACACGTGCATGTCGAGCTCCTCGTCCAGGAACTCGGTCACGCGGCGGCGGATCTTCTCGATGTCGACGTTGCACGCCCGCATGACGCCGGCGGCGTCGCTGTCGTCGAGCAGTGCCAGCAGCAGATGTTCAAGCGTTGCATACTCATGAGAACGCTCGTTGGCATATTCGAGCGCCCGATGGAGGGCCTGTTCCAGGCTTTGTGAGAATGAGGGCAAGGGCGTCCTATTCCTTTTCCATGGTGCACTGCAGGGGGTGCTGGTGCTGGCGTGCGAAGTCCATCACCTGCGCAACCTTCGTCTCGGCGATCTCGTAGGTGTAGACGCCGCAGATGCCCACGCCCTTGTGATGGACGTGGAGCATGATCCGGGTCGCGTCCTCGCGGCCCTTGTTGAAGAAGCGCTCGAGCACATGCACGACGAATTCCATCGGCGTGTAGTCGTCGTTCAACAACAACACCTTGTAGAGACTTGGCCGCTTCGTCTTTGGACGGGTCTTGGTAACGAGGCCGGTTTTACCCTCGCCATCGCCGCCTTCGCCGTCCGCTCCGTTCTTACCCGCCATCGTATGTCGAATTCGATCCAGCATCCCGGGCCCCAGCGCTTCCGAGGATTGAAACGCCCCAATCGGCGCCTGTGGCAGCCGCTCTCGCGGCCGCTCGATTCCCTGCTGTCGCATTCTAAGGGCAGCGCGCTGAGAACTGCAATTCAATCGAAGGCGAGGTCACGGCCAGACACCTCTTGGCTGGCAACCAGCAAGTGTCAGGCCACTCTCCCTCGAACACCTCCACCTATCTGGGTGCGCGAGGCGACAAAATAAAGGCCTCGCTGAACGATGCCCGGAAGGGCATGGGCAGCGTGAACGGCTGAATTGCGCCGGCGTCGCCACCGGACGCGCTTGGTAAGGCTGACCGCAGACCGAAAATGGGGCAGTCTGCCCGTCCGAGCGCCATATTCGAATGACAGCGCTGGAAGACGCCCCGCACGCCCTTGACGCCGCTTGCCGATGGGGTCCAGATCGCGCGAGCGCCGTCCGAATACCTCTCGAACACCGGAACCATTCCAATGAAATACGTCATTGATCCGCCCCGCCAGGCCGCCCTCCCGATCCGAGGCTCGTCCGAGCTGTTTCCGATCCACCGGATCTACTGCATCGGCCGCAACTATGCAGAGCACGCCCGCGAGATGGGACACGACCCCAACAAGGAGCCGCCGTTCTTCTTCCAGAAGAACCCGGACAACGTGCGGACCGATGGCGTGTTCCCCTATCCTCCAGGCACCAGCGACGTGCATTTCGAGATCGAGATGATTGTGGCGCTGAAGTCGGGGGGCAAGGACATCAAGGAGGCGGACGCACTCTCCCACGTGTGGGGCTACGGCGTCGGCCTCGACATGACGCGGCGCGACCTCCAGGGCGAAGCCAAGAAGCTCGGCCGTCCCTGGGAAGTCGGCAAGGCGTTCGAATATTCGGCGCCGTGCACGCCACTCGTCCCTGTCGCTCAGACCGGCCACCCGACGGCCGGCGCAATCTGGCTCGATGTCAACGGCAAGCGGCGCCAGTCCGGCGATCTGAACCAGATGATCTGGGATATTCCGGGCCAGATCGCCTACATATCCAGCCTGTTCGAGCTCAAGGCCGGCGACATCATCATGACCGGCACGCCGTCGGGCGTCGGCGCCATCGTCAAGGGTGACAAGCTGCACGGCCACGTCGACGGTGTCGGCGATCTCGAGGTCGTCGTGACCTGAGGAACCCGCGTCGCCGGGCAGCCACGCTTGGCGACGCACGATCAAGCCGGTGCGACAGTGAGACAATTCAACTGGTCACCGCGCATTGGCGACCCGACGCCGGTCGGGTGGGTCACGGTCTTTCTCTATCTGCTCGCGGCCTACGCCGCGTGGCGCGTCGTGCGGTATCTGCGCAATGCCGAAGCGGACACGCGGTCGGAAGCGGCCGTCTGGACCGTGATCGCCCTGCTGTTCCTCGCGCTCGGCATCAACAAGCAGCTCGACCTCCAATCGGCGTTCACCGAATTGGGGCGCGTATTCGCGTCCGGGCAGGGCTGGTACGAGCGCCGCTGGATCGTGCAGGCCTATTTCGTCGGTTTCGTCAGTGGCTGTGCATTGACGACCGCGGTCGTGCTTCTGGTGCTCCTGCGCAAGGCACCGGCTCCAGCGCTCCTGGCCCTGTTTGGAACGGGCTTCGTATTGACGTTCGTGGTCATCCGAGCCGCCTCGTTCCACCATGTCGACGTCCTGATCGGCAGCAAGGTGCTCGGGCTCCGGTGGAACTGGATACTGGAGATCGGGGGCATCCTGATCGTGCTGCTGGCGGCGCGATGGCGCCTTCGTTGGCGGCCGAGCCGCCTTCCACTGCGGGGCTCGCCACGGCACGGATTTGGCAAGTCGCGGCCACCTGCTACAAGGAGGGCTGAGCAAGCCTACCCGCCGGAGGATCCCGCCCATGGCCACGCCACCCATCCCGAAGGCCCAGCGCCGCGTCGTCCTCGCCAGCCGTCCCGCGGGTGAGCCGACTGGGCAGGATTTCCGTGTCGAGGAGGCGCCGATCCCCGAGCCCGGTCCGGGCCAGATCCTGGTGCGCGCGATCTACCTCTCGCTCGATCCCTACATGCGCGGGCGGATGCGCGACGTCGTCTCCTACGCGCCGGTCGTGCAGATCGGCGAAGTCATGCCCGGCGGCATCGTCGGCGAGGTGGTGAAGTCCAATAATCCAAACTATACGGTCGGCGACATCGTCGAAGAGCGGCTCGGCTGGCAGGAGTACGGCGTCAGCAGCGGCACCGCGCGCAAGATCGACCCCAAGCTGGCACCGATCTCGACCGCCAACGGCATCCTCGGGATGCCAGGCCTGACCGCCTATTTCGGTCTGCTCGAGGTCGGCCAGCCGAAGCCCGGCGACACGGTCGTCGTGTCGGCGGCGTCTGGTGCGGTCGGGCAGGTGGTCGGCCAGATCGCCAAGTTCGCCGGGTGCCGGGCGGTCGGCATCGCAGGCGGGCCTAAGAAGTGCGCCTTCGTCAAGGACCAGCTCGGCTTCGACGCGTGCGTCGACTACAAGGCCGGCGGCGACCTGACCGCCGCGGTGAAAGCCGCGTGCCCGGACGGCGTCGACGTCTATTTCGACAACGTCGGCGGCGTCGTGAGCGACGCCGTGATCGCGAACATCAAATTCTGGGGGCGCATCGCCATCTGCGGGTCGATCTCGCAGTACAATTCCGACGCGACCGAGATGGGGCCGCGGACGCCCGGCTTCTTCGTCGGCCGTCGGGTCACCTCACGTGGCTTCATCGTCTCCGATTTCCTGACGCGGTTCCCCTTTGCCATGGCACGCATGGGCAAGTGGGTGCGCGAGGGGCGGCTCAAGTATCGTGAGGACATCGTCGACGGTGGCATCGCCAAGGCGCCCGAGGCGTTCATCGGCCTCTTGAAGGGCGACAACTTCGGCAAGCTCCAGGTCCGCGTCGGCCCTGAGCCGGCTGGCATGCCGAAGTTCTAGGTCGCCGAGGAAGGCCGGAGCATGGTCGCGAAACCCGACATACTCGCCATTGGCGAGCCGATGGTGGAGTTCAACCAGGCTGGCGGCGCCGGCTCGCGCGAGTACCTCCAGGGCTTCGGCGGCGACACCTCGAACTTCGCGATCGCGGCTGCGCGCCAAGGAGCACGGGCCGGCTACTTCACGCGGCTCGGCGACGACGTCTATGGGCGGATGCTGCGCGACCTGTGGGAGCGCGAGGGCGTCGACGCGAGCACGGTCGAGACCGATTCCGACGCCTTCACCGGCATCTACTTCGTCACCCACGACGCCAAGGGTCACCAGTTCTCGTTCTTCCGCACCGGATCGGCGGCGAGCCGGATGAAGCCGCACCACTTGCCGCTCGAGGCGATCAAGCGCGTCCGCGTGCTGCATCTCTCGGGCATTTCCTGCGCGATTTCCGCCAGCGCCGCCGACACCTGCTATGCGGCGATCGAGGCGGCACGAACATTCGGTGTGCAGGTGTCCTTCGACACGAACCTGCGGCTGCGGCTGTGGCCGAAGGACCGGGCGCGCGCCGTCATGACCGACATTATCGGCCTCTGCGACATCTGCTTGCCGAGCTACGACGATATCGTCGTCGTCACCGGCATCACCGAACCGGACGCGCTGGTCGACTGGTGCCTCAATCGGGGCGCGCGAGCAGTCGCGCTGAAGCTCGGTGCCGATGGCGCCCTTGTCGCCGACCGCGAGCGGCGGGTCAGGATCGCGCCCTGGCCATGCCGTCCGGTCGACGCGACCGGTGCCGGCGATACGTTCGGCGGCGCGTTCGTGGCCCGGCTGATCGCCGGCGACACGATCGAAGATGCCGGCCGCTATGCCACGGTCGCAGCCGCACTCTCGACCGAGGGTTTCGGCGCCGTCGATCCGATCCCCACTGCCGACGCCGTGCGTCGCGCCATGGAAGGAGCTTAGTGTGATGATCGAGAAATTCGCCAGATCTTGCGGCACGGGACTGAGCGAATTTCTCGATCTGACTCACACTAGCAAGTTAATGATTCTAGTGTCCTTTTTGATTCCGAAGTTCGCTTGGGACGCCAGCATCGAGGATAGGCAAACTTCGGAATCGGGAAACTAGTCATGACCGCACTCAAAGCCGACGCGCCGGGCTGGCGGGAGCAGGCCATCGTTCCCGTCCTGACGCTGCGCAGTGCGACCGGCGCCGACCGTCTCGCCGCTGCGCTGGCGGAGGCGGGGCTCAAGTTCGTCGAGGTGACGCTGCGCACGCCAGAGTCGCTGGCTGCGATCCGCGCCATGGCCGCCGCCGATACAGGCGCGATCATCGGGGCGGGCAGCATCCGCTCACCGAAGGACATCGACGCCGCGGTTGCCGCCGGAGCGAAGTTCCTCGTCTGCCCAGGCCAGACCGAAACGCTGCTCAAAGCGGGACTCGCGGCCCCAGTACCGTTCATCCCGGCCGCGGCGACGCCTGCCGAGATGATGCGCGCAATGGAGGCCGGATATCCGGTCGTGAAATTCTTCCCCGCCGAGGCATCGGGCGGTGTCAAGGCGCTGAGCGCGATCCTCGCTCCGCTCCACGATCTCGCGGTGATGCCGACCGGCGGCATCAACGCCGCCAACGCGATGAGCTATCTCAACATTCCCAACGTCGTGGCGATCGGGGGTTCTTGGATGGTCGATGCCAAGCACCTCGAGGCCGGCGACTTCGACGCCATAAGATCGGCGGCCCGCGAGGCGGCCGGCATCGGCCGCCAGCGCCCATGAGGTGACCCCGCAACGAACGGGTCGCAAAAGCTGGACCCGGGCGGCCGGTTCGGGCATTGATCGACCTCAACGATGGATACGCGGCGAACGCGTATTCGAAGAGCCGACCCCGCAACGGCGGCCGGCACGCAGAAGGACCAAAGGGAACCCGATCATGGCCTACAAGACCATCCTCGTGCACCTCAACAGCGAGCCTCGCGTTTCGCGGTTGATCGGGGCCGCAATGCAGCTCGCTCTGCCGTCGAATTCGCACGTCACCGGCCTGTTCGTGGTCCCCGCCGCGCCCGCCAAGTCGTCGCTACTGCCGGCGCTCTCCGGCGGCGCCATCCAGAGCGCGATCGATGCCTACCGGCAGACCGGCGAAGGCATCCGCAAAGCGTTCGAGGAGGCGACCGCGGCGCAGCCCGTTGTGGCCGAGTGGCGGCTCTACAATGCGCGGCGGCCGGGCTACGTCGAGGGCGTGCTCGACAATGCGCGCTCGGCCGAGCTCGTCGTCGCCGCCCAGAAGGAAAGCGACTGGGATTACGCCGACATGTTCGACGTGCCGGACTGGCTGGCGATGGAAAGCGGCCGGCCGGTGCTCGTGGTGCCGAAATCCGGCAACCTAGATTCGATCGGGGACCGCGTCCTCGTCGCCTGGAACAACAGCCGCGAGTCGGCCCGCGCTGTCTTCGATGCGCTTCCCCTCCTGCAGCGCGCCAAGGAGGTCACGGTGCTGGTCGTCGAGGAGGCGGACAAGCCCGAGACCAAAGGCGACCTCGCGGGCGTCGAGATTTGCGCCACGCTGGCGCGGCACGGCATCAAATCAACCGCGCAAAAGGTGAAGCCGACGGGCGGCGACGCCGGCGCCGAGCTGCTGAGGCAAGTGGCCGCGCACAAGTGCGACCTTCTGGTGATGGGTTGCTACGGCCGCTCGCGCTTCCGCGAGTTCGTCCTCGGCGGTGCCTCGCGACATGTGCTTCAGCACGCGACCGTCCCGGTGCTGATGTCGCACTGAGCGCTGAAGATCAACGCTGCGTTGTCGTCGAGGGATGGGCTCGCGCCCGTCCCTCTGCTTTTTTTCCTTGCCCGATCGCCTCCGACTGCAAGAACAGGCATTCGTCGGCACGTCTGCACGAAGTGCGACCTTGAACGTGCGCGCGCAAGATGGTTCAAGGACCGCCAAGACGCGATTGGCGAACTAAGCCATCCGCGCAGGAGGAAAGACGGGATGGATCTGACCCGGCGAGCCTGTCTCGGCGGTCTAGGGGCGGCGCTCGGGGCGAGCGTGCTGCCCGACCAGACGCGCGCGCAGGTCAAGCCGCTGCCGGGCCTCCCCTCGACAATGATCTGGAGCGTCGGCGACGACGACGGTCCCCGGTTCAAAGAGGCGCAGGCGATCGCTGATGCGCTGACCAAGATGCACGGCACGCGGATCCGGCTGCAGCCCGCCGAGCGCGCCTTCGGGCGGATGGAGCAGCTCAAGGAGCGGCAGGTCACGCACGGTTGGCTCGGCACCGAGGTATTCTTCGCCGCCGAGGGGCTGAATTCCTATATCGCACCGACCTGGGGACCGCAGGACCTGCGCTGCATCGGCGGCCGTATGAGCTCGATGTCGATCGTGGCGTCGCGGGCGAGCGGGATCAAGGCGCTGGCCGACCTCAAGGGCAAGCGCTACGCCATCGTGCCGACCAACGCGGCGACCAATATCAAGGCCGAGGCGATCCTTGATGCGGCCGGCATCACCGCCAAGGACATGACGCTCGTCACATTTCCGAACAACGCGGAGGCTTTCGCTGCGCTGCTCGCCGGAACAGTGGATGCGGCCGCCGCGGCCACACAGGCGACGTCGGCGCGCGTGTTCGATAGCCAGCCCGATGAGGTGCAGTGGATCGAGCTTCCGGCAAACAATCGGGATCTGTGGAGCAAGATCCAGCGCACCCTGCCGCTGGCGCTGCCTTTCACCGAGGACCAGGGCGCGGCGATCAGCAAGGACGCGCCGATGGCCCTCATGGGGTATCGCGATCCGGTCGTCACCGTCTACGCAGATGCCAACGATCTCGACGTTCACGCGGTGACCAAGGCGATCGTCGAGAACTACGAGCTCTATGGATCGATGATGCCGATCCTGTCGCGGTGGGAAATGCCGCGCCCGGCTGGCTTCCCGACGGCGGTGCCGTTCCACGATGGCGCGATCAAGCTCTACAAGGAAAAGAACGTCTGGACCGCCGATCACCAGCGCTGGCAGGACGCGATCCTGAAGCGCCAGGGGCTGCTGCGCCAGGGCTGGGCGGAGATGATGACGAAGGACCCTGCCGCCAAGGACGCCGACGCCGACAAGCTGCGCGATCTGTGGATGCCGCGCCGGGCCGAGATCCTCAAATCCCTTTGATGGTCGTCGCGAAGAATCGGGAAGCCGACACGTCCCGCGAAGTCGACTCATTCATGCATGTTCGCAGATGATCTCGTATTGTTTTCATAATGTTGCATTGGTTGCGTCACATTAGCGCGGCATTAACCATATAACTTCCTGTTTCAGCCCATTTTCCCGTCGTAATCGGCCCCATGCCCGCGCAACGCGGGCGGTCGACCCGCGAACCATCACGCGTCCAATCCTTCTGGCAAGCGTCGCTGGAGTCGGGGTCCGCTTCGGGGGAGTTCGCACCATGTACTGCGTATCGAATGCGCTGAAGCTCGCGACCGGCGCTCTTGTCCTCGCTATCATTACGTTCGCCGGCACAACACCATCGTCCGCGCAGTCGGGTTGCCTGCCGGGATCACTGCAGCGCACACTCGGCCAGATCCGCGCCAACTTCGGCCCTGTCCGCATCGTATCCACGTTCCGCCGCGGCGCCATGATCGCCGGCAGCGGCCGGCGCAGCCTCCACGCATCATGCCGCGCCGTCGACTTCCACGCTCCACCCGGCAAGCGCGCCGCCGTGATTGCGTGGCTGCGGGGCAACCACACGGGCGGCCTCGGGATCTACGGCTGCTCGATGAGCCACATCCATATCGACAACGGCGGCCGATACTCGTGGAACAAGTGCATCGGCGGACGTCGCACTGCAAGCCGCTGAGGTCACGGCGCTGAACGGATCGTGATCCAAGGTTGTCATGGCGGCGATCCATACTGTCGGCACTGTCTCCAACTAACGAAACGGGAACCCGCCCGGTCATTGCGGGTTCCCGGCCGACGGAGCACCGCGGAGCCGACCATCATGCGTCACGCCTTCTGCTGGGCGGCGGCACTCATCGCTGCCCTTAGCCTGCCTTCGATGCCGCCCGCAGAGGCACAGCAGACGCGCGCGCCCGCCGCGCCGCGGACGGCGGTGAAGGTCGAGACTTTCGCCAGGGGGCTCGAGCATCCGTGGGGGCTGCAGTTTCTCCCCGACGGCGGGCTGCTGGTCACCGAACGGCCGGGCCGACTGCGGCTCGTTTCGGCGAAAGGCGTGCTGTCACCGCCGATCGAGGGCGTACCGCAGGTGTCAGCCGCCGGCCAGGGCGGCCTGCTCGACGTAGCCCTCGCGCCTGACTTCGTGCGCAGCGGCGAGATCTACCTCTCCTACGCAGAGCCGCGTGACGCCCGCACGAATGGAACCAGCGTCGCCCGCGCCAAGCTCGAGCTGACCGGCGATGGCGGGAAGCTCACAGACCTCGCCGTCATCTTCCGCCAGCAGCCGTCCCACGCCTCGAGCTACCATTTCGGGTCGCGCATCGTGTTCGCGGGCGACGGCACGTTCTACCTGACGGTGGGTGACCGCTACTCGCTGCGCGACGAGGCGCAGAACCCGGTCAACACGATCGGCAAGGTCATGCGGCTCAACCGCGACGGCAGCCCGGCGCCGGACAACCCGAAATTTCCCGGCTGGAACCCCGCCATCTGGTCGATCGGGCATCGCAACGTCCAGGGCGCGGCCCTGCACCCCGTCACCGGCGAATTGTGGACCGCAGAGCACGCCGCCCGCGGCGGTGACGAGGTCAACGTCGTCCGCAAGGGGCTCAACTACGGCTGGCCGGTGATTACCTACGGCCGCGACTATTCCGGCGCTGCCATAGGCGAGGGCACGGCAAAGGCCGGCATGGAGCAGCCGCTCTACTATTGGGACCCCTCGATCGCGCCGTCCGGGGCGGCGTTCTACACCGGCGACCTCTTTCCGGCATGGCGGGACAACTTGCTTGTCGGCGCGCTCGCCGGGCAGCACGTTGCACGTTTGGTGCTCGACGGCGAAAAAATCGTCGGCGAAGAGCGGCTGCTCGACGACCTCGGCGAGCGAATCCGCGACGTGCGGGTCGGGCCGGACGGTGCGGTATGGCTGCTGACGGACCGGCCGAGAGGCAGCGTCCTGAGACTGGTTCCGGGCTGAGCGGCGCTACCTGCGAGCTGCAATGCAGCCTGTGAGTAGGAGCTGCGACAAGCCGTGCCGAAATTTGCTACATTCATCAAAGATCATTATCGGTAAAACGTCTACGCCTTGATTCCACCCGACGAAATAGCCCGCCAGATTGCGGGGCTGCCGACCGCCCCAAAGCCGTCCAGTCCCGAAATATCACCGCAAGAGGAATGCGCTCGATGCTTGGCCCTCTGACGTATCTCGACGCGGCCGTGCTCGCGATCGCCCTGATTTCCGGGCTGCTCGCCATGTACCGCGGCTTCACCCGCGAGATACTGTCCATCATCTCCTGGATCACCGCCGCCGCCGCGGTCCTCTATTTTGTGCTTTATCACAAGGCGACGGCTGAGCAGATCGCCCAGCAGTTCAACGCACCGTCGGCGGTAGCGCAGGTCGTGGTCGGCGGCATCATCTTCCTGATCGTGCTCATCATCGTGCACCTGATCACATCGCGTCTCTCGGACTCGATCCTAGACAGCCGCGTCGGCATGATCGACCGCCTGCTCGGTCTGCTGTTCGGCGCCGTCCGCGGGTTCATCCTGGTGGTGATCCCGTACATGTTCTACGAGTCGTTCGTGCCCGACCGGCAGCAGCAGTACCCATGGGTGCGCGAATCGATCTCGCTCCCCTACATCCAGTCCACCGGCAACACCTTCCGCGACGTGCTCGTGCGGATCGTACCTCAGACGTTCAGCAAGCCGACGGAAGGTACGCAGGGCTGATCGTCAGACGCGCGGCGCCGCAGCTTCAATTGTCGGAAACATAGATCCGCTGGAACCGCGGCCCGAGGCGTGTGAGCACCTCGTAGCCGATGGTGCCCGATGCATCCGCGAGATCGTCGATCTGCACGTGGCGGCCAATCAGCTCGGCCCAGGCGCCGCGCTGCGCGAGCGATGGCGGCACATCGGTGACGTCGAGCGTGACGAGGTCCATCGACACCCGGCCGACGATCGGTGCCTGATAGCCGCCGATGTAGGCGGGCGGCGGCGGCATGCCGATCGGCCCGGAAATCGACCGCAGGAAGCCGTCGGCGTATCCCGTCGCGATAGTGGCGATCCGCGAGGGGCGCTTGGCGGTGAACATGGCGCCGTAGCCGACGACCTCGCCGGGCGAAATCTCGCGTACCTGCAGGATGCGGGATTCGACGCGGACGACTTTCGCCGCCGGGTTTGGCCGGCCTTCGACAGCGCGGCCGCCGTAAAGCGCGATGCCCGGCCGGACGAGATCGTAGCGATAGTCGGAACTCAGCAAGGTTCCGGCCGAGTTGGCCAGACTGGCCGGCGCTGGCGGAAGCATGACGCGGAGCGCGTCGAAATTCGCCTTCTGGCGGGCATTCATCGCCGAGCTGCCGACGTCGGCGCACGCGAGATGGCTCATGACCAGCGTCATCTTGAAATCGTCGAACGGCGCCGGGGCAGCCGCCAATGCCTGCACTTCGGTCGCCGGTAAACCGAGCCGGTTCATGCCGGTGTCGAGCTGGACGGCAGCGGGCAGCTTGGCACCGATGGTGCGGCAGTAAGCGGCCCACTCCTCGATCTCGGCGCGGCTGCTGAGCACGGGGCGGAGGTTGGTGCGAGCAAAGACCGGTGCCGTTCCCGGCATCAGGCCGTCGAGCACGTAGGTGACCGCTTCGGGCAGCGTCGCATTGACCCGCGCGCCCTCGACCAGTGTCGCCACGAAGTAGGTGCGACAGCCGGCATCCCACAATGCCGCCACCACCCGCTCGATCCCGAGACCGTACGCGTCGGCCTTGACCACGCCGGCGCACTCGGCGCCGCGCGCGACGGCCGCGAGCCAGCGCCAGTTGGCCTTGATCCCGCCGAGGTCGACCGTGAGCAGCGCCCGCGCCGCAGGGCTTACCGCCGCGGGGTCATGTCCCAGCGAGCCCGGCGAGGCGGATGGATGCGATGCTCGGTCTTCACTCACGCTGTCGTCCCTATTCAAGCCGCTCAGGAATGTACTGGTCCGGCGCCAGATCGAAGAACCGGGTGTACTGGCCCTCGAAGCCGAGGGTCACCGTGCCGACCGGGCCATGGCGCTGCTTGCCAATGATAGCCTCTGCCTTGCCGCTGACCATCTGCATTTTCGCCATCCATTCCTGGAACTCGGCGGTGCCCTCGCTCGGCTTGGTGCGCTCGACGTAGTATTCCTCACGGAACACGAACATGACCACGTCCGCGTCCTGCTCGATCGAACCGGATTCACGCAGGTCCGAGAGCTGCGGCCGTTTGTCCTCGCGCTGCTCGACCTGGCGCGAGAGCTGCGACAGGGCAATGATCGGCACGGTGAGCTCCTTGGCCAGCGCTTTGAGCCCCGTCGTGATTTCGGTGATTTCCTGCACGCGCCCCTCGCCGGTGCGCTTGGAGCCGGAAAGCAACTGGAGGTAGTCGACGATCAGAAGCCCGAGGCCGCGCTGGCGCTTGAGCTTGCGGGCACGAGCAGCGAGCTGGGCGATCGAGATGCCGCCCGTCTGGTCGATGTAGAGCGGGATCGTCGACATCCGCTGCGAGACCTGCACGAGCCGCTTGAACTCGGCCTCGTTGATCATGCCGCGGCGGATCTTCTCCGACGAGATTTCCGCCTGCTCGGCGAGGATACGCGTCGCAAGCTGCTCAGCCGACATTTCGAGCGAGAAGAAACCGACGACCGCGCCGTCGATCACCTTGTCGGTGCCGTCGGACTGCTTCTGGACCTTGTAGTTGTTGGCGACGTTGAAGGCGATGTTCGTCACGAGCGCCGTCTTGCCCATGGAAGGGCGGCCGGCGAGGATAATGAGATCGGACGATTGCAGCCCGCCCATCTTCGTGTCCAAGTCACGCAACCCGGTCGAGATGCCGGATAGGCCGCCATCGCGCTGATAGGCGTTGTTGGCCATCTCGATGGCGTGGGTCAGCGCCTCGCTGAAGCCCAGGAAGCCCTGGCCGTACTTGCCGGTCTCGGCGAGGCTGAACAGCCGGTTTTCGACATCCTCGATCTGCTCGTCGGGCGGGAAATCGACCGGCGCATCGTAGGCGGCATTCACCATGTCCTCGCCAATCAGGATGAGCTGACGGCGGATCGCGAGGTCATAGACCGTGCGGCCATAGTCGAGTGCGTTGATGATCGTCGTCGCGTTGGCGGCGAGGTGACCGAGGTACTGCGGCACGGTCAGGCCCGGCTCGATCGGCGGGGCCGATTCGAAGAAGGTGCGCAAGGTCACCGGCGTCGCCTGCTTGCCGCCGGCGATCAGCTTGGCCGCCGTCTCGTAGATCTGCTGGTGCAGCGGATCGAAGAAGTGGTGCGGATCGAGGAAGCTCGACACGCGGTCGTGTGCCTCGTTGTTGACGAGGATGGCGCCGAGCAGGGCCTGCTCGGCGTCGAGGTTGTGCGGCGCGCTGCGGAGCGCGGGCGGCTCCGGTTCCGCGGAATTGGCAGCGAGGCTCAGGAGATCGGTGGCGGCGCGGGTGCTTTTCATGGGCGCGACCATCGCCGATTCGGGGGGCACTTCGGCACTGGCAAGAGGCGCGCCGCCGGGATGCTCCTCGGTATGCACAGGCGCGCCGCGGAACGCTTGCAGTGCGGCCGAATCACACGCTCTCGACATGTGTACATGCCCCGATCCCCGGATTGTACTGGCAGCCCGGGGAAGCTATGCCAGTGCCAGCGCCGGGATGCCCGGCATATGACCTTCACTGTTCCGAGGATCTAAGCTCATGCCGCCCGCCAATCCGCGCATTGCCCGCGCCCTGATCTCGGTCAGCGACAAACGGGGCGTCGTGGAGCTTGCCCGTCGACTTGCATCTGCGAGTGTCGAGATCCTGTCGACCGGCGGCACTGCGACCGCGCTCAAGGCCGCCGGCATCGCGGTCAAGGACGTCGCCGAGCACACCGGCTTTCCGGAGATGATGGACGGGCGGCTGAAGACGCTGCATCCGAAGGTACACGGTGGCCTGCTGGCGATCCGCGGCAATGCCGAGCACGAGGCATCCGCGAAAGCGCACACGATCGCGCCAATCGATCTCCTGGTGGTCAACCTCTACCCGTTCGAGGAGACGGTCGCGAAGGGCGCGGCGCTCGACGATTGCATCGAGAACATCGACATCGGCGGGCCGGCGATGATCCGCGCCGCCGCGAAGAACCACGCCGGTGTCACCGTCGTCGTCGATCCCGCGGACTACGATCGCGTGCTCGCCGACATGGCGGCCAATGGCGGCGCGACGACGCTGGAATTGCGCCGCACGCTCGCCGCCAAGGCGTTCGCCCGCACCGCCGCGTACGATGGCGCGATTTCCAACTACCTCGGCGCCACGTTCGAGGGCGGCGATGCCGCGAAGACCGGCTTCGGACCGACGTTCACGCTGCAAGGCCGCAAGGCGCAGGACCTACGCTACGGCGAAAATGCCCATCAGAATGCGGCATTCTATGTCTCGCAGCCGGCCGAGCCCGGCACCATCGCAACCGCGCGCCAGCTCCAGGGCAAGGAGCTGTCCTACAACAACATCGCCGACACCGATGCCGCGCTCGAATGTGTGAAGCAATTCACCGACGGCCCCGCGTGCGTCATCGTCAAGCACGCAAACCCTTGCGGCGTAGCAGAAGCGGCGAGCCTTGCCGACGCTTACGATCGCGCTTTCCTAACCGATACCGAATCCGCGTTCGGCGGCATCATCGCGTTCAACCGGGAGCTGGACGCCGCAACCGCGAGCTTGATCGTCGAGCGCCAGTTCGTCGAGGTGATCATCGCGCCGTCCGTTGCGCACGGCGTCGAGGCGGTCGTGTCGGCAAAAAAGAACGTTCGCCTGCTGGTCACCGGCGCGTGGCCCGCGACCACGCCGCCACGTCTCGATCTCAAGAAGGTCGCCGGGGGTTTCCTCGTCCAGGATGCCGATCTGCGGCTGCTGAATGGCTCGCGCGTCGTCAGCAAGCGCGAGCCGACCGCGCAGGAGATGGCCGACCTCCTGTTCACCTGGAAGGTCGCGAAGTTCGTGAAATCCAACGCTATCGTCTACGGCCGCGACCGGCGAACTGTCGGTGTCGGCGCCGGCCAGATGAGCCGCGTCAATTCGGCCCGCATAGCCGTCATCAAAGCCGAGCAGGCGGGCCTCGAGGTGAAGGGCTCCGTGGTCGCGTCGGACGCCTTCTTCCCGTTTGCTGACGGGCTCATCGCGGCGGCCGAGGCAGGCGTCACCGCGGTCATCCAGCCGGGCGGCTCGATGCGCGACAAGGAGGTCATCGAGGCGGCCGACGAACGCGGACTCGCGATGGTGTTCACGGGCCTCCGCCACTTCCGGCATTGAGGAGCGCGGGTTGGAGGCGAGCTTTCCCGACATCGCGCTCGAGCCGCTCGAACCCGCCGACTGGGACCGTGTCCGCGCGTGGCTGCGCCAGCCCGAGATCCAGGCGTGGTGGGGCGGGCTCGCCGCCGCCGAAGCGGAGATCGCGATCGCGGGCGACAGTCCGTCGGCCATCCAAAGCATGATCCTGTCGGGCGGAGTGCCGATCGGATACGGGCATGCGCTCGATGCCGATCTCGTGCGCAGCGCCCGCACCGACGGCCTGCCGACCGGATCCTACGTCATCTCGTTGTTCATCGCCGATCCCGCGCATCGCCGCCGAGGTGCCGGTGAGGCGGCGCTGGCGGCGCTTACGCGCGAGGTGTTCTCATCGACGCTTGCCGTCGCCTGCGCGACGGTCGTGCCGCTGCGCTACGAACCGGCGGTGCGCGCCGCCGAGCGCGCCGGCTACCGCTGGATCGGGGTGAACAATGACATCGATGCCGGCCAGAGCTGGCTTATGATGAAGGAGCGGCCGTAGCTCCTAGGTAGCGACCTTCCCGACGAACGGCAGCTCGCGATATCGCCCCGCGATATCCATTCCGTAGCCGACAACGAACACTGGCGGACACTCGAACGCGACGAAATCAGCCTCGACCGTGACCGCGCGGCGCACCTTCTTCTCCAGCAACACGCACGATACGACAAGCGCCGCCCCCCGCGCCGCGATCAGGTCCTTGGCGAAGGCGAGCGTGCGACCGGTGTCGAGGATGTCGTCGATCAGCAGCACGTCACGATCCGTAACATCGAGCTGAAGATCGCGAAGAATATCGACTTGCCCCGCGGACTTGGTCCCCTGGCGATAGCTCGACACGGTAATGAAATCGACCTCGGGCGTGAGGCCCGCCCGGTGCAGTCCGCGCAGCAGATCGGCGGCGAACACGAAGCTGCCGGTCAGCACCGGCACCACAAGAAGATTCTGGAGGTTCAGCGCGGCGATATCCTTCGCCAGGGCTTCGATCCGTGTCGCAATTGCCTCGGCCGAGTAGACGACCTCGACCTCGCTGGCAGCGGATAGTTTCACGGTCATGGAATTTCACTCACGAACGAGATTCTCAGGTATTTCTGGCCCAGGTACATCTGGGGTTGCGGTGGCAAGGCCGCGAGGTATAGCAGGCCGGTGGCGTCATTGCGATCCACTGCGGCAGCTTCGTCAAATCAGGTGCAGTCCCTTGACGGCGCCATATTCGTTGTCGATTGATCGCGGCGGCGGGCGACGTCAGCGGACGGCCTGCTAGACGCGGGGGAATGCGGGTGATCAGGCTCCAGAACGTGGGATTGAAATACGGACGCGGGGAGGAAGTGCTCCGCGACGTGTCATTCCATCTCGAGCCCGGCTCGTTTCACTTCCTGACCGGCCCATCCGGCTCGGGTAAGACGTCGCTGCTGCGCATGATGTTTTTGTCGCTGCGGCCGACGCGAGGGCACATCGAGCTGTTCAACCAGAATGCCAATCGCGCCGATTCGAGCCGGCGCTCCGAGCTGCGCCGCCGGATCGGAATCGTATTCCAGGACTTCCGCCTGCTCGAACATCTGTCGACCTGGGAAAACGTGGCACTGCCGCTGCGCGTCGTCGGCCGCCGTCTCGACGAGTATCGCGAGGACGTTACCGACCTGCTGCAATGGGTCGGCCTCGGCGAGCGTATGCATGCGAGCCCGTCGGTGCTTTCGGGGGGCGAGAAGCAGCGCGCGGCGATTGCGCGCGCCGTGATCGGCAAGCCCGAGCTGCTGCTCGCCGACGAGCCCACCGGCAACGTCGATCCGCAGATGGCGCGCCGTCTGCTGCGCCTGTTCGTCGAGCTGAACCGGCTCGGCACGTCGGTCGTGATCGCCACCCACGACCACCAACTCATGCGGCAGTACCGCGCGCCGCGCCTGGAGCTGAACGAGGGCCATGTCCGGATCGTATGACGACAGGCCACCATGGCCGCGTACGTCGCCCCCGCCTCCGCCCGGCGCGCGGATGCAGGATGACTACGACGACTATGGCTCGCCGCACACGGCGCCGCACACCGACGAGTACAGCCAGCCGCTGGAGCTCGGCTCGCCGGGCCGGACAGACGGCCGTACAGCGTCGGAACCGGTCGACGTCGGCGCAATCCAGATCAATTCGGCGATCGTACCCGCCGGCACCGTCACGGGCACTTCGCTGACGATGGTCGTGACGATCATGTGCTTCCTTGCCTGTCTTACGGCGGGCGCCGTCTACATGATCAATCAGTCGGCTTCCGCCTGGCTGCGCAACGTCTCGAGCGAAGTCACGATCCAGATCGAGCCGCGCGAAAATGTCGACACCGAAAAGACCGTGCGCGATGTCACCGTCTACCTCGCATCGCAGCAGGGCGTGCGCGGCGTGAGGCCGCTGAGCCTCGAGAGCACGGCCGAGCTGCTCGAGCCATGGCTCGGTAAATCGGAGGCGCTCAAGGAGCTGCCGGTGCCGCGTCTCATTGCGCTCGAGCTTGACCGGGGCTCGCCGCCCGATCTCGATCGCCTCCGCGCGAGCCTCGCCGAGCAATTCAAGAGCACGACGCTCGACGACCACCGTCTCTGGCAGCAGCAGATCCGGTCGGTGACGCGGTCGCTCGCCCTCGGCGGAATAGCGATCCTGATCCTGGTTGGTGCGGCGACCACCGCGATCATCATCTCGGCGACGCGCAGCGCCATGGCGTCGAATCGCGAGATCGTCGAGGTGCTGCACTTCGTCGGCGCCACTGACCGCTTCATCGCCCGCGAGTTCGAGACGCAATTCCTGCGCCTCGGCATCCGTGCCGGCTTCGTCGGCGCGGTGACGGCGATGGCTGTTTTCTATCTGATGCCGACCATCATGCAGTTCCTCGGCGGCGGCGCGCTGACGATGGCGGAAGTCCGCCGACTGATCGGCACTGGCAACCTCGATCTGCTCGGCTATCTCGTGCTGGTGCTGGTCGTTCTCATTATTGCCGTGCTTTGCATGTTCACCTCGCGGCTGAGCGTCAAACGCATCCTGCACAGCCAGCACTGAACAGCGCGCAGGCAGAGGGGCCATCTCGTGTCGCAGGCGTATCGCGGCGCCGAGATGGTCGCGTTGACACCATCGCCGTTGTGGGCACAAATCCGCCTCTCGCGTGACAACGCCGAATCACGCGACAGGAGGAGCATTCATCCGGAACTCCATGGATGAAACGGATCGTTTTTCTCGGGCTGGTCGTTGCGCTGGCTGGCTTTGCGGCCGGTTTCATCGCGTTCGCCGTCGGCGCGACGACCGTCCATGAGGCCGCCACCGTCCAGAAGGCCGATGCCATCGTTGTCGTCACTGGCGGCGAGGATCGAATCGCGGTCGCGCTCGGCCTGCTGCGCCATGGCGGTGGACAGCGGCTGCTGATCTCCGGCGTCAATCCGCGCACCAGCACCAGCGCCATCCGCGATCACACCGGCGAGGACCGCCGGCTATTCGAGTGCTGCGTCGACATCGGCCGCGAGGCGAGCGACACCGTCGGCAATGCGGAAGAGTCGCGGGACTGGGTGGCAGCGCGGCACTATCGCTCGCTCGTCGTGGTCACGTCGGCCTATCACATGCCGCGTACGCTCGCCGAGTTCGCGCGCGCGATGCCGGATGTCGAGCTGGTTGCACACCCGGTCTACTCGCGCAACGTGAGGGAGCACGTGTGGTGGCAGTCGCCGGCGACGGTGCGCCTGCTGGCCGGCGAGTACGTGAAGTTCGTCGCCGCCTCTGCCCGGCTCGGATTGACGCGGGCGCACGCGCTCTTCGCCACGCGCCGCCACGAGGCAGTAACCACGTCGCGCTGAGCCCGCCGAAGCCGTCGGCAGTGGACTGACCGGGTAGGTGGACCTATAAGGCGAAATCGGTTCGCGTCGCTTTCAATCCGTCGCTACAGCGCCCGCATTCGCCGCAAAAGGAGCTCATGTCCGACGAGACTCAGGCCAGCAGGATCGAGCGGCTCTGCGCTGAGCATGGGCTGCGCATGACCGCGCCGCGTCGCGTGATCGCCCGCGTGCTTTCGGACGCCTCGGACCATCCCGATGTCGACGAAGTCTACCGCCGCGTCAACGCCATCGATCCGCGCATCTCACTGTCGACGGTCTACCGCACCGTCAGCCTGCTGGCGCGCGAGGGCATCATCGCGCGGCACGATTTCGGGGCCGGCCGGATGCGCTTCGAGGAGGCGACGAGCGAGCACCACGATCACCTGATCAATGTCGAGACCGGCGACGTGATCGAGTTCCACAACGACGAGATCGAGCGCATCCAGGAGCGCATCGCGAAGGAGCTGGGCTTCGATCTGGTCGGCCACCGGCTGCAGCTCTTCGGCGTGCCAATCAAGCGCAAGCGCGAAAGTTAGGATACCGCCACCGCGTCGCCGAGTGCCAGCTCACCGCCCTCGATAATCTTCGCATAGATGCCGAAGTCGCCGTGGCCCCAGGTGCGGCTGATCAGCGTTGGCAGGCCCATGTCGCGCGCGCCGGTCGAGGGATCGACGTTCGTGGCGTCGCAGCGCGCCGTGCGATCCACCACTTCCGTCCGAACCCCTCCCAGCGTCAGCTTCCGCCCGACCCAGTTGAGCTCCGCCCACGGCTCGACGCCGTCGATGTAGACGTTGGCGCGGAAGCGTAGCGGATCAACCGGGCGCCCGACGACGCGCTCGAGATCGCGAACGCTCGCGAGATTGACGACGTGCAGACACTTGAATGCGACGTCCGAAAAGCTGTGCCCCGGCGCGGACACCACCTTCGGCGGCCCGCGCAGCTCGGCCTTCATGTAGGCGGCGAAGAACTGCTCGATCAGCTTGCGCCCGAGCGGCGTCGAAAGCTGGCCGCGCGCGACCTGCTTGCCGGCGCGCTCGATCGTCAGCGTTTCCGTTGCATCGTCGAACGACGTCACCAGCGTCGCGAGGCGCTCGTCGCGCATCAGCATCAGATAAGTGATCTTGGGCAGGTGGCGCGGATTGTCAGGATCGAAGCGGCCGGGCCCGTTCTCGATGGCGTAGGCGCGATCGAACGGCATCGTGGCGCCGGCCTCGAGGGCGACCCGCTCCAGGCGCTCGGGGCTGAGGCCCTTTACCGGATAGCGGTAGAGCGCGGAGATCGTGGGTGCTGCTGATCCGGCCATCGCGTGCGGCTACTCCGCTTCCCGCTTCGCCTTCTCGATCTCAACCATGCGCTTGTCGACGTAGTCGCCGACGATCTGCTTCAGCTCTTCGTTCTTGTCCTCGAAGAAATGGCCGGCACCTGACACGATGGTATGCTCGATCTTGATACCCCTCTGGACCTTGGTCTTGCGCGCCATGTCCTCGACGCTCGCACTCGGCACCACCTTGTCGCGATCGCCCGAGATCAGCAGGCCCGACGACGGGCACGGCGCCAGGAACGAGTAGTCGTAAAGGTTCGCCGGCGGCGCCACGCACACGAAGCCGTCGATCTCCGGCCGGCGCATCAGGAGCTGCATGGCGATCCAGGTGCCGAACGAGACGCCGGCGATCCAGCAGGAGCGGCTGTCGACGTTCTGGAGCTGCAGCCAATCCAGGGCGGAGGCCGCGTCTGCAAGCTCACCCGGCCCGTTGTCGAAATAGCCCTGGCTGCGCCCGACGCCGCGGAAGTTGAACCGCAACACAGAGAAGCCGCGCTCCTGGAAGGTGTAGTAGAGGTGGTAGACGATCTGATTGTTCATCGTCCCACCGAATTGCGGGTGGGGATGAAGGATGAGGGCGATCGGGTTTTCGCTGCGCCCTTCGTGATGATAGCGGGCTTCAAGGCGGCCGACAGGGCCGTTGATCATGATTTCGGGCATGGAACTCTGTGGGCTTTCTGCTCGCGGAGGCGGCCTGGCTCAGGCCTCGGATCAGGTATGGGCGGGACTGTCAGTCTCCATCCGATGCGGCTCCTCGAATTAACCGCGTCGAAAATACTTGACTCGCTCGCTCGGAATTTTCATATACAGGCTCGGATTTAGAAGCGCTCCAAACTGGGGTGCCTTGCCGAACCGTGTGGCGCGTCTCTTAGCACGTAACCAACCCGGCAACGCAAGATCGTAATGCCAGTGCCGCCCGCCCCGGGATCACAGGATTGGGTTTGCGGACCCGAGCTGGCGGGCTGAAGTTGGAACAGGCGTGAAAGTACCTCGTCGATGGAACTGAACACCAAGGGCCGTTACGCCGTGATGGCGATGGCGGATCTCGCCAAGCAGGGCTCGACCGGCGCCACACCGCTGCCCGCGATCGCCGAGCGCCAGAACATCTCGATCGCCTACCTCGAGCAGATCTTCATCCGCCTGCGGCGCGCCGGCCTCGTCGAAAGCGCGCGCGGCCGCGCGGGCGGCTATCGCTTGAGCCGGGCGGCGAACGAGATCGTCATCGCCGACATCATGTCGGCTGTGGAGGAGGACGTGCGGATGACCCGCTGCGGCGGCGAGGACGGCGTGTCGTGCCTGCCCGGCGAACGCTGCCTCACCCACGGGCTGTGGGAGGCACTCGGTGCGCAGATCGCAGGCTTCCTCTCCACCGTGACGCTGCAGGACGTGCTCGATGGCCTCCCCGCCCATCATCGTGGCCGCCTGCCCGTCGATGCCTTCATCAGCCCCGTGAGGGCGCAGACCGGACAATGACAGCGGAGCGGACATACCTCGACTGGAACGCGACGGCGCCGCTTTGCCCCGAGGCGCGAGCGGCGATGGAGCGGACGCTCGATGTCGTCGGCAACCCGTCGTCCGTTCATAGCGAGGGGCGCCGCGCCCGCGCGATCGTCGAGACTGCACGCGAGCAGGTTGCGGCGCTGGTCGGCGCGCGGCCATCGGAGGTCGTGTTCACAAGTGGCGCCACCGAGGCCTGCAATACGGTGCTTCGAGCGGGCTGGGGAGCAATCCTGCGCGCCGGCATCGAGCATGATGCCGTGATCAAGCCTGCCGACCACTCGGGCGCCGAGGTGGTCGTGCTCGATGTTGACCATGACGGCGGTGTTGCGATTCCCGACGTCGGCGAAAAGATCCGCGCCGCCGCGGAGCGCCATGGTGCGGCCAGCACGCTCATCGCTTTGCAATTCGCGAACAACGAAACCGGTGTCGTCCAGCCCGTGGACGAGATCGCCGGGCTGGCGCGCGAGGCTGGAGCGGTCGTATTTAGCGACGCCGTGCAGGCCGCGGGTCGCATCGCGGTCGATTTCGCGGCGCTCGGACTCGATGCCATGGCGATATCCGCGCACAAGCTCGGCGGCCCCAAGGGGATCGGCGCGCTGGTCATCCGGGACGGCCTCGAGCTCCCGGCGCTGCTGCAAGGCGGCGGACAAGAGCGCCGCCGTCGCGGCGGCACCGAGAACATTCCGGGCATCGCCGGCTTCGGCGCTGCCGCCGAAGCCGCGCGCCGCACAGTAACTGACAGAGCCCGCATCACCTCCATGCGCGACCGTCTCGAAGCGGGCCTTCACGATCTGACGCCGGATGCCCATATCGTAGGTGCGGGAGCCGCGCGGCTGCCGAATACGACGTGCATCGCGCTTCCCGGCCATGCCGCCGAGACGCTGGTGATTCGCTTCGACCTCGCCGGCATCGCCGTGAGCGCGGGCGCCGCCTGCTCCGCCGGCAAGATTGGCGTCAGTCACGTACTGACGGCCATGGGATGTGAAGAGGCGACCGCGCGGTCCGCCATCCGCATCAGCATCGGTCCGACGACGACAGAGCACGATATCGACCGCTGCCTCGCCGCCTGGCGCGAGATCGCCGCCCACCCCGGATCCCTCGCCGGATCTCTGGGGCGGGCGCGGACCGCAGCCTGACGAGACAGCCACAACAACAAGATCAAGAGCACGGAGAACAAGATGGCCGCGGTTCAAGAGACCATCGAACAAGTCAAGGCGATCGACGTCGACAAGTACAAGTACGGCTTCGAAACCGACATCGAATCGGAGAAGGCGCCGCGCGGTCTCAACGAGGACATCGTCCGCTTCATCTCCGAAAAGAAGGGCGAGCCGGCCTGGATGCTGGAGTGGCGCCTCGACGCCTATCGCCGCTGGCGCGCGATGAAGGAGCCGACCTGGGCGAAGCTGCACTACCCGAAGATCGACTTCGAGAACCTCTACTATTACGCGGCGCCGAAGGGCACTAGCGGCCCCAAGAGCCTCGACGAGGTCGATCCCGAGATCCTTGCTACCTACGCCAAGCTCGGCATCCCGCTCAAGGAGCAGGAGATCCTCGCCGGCGTGCGCAAGGCGGGTGAAAAGAGCCCGAGCGACGGCGCCGCGAACGGCGCCGAGGCGAACGGCTTCGCCAGCATGGCCGGCAAGGTCGCCGTCGATGCGGTGTTCGATTCCGTCTCGGTCGTGACCACCTTCAAGAAGGAGCTGGCCAAGGCCGGCGTCATCTTCTGCTCGATTTCGGAGGCGCTGCGCGAGCATCCCGAGCTGGTGAAGAAGTACCTCGGCTCGGTCGTGCCGCAGTCGGACAACTACTACGCGGCGCTCAACTCGGCCGTGTTCTCGGACGGCTCGTTCGTCTACGTGCCCGAGGGCGTGCGTTGCCCGATGGAGCTGTCGACCTACTTCCGTATCAACGAGAAAGAGACAGGCCAGTTCGAGCGCACGCTCATCATTGCCGACAAGGGCGCCTACGTGTCCTACCTCGAGGGCTGCACAGCCCCGATGCGCGACGAGAACCAGCTCCACGCCGCGGTGGTCGAGCTGATCGCGCTCGATGACGCCGAGATCAAGTACTCGACGGTCCAGAACTGGTACCCTGGCGATAAGAACGGCAAGGGCGGGATCTATAACTTCGTGACCAAGCGCGGCGATTGCCGCGGCAACAACTCGAAGATCTCCTGGACCCAGGTCGAGACCGGCTCGGCGATCACCTGGAAGTACCCGAGCTGCATCCTGCGCGGCGACAACAGCCGCGGCGAGTTCTACTCGATCGCGATCTCGAACGGTTACCAGCAGGTCGACAGCGGCACCAAGATGATCCACCTCGGCCGGAACACCACGAGCCGGATCATTTCCAAGGGGATCGCGGCCGGCCGCTCGCAGAATACCTACCGGGGCCTCGTCTCGGCCCACCGGAAGGCGACCGGCGCGCGCAACTTCACCAATTGCGACAGCCTGCTGATCGGCGACAAGTGCGGCGCCCACACGGTGCCTTACATCGAGGCGCGCAACTCCTCCGCGCAGTTCGAGCACGAGGCCACAACCTCCAAGATATCCGACAACATGCTCTTCTACTGCACGCAGCGGGGCCTTTCAGCCGAGGAGGCGGTGGCGCTGGTCGTTAACGGTTTCGTCCGCGACGTGCTCCAGCAGCTACCCATGGAGTTCATGGCCGAGACGCAGAAGCTGATCGGAATCAGTCTCGAAGGCAGCGTGGGCTGATCGATTTCATGATGAACGGCGTTTTATGGTGGTTGCGTGGGCAAATTTGATGTGCGAAAGCCTGCCAATTGAGCCGGGAATGTGTAGGATGGCGACATTCGGCCACATGCCGGACAAAAAAAACGGCGAGGGGGCGAGGGGCCCCGCGCCGACAAGGATTGGGGAAGCGCGAGGGTTGGCCAATGCGGTGGCAGCCCATTCTGAGGAGTAAGCAATGAGTGACGCAGCTGGATTCGGTCAGGTGACGATGAGGGCGCGGCTTGTTCGTGAAATCGGCGAGAACGAAGCGAAGCAACGCAACGCTCTGTCGATCAAGCGACCCGGCCTCACGCTTCGCCAGGGCTCCCAGGTGACGGTCCTCGAGACCCTTGAGCAAGGCCGGGCGTTCCTGGTCGAGTTCGGGCAGAAGTCACCCGACGCGTGTGACTGGCTCGGCGTGCTCTATCCCTCGGAGATCGAGCTGGAAGGGGCGAGCCCACAGCAGGCGGCCTGAGCGCCGCCGTAGACCTGAACGAGCTGACGACACGGGGGTGCCGTGCAAGCGGCGCTAATGGATGGATTTTTGCGGTTCGCAAGGGCCGCGCGGAATGAAGTGAGAAACATCCCCTCTCCCCGCGTGCGGGGAGAGGGTCAGGGTGAGGGGCGGCGGCAAACGCAAACGTCTGCCATGTGGCCGCCCCTCATCCCGACCTTCTCCCCGTGAAGAACGGGGAGAAGGGGAAAAAAACTGGAGACCCGTTACGTCATGCTCGAGATCAAGAACCTCCATGCCCGCATCGCCGATGACGGCGCCGAGATTTTGCGTGGCATCAACCTCGTCGTCCCCAAGGGCGAAATCCACGCCATCATGGGGCCCAACGGCTCGGGCAAGTCGACGCTCGCCTACGTGCTGGCGGGCCGCGACGATTACGAGATCACCGACGGCGACATCCTCTGGAACGGCGAGTCGATCGTCGAAATGTCCCCCGATGAGCGTGCCGCTAAGGGCGTGTTCCTGGCTTTCCAGTACCCGATGGAGATCCCGGGCGTCGCGACCATGACGTTCCTGCGCGCCGCCCTCAACTCGGTGCGCAAGAAACGTGGCGAGAGCGAGCTCACGACACCTGCCTTCCTGAAGCTCGTGCGCGCCAAGGCGGCCGAGCTCGGTGTCAGCGACGAGATGCTGAAGCGCCCGCTCAACGTCGGCTTCTCGGGCGGCGAGAAGAAGCGGATGGAGATCCTGCAGATGTCGGTTCTCGAGCCGACGCTATGCGTGCTCGACGAGACCGATTCGGGCCTCGACATCGACGCGATCCGCATCGTCTCGGAGGGCGCGACCAAGCTGCGCAGCCCCGACCGCTCGATGCTCGTCATCACGCACTACCAGCGCCTGCTCAACTACATCGTGCCGGACAAGGTGCACGTTCTTGCCAAGGGCGTGATCCAGAAGACCGGCGGCAAGGAGCTGGCGCAGGAGCTCGAGAAGTCGGGCTACGCCGAGTTCACCGGCAAGGCCGCGTGAGGCTAATAGGATGAACGTTACCCCCCTGAAGACGAAAGCGGAAAGCCAGATCCGCGAGCAGTTCGACGCGGCCGCGAAAGCCTTGCCCGGCAAGGACTGGGTGACGGCGTTGCGCGCCAAGGCGATCGATGCGTTCGCGGCCACTGGCCTGCCGAGCCGTCGTGTCGAGGAGTGGAAGTATACCGACCTGCGCGACCGTCTCCGCGACGTGCCGGCGCCGAGCGTGCCCTCGACACGTGCCGTTACGACTGTCGATATCGACCGCGCACTCGGGCCGCTTGCGGCGCTCGATGCCGAACGCATCGTGCTCGTCGATGGCGCCTACCGCGCCGATCTGTCGAAGGTCGTCGACGGCAGCACCGCGCTCGAGCTGATGTCCCTCGCCGCCATCCTGGCCAAGGCGCCGTCGTGGCTCGCCGGCAAGTTCACCGCCGACGGCGGCCCGGTCGTGTCGCTCAACACCGCCTTCATGAGCGACGGTGTCATGCTCAAGGTGCGCAAGGACCAGGATCCCGGCAAGCCGGTGCTGCTCGTCCACGCGCGTGCGTCCGGCGAAGCGAGCGCTATCGCGATCCGCAACGTCGTCGTCGTCGAGGCGAATGCGAAGCTGACGCTAGTCGAGGCGCACGTGGCGCTCGATGGCGCGGCGCGCGGCGCCATCGCCAACATCGTCACCGACGCCGCGGTCGCCGATGGCGCCACGTGCCACCACATCAAGAGCCTCGTCGACGCCACCGGCACGACGCATCTCGCGACGTGGAACACGCGCATCGGCAAGGACGCCGTCTATCGCGGCTTCCAGCTCACCGCGAGCCCGGCGCTGGCCCGCAACGACATCAACATCACTTTCGGCGGCGAGGGCGGCAAGCTCGACCTCTCCGGCGCCTTCCTCGCCCGTGCCAGCGAGCACATCGATACGACGCTGGTCGTCGACCATGCGGTGCCGCACTGCGAGAGCCGCGAGCTGTTCAAGGGCGTCCTCGACGGGCGCGCGCACGGCGTGTTCCAGGGCAAGATCATCGTCCGCCCGGATGCGCAGAGGACCGACGGCAAGCAGATGTCGCAAGCGCTGATGCTGTCTCCGGACGCGCAGTTCTCCTCGAAGCCCGAGCTTGAGATCTATGCCGACGACGTGGTCTGCGGCCACGGCGCGACGTGTACCGAGATCGACGAGGATCTGATGTTCTATTGCCGCTCTCGCGGCATTCCGCCCGAGGTCGCCCGTGCCATGCTGACGGAGAGTTTCGTCGGTGAGGCCGTCGAGAAGATCGAGGACGAGGCGGTCCGCGAGGCGATTTCGAGTTTAGCAATCGGGTGGCTGCGCAACGGCTAGCCGATAACCGCCGGGCGAAGAACGATCCGGCGGAGAATGGGCAGAGATCATGGCAGCGACTGACACCACTGCGCATCCGACGGCCACCCGTACCGCCTTCGACGTCGAGCGGATCCGGGCCGACTTCCCGATCCTGTTTCGCGAAGTCTACGGCAAGCCGCGCGTCTACCTCGAACACGGCGCCTCGGCGCAGAAGCCGCGCGCCGTTCTCGACGCGATGGATTACGCCTACAAGATGGAGTACGCGAACGTCCATCGCGGGCTCCACTATCTCTCCAACACCGCGACGGCCAAGTTCGAGGAGTCGCGCGAGATCGCACGCCGCTACCTCAACGCGCCGAGCGTCGACGAGGTAATCTTCACCAAAAGCATCACCGAGGCGATCAATCTCATCGCCTATAGCTTTGGTGCCGACTTCAAGGAGGGCGATGAGATCGTCCTCTCGATCATGGAGCACCACTCCAACATCGTGCCGTGGCATTTTCTGCGCGAGCGCAAGGGTTGCGTGCTCAAGTTCGCGCCGATCAGCGACGACGGCGTGCTCGACCTCGACGCGTTCGAGAAACTGCTGACGCCGCGCACGCGCCTCGTCGCCATCACCCACATGTCGAACGTGCTCGGCACGGTGGTGCCGATCAAGGACGTCGTGCGGATCGCGCGCACACGCGGCGTGCCAGTGTTCGTCGACGGCGCCCAGGCAGCCGTGCACATGCCGGTCGACGTCCAGAGCCTCGACTGCGATTTCTACGCCTTCACCGGCCACAAGGTGTACGGGCCGACCGGAATCGGCGTGGTCTACGCCAAGAAGAAGCACCTCGATGCGATGCCGCCCTTCCTGGGCGGCGGCGAGATGATCGAGACCGTCACCACGGCCAACGTTACCTACGGCGTCACACCGCACAAGTTCGAGGCCGGCACGCCGCCGATCGTTCAGGCGATCGGGCTCGGCGCCGCGCTCGGCTACGTCATGCAGGTCGGGCGCGAGAACATCGCCGCGCACGAGGCGGACCTGCGCGACTACGCCCATCAGCGCCTCGCCGAGCTGAACTGGCTCAAAATTTACGGCCGCGCGCCAGGGAAGGGCGCCATCGTCGCCTTCAACATCGACGGGATGCACCCCCACGACATCTCTACCATCATCGACCGCTCGGGCGTCGCCGTCCGCGCCGGCCACCACTGCGCGCAGCCGCTGATGGAGCGCCTCGGCGTCACCGCCACGTGCCGCGCGTCGTTTGGCATGTATAATACGCGCGCCGAGGTCGACGCCCTGGTCGAGGCGCTGATCAAGGCGCACGACTTCTTCGCGTAACGGAGTTGAGGACCATGGATGGAAAGCCGGTCGAGCGCGATACGCTGACCATCGGCGCGGACGAGAAGCCCGCCGAGGCCGAGCTTGCGCGCGCCGCGCCGCCGACGGTCGCCGAAGGGGGCACGCCCGTCGATGGCTCGAAACTCTCCGCCGAGCAGCTCGAGCAGCTCACCACCGATATCGTCGGGGCGCTGAAGACGGTGTACGACCCCGAGATCCCCGCCGACATCTATGAGCTCGGCCTGATCTACAAGATCGACATCGATGACGATCGCAATGTCGGGGTCGACATGACCCTGACGGCGCCGGGCTGCCCGGTCGCAGGCGAGATGCCGATCTGGGTGGAGAACGCGGTTGCCAGCGTCGACGGCGTCGGCCAGGTGACGGTCAACCTCACCTTCGATCCGCCCTGGGACCAGAGCCGCATGTCCGACGAGGCGCGGCTCGCGCTGAATATGTTCTGAGGGCGTGAGAGTAAGGCGCTATGCCGCGCACACCGTGCCATTGCCGGCGTCGGCGTGGATCGACAGGTTCTTGATTGTCGCGTTGTTGCCGCTGAGCGCATTGTCGGGATCCCACGCGACCTTGACCTGCTCGAAGCGGCTCCCGAGCGCGTCATAGATCATCAGGCGGCCGGCCAGAGTCTCGCCGATGCCGAGGATTTCCTTTAGCGTCTCGGTCGCGAGCAGCGTACCGACCACACCTGCAACCGCGCCGAGAATGCCGACCTCGGCGCAGTTGGCGACCGTGCCCGGCGGTGGCGCCTCGGGGAAGATGCAGCGGTAGGTCGGCCACGGTGTGCCGTCCGGCTTCTTCTCATGCGGCTTGAAGACGGTGATGTAGCCGTCGAAGGGGCCGAGCGCGCCGAACACCAGCGGCCGTTTCGCGAGGTAGCAGGCGTCGGACACGAGGTAGCGCGTCGCGAAGTTGTCCGAGCCGTCGACGACGATGTCGTAGCGGCCGATCAGGTCGAGCGCGTTCTCGGCGGTGATACGCGTCTCGTGCATCTCCACGGTCACATGCGGATTGATCCGCCCCACCATGTCGCGCGCGCTCTCGACCTTCCGTGCGCCGACCTGCGCGGTCTCGTGGATGATCTGGCGCTGCAGGTTGCTGACCGACACCGTGTCGTCATCGACGATGCCGATCGTGCCTACGCCGGCCGCGGCGAGATACAGCGTCACCGGCGAGCCGAGCCCGCCCGCGCCGATCACCAGCACACGCGCCGCCTTGAGCGCCTGCTGGCCCTGCCCGCCGACGTCCTTGAGGACGAGGTGGCGCTTGTAGCGGGCGATTTCCTCGGGTGTCAGGGTCATGCGCGATATATAGGCCCGCAGCGCTCGCCTGACCAGCATGGCCCCGAGCGCCCGTCGCCTTGCTTTTTGGACGCCCCTGCCGGATGCTTGTCCACGGAAACGCCCATCAAAAGAACGGAGCCCGAACGTGGCCACAGCAGGAGGGGCGCCGGCGCCGGCCGGCGATAATCTGAGACGTCTCACTGACCTCTACCGCATGATGGTGCGGATCCGCACCTTCGAAGAGACCGCGCTCGAAGCCTACAAGCTCGGCGAGATCCCGGGGCCGTTGCATGTGTCGTTCGGCCAGGAAGCCATCCCGGCCGGCGTCTGCGCCAGCCTGCGCCCCGATGACCGCCTGACCTCGAACCATCGCGGCCATGGCCACGCGCTCGCCAAGGGCGCCGACTCGGGCACGATGTACCTCGAGTTGTACGGGCGCGATGGCGGATACTGTCGCGGCAAGGGCGGTTCGATGCACATCGCCGATTTCTCGGTCGGGATGCTCGGCGCCAACGGCGTCGTTGCCGGCGGCCTGCCGATCGCGGTTGGCGCGGCGCAAGGGCTCAAGCTGCTCAAGACCAATGCGATCGCGGTCTGCATGTTCGGCGACGGCGCAACCAACCGCGGCCCGTTCCTCGAAGCGCTGAACTGGGCGGCGATCTACACGCTTCCCGTTCTGTTCGTGTGCGAGGACAACGGCGTTGCCGCACACACCGAGACGCGCACCGTGACAGCAGGCGAAGGGCCGGCCGCGCGCGCCAACGCGATCGGCGTGCCGGCAGTCTCGATCGACGGCAATGATGCGCTGCTTGTCGATGAGACCGCGCAGCGCCTCGTCGCGGAGGTGCGCAGCGGCGCCGGCCCGCGCATGATCCACGCGCGCACGTTCCGCTGGAGCGGCCACACCGCGACCGACGCCGCCGCATGGCGCGATCCGAAGACCGTCGAGGCCGCCAAGACGCGCTGCCCGATCGCGCGACTCAAGGCGGTGCTGGCCGAGCGCGGCATCGCCATCGCTGAGCTCGATAAGATCGCCGCTGCCGCGCGCGAGGAAATGCAGGCCGGACGCGCTACCGCCAACGCCGCGCCCTGGCCCGGCACGCCATCCGCCTACGAGGACGTGCAGGACGCGGGGGCCGTGTCATGGCAGCGGTAGGAGCAGCGGCGATGGCGAAAGAGATCACGCTCGTCGACGCGGGCCGTCTCGCGGTGTTGCAGGAAATGCGGCGCGACCCGACCGTGTGGGTGCTCGGCGAGGACGTCGGGCGCGGCGGCCTTTGGGGCCAGTATCGCGGGCTGCTCGAGGAGTTCGGCCCAGAGCGCATCGTATCGACGCCCATCTCGGAGTCGACGATCATGGGTGCGGGCCTCGGCGCGGCGCTGGTCGGCACACGACCGATCATCGAAATGCGCATGTTCGATTTCGCGATGTGTGCGATGGACGAGCTGGTCAACCAGGTCGCGAAGGTCCGCTACATGTTCGGCGGCCAGGCGAAGCCCGCCGTCGTCATCCGGATGCCGCACGGCATGTGGCGCAATTCGGCCGCTCAGCACAGCCAGATGCTGGAAGCGTGGTTCGCGCATTTGCCTGGCGTCGTCGTCGTGGCGCCCTCGAGTGCGGCGGACGAGGCAGGCCTGATGGTCGAGGCGATCCGCTCCGACGATCCCGTCCTGTTCTTCGATCCCAAGGACCTCTGGACGGCGACGGGCACGCTGCCCGAGGGCGAAATCGCGCCGATCCCATTCGGCAAGGCCCGTCACGCGCGCAAGGGTGACGCGCTGACGATCGTCACATGGTCGGCCATCGTGCCAAACGTGCTGACCGCGGCCGACCAGCTCGCGCGTGACGGTATCGCCGCCGACGTGTTCGACCTGCGCACGCTGTGGCCGTGGGATCAGGATGCGGTCGCGGCCTCGCTCGCGCGCACCAAGCGGCTGCTGGTCGTGCACGAGGCGGTCGAGGTCGGAGGCTTCGGCGCCGAGATCATCGCGACGATGATCGACCGGCTCGGCCCCGCTGCGATCAAAACAGCCAAACGTCTCGGCGCGCCGCGCATTCCCGTACCGTTTGCGCCGCCGCTCGAGGCCGAGGTCCGCATCACGCCGGAGAAGATCATCGCTGCCGCCAAGGCGGCGCTGGCATGAGCATCTACCAACATCACGTCCTAGCAATACCGCCAGGCCAGCACCAGGCGGCCGCTGGCAGGATCATCGAGTCGGGCAATGGTGACATTGCGCAACTTAGCGGGCGGCTGTTCGGCATCTGGAAGCCTCTGCTCGGCCTCAGCCTCAATCATCTTATCGTGTTGACCGAATGGCCGGATGTGGACTCGGCGATCGCAAATGGGGCTCGCCTTCTCGACGGCGTGGACGGCGCGACGCTGGAATGGTGCGACCTCTGGCAGCCGACCCTGCGACCTCAGCCCGGCGCACGTCTGCCGTTGCTGGATGGCGGCTACTACTCGCATCGCCAATACGATATCGCCGCCGATGGGCTGCAGGCTTTCCTCGATCATTCGGCTTCTGCCTGGGGCAATTTCGAGGGGACGCACCCATCGCAGGTTATCGGGCTCTGGCGCTCTACGCATGCCCCTGCGCCCGGCATCATTCGAATGCGCCTCATGGCCTGGTATCAGGACATGGCGACCTGGGAGCACTCACGCTACTGGAAGGGTACATCCGGCGCCGAGGTCGCCAACAAGCAACTTGGTGCCCGCTATGCCATGACGATCGATAGCGCCGTCTCGATCGTCGAGCTCGTCCATCGCGGCTGAAATCGGTCGCATTTCAACCAACAAGAGGAAACCTTGCCCATGCCCCGTGCCGCCCGCACCGCTCTCATCACCGGATCGAACAAGAACATCGGCCGCGCCTGTGCGCTCGCGCTCGCGAAAGGCGGCTTCAACATCGTCGTCAACGGATCGAAGGATCGCGCAGCAGCCGATGCGGTCGCGCGCGAAGTCGAAGCGCTCGGCGTCGAGGCGCTGGTCGCGATGGGCGACGTAGGCAAGCGGGAGGACTGCGCGCGCATCGCCAAGGAGGCGTTCGCCCGGTTCGGCACCGTGGACGCGCTGCTCAATAACGCCGCCATGCGCCCCGACGGCCCCTTCCTCGAAACCAGCGAGGCCGACTTCGACCGCGTCGTCGATACCGACTACAAGGCCGCCTACTGGCTCGCCCGCGCGACGCTGCCCGGCATGATTCAGAAGGGCTGGGGCCGCATCATCAACTTCGCGGGCATGAACGCGATCCACGGCTACAACGGCCGCGCCGCCGTCTCGGTATCGAAGCACGCCGCCTGGGGACTTACCAAGGCGCTGGCCAAGGAATTCGGTCCCAAGGGCATCACCGCCAACATCATCTCGCCGGGCCCGATCATGGGCGAGGCGCAGGACCCGCACATGGCCGCCCATATCAAGCCGATGGTGGCCCGGGTGCCCGTCGGCCGCCTCGGCAAACCTGACGAGGTCGCGGCGATGGCGGCGCTGCTGGCCTCGGAGGCGGGCGCCTTCATCAACGGCCAGCTCCTGCAGGTGAACGGCGGCGCCGAGACCTAAGCGCGGGGCGGGTACCCCCTCGTCCGAACCTGTGCTAGACGGGCGCCAAAGTTCAACGCGCACCCGAGAGCGCCCCCATGACCGGATCTGACCGCAAGGTCGTCACGCGTTTCGCCCCGTCGCCGACAGGCATGCTGCACATCGGCGGCGCTCGTACGGCGCTGTTCAACTGGCTATACGCCAAGCACACCGGCGGCACCTTCCTGCTGCGCATCGAGGACACCGACCGCGAGCGGTCGAAGCCCGAGCACGTCGACGCGATCACCAACGGCCTCAAGTGGCTGGAGCTCGACTGGGACGGCGAACCGCTGTTCCAGTTCGCCCGCGTCGATCGCCACCGCGAGATCGCGCTCGATCTGCTCGCCAACGGCCGCGCCTACAATTGCTTCCTGACGGCGGAAGAGCTCACCGCTATGCGCGAGAAGGCGAAGGCAGAGGGCCGCCCCCAGGTCATCGAGAGCCCGTGGCGCGACCGCGATCCGAAGGAGGCGCCTGCCGGCGTCAAGCCCTCCGTGCGCCTGCGCACACGCCGCGACGGCGAGACGGTCGTCGACGACAAGGTGCAGGGCCGCGTCGTGATCCCGAACAAGGATCTCGACGACATGATCATCCTGCGCTCGGACGGCACGCCGACCTACAATTTTGCCGTCGTTGTCGACGACCACGACATGGGCATCACCCACGTCATCCGCGGCGTCGACCACCTGACCAATGCCGCGCGCCAGACGCAGGTCTACAATGCGTGCGGCTGGGACGCGCCGGTGTTCGCCCACGTGCCGCTGATCCACGGACCCGACGGCGCCAAGCTTTCGAAGCGCCACGGCGCCGAGGCGACCGACGCCTATCGTGCCATGGGCTACCTGCCCGAGGCGATGCGGAACTATCTCGTCCGGCTCGGCTGGAGCCACGGCGACGACGAGATCATGTCGACCGCGCAGCTCGTCGAGTGGTTCAATCTCGAGTCGATCGGCCGTTCGCCGGCACGGTTCGACTTCGCCAAGCTCGCTGACCTCAACGGCCATTACATCCGCAAGGCCAGCGACGACGAGCTGGTGCGGCGCATCCGCGAAATCTTGGAAGTGATCGAAGGTGGCGCCCAGAAGCTCGCGCGGCTCGAGAAGAATGGCGGCTGGGACCAGCTCCGGATCGCCCTTCCCGGCCTCAAGGAGCGTGCCAAGACCCTCCTCGAACTTGTCGACGGCGCCGCCTTCCTGTTCGCCGACCGGCCGCTTGCGCTCGATGACAAGGCGGCGAAGCTGATCGACGCGGATGCCAGGAAGGTGATCGCCGGGCTCATCCCGAAGCTCATGGAAGCCCGGAACTGGGTCGCCGCCGATCTCGAAGCCGCAGTCCGCGCCTTCGCCGAGGCGACGGGCGCCAAGCTCGGCAAGGTGGCACAGCCGCTCCGCGCGGCGCTCACGGGACGGAGTGTCTCCCCGCCGGTGTTCGACGTCATGCAGGCCCTCGGCCGCGACGAGACGATCGCCCGTCTGCGGGACCAGGAAAATTGACCAATCTCGACTATTTGATGCATCTCTCGGCAAGCTCTGGCGCTTTATTGTACGGCCACAGCCTGCTATGGTGCATCGCGGCAAGGCGCTGCTGCGCCACGGTCTTCTACGCCTGTTCAAAGGAACACCGACATGAACGCACACGATGGGGCTAAAGCACCCGGAGGCGACCGTACGGCGTCATTTCTGCTCAACAACAAAAGGGTCGAGATGCCGGTGCGATCGGGGTCGATCGGGCCCGACGTGATCGATGTCGGACGCCTATACCGCGAGACCGGCTGCTTCACCTACGATCCCGGCTTCACCTCGACCGCGAACTGCTCGTCGAAGATCACCTACATCGACGGCGAGGAGGGCGTGCTCCTCTATCGTGGTTACCCAATCGAGCAGCTCGCCAAATCATCGAACTTCATCGAGGTCTGCTACCTGCTCCTGAACGGTGAGTTGCCGACCGCCCAGCAGTACAAGGAATTCGACAACCACATTACGCGCCACACGATGGTGCACGAGCAGATGACCCGGTTCTTCACCGGCTTCCGCCGCGACGCGCATCCGATGGCAGTCATGTGCGGCGTCGTTGGCGCGCTGTCGTCGTTCTATCACGACAGCACCGACATCCATAACCTGCAGCACCGCATCATCGCGAGCCACCGCATGATCGCGAAGATGCCGACGATCGCGGCGATGGCCTACAAGTACTCGATCGGCCAGCCGTTCATCTATCCGCGCAACGATCTCGATTATGCGGCGAATTTCCTGCAGATGTGCTTCGCCGTGCCGTGCGAGCCCTACGTTGTAGACCCCGTCGTCGCCAAGGCGCTCGACCGCATCATGATCCTGCACGCCGACCACGAGCAGAACGCCTCGACGTCGACCGTGCGTCTCGCGGGCTCGTCGGGCGCCAACCCGTTTGCGTGCATCGCGGCAGGCATCGCGTGCCTGTGGGGACCCGCACACGGGGGCGCCAACGAAGCGGCGCTCAAGATGCTCGAGGAGATCGGTCACGTCAGGAACATCCCCGAGTTCATCAAGCGCGTGAAGGACAAGAACGAGGGCGTTCGCCTGATGGGCTTCGGCCATCGCGTGTACAAGAACTACGACCCGCGCGCGAAGGTGATGCAGGAGACCTGCCACGAGGTGCTCAGCAAGCTCGGCATCAAGGACGACCTCCTCGATGTCGCGATGGAGCTCGAGCGCATCGCGCTGCACGACGACTACTTCATCGAGAAGAAGCTCTATCCGAACGTCGACTTCTATTCAGGCATCGTCCTGCGCGCGATCGGCTTCCCGGTCGCGATGTTCACGCCGCTGTTCGCCGTCTCGCGCACTGTCGGCTGGATCGCGCAGTGGAAGGAAATGATCGAGGATCCGGAGCAGAAGATCGGCCGTCCGCGTCAGCTCTACGTCGGCCCGACGCAGCGCGACTACCTCGCCGTCGACAAGCGCTGATCGTCAGATCGCAACCGCGATACCAAGGCCATCGACCTCCGGGTCGGTGGCCTTTTCGTTTGTGCGGCAGTCAGCGACGAGCGGAGACGCGATCCGCAAATGCGAGAACGCGCACCGCAGCGGCGATGGCCGGCGGCGTACCCGTCGATACCGCCGCGGGGATGCGCGCGAGCGCTTCGAGCTGGGCCGCGCGCTCCTGCGTATCCGCAAGCAGCGCCTCGATCGCCGGCGCGAGTTTCTCCGGCGCGCAGGATTCCTGCATCAGTTCCGGGAACGCGCGCTCATCCAGCACGAGGTTGGCGAGCGCGAAATGCGGCGGCTTGACGAGGTCGCGGAACACCAGCGCCAAACGATCGACCCTGTAGGACACCACCATTGGACAGCCGGCGAGCGCCAGCTCCAGCGTCGCCGTTCCCGAAGCCGCGAGCGCCGCGCGCGCCAGCTTGAAGGCGCGGAACTTATCGACGTCGTCCTCGATCAGGTGGACGGGGAATGGCGGCCAACCCTTCGTGCGCTCCTCGACGAGCGCGCGCGTGCTCTCGACCACGGGCACGATCAGATCGAGCCGGTGACCGCGCGCGTGCAGCTCCCACAGCGCGCCGGAGAACGGCGCCCACAGTCGGTTGATCACGCTGCTGCGGCTACCCGGCAGCACCAGAAGCGGCTGGCGATCGGGCGCTAGCCGCAACCGTCGCGCCAGCGGCTCGGGATCGAGCGCCGCGATCCACGGCCGCCGCTCGGCCAGCGGATGGCCGACGTAGGTGCACGGCGGTCCACCCAGGCGCTCGTGCACGCCAGGCTCGAAGGGGAGCAGCGCCAGCACCTCATCGACGTAGGCCCGCATCTTGCGCGCGCGCCACGGCCGCCACGCCCACACGCTCGGCGACACGTAGTCGACGATCGGGATCTCGGGCCGTGCGCGACGGATCTTCTTCGCTACGCGGTGCGTGAACTCCGGCGCGTCGATGATCACCACTACATCGGGCTCGGCGGCGAGCGCGGCGCGCGTCGCCTGATTGATCTTGCGGATCAGATGGGGGAGCTGCGCGACGATGGCCGCCGGCCCCATCACCGCGATCTCGCTCATCTCGAAAACGGACGTGATCCCCGCCGCCGTCATCTTCGGCCCGCCAATGCCCTCGAATGTGACGCCGCCCGGCCGCAAGGCGTTGAGCGCCGCCATCAGCCGCGCACCGAGCGCGTCGCCCGAGTGCTCGCCGGCGATCACGAACAGGCGCAGCGGCCGCGGCGACGACGGGCTCATGTTCGCCTCCCGCCTTCGGCCACCACTGCGAAGAGCGCGCGGCGGCCCGCGTGGTCCTTGAGTAGTGCTGCGAGCGGCGCATCCGCATCGCCCCTGACGACGGCGACACCAGCAAGGCCGGCGCTGGCGACCGCTTCGAGCGTCGTCGCAATCTCGGCGCCATCGGTGCCGAGATCCTCGATCGTCGCGACTACGAGCGCGCCGATGCGGCGCTTGAACACGCGCAACCCCCAATGACTGCTGCGTCCAAGGCTGCCGAGCAGCCGGCGAATGCCGAGGCCCGCGTCTATGCCCTGCACGTGCTCGCCGACCACGACCACGACACGACCGGCGCCATGCGCCGCGAGAACGGAGAGCACCCTCGTGCCGATGGCGATGTCGCTGCGCTCGCCGGCCTTCGCGCGATATCGACCAAGCGGCTGGAACGAAGGCGGCTCGGACTCCCGCATTGACGAGGCGTCGACGCCGACTGGTCCGGACGCATCGTCGATGCCGGCGACGAAAAGGCCCCGCGCATCGGCGAGCTCGATCATGCGACCGCGCTCGAGCACCAGCGCGCGCCCGGATGCAACGACGATGCCGGCGAGGCCGCAGGCGTGCGCGCGCTCGATCGTTCGCGGCCCGATCGCCGGCAGGTCGACGCGCATCTCCTGGCCGGGCTTCGGTAGCTTCACAAGCACCGCGCCATCGAGATCGCCACCGCCAGAGACGCCACCGGGAACGCCCTGCGCGCGCTGCTCGACCTGCCAGTTGCGGACCTGCTCGAGCATCGCATCGGTGCCGCGTACGCCCTCGACGGCGACGATACGATCCTCGGTCGCGACGGCACCTTGGCCGACATCGAAAGCACCGAGCGCGCGGAGCAGCGCCGAGGCCCGCGCAATGGCGCGCATATGAGCCGCGCTCGGGGCCGCGTGGCCGAGTGGCCCCGCCCCCGCGAGCAGGTGCGGCGCCACATCGCCGACGCCGACGACCTCGAATCCCTCGCGCTCGAAGAAGCATACGACGCGGCGCAGCACGCTGTCATCGCCGCCGCGGGTCAGGCTGAGCGTCGTGCGGATGGCGCGGAAGAAGCCGTGATCGACGCGGATCTTGAGCAGGTTCGGGCGACGCAGCGCGCCGGCGATGATGAGCTGGCGGCAGCCGGCGCGTCGCAGGCTCGACAATATCCCGCCGACCTGGCCGATGCTGACGACCTTGTGCGAGTAGGCCGCGATCTCGGGTTCGGCAAATCCTTCGATCCCGACGATATGGACAGGCCGGCCGCCGCTGCGGGCCGCTTCCGCGATCTCGACCGGCAGGCTGCCGGCACAGGCCAGGATACCCAGCGGACCACGATCCATGCCGTGATCGTTCATGCTGACCTCAGGTCGCGACCCGTTAATCGGCGACGTCACGCGGCGTGCAAAGCGATTTCTTCCGATCGGCTCGGATATAGGCGACGATCTCCTGCACGATCGGATTGTCCACGAAGGACGCCGCGACGTCGTCGAGACGCTCCTTCAGCGTGCCCTCATCAGCGAACAGCAGGCGGTACGCGCGACGTAGCGCGTGGATCTGCTCGCGCGTGAAGCCCCGCCGCTGCAGGCCGACAATGTTGAGGCCATTGAGCCGCGCGCGGTTGCCGATCGCCATGCCATAGGGAATGAGGTCGTTCTCGAGACCCGACATGCCGCCGACGAAGGCGTGTGCGCCGACGTGCGTGAACTGGATCACAGCCGCGCCGCCGCCGATGATGACGTAGTCGTCGACCCGGCAGTGGCCGGCCAGCATGACGTTGTTGGAGAAGATGACGTGATTGCCGACGTGGCTGTCATGACCCACGTGCGAGTTGGCAAGGAAGGCGCAGTGGTCGCCGACCGTGGTCGCCATGCCGCCGCCGCTGGTGCCGGGGTTCATCGTCACGCCCTCGCGGATCAGGCAGTCGGTCCCGATCGTCAGCGTCGACGGCTCGCCGGCGTACTTGAGATCCTGCGGCTGATGGCCGAGCGAGGCGAACGGAAAGATGCGCGCACGCGCGCCGATCGTCGTGCGTCCGGCAACGACGACGTGGCTGAGCAGCTCGCAGTTCTCGCCGAGGATGACGTGACCGCCGATTGCGCAGTGCGGCCCGATGCGCGTCCCGGCCGCGATCCGCGCGCCGGATTCGATCACCGTGAACGGGCCAATCTCGACGCCGGATGCTATCTCGACGTCGCTCGCGACGGCAGCGGTCGCGTGGATCTTCGCGTCAGGCATTCTTGGATGCCGCGAAGGCGCGCGCTTCCGCCGAATCCGCGATCATCGCACTGACCTCCGCCTCCGCCACGACATGCCCATCAACCCGCGCCTCGCCGTAGAACTTCCACACACGGCCGCGGCTACGCAATTTTCTGACATGATAGTGGAGCTGGTCGCCGGGCACCACCGGACGGCGGAACTTGGCTTTGTCGATCCCCATGAAATAAACAATGCTGGGCTTGTAATCGGTACCGAGATTGGCAACGCACAGCGCGCCCGCGGTTTGCGCCAGCCCCTCGATGATCAGGACGCCGGGCATCACCGGATACTCCGGGAAATGGCCCTGGAAGAACGGCTCGTTCATGGTGACGTTCTTGATGCCGACGCAGCTCTCGTCGCCGTCCATGTCCTTGATGCGATCCAGCATCAGGAACGGATAGCGGTGCGGCAGGAGCTGCATCACGCGCATTACATCGGCCGTGCCGAGTTCCTTCATGTCTTTGGCCTCGGTCGTCTTTTGCATGGCAACTAGCTACATCCTCGATAAATTTCCGAACACGCCGGCGGTCAATTGTCGTCGCCTTCCGCTTCGTCACGGTCCGACTGCCGCATGGCGAGCCGGCGCAGCGCCACCCGCTGGCGCGTCCACTCGCGGATCGGGACCGCGGGCGTGCCGACCAAGCGCGCCCGAGGCGGTATATTCTCAGTTACGTGCGAAGCACCGGCGATCTGCGCGCCGGCACCCACCGTCAGGTGGCCGGCGACACCGGATTGCCCGCCCAGGACCACGAAATCCTCGAGCGTGCTCGAGCCCGCAAGGCCGACCTGGGCGACGATCACGCACCGCCGTCCGACCACGACGTTGTGCCCGATCTGCACGAGATTATCAATTTTCGTGCCTTCGCCGATGATCGTATCCTTAAGAGCGCCCCGGTCGACGCAGGAATTGGCGCCGATTTCAACGTCGTCCTGTATGATCACCCGGCCTATCTGGGGCACCTTCAGATGCCCGTCAGGCCCCATCGCGAACCCGAATCCGTCCTGGCCGATCCGCACCCCCGCGTGCAGGATCACCCTGTCCCCGACCAGGGCGTGCGTAAGCGTGGTGCTCGGCCCGATGTAGCAATTGCGGCCAACAGTGACCCGGTAACCAACCAAGGCGCCGGCGGCGATCGTCGTGCCGCTGCCGATCCAGGCCTCCCGCCCGACGACGGCGCCGGGCTCTATGACCACCCCCGGCTCGATCCGCGCCGTCGGGTGGATAGGACCGGCCTCGCGGGCATCGTATCCCGCGGTCAGAGGTTGCATTGAGGCCGGATAAAAGGCGTGAAGGGCCAGGGCAAAACCGCGATAGGGCGCCTTCATCAGCAGGGCCGTCGTGCCGGCCGGCAGCCGCTCGGCGTAGGCGGGCGCGACGATACACGCTCCCGCCTTGGAAGCAGCAAGGCGCTCGAGGTATTTCCGGTTGTCGACGAAGGTCAGATGCTGGGGGCCGGCCTCGTGGAGCGGACGCAGGTCGGCGAGCGACCGGCTCCCGTCATCGCCCGGGCGAAGCTCGGCACCGATCCTCTGGGCCAACTCGGCCACCGTGAACGGCCCGGCGCGCTCGAAGAACCCTGGATGCTCCATATTTAGCGGCACCTTCCGACACGACCAAAGTGTTCGACTTCAAATACGAACCAGAGCAACGGACTTGAAATTCACCTCAGTACCAGGCTGTGCGACTTTGAGGTCAGCCCAGGCGTGGGTCGCAGTGAAGGTCCGACACTTTAGTTGCTTTGGATCCGATTGATCCGCCCCACGCACCGGACCGTAAGGAAGCCGGGAGGGGACACTGGGGGCCCCTATAGCAAACGCGTGCCCGGAAGGCACGCGTTTCAATAAGTTGGGCCTTTTGGCTGTGGGCTCAGGCAGTAATCGGGCCTAGAAGCGCGTGCTGGCACCGAACCGGAAGACCTGCTCCTTGTCGTAGTCTTCCTTCATCAGAGCCCAGCCGAAGTCCGCACGCAGCGGACCAAGCGGCGAGTTCCAAAGGATGCCGAAGCCTGCCGACACACGCAGTCCCGAGCCGTCCGAGATCGCGATCGGCAACCCGGTAGCCGCGTCGATCTGACCATTGAGCGCTTTTACGCTCTTGGAAATGCCGAACAGCGAGCCCGCGTCGACGAAGACCGCGCCGGACAGGCCGATCTCTTCCGGTATCAGCGGCAGCGGGAAGCGAACCTCCGCAGTGCCGACGTAGTAGGTATCGCCGCCTAGCGAGTCCTGAGTGGTGAGGTCGCGAGCGCCGATGCCAAGGCGATCGAAGCCGCGGATCGTCTCGCCGCCCTTGTAGAACGCGTCGAGCAGCCGGACCTCGTCGCCACCCCAGCCCAAGATGTGACCGCCCGCCACGCGGCCGACGAACGTGATCTTCTCGGTGACCGGGTAGTAGAACCGCGCCTCACCCTGCAGTTTCACGTACTGCACGTCACCGCCGACACCGGCAAAGTCGACGCCACCGTTAAGGTAGTATCCCGATGTCGGAGTCTTCGGATGATTACGCCTGTCGTAGGTCAGCGACGTGCCGACAGACGACGTCCAGTAGTCGGCGCTCGTTGCGCCAGGCGCGAGCAGGTCGCGAATGGCACGCGAAGCAATCCTGAAGTCGCCTGCACCGGGGTTGAAGTTGGTGTCGACGTTCGAAAGTTCGTCGTACGCCAGCGTGTAATTCGTATTGAGCCACAGGTACTCGCTCAGCGGCATGCCAAGTCGCAGAGAGCCACCAGCGCGCGTGTGATCGTACGGCTGGTAATCGGTCTTCTGCGTGATGCGATAGAACAGGTCGAAGCCGGCCGACAGGTTGCGATCGAGGAACCGCGGCTCGGTGAAGCTGAGGTCGATCTGCATGCGCTCGAGCAAACCACCGAGCTTGAGG
>VFQN01000646.1_pt1 | contig 63386 bp, 110 predicted proteins | sample 3512371 | NCBI WGS metagenome assembly VFQN01 (sample SAMN10412370, study PRJNA504923) | tailings metagenome | isolation source: Replicate 2 from Balatoc abandoned mine | place: Philippines: Itogon, Benguet | collected 2017-08-28 | reverse complement strand
CACAGAACAGGAGAAAGGGAACAGGCGAAAAGAAACCCAGGGACCAGGGAAAAAAACCAGAAAAAAGGAAGCAGGCACAGGACACAGGGAGGCTGGGCACGGACGAACCACAACCCCAAACCCACAGACCCAGAGACGCGAAGAACACCAGAGACCCAGGGCCCCGACGGGCCCCCACCCCAACAACAAGAACGCAGACGGGCCACAACCAACACAAAAGCCACCGACCCACCAAAAAACCAGCAAACGCGGGGCAAGTCCTAAGCCTCACCCAACGCCGCCACCCGACCACGACGGAGACCCCAACCCGCGCCCAGGGGAAGAACCCCAGCGGACGGCACCCCCTGCCTACGACACCAAAACCACCACCGGAGAAGCACCCGGCGGACACCCAGACACGCTCCCCAGCGAGCTCCTACCCCCACCACCTAGCCAAGCCACCCGACCCGCTGCCACAAGCCCGCCGACTACCCCGAACGCCGTACCCCAACCCCTGCGTCAACCTGCGTCTCCAGATGCCATGATGCACTCTTGCACTGTGGTGCGGTTACGAACGCGTCCCTGGACGTCGCTGCAGCTTCCTCGGAGGCACAGGGTGGGTCCTGGTACCAGTACGCTTAGTGTCACACTAGCACCAGTCACCGGGAAGGGGCGAAGGGCTCACCCAGGTTTACCAAAGAACAAGGCAAACACGCGCCAGGCATGTAGTGGCTCGGCACGAGAGAGCGTCAGAGCGAGTCTGCCCTGGCCGTACCGTTTGGTTTGGTTGTTCACAGGGGACCCTTTTGCGTCTTGGTGTCGTACCACACCCACCACCCCGAGTGGGCAACGAGACAGGCCTCCCAAAAGAAAAAGAGCTGCTACTGCCACGGCGTAGTCATGGCCTTGGCATCACATCGAGTAGCCCCCAGCACGAGCAGCCAAGTAGTGCGCCAGGATACAGGGCAGAGCAAATCCGTGGCGTCCAGATAGCAGTAGGCGCCACCAAGGGCATTGTACCGTTCCTGCCTTTTCCTGGTTTAGTTGTTCACAGGGGACCCCTGCCCCTTCTTGCCGCCATAATTGGCAATCATGACCCTCGCCCCCACACTTCACACTTCCGCAAGCAACCCAAGTTGATGCCAATAGCAGCACATGACATACTTTGTAGCGTACTCCACATGGTCTGCATGCATCCAGTTCTAGCCCAGTGTCCAGCGCACTTCGCTGACCCCATCCTGCGGGAATTTGTGTGCCCTTTTGCACGTGTGGTACAAGGTCAGGCTGGGCATCCCGGTCACCACGAAGACGGGCTACGTGCTCGACAAGATATCCATGCTTTTATCACACGCGCTGCAATCCTGATTTGCATCCTGCATCTGTTGGGGTGCTGTGCAGAGCACACAGTCCTGCCTGCGCTATCCTACACCTTCCACCATGGTAACACCTTCAGGCACTCTTTGAACGCTGGCTCTAGCCAAGCTTCGTAACGCTTCTCCGCCATCTCCTTCTTGGACTGCGCCCACAAGCTCTCTATGTGCTCGTAGAGCGTACCCTGCGTGTGGTTTTCGCAGTGTTGGGAGGGCGATTGGTTAGGGGTCTCAACGTGACCATGCCCCATAAGGACAAGCATAAACGCCAAGGACTACAAAGCACCAGGTGGCTAGCTCATCACAGCCACGAGCACAGCTCTGTATGCTTGCAACTGACACTACGCACTTGAATCCCCGGCCTGCCATTCGCTGACGTCCAAGCCCATCACGCTTACCTGCAATTGGTTCATTGCCTTCTTGGAGAACTTGGCCTGCAGAAACTGCCTGCGAGCTCTGCTCTCCTTGTGCGGCCGGTGCACCAGGAAGCCATGGGGCGATACCCAAAAGGGCGTGCCTGTGGCGTTCATAGCTGCGGCCTGGACAATTTTGTTTTTCCCATAACCCCGGTACCTGTACGCAGGCGGGCGCATGCGGGTTGGTGGGTTAAGCTCAATGCAGAACAAATCAGCTAGCCCAGAACGGGGACAAACAGCCGTGACCCCGGCTTGGTGGATTGTGGCAAGGAGCTGCGCCCACCCCTTGCAAGCGGTTCGCACCTATAGTCAAACCACGCCGTGCTCCGTCGCCAGCTGAGGAACCATGGCTCAAAGGTGTCACCGTAGGTGATGCTGTAGGGCTCGCTGCTGCCCATCCACCTGCCGAAGTCCGTGGCGTTGTGGCTCAGCGGGGCCTTGTCCCAGCGCATTTGCGCCACACAGCGGTGTTTCTCGCGCATCAACGCCACCACCTTTGCTTTGGGGAAGGTGGTGACTGCGTCGGCGTACTGCACGCCTGTCTTACAGCCCGTCTCCAAAGCAGGCCATACGTACACTTTGCCCTGTCGGCATCCGCTGGTGTACAACGCCGGGGGGTCCTTGTCGGAGAGAGCTTCTGAGATAGTCACTGACGGAACCATGTCGACGTCGATGTTGGTAATGAGGTCGGTGTCCGCCATGAGTCGTGCCAGGTTGCGGAGGCTGTTGACTGGGTACAGCACGGTTGCCTTTACGTCGGCAAACAACTCGTACACCAGCATCAGCCGGAGCTGACAGCTGCGCTTCCCGCTACGAAGCGCTGCTTCTGCGCTTCTGAAGAGCTCATCTGCACCTCTTGCAAGGGCTGCAAGTCGGTGTCGTGCTGGGTCTGACAGGGCGGTTGCTGCTGGGCCAGCGGAGTGGAGCGGAACATACAACGCTGCTGCCAACGGCCCTGCCCAAGTGCTGCACTGAGCCCGAACCTGCTCTAGCCGCTCCGCTGACAGCTGTGTCACAAGGGTGACGGGTATGACTGCTGGGTGCTCAGACCACCAGATCTCCTCAACGGCCAAGCAGCTGGGCCGGTCCTGCGTGAAGTGCGCCCACGTGGTGCCCGCACGGAGGCACGCAGAACCGCCGAAGCAGCCCTTCAACAATGAAGTCTCCGAGCTGCTAGCTGCTGAGGTAGAAATTACTCGCCATAGAAAGAATGCCACAGCGAGCAACACGCGAAACATTTGTCCAGGTCTAGCCCTTAGCACAGCGAAGCTCCTATCACATGAGTAGAGACAACAAGTGGGCAAGAACTTGTGTTTAATTCATTTTTGTTGGTCCAGGCGACAGTATGTCACATGCGTTCAAGCGACAGCTGCTGGCTGGGTTCAAGTCAAGCAGCAGTGCCGATCACTTAGTATTATCGCAATCGTAGTATACACACCAAGGGCATCAGGAAAGACCAGACTGCGTGCTATGTGTCGCGTGTCGATCACAGGGATTGGTCCCAGACTCTCAGAGAGACAGAGCAGTCCGAACAAAATCCGAGCTGCACAAGTAACAACAGCGCAGTTCATTGTTTACACTACGTGTAGGCCCATATCACTACTTTCATCCCGGAGTAGGCACAGGCCTTCCTCAACGTGCGGGTTGCTATCCGACGGGATCGGCGGCAATGTGGAAAAAGGGCATAATTGCTCTTGGTCAGTCCATTGGTGGTCCCGCTGGGCGTGCAATTGGCTCTGGATGGCGCAAGTGCGTTCACCCAACTGGCCCATCCTGACCAAACCTGACCTGCAGGCATTGGTGCTGGCATTGGGATTGTTGCGTACCAAGTCAAAAAGTGAGTAGGGGTACGGTGCCTACCTGCGAACCCATACGGCTGCCCAGTCCCGGTGGTATGCCCTGAACAGCTGCCGCCACGTGCGCCTCAGGTCTAGAACTATCGGTGTGGACAGCCTGGCTGGGGCCTCTGCGCGGGATGACGCTGTGCAGAACGGCAATGTGCAGCAGCAGCAGCAGCAGCAGCAGCAATCTCCTGACCAGGTGGAGAGTCGTGCTGGTACGTCCGAGGCCAAGCAAGGAGACGTGGCTCTGGCCCTTGGTGGCAATGCCTCCCTGCTGAGCGAGAAGGCAAGTAAGGACATGAGCGGAGTACACGGCAAGTGCGTGCTGATAACCTCGACGTGCTGCCTGGGGCAGCAGCGACACCGAAAGCAGCATCTGTACGCCCGTTTGGACAAACCGTCCTTCCTCGTCTTGTCGTACCGGTACATGCGCCAACGCAGGAACGCGCCCTGGTGGCGCAGCTGTTGGAGCTGGACCAGGCGCATCTGTTCGCCAAGTGGCCTGCGCCTGGTGAGCGCCCTGGCATCCAGTAATACAGCTGCCTGATGCGTGTAGTGATCTAATTTTGCCGTCAGTCCTGTGTATATTACCTTCAACCCTGCTTTGCTCATGCACGGTGCGTGCACCCGGTATGCGCCAACTTCCGCCTCCCCCGCCAAAGGCACCACGAGCAGGAGGCTTGACCTCTACCCATGACGGCTGTTTTGCCACATACTACGCGCAAGCCGTATGTGTGCCTGGAAGGCGGTTTTCCCGTTGTTGGCTTGGGTAAACGGCACTGGATGTCCCTTGCCCGCTTGTCATTGCTTCAGGTACTGACGACGAGCAGAAGCGGCGCCTCATGTCGCAGCTGATGACGCTGGATGCGTCGTACCATGGCGGGGTGGCCGCCTACATCCGCAACGCCCAGCAGCTGCTGAAGGACAGCAAGGAAGGTGGGCGCCCAGCGCCTGGCAGGGAAGGCCCTAACTCCATGCAACTCGAACTATTCCCCTTTGTCCTGCCCTAAGCGTTATCCTTTTGCGTCATTAAGCGCTCACATCTCTCAATGGGTGTTGCGCGTTTTTGCGCCCGCCAAGCCCCACACAGCCATTGTGGGTGTCATGCGCCTATCGCAGGGGTCAGCCGTTAGTCGCCAGCCCTTGACCTAGTACCATGTTCAAAAAACGCTAGCTCTCGCATGCATGCCCAGCGGCCCCATCCTGCCGTGCTTCCTTGTTAGGTGTGAACTCGTTTGAAGGCTTCGTGCCCAGCGTGCCATCCGGCACCAAGCTGGACTTCGCGTCGCCCGAGTTCCTGGAGGCGGAGGGGCTGGGGCTGCAGCAGGCGGCGCACACCGCCTTTGTGCTGGTGGCGGGAGGCCTGGGCGAGCGACTGGGATACTCGGGTGCGTGAATGGGGGGCAGAAACTGGCGGCTCCCGACCAGCAGGAGGGATTTGCCCCGCAAACGGTGTGCCTTGAGGCGCACTCCAGTGTGGGCTAAGGAAGAGGAGCGACACTAAGCAGGGCGGGGTTATCCCTGTCAGTGGGTAGAGTCACCAAGCCTTCGAACCGCACCGCCATGTAGTACAGCGCGCTTGCTTGCGGCTTGGCAACAAACATGCTAGGCAACCCTTTTATCCTACGGCTCCCTGGCGCCCCCTCCTGACACCTCGTCCCAACCGCCCGCTGCGGGCCCTCCTCAGGCATCAAGGTGGCGCTGCCCTCTGAGAGCGCCACCGGCACGCCCTTCCTGGGGCTCTACATCGCCTCCATCCTGGCCCTGCAGCGCCGCTCCGGCGCCCCCTCGCCCCTGCCGCTCGCCATCATGACGTCGGACGACACGCACGGGCGGACGGTGGAGCTGCTGAAGAAGCACAACAACTTCGGGATGGCGGACGGACAGGTAACCCTGCCGTGGCTGCCCATGCTTCCACAGGTTTACTTGTTGGCCCAGTCCGTTGCTCGGACGCAGCAGTGCCCTAGGTGCCTACTCAGTAAAGTGCTGCATGGCCCCTCCTCCCAGGTGGTGCTGCTGAAGCAGGAGAAGGTGGCCTGCCTGATGGACAACGACGCCCACCTGGCGCTGGACCCCGCCGACCCATGGGTCATCCAGACCAAGCCGCACGGCCACGGCGACGTGCACATGCTGCTCGCACAGAGCGGGGTGGCCAAGAAGTGGATGGGCGGGGGCTTCAAGTGGGTCTGCTTCTTCCAGGTGTGTAAGACCTGTCTGGGCCGGCAGGTTGCCAGCGGACGCTGAGGCCTATGTTTTGCAGGATGAAGCTCGCGGTGCAGCTCACGGCCGTTGTCCTGTTGGCCGTACGTGTAGGACACCAACGCGCTCGTGTTCCGCGGCCTGCTTGCCGCCCTGGGCGTCAGCGCCATGAACGACTACGACATGAACAGCCTGGCGGTGCCGCGGAAGGCCAAGGAGGCCATTGGCGCGATTGCCAAGCTCACGCGCACCAAGCCCGCCAGCACCAGCGGCGGCAGCAGGTGAGTCGCAGGCCTACACGAGAGACCACGTGAGACAACGCGCTAAGTGCAGCAAAAGGCTTGATATTGCGTAAGCTGTAGCTCGTGGCAAAGCGTTTCGCGTTACACGTGCTGTGGTACTGACTGCGGGAACCGGTTCACCCACGCCGTGGCCCCGCAGCTCGGCCCAGGCCCCGGACACCCTGACCATCAACGTGGAGTACAACCAGCTGGACCCGCTGCTGCGCGCAACGGTGAACAAGGACGGAGACGTGAACGACGCGTCAGGTGAGCATGTGCCGTGCAGCTGCTAAACACAGTACGTGAACCCAGTCCTTGTGGTGAGTCTTTAGCAGGTCAGGGTACGGCTTACTTCCATTCCGGCGAGGCCTAGTTCTCATGGTGACAATCCTTTGCGCTCTGATCCTGCAGGCTGGTCCCCCTACCCGGGCAACATCAACCAGCTGGTACTCAAGCTGTCGTCCTACGTGCCCCAGCTGGAGGCCACGGGCGGCGTCATCTCCGAGTTCGTCAACCCCAAGTACAAGGACGCCTCCAAGACGGCGTTCAAGAGCTCCACGCGCCTCGAGTGCATGATGCAGGTACGGAGGGAGCTTGCCAAGCGCTGCTTGCGCGGGCGGTCGCCCTGGCGGTTTCGCACTCTCCAGTGCACGCTTGGTTAGCGGTCAGGAGCGAGGCTCCCTGGCAAGCACGGCAGGGGGCATGCTTCGTATCGCACCTCCTTCGGTTGCGCGACTGAGGGCCTCATCGTATGCTGGGTTTGTATGTACAGGTCCCACAGAGCTCCTGTCCTGCCGTACACCCAGACCCCCTGTTGGCTCCCTCCACAGGACTACCCCAAGGCCCTGCCCTCCAGCGCCAAGATCGGGTTCACCACCGTCAACCAGGTGTGGGCCAGCTACTCGCCCGTCAAGAATTCCCCCGCAGATGCACTGGCCAAGTTCAAGGAGGGCAACCCCACCCACTCGGCCACCACAGGTGCGTGACCCTCTGTGATCCGGCTACCGACGTACTGACCGTGCTTCCCCGGCAGCGCGTTCACGCTGAGCGTCCGCTTCTCCGCCATCCGACCATGTTGCATCCAACGCGCTACCAGCTCCCAAATGCGCCTACGTGATCTTGCTAAGCTTTGTTTACCGCCAACATTTATCCCTGCAGGCGAGCTGGACATCTACAAGGCGAACTGCCTGGCCCTGCAGTCAGTGTGCGGCGTGCAGCTGCCGCCCAGCCTGCAGACCTCCACCTTCAACGGCATCGCCACGGAGCTGTTCCCGCGGGTGGTGCTGACCCCGGCGTTCGCGCCCACGGTCGCCGACTGCAAGGTGACATCGGTTTGCAGTGCTTGCCGTCGCACTGCCGGAGTGCGGCAGTCCACAGACTTCCTGCGCTCCCGCTGCCTAGCATGCTCATTGCCTGTCGCACTGTACGGTATGTCGATTAGAGGGACAAGGAAAGCATCCCTTCTCTGCATACTGTTGACTGACCTGGACCTTGCTCGCATTGCTCCACCAGGCCAAGATCGCCCCTGGTTCCGTGGTTCTGGGCCCGGGCGCGGTGCTGGTGCTGGACGGCGCCGACATCACCGTCAAGGGGCCGCTGGAGGTGCGCGGAGCCCTGGTGGTGCGCGCGGCGCCCGGGGCGCGTGTCACGGTGGGCCGCCTGACCGTGGACAACAAGGGCTGGAGCTGGCAGCCGCTGGAGGATGGGGAGGCGGCGCCGGAGGAGGAGCGCATCAGGTGAGGCAGGCTGAGGATCACGGCCCAAGGCAGCAGCACAACGATGGCTTGGAGGATGGACGCCACCTGCGCATGCGCATTCACGCTGATCCCAGACGTCCCCACAACGGCTGGTACGCCAGGCTCATCAATGTGGGGAAGCATGTTCGGCCCGATCGCTGTAGCAACGGCAGTTTCCTCGTGTACTACCGTATCGACGCGTGACTTTTTACCGCTTGACTTTTTACCAATTTGTGGCGGATTTTGAACGTGTTTTACGGCTCTAAAACTTTTACTTCTGGCGAGGTAATTTCGGTGGCAGTGGGTAATGTTTTACCACACGCTCGGTTCACGTGCAGAAAAAGCATAAAAGCCAGTCCACCTGTCCCTTCTTGACCGACCTTGACCCACAGCTCCTACACAGCCCACACACAATGGAAGAGAAGGCAAAAATACTGGCAGAAGTCGGCCGGCTGTGGCAATTTCAGTACGGCGCGCGGGCGCCAACTGAATTTCTCAGGCGACTCGAAAAGTTTTACGCTGGCTGTCGGGATGTCCGCACTCAGGTTTTACCGAGCAAAATAATTATTTAGTAAAAAAAATGTCACGCGTCGATACGGTACTTTCCATAAGTGGGGTCCCAGCGGCATTACTAGTGATGTTTGCGGCCGCCGCTTGGTGTTGACGCATCGCCAACGGCGCATTCCATTTCGGCGACCGCGCAGGGGGTTCAAAGTTGTGCGCAACGAGACCGCCGAGTTCGTCTTTGACAAGCCCGGCACGTACGTCGTGCCCCAGTCGGAAGGGCCGGCGGCGAGCTCCCCGACGGCAGCTCCGGCCGCCGCCGCCTCGCTCCTCACCTCGGGGCTGTCCCCAGCGGCAAAGCCCTTCGTGCCCAGCAGCGCAGCGGCCAAGGCGGCATCAGTGGGCGGCAACGGCGGGAACGGCGGCAACGGCAATGGCGCCAACAAGGACAGCAGGGTTGCGCCTGCCGGGAACGGCGCTGAGCCTGACGCAGCGGCCGCTGTCAAGGAGTCTGTGCAAAGCATGTTTGCGCGGGTGCGGCAGTGAGCTGTTGCCTTGGCCGTCTGGATCCGCGGGTGGTCCAACTCATCTGCGTCAGGGGAAGCTGCAGCCGCCTTCCTCTGGAGGACAAGGACCAAATTGGACGCCGCCTTACGGACCGGTAAAGCGCAGGGGGGTTACGAAAGCGTAATGATATGAGGAACCAGAGTACTGAGTTGACAGCCCAAGGTGCTGGCAGTCCGGTAGCTGTTGAGTGGAGTGTGCATGAATGCGTCGGTGCTGCAGGTTGAGTACATGGGCTCTGCGATGGGCTAGGACGTGCAACCTGCGCTAAACCGCGATGGGTCTTTGTCCAATCAGTAAGAGGCTAATAGTACATGTTGCTGAGGAGCAGGTGCCGCGCTCGCCAAAAGGGTAGCCGCAAGTGGCGGATATTGCGTGGAGTGGTAGACATAATTGTACAAGGCCCATCACTGTTACGATGCAAGCTTGCAGGGGTGCCGTAGGCTACGGTACTGGCCTAGTACTACTCATGCGTACCCCACATGTTGCCCCTGTTGGTTGGACGCACGTAGTTGCTCAGCCAGCGCCGGCTACCACTTGGAAGGCAATCCTAATTCGTGCAGGGCTCCTTCGGCGCCATACCGTGGTTGTGGTGCGTTGGCATGCGCTGCGTTGTTGTGTGAGGCGTGAAGGTTGACCGTTAGCCTTGTGACACAAAACCTAGGCATGGTACGGCGTTTTGCCCCCAGGGCGCTGGTACTGTCTGGTGCAGGCCTGGTCTGGTGCAGCCTGGGTGCACGGAAGACGTTCTCGTGTGCAATACCGAGCGAGGTTGCCCGGTCTGCCAAGGGCACACAAGGCCGGCCCCCTGGAGTGTCGCTACCCTGTCCGGCGTCTTGCTATTGAAGTCCTTTAGCGGTTTGGTGTTACGGGTGGCTGGCCCTGTTGCTGGCCGGGGCACGAAGTCTTGCCGTGCTTGTCACGACTTATGAGGTATCTCAGGGGAGAGGTACCTCGGCAACTTCAATACCTGCGACATACCGGTACTGTCCTCGTCTCTGCCGTGTGCATGCATGCCAAAAAGCATCGGGGCCGTTGCGTACCACGGCAGGGTGAAGCAGTTCCTGTGCCGAGCCTGGCCCAGCCTCAACACCGGCGCTGGAGCACCAAGCTGCAGCAGGCTGCAGCTACAGCGGGGCCGCTAGTGAACATGGCAGGAAGTGAAGGAGACATACGGAACATTATCCGTCCCTATGTACGAAATGGCAACACAACGACTGGTTTTTCCAAGCACTTAGCCCAGTGTTGTACCTTCTCAACACGCCGCGCATCACGTGAGCAGCGCATGAATTGTGCACAACGGTAAATCAACAGGTGGGCTGCTCAGGAGCACAGCAGGTCTGTCGACGCAGAGCAGAAGCAACTGGTACGGTGGATCCGTACTATTACATCGTATGTCAGGCGCTATGCGCATTACAGCGCCAGCTGCCAAGCTCGCAAAATCTTGCCAGATGTGTGCAAGCCCGATGGTCGCAGAGGTTCGATGCTAGCACACACCGCAGAGGAGCTCGCACGTGCCGCTCGCCTGTTACCGTCTAATTGCCCAGTGCGTGTGATACAGGACACTTCATGTAGATGCTTGGACACGCACGGAAGACGGTTGGCCATGCCGAAAGGGCTACGCTTACTTCAAGGCGCATCATGCAATACCGGAGTACGTCTGAATCTTAGAACGCATGGATGTCAGGGCCCTCCTTGGTAACACAGCTGTGCATTGCGGCACAAGCGAGACAGGCAATGTCGTGTCGCGTGAACACCTCACACTACCAGCACGTGAGTACGATGGGCGAGCTCCAGTGCATACATACCATGTCGCTGAGGTACAACATACGGCTAGGCCTTGTGGAGCCATGCGTTCGTGCTTGCCCAGTAACCCCATCCAGACACCCAAAACGCCCCACTCCCAACCATACTTGAAGGACGAGCCGAGCCAGTTTCACATAACCCACTCCGCAACAGCACAGGGTGCCTTCATCAGAGCCTGCCATCAGCCGACTCGGCAGTGCAAGGCAGGTCGTCAGTGCACAACAAGCCCATGTAACCAACCCAACATGCCCCATTTGTGTTCGATTCCATCAGCTTTAGCCCCACTCACACAATAACCCTCCTTAACCCCCTGGCTCACTCCCCCTGGGCTCCCCCGCCGCTCCCCCCGCTGCCCTTCCCGTTTGCGGCGCTGGCGTGCATGACCGCCAGCGACCTGCTGACCGGCAGCCACGTGCCCTTGTCGGTGCTGGTCTTGGCGGTGGCCAGCACGCGCGCCACCACGCTCTCGGCACCCGCGTAGTCCTCCGGCTCCGTGGAGCGCAGGTGGTGCAGGAAGAACACGTACATGAGCGCGTTGTGCTGCTTGTCAATGTGCTCCTCGAAGCCACCCTAAGAGGGAAAAAAGGTAAGAATGAATGCCGTGTTAGCCGCCAGGGACACAAGGGAATACGGTTAGAACGAGGGTAGCTGCAGCAGCGAGGCATATTCGCTCGTTGAGAGCAGCGCACGGACAAGCTAGGGAAGAGTAGCAAGCAAATGGGTCTGCAAAGCTTTGTTGCCATCAGACGGCGCCTGCTGCTTAAGGGTCGAGGCAGCTCACGCACCTGGATCATCTCGTTGAAGGTGTACATGTCCAGGGAGCACACGAGGCACTTGGACAGGCGGTCCGAGGTGATGGTGTTCTGGTCGTCGCGGATGGCCTCGAAGGCGGACGCGATAAGGCCGACGAAAATATTGCTCAGCACGAAGTTCCATAGCATGAAGAAGACTGCACGGGGATGAAAAAGGGTGCGTTTGGCATGGATTAGGAGCTTGCTTGTCAGCAGGGGCTTGCTTGGGCTGTGCGCAGCTTTGCGAGCGGCTTCAACAACGCCCTCTAATCCATGGCTTATGGGCCAAAGCTACGCTCAGCCGGTCTATGGCCTCTACCTGCTGCACGCGAGGGCAGGGCAGGTCCACACGCGACCACCAGACACTGGAACTCACCAAGCACCACGATGGTTCTGGCCTGCTGCAAGCCGTCCTCGTTGACCTTTTCCGGCACTGCGGGGGAAGACAGGAGTGCCAATTTTAGGGACTTTTAACTTGCACCTTGACAGTCGAGGAAGACGGCACAGCCCCAACACGCCCTATATCTGGCCTTGGTGTGCCCTCGTCCTCACGTGAACCCATCCCCCCAAGCACCCCGCCCCGCGCCGCCCCGCAGCCCACACCGCCCCACGCACCCGTGTCCCATAGGTCGCTGTTGAACAGCGAGCTGATGTCGCCCATGATGCCCGTGAGCATGTGCGCGCCCATGCACTGGTAGAAGGTGCCACAGGGCGGCCCGTCGCCCTTGTCTGCCTCCGTGGGGTCCGTGAACACCAGGAACGTCACCACCGCGAACACGTAGATGGCCAGCACCGCCAGCACGAAGGTGTTGAGGATGTTGATGCCGCTGCGCTCGATGGCCAGGACCAGCTGCTTGCCTGGGGATGGGAACAGGGGGCGGCCGGGCGTTGGGTGTTACGGGGCCGCCAGTGGTTGCAGGATCTTCCGGTTGTAGTCCGCGGTTGAATAAGCTATGCAGGCAACCATACCGGCAGATCCAGGTTTGCCGGTATGGTTGCTGCAAAATGTCGATGGCTGCGGGTTGGCTAGAGACAGGTACACAGCGACTATCCCTTGGAGACCGCACTCACCGCTGTCGAAGTCGAGGAAGTAGATGGTGAAGTGGAACACCAGGAAGAAGGGCGACACAAAGAAGCCCGCAAAGGATGCGGTCACCAGCATGTTGAAGTACCTGCAGCACCGTATGAGGGACGGATGGGTTAGCGGGCAGTTGCGGGTGAGGCAAGTGTGACCAGCTCCTGTGCCGTATTCAGACATAAATCAAGAATTTGACAATGCTCTTACCAGAATTTTGAGCAGCGCATGACGGTCAGCACGGCCGCCGCCGGGCCCCGCACCCAGTCCAGCCAGCTCCTCCGTTGGTCCGTTGGTGGCTGGCTCAGCCCCAGCTTCCGCGCCGCCAGTGCCCCATCGCTGTGCCCCGCCTCCTTGCCGCCTCCGTCCCCGCCCTTGCCGCCGCCTGCCGCACTCTTGCCCCGCCAGAAGGTGAGTACCCGCACCACGGTGGCCCCCGCCATGGACAGCCACTCCGCAGTGACAGACACCTCGTGCGACATGAACTTGGACAGGTCTAAAGGGGGCGTTGAGAGGGCGGCACGCAAAGCGGACAGGTTGGCTTGTGCGGTGGTGCATGCGGCAAACAGCTTGCAGCAACAGCAGAATCTGGGTTGGCGCCTGGCAGCGAGCATCATTGTCAGACACAATCGTTTTGTGTTTAGGCCGAGCTTCTTTACCGCTGCAGCATGCTTTCTGCCGTCCGCGTGACCAGCCCACCTGTGTAGACGAAGGACAGGTACAGCAGCACGGTGCAGGCCGACTGCGTCATAACCGCCACCGATAGCACAATGGTCTTCCAGCTGTAGCCGCGCTCCTCCCAAGGTGTGTGGGGGCCCCAGCGCGCGTCGGCCAGCGCCTGCAGGCCGCCACATGAAGGTTAGCAACGTCGCAGGCCAGGGTCTGCCAAGTTAGCAAGCGTCAGGCATTTGTTATCGGTTTTTGCCGTTGCGCATCCAGGTTTGTCCGACATGGGGAATCGTCCCTCTCACCGGCTGCCCTGGCCCCCACCTGGAATATGAGTGTGGCCACGGCCAGGTAGAAGGTGGCCTCCAGCAGCACCATGCGGTACTGCGCCATGACCGACACCGCCTTGAGCCAGCGGGTGCGGGTCAGCTTGGCCTCCAGCTCAATGTCGTCCACCACAGACTGCGAGGAGCGTTGAGGGAGCGGCCTTGCGGGTCAACAAGGTTCAATCCCGTTACCAACCAGGCATACCAGTCGCCAGGCCAAGCGGGATGCCGGTACGTACTGCGGGTGATGCACGAGTACATAGCAGCGCGTTTCCTAATTCGGCCTCTGCCAGTTTCCCTGTCCCCCACCTCCAGCACGTCCACCAGCTCCGCCGCCTTGACGGTGGGGAAGGCGCGGCTGTCGGGCGACACCGTGTTGTGCAGCCGGTCCAGCGTCACCTCGCACCACACGGCGCTGGTCACCACGTTGGAGCACTGCGGGCAAAGTGAGGCGGAGAGATGGTTCACGCAAATCGGACACCACACAGCGGTCAACGCTGCAGAGGAAGGAGCTTGCTTACTTGCACGACAGTTCACCGCCCCATTCACTGCACACGCAGCGCAGCACCCACCTCCTTTGTGAGCGGGAAGAAGCACGGCTCGATGTGTCCGCCCCAGTTAATCTCCACGTAGCCCAGGCGCTCCATGAGGAAGGCCTGCAGGTCGGCGGCGTACAGCCGCTGGTCGGGGGTCAGGTCCTCCAGCTGCGGAGGGAGGGACGGAGGGAGGGAGGACAGGAGCACAGGTTAGGGGCAAGCGAACAACCGGCGACGGCAACGAGACCCAGCAGGCCAAGGCATGCGCTTGCAAAAGCGTGCGCGTGTGCATGCCAGAATATGGTCATCAGAAACCGTTACACTGTTCCTCACCCGCTCCACATCCGACTTGTTGTACAGGGCCACCAGGTAGGGCAGCGGCGGCGGGCGGCTGGGCGTCACGGCGTTGAGCTTGAGCATGAAGGCGCACAGCGACAGCAGCTCGTTGCGCAGCTGCTGTATGACCGTCAAGTCGTCCTGCGGGCCGGGAGAAAGCATTGGTGCTGAGCGGGCATGCCGGCTCATGTCCTGGAGCGTTCGTGACGCCCGACCACAAATGCCGGTGTGCCATACTTGTACGGTCGTCGAAGGTGGTGTCAACTCCCGTAACGGTGCTTCCATTTCCGCGGCCCATGTCAGGCAAAGGCAGCCCTCACCTTGTCCTTCTTGAGCGCCTCCTCCTCTTCCTCATCGTACAGCGGCGCCGGGCCGTCCTCGCCCATCATGCCCAGGACGCGGCACAGGCGGCTGATCTGGCGGTCAATGGAGCCAAAGTCCAGGATCTCATAGCAGCGGTCGGGGATGAGCGAGTTGGGGGACGCCTCCAGCAGGCTGCGAGCAGGCGGCGGCAGGGCAGCAGTACCGGTATTACGTGCAAAGTGGGGGCGCACGCGACCAGGGGTATCCCTCTCTTGGCGGGCAACTGGGAGCACGGCATGTACGGCAACGTGGATTACCTCATGAGCAGCTTGAGCAGGCTGTCCTTGATGGCGCACTTGTTGGCGTTCATGTGCCTGTCGTCCATGCCCGGCTCACGCTTGTCCCCGTACTCGATGCAGCCGAAGATGCGGTTGCAGGAGGCCAGGAAGTCCGTGCCCGACAGCGCCTGCTGGTTGCTCAGGCAGGGACCCTGCACAAGGACGGGCACGACGCAAAGCCAATGTTACCCACTTATTCATGTACTTGCTCAATGACAGGCGCTGTGGGGTTGTGGCAATGTACGGTGCCGCTGCCTTCCCTGTGCCTCGTCCTGGCCCGGACCGCGGCCCCGGCGCACCTGCACCATCTCCTGCAGGAACCCGCACACCAGCACCATGAGGTTGGGCACCTCGTCGTCGTTGTTGGCCAGCGCCGTGGGCACGTGGTCCTGCAGCACGTTGAGCAGCTCCACCGCCTCCAACACCAGGTCCAGCGAGCTGGTGGACAGCGGCTGGGACTGAAGCAGCGTCTGCATGTCTGTGGGCGGGGGCAAAAGGGGGGCAAGCGCGGTGGTCGGCGAGCGGTGATGGGCCCTCGGACGGCCTGCACGACTCTGTCACCGGCACTGGCGTGCACTCTGCAGAGGTGCCTTGCTGCGAGCCCAACAGGTGGGTGATCAGTCCGTCCCACGTCGAGCACACCTGGGCGAACACTGACGCTAAACCACTCACTCTTGTTGTGCCCCTCCACCATGAGCCGCAGCGCCTCCAGCAGCACGCTGGTGAACTTGTAGGCGTTGTCGGCGTCGTTCAGCCGCGCCGCCTTGTCCTGCCACACCATCTCCTCCTCCTCGTCCTCTTCGTCCTCGCCAACGACGCCACCATCACCCACAAGAGAAGCATCCTGCAGGGCGGCACGTTTACTGTATGTTGACCTACGTAAACCACCCAAACGCCTGGCTCAACGGGTACAAGCCACCGAAAATGTCGAGCCTAGACGTATACTGCGGGGTGCTAGGCTAAGATCCATCCTACACTTACCTCGGCACCTTCCGCCACTGGGCCGGCCCTTCGGCTGGCAGCCCGGCTCACGCCCTGCCCGAACTCGCCTCCCTCCTCCCCGACCTCGCCGGTCGCGCTGCTGCCGCGCAGCTGGCCGCCCAGCAACCCACGCCCGCTGCCGGCGCGGAGGGAGCCCTGCCGTGATGCGGGCTTCGACCCGGGCCGGGACGCTGCACCTGAATCGCGCAGAGGGAGGGCAGGCAACTACATTTCTGCATGTCTGAAGCACTTAATCAAAGCTACAGTCAACGGCCTTCCGCCAGCATTGGGGAGTTTCCATGTATGACAGTCAACAAAAAAAGGCACCCACCTGCTGGCGCCGCAGCCGCTATCGTGGCCGCCGCCTTCTTGCGGCCCTTGCCCGCCACCGAGGCGGCGCCGTCGGCCGCAGCCACCGCCACGTCACCCACGGCGTGGGCGGCCCCCGCCACGCCCGCCACCGCCACCTTGCCGACCTTGCCCACCGTGCCTATGGCCACCTTGCCCAGCAGCCCCGCCACCTTGGTGCCGCCCGTCAGCAGCATGCCGCCGCCGGCCAGCGCCGCCAGGGCCGCGCCTTTGAGCGCTGCATATGGGAACAGAGAGCTCCTTCAGTAATAAGAGCTACAACGCCGTTACACTCGTACGTACTATGGCCACCTTGCCCAGCGGGGCCTGGAAACGCAGCGAGTGAGTAGGGCTAATGCGGACGCATAGGTACCCTGCACAGGCGTGCAGCATGCCGGCTCACCCTTGGCAGCGTCCAGGCCGTTGCCCGCCTTCTTAGTCTTCACCACGTGCATGGAGGTGTAGCTGCGCTTCACCACGTACTTGCGGCAGCGCTCAAAGGCGGACTTGAAGTTGGCGAACACGGCCGCGGACACCTCGTTGCCCTGGTTGAGCAGCTGGTAGATGGTGTCCTGCACCGCGCGGCTGCCGTTCTGTGGGGGAGGAGGAATAGCGAAGCACGTCAGCGATCCCTGATCATGTAAAGGGTGATCGCAACAAAAGGGCGCCAGTGTGAGGAGTACGGCAACACCAAGCACAGCTCCACGCCGCGCCCCTGACTCACGAGCAGCAGGACCTTGAGCAGCTCCAGCGCCTCCAGCTGCACCTCGGGCATCGGGTGCGCCAACAGCGTCACCGCCGCCTGCGTGGCGCCCAGCCGGTCGTACTTGGTCAGCCGCCACGCCAGCATCTCGTCGGGCGGGTCCTCGTACTCGTCCGCCGGCACCATCTCACCGTCGACGTACAGCAAGCTGGTTGGTGGCGGAGAAGCGGCAGCATGTATTTGTTGGCAATGCTTGCCTACTCAAAAGCGCCGCACTCCCTGCGATTTCCTAACACTTGGGGTAGACGCGGTAAACGTCCGCCTGGAATTGCGTATCCCAACACAACACCTTCACTGCAAGCCGCTGTGCGGCGAAGAAGCCGGTCCCTTGCAACCCTCTGCCTACCACTCACCCCATAAGCGTCCAGTCGTTGCGGAGCTTAGTGTGGTTGACGGCGCCTTGCCCGTCGTCGATGACCACAGCCGCCCGCACCGTGCGCACCAGCTTGACGAGCAGCTCCGCCGGCCAGCCCGCAGGCGGACCCAGCGCCGCGTGGCGGCTTGCCAGCAGGTCGCACAGCATGCGCGTCACTTGCTCGAAGCACATGGGCGGGCTCGACCCCGGAACCTGCCGGCCGAATGGGCTGGCCAGCAGGCGCGCCAGGCGCAGCAGCGACGCCTGCTTGAACACCACCGACTCGCCCACGCCCAAGGAGGAGGCTGCCATTGCGAACAGGTCGTCCTGGCGGCGCACCTCCACGATGCGGTTGGTGGCCACGTCGACCTCCACCTGGATCGTGGCGGCTAGGCGGCGCGTGAAGGCGGTCCACTCCTGCTGCACCACCTGCGGCGAGGAGGGCGTGAGCGCGGTGCTCTGGCTGACGCTGGGCACGGAGGCCTTGGCGCCGGCGTTCTTGGCGTTGAAGGACTTGCCGGTGGCGTTGGCCTCCGGGGGCATGGCGGCCAGCAGGTTGCGCGTGTTGGCCAGAGCCATCCTGAGGTGGAAAGGAAGTGCGGCAAATGTAAGTGGGTGACATGCGCGAAAGGACAGCCTCCCACGGTCAATAGACGTGATCCGCCTATCGAGGAGGTTCCCGGCTTTTCCTCAGCAGGGTGTACTCACTTGAGCTCCGACTTGACGGCGGGGCTGCTGGCCGTGTCCTTGAGCCGCTTGAGAGCACCGTACAGGTCCACAAGCTTGGCGAACAGGGCTGCACATGGGCGAATAAACGTAAAGAAGCCCGTTGGTGCTCGCGCTTGGCAAATTGCAGCAGTGGAACAGGGCTGGTGCGCCTAGCCATGTCCGCTGTCCCATAACAACTCGCAGTGCCCATCGTCCACCTCGGCACCCAGCCTCACTCTTGAGCAGGCTCTCCGGGTGCAGCGGTAGCTTGTGCACGTGCGCGTGCCAGTGGTGGCTGAAGTACTCCTGCAGCGCCGGGAAGACGGCGGTGGCCAGGAAAAAGGTGGCGCTGTCCGCGTTGGCCAGCGCGTCGGATGGGTCGGCCAGCGCGCGCTCCACTTCGTCCGCCACGGCCTGTGTAGGCAGGGAGGAAGGAGAGATCCGTTTGACACAACATTCAGGGCAGCACCCATACGGACAGCATTTTCACAAGCGTGTTGGATGGCAGCCACAAGCACAGCAGGAGGCGAGCGCTGTTGCACGAGGGAAAAGCACAGTGGGTCTGGTGACGGGCCTGACCTGCATCAGCGAGCCGCCGCCCATCAGGTCGCTGGACTTCTTGCTGCTGCGGCCGCCCGGGGCCGCAATGTCCAGGAAGCGCGCCATGATCATGTCGGGCGCGGAGGTGGCGCCGGGGGTGGCGTCCTCCTTCAGCGGCCACATGCGGTTGGTGCCGTTGCGGACCTGGCGAAGAGGGCGGGAAGTAGTGGATTTAGGTTGAGAGGTGTCTGCGCGGTCCGTAGCTGGGGTGGTTTGGCAATCGGCCTGGGGAGGTGAAGAATCACGGCGTGAGGAATAGCGGGGCATACTGTGTGGCGTAGGCTGCCCACCTGGACTTTTGTGTTCTCCGTGTCGGTGGCGAAGTAGCAGTGGTACAGCAGGCGCCAGTATGCCCGCTGCACGTAGCGCAGGTTGGTGGCGAGCGCCTCGTCCGTCGGCTGCATCAGCAGCACGTCAATCACCTGCGCAAAGTACCCATGTTAAGGTATGCTGATCCGTGCTGTCGTGTCTTGTGGCACGTTTCTTGCGGGCCGAACTGCTACTGGCAACCCAAAACACCCCACCATACACGGGCCCGCCGCGACCCCAGCCCACCTGCCCCAGGCTCATGTAGCCCGACGCCTTGACCACCAGCTCCGGCTCCTTGCCGTAGCAGCACTCGGCCAGCAGCGTCACGCACGCGGCGTGGTACGCCAGCATGCCCACAGGCGGGTCGGCGGAGGCCTTGGCGCTCAGGCGCTCGCTGCGAATCAGGCCCTTGAACTGCTCCGCGCCCTCGTCGCCCGCCATGAGCGACAGCACCTGCTCGTCGTACTGCGTGATGAGCTGCATGGCGATCATCTGGTTGCGCTTGATGGGCTGCCCGTCAACCACCATGACCTTGCCTGTGGGGCGCGCAAGTGGGCGTGGACACGACGTTGATGGGCGTGTTCAGGGCTTATTTGAAAGGGTCGACAAGGGCGCCAACGCAGCGGATGGGCTAGCACAGAAGCACAGTGACGACGCAGGTGCCATGGGCCCTGGCTCCCAGCTGGAATGCTCACCCAGCAGTTCCAGCCAGCCCGCGTTTTGCTTGTCGCCGTAGCGGATGATGAGCTTGACCAGCTTGCGGATCACCAGCTCGCCCTCCTTGGCGGCGTCGGCCTGCAGGTAAAGAGGCAGCAAGTCACGGTCAGAAGCCTTTAATATCATGATGCATCTACGTTACGGTCCCCTGGCCAGCTGTCCATTCCAGCCATTTGATCAGGACCCACCCCCAGTGCCAGCCCTTCAACAAGGACCCACCTGGTTCTTGATGAACAGCGCGATGATGGTGTCCGAGGCGGGCAGCCCCTTTGTATCCAGGAAGGAAGCAATGAGGCCCAGCGAGGGCAGCACGGCCGCCTGGTTGGGACGCGAGGGCACCTGCGCGCCGGCGCCGTCCAGGTCGCCCACCACCATGAAGGAGCGCAGGAAGGACAGGCAGGCGCGGAACACCTCCTTGCGGTGGGGGTCGGCAGCTTCTTGCAACAGGTGCGGGTCGGCGGAGGGCTGGCGGGCCAGGGGCAGCTTGAGGAACTTGAGCGCCAGGTTGTGAACCTGCGTGGTTTGGAGGTCGGCTTTATGAGTGCGTGTGGGCATGGTGACCTGTTAACGAGGTGCCGGGTCGCAGGCACGTGCGAGGCAGGCACGACACACGTGGCAGAACTGGTCGCAAGGAGCAGCACTTCCAGTTCCCCACCTGCATGTCGTACAGCATGAACTGGCAGTTTGCCGCCGTGGCCTTGCTGATGAACACGCGGTCGGGGGTGCCGTCCGGCAGCGTGATGGCGATCTGCTGCAGCGGCACCAGCAGGCTGGTCAGCGCGTCCAGCGCCGCCGCAGCCTTGGTGCAGGCGGCGGCGCTCTCTGCCGGCACCAGGCTGCCCATGTAGTTGAACGCGAGGTGGGCCGCCTCCACCTGAGCGAAGGGCAAGGGGCGGGGCGTCATCAAGGACGCTTTAAGGTAATCCTGCAGGCCTGAGAGAACATAGCACCACAATAACCCCAAAACCAGCAAGCAGCGCTGCGGGCCATACGGGAATACTGCCCTACTTCCCCTCACCTGCATGGCAGCCCACTGGCTGAGGGCGATGAGGTCCTCGTCCGTCACCACATAGGTGCGCATCAGCTCCGACACCAGCTTCTCGCGCTTGGAGGTCAGCCGCTCCATGAGCTGGAACGCCTTGGCCGTCAGGAAGGGGTCGTCGTACCTGTGCGGAGCACCAACCGCTACATTGGTTGTACGGCGAAATAAACCTACCCCAGTACCCACCAGCTCGCGCAGGTGCACATGCAGATACCAAGGGTTGCAAGGACAACAACCCCGCTGCATGGTTCCTTGAAAGTTGGCTAGGGTGTCACAACGGCAACCACGGGGCCCCACGCACCTGACCAGGTCCAGCAGCTTCATGACGGGGCTGCTCTCGTGCTCTCGTGCGCCCTCCCCCGCGTCGTTGAGCATGTCCAGCTTGAACAGCGCGAAGTCGTCGTCCTCGTTGTCGGCGGCCAGCAACGCGTACGCGTCCTCCACCCAGCGGGGCAGGCCGCCCATGTCGCCCTCGGCCTCGCCGTCAGCGTCTGCAGGGTGGGGTGGGAGGCAGGGGCCCGTATGAGCACAAGGGTACACGGTAGGGCCGCAGCCCACGTGGAGAGCACTCCTTGCATGCAGAACAGCGTGTACCGGTACGCATGTACCTTCCAGCTGCCGTGTATATGGCATATGCACCTACCGCTGTCCCTGGGAGGTGGCGCCTCGGGGTCGTTCCCTTGGCCTGCCGGCCGGGGCGCGGGCGCCACCTTGTTGGTCCCGCCCAGCGACGCGGCGGCACGGATGCCGGCGGCCACACTGAGGAAGCCGCCCGCCGCCTTGGCCAGGCTGGACGCCTTGGCCCGGTCGCCGCCCGTCTGCTGCTGCCGCCGCGCCCAGTACTCCTGGCGCTCGGGGGAGCGCTGCCAGCGGGCAAAGCGCTCGAACACGCTGTTGCACTGCTGCTCCGATTTCATGTCCAGGGCGAACTCCAGGGTCTGCAGCGCCACCTTTTTGGCCTCCATCACCACCTTGGACGCATAGCCGCGGTGGAACCTGGGGAAAGTAAGAAGAAAGGGCGCGTTGGTGTCCGCTCATTCACGCCCGGCATAGAGCCGCAGGACCGTTTTGTCGCTAGTGCACATGCTCCATTAGCCATCGCCAAGCTCTCGACGCACCTTGCCGGCTGCGTGAGCGGCAGCGAGTCCATCTTCTGCAGCACCTCGAGGAGCGTGGCCAGCACATCCTGCGTCACGGGCGTGTCCAGGTCCATCATGCCCAGCCGGAACATCTCGCGCACCATCTTGAGCAGCTGCAGCACCAGCGAGTTGCGGCCCACGGTGCGCAGGCCGCGCTCCTCGTCGTCCTCCAGCGCCTGCAGCCAACACGAACAGTGAGCACAAGGTCTATAAACTGCTGGCAGACCTGGCTGTCATAACATTGGTGCGGGCTGATGGCGCAAATGGCAGGCTAGCATACTTGCGTGGGAGGCGCAAATGCATCACTGGGGTACGGAAAGGAAGCAGGGCCCCACCTCGTCGCCGCCCTCCGGCCCCGCCTCTCCGTCGCCGCTGCCCAGTAAGACCTTGGCCGCCAGCGCCAGCACGCCGCCTGCCGCCTCCTCGTGGCCCCCGCGCACCACCGCCTTGAGCTGCTCCAGCACGCCGTGGATGAGCTGCTTGATGGTGTCGGTGACGGGCGCGGACGACAGCGTGGCGGAGGTGGGGCCCGACTTGGACAGCATGCGGATGTGGCGAGGCAGCTTGAGGGGCGTGTACGGCTCCACGTCCACATACAGCGCCGCGAGGACCTGCAGCAGCATCAGTCACCACTTGAAGCAGTAAACACAAACGTTGCTATGTTGTCATGTGACTTGAACGGCATGGCATAGGCTACCCGGGATTACACCCACTGGGATTGGACACCGGCCTTCACCAATGAGGACTGCCTGAGCGATCGGGACAATATGCCACGAAACCCAAACTGACCAACCGCTGCGCCGCATCGCCCCAGGCCCACCTGCACCATGATGCTGCGCACGGCGGTGGGCAGGCGCTCGTTGGCCACGGCAGCCCGCAGCGCGTCGAACTCCAGGCCCAGGCCGTGCTCCCTGGGGGCAGGGAGGGGGAGGAGAGACTCCTAAGTAGCCTTGCGACAGCGGCCCTCAAATCTGATAGGCAAGTGACATACTACACTTCACAATATCCCTGGGAGTACCGCCCACCTGGAGGCGGCGAGGATCTGGTCGCGCGCCAGGCTGTTGCGGCCGTTGCACAGCGCAACCACGAACTGCAGGCTGTAGCAGTAGTAGATGAACATCTCGCGCTCCGAGTAGGGCTCCTCGCCCGACAGGTCCCACTCCTGGATGGTCTGCTTGGTGAGGTCCTCGGTGGTGCCCGTGAAAGCGGACACGTCCACCTGCGCGACCTGGGACTTGTCGTCTGCGGCAAGGGCGGCGAAACACAACATTATGACACAGCACCAGGGACCCCTTCGCCTACGAGTGGAAACACGTATGCACGGACGTACGCAGTCAATGTTGTACCACCATAGCCGAAGGAGCCTTCCCCACACCCTTCTCACCTGCCCTCCTGCACGTGATGACCCACGTGTCGCGGGACTGGCCGCTGCTGTCCGGCAGCGCAGCCGGCCCCGCCCGCAGGAACACGTCCAGGGGGTCATGGCCCGCGCCAACAGTCTCGGCCACCAGCCAGTTCTGTGTGAGGCAGAGACAAAGGTTGGTCAGGTCAGAGCATACGTCCGGACACCCAAGCACAGAGCAGCATGGGCAGGACGTCGAACCACGTGACATCCATATTCGTGAAAGCTACCAATCCTAGACCCCCTGCCCAACGCCCAGCAGACCCCACCTGGTTGGTGGGCATGGGCCTTTCGCGCGTGCCGCAGATCTGGCGCAGGAAGTTGATGAAGCGCGGCATGTGGCCGTGCACGCGGATGAGCTGCACGCTGGCCGCCACAATGTCAGGCGACACGCTCTGCATCTGGCTCATGTTGTCCTCGTACATGGCTGCCAGCGTGTCAGGGGCCGTGAGCGGCGAGGACAGGTGCGACATGACCATGGCGCTGTGGCGCACCAGGTACGCCTGATTCAACTCGTTGCCGTTGCAGCACAGCTGCAGGATCCTGCAGCAAGATGAAGTGGACAATTACAACAAAAGGGTGTCAATCTGGCTAAATATTCGGTGAGAGGCGACGCAGAGAGTACCGATGAGATCCACACGTGTGGGCGTGGTTCCGGTGGTCACGTCCGTGTAGAACAGCTAACGGTGTTGTACGGGCATGCGCACCTGTGGCACTGCTTGCCGCTCTCGATGACCCACAGGCCCAGCCGCGTGTGGCGCAGCTTAGGCGCGGCTGCGAACACGCGCACGCGTGCCGCCTCCATGTAGGCGGCCAGCAGGTCAATGAGGCCCAGCTCGCGGAGCAGGTGCTGCAACAGGGCAGGCAGTTGGCATGTGCGGCTCAAGACGCCAGCAAGAAGGCGTTGCAACACTGTTTGGGGAGTTGTGTGGGCTTAGCTGCATGGATTGTTGCAAGAGGAGCTTGCCCGCTTTAAGTCATGACATGTTCCTTGTACCAGGTGTACGGCCCGATCTGGCACCCCGCACCCTCACCTGGTACTCCACGTGCGGCGACGAGGCCGTGTCGTCATTCCACGAGGCGGCGTCCAGCCAGCGCACCAGGTCCTTCAGCGCGCGGCGCACCGTCGGGTAGCGCAGCCGAAACTTGTCGGGGTACTGCGTGGCCGCCAGCGCCTCCAGCACCTTGGGCTCCTGGTCCGACTCCAGCAGCGCCAGCAGCTCCGCCTCGGGCGCGATCTTCTCCTTGTGCAGCACGTGCCGCAGCTCCTTTAGCAGCACACCCACGCGCTGCAGGTCCAGCACCTGCGGGTAACACCAGCGCACAGCTGTTAGGTGGCATCCTGGTGGGGTGACGGATCAGCACTGAGTAGACGGAGTGCGGTACAGACACCGGAGCCGGGCTGGGGTCATAGACTCCAGGGACTAGCCTAGGGAGTGTTGCCCCTAGCCCTGCTCCTGCACCGCTGACCTTGTTGGTAAAGCCGTCGTCCAGCTTGACCACCAGCATGACATTGCGCTCCAGCTTCTCGGGGTGGACGACGGGGTAGAATTGCTCCTCCTGCGGGTCGTCCGGGTCGGCGGAGGGCGGCTGCGGGATGGGCGGGCCCGCGCCGCTGAGCCAGAACTGAGTGGCCACATGCTTGAAGAAGGCGTACACCTTGGTCCCCACCTGGACGGGACAGCGGTCACAGGATTGGGGGGCGCGTCTCAATACAAAAGGCGTGCTCTGAGCGGTTAGGGAGGCCACCAGGGAGCAGCAATCTGCAGGGTGCATGCGGGCTGCCACCCCCGTGGCCTCCGTTGCAATGCAGTGATTTTGCCTTCCAAGCTATCAGGGAAATGGCGGCTGGCGCACTCACCACGTCCTCCTTGCTGAAGGTGTGCAGCTCCCACACCGTGTCCGGCACGTTGTAGCGCTTGGTGAGCACCAGCCGGAACTCCTCGTCCTGCAGCACGTCATCGTCGGTGGCCACCGCGCCCTTGAGTGTGCGCTCCAGGCCGCCCTCAGCCCCGCCCGCGCCCCCCGTGGGCGTGCCCGCAGCCGGCGCCTCCACAGACGCTGCCTTGCCGCCCATGCGCCGCTCGCGCAGCTTCCTGGCAGCTGCCTTGGCCTTGTCCGACAGGGCTGCAAGGTAGGTGCCGGTGGGCAGGTGGCGGATCCGAATCTGGCAGCCATGCGATAACGGCATGCCGCACCACTCCGAGGCGACCAGCTCTAGGCGCCAGCTGTCGGGACCGCCCACACGGCTGGGGTTGGGGCGCGTGAGGGGGCTCTCGTAGTACAGGTACTTGTCATTGATGGCGCCCAGCAGGTTGATGAACACCGTGTTGGCCACAAGGTCCTGTGGCCAGGTGCGACCCGGGGTGGGGTAGGGTTAATGCCTGGCGTTGTAACGTACTGCTCTGGTGGGAGGCGAGGTGCTAGGAGTGTAAGCGTAGCGCAGCAAAAATGTGCATCTAGGTTGCTAACGTCAGTGCCCGTAAGTGCTTGTAAGCTGGCCGTCAGTTGCCTAGACACGGCCCACCTGTATGGACACAGCGCTCATGCCGCACAGGCGCTCGTTCAGGCCGGGGAGAAGCTTGGGGTGCACGGAGAAGGGAATGATCTTAAAGGCAGCGACGTCCGGTGAGGCGGAGACCTGGATTGGACCGAACGGCAACGGACAGCGTGGTCAGTGCAGTCCATAAGCGGTATGGAGCACCAGGTGTGCTAACGTGTAAGCTCTACAAAACCCCTAGGTGCCGTCGACAGTCCTGCCGACCCGCCACGTCCCACTCATGTGTCACAAGCCGCGGCTCAACAAACAGGCTGTGAAGGAAACCGGTGTGGCAGGTGTTACATGTATGGTGTCGCGGCGACTTCGAATAGCACGTGTGTCACAGGGTGGTCATGTTTTATGGGATGCGAAGCTCTGGCGGCACTGCACTTCCAGCCGTTACGGCGCCCTTGGCCCAAGCCCTACCTCTTTTGAGGCCGTGATGTAGGGGTGCTTGTCCACGGGGAGCATGGCCGGGTCCTTGATGTCGTTTGTGGAGATGTGCAGCCCGTTGCCCGACAGCGCCAGCCCCTTGAGCGCCACCACCTCCCCGGGCATGAGCTTAGCGCCCTCAGGCTTGGTCCTGCCACGGCACGTAGGTTGCACCGTTACTAGCGAGAACGGCAGCCCACATTGTTGTAGGCGGATCAGCAGGGCACATAGCGACGGGCATTCGCATGCTCCTAGGTTAGACATTAGCCGCTCCTCAGTGGGCACTCACCTGTATCCAGAGAAGACCTGGAACCACGAGCCCTCGTGTCCTCCCGCCTCCAGGACTACCTTCAGCGCACCGCGCTCTACGTCAGCCGCTGTGCGCTTGATGGTGACGAACTTGCCCGTCGCCAAATGGCGCAGCTGCACGACCTGTGCAGCGCCAACATGCACATGGGGGTTGCGAAGCGTGCGAGTGCCCGTATAGCTTGGTTGGCCACAGAAAAACTACGTTCATCGTTGCAACATGTTGCCAACAAGCAGTATGAGCTGCTGGTCGCCCTACTGAGGCGACTACCTGCGTACCCAGGACAACATCGGTTCCGATGCCCTGTGAGGTCGGCTGCTACGGTCCTGCACTCACGTGTCCATACAGCACCGGCTCTCCTGCGACCTGCAGGAACTCCTCCTCGTTCACCGCCATTTCGCGGCTATAGCTTGAGAACCGCTGGCACAACCTATGCCGCTGCCGCGGGTCTGACAACGACTCCGAGATGAGGTCCTCGAATGAGCTGCGGCAAGTCAGGACGCACGTACGTCAGCAAGAAGCATACGTCTGGACCACAGCCCATGGCCGTAAGACGTGCATGGTGAGCTCTAACCCGCACCGTGCGCCATGTACTGCAAGCAGTTGTGCGCGCAGCTGCTTTGATTGCCGTAGGCTACCCTGTCAGGCCGGCCCAGCCCATGCGCTTACCTAGCGGCATCCGCCCCCTTCTGCACCTCCCCAAGCACATCCTCCCCGAGCCCCTGCTGCGTAAGCTCAGCCAAGAGCGCCTTCTTCTGCGTGTACTGGAACTTCTTGGTCACCTGCAGGCCAGGGCAGCAGGGGCACCCGCATTAGTGTAGCCGCTCACAGCGCTATTCCAGCTTACAGTTTCCACTGCCGCTTGCTGGCCTGCCGTACGTGGGTGGCACGCGAGTCATTGTCAACCCCGCCACGGACACAAGTCGCAGCCGCCACGACCCTGGCGCAGTGTTGCAGGAGACGGCGAGCAGCCTGCCGCCTTGGGAGTGGTTAACCAATCCCAGAATTGCTGGGTTTGTCCCCCTACAGGCCGCCATGGCCTGCTGCCCTGCTCCTCCGCAGCCGTCCTAGGCCCGACCAGAGGAACGCCAAACATGCATGCTGCACTGACGTGCCAGGCCAAAACCAGCATGGGTGCACGGCATTGGCCCGGTTCTGTGCTGGCCCGCTTCTGCCGGTCAAGAGGTCCCTGCCGACACCACTCCTCGACAGCAGCGTCATGAAGCACGCTGGCCTCCTATGCATCGCTCCTCCTGGCAACGAGCTGCAAGCTGTGGTCCACACGGCCTAAAACACCCCGCGCAGAAGGAAGGCTGCAGGTCTGGAGAGCTGCGCTTGTACCATACCAGCACCAAGGCACGCACGACCGAGGGCCCTGTACCCCATGGCCCATGCGTGACAACACTCCGTTTCACGCGTACCCCAACACCGCAGCGATGCTTGAAGCACAAGCCCGTGCCTCACCTGTTGCACGGCCATGCTGCTGGCCGGCTGCTCACGACATAACCACACCACAGGCCGCTTACCTGGAAGAGACAGTCCTTCAGCTCCGGTGGACTGTCCGCAGCATCTGTCAACTCCTCGGTGCGTATCTGTTTGCAGGAAAGCCACGTGCCCAGGGTGCGGTGGTCAACACGCGGTCAACAGGTGGCGGTTGGTTATTTACTCGGCCATGCATATTGCTCAAAACCCCTTCAGCACCTGGGGCGTCGTCTTGTCATGGCCACTGACGAATGCCTGTTTGCCATCAACCTTGAGGTAGATCGTATCGCCATACTTCAGGCTCCGCTGCGCCAGGTCCTCCATGGCCCTATACTGACCCGGCACGGTCCACCGTGAACCGTTACCGATCACCGCCTGCTGAAACAGGACGCAGACTATAAGCACCTAATATATAGTATATCTTCAATCAGTGGCGGCACGCACAGTTGCCAGAGTGGCGGGTCGAAGCATTAGAGGTCCATACTTGTGCACCATCGCCCATCACTACCTTTCTTCCTCTTCCTCAGGTGTCCTCTAACAGGTTCTGACTGTTACTCCATACACGACCGCCCGCCCGGCAGGTCAGCAAAGAGTATATATACGTACAATCGCTGTCAGCGGCCCCGAGAACCCTGTTAGCTCGTAAGGCAGAGTAATTGGGGTCAAGTACTGAAGATGCGTAAAGCAGAGGGTTCCCGGTAACGCAGTCAGTTTGGAAACGCCCACGGCGGACCTACACAACAGCTGCGGGTCACAATACACGCTCCTACAAACGCGGCTACGCCACTGGTCAGGTGGAAACAAGCTAGTCAGGTGTATGCTCAGGTGGGGAGGCCGCGCCCTCTGAAGCAAAGGCCGAAGCGGTTGGCGGTTGCCCTTACCGTATCTCAGTATCATGTGCCTCTCCACAAGCGTCGCGCAGTCCAGCGTAGGTACAACTGTAGTAGTTCCGCACACATACACCGGTCGCGACGTTTGCCCCCGACTAATAGACACATTTGAGTCCTCCTTCTTGCAAACGTTCCGCACCAACGTGTCATAAAAATAGGGGCCCGTTGGCCCAGCCAACAAGATGGTGAAGCTCGTCCGGTCGGTTCTGGGCAAGCAGCTTACTTCTCGGAGAGAGATCTCGTGTCAAGGGGCTTAACACCGGCCTTGTGTGCTGTTGTACAGGTTCCTTATGAAACTTGCAAATGAAACCGTACAAATAGAGTTGAAGAACGGTACTGTTATCCAGGGCACCATCGCAGGTGAGATAGGGAGCGATGGGGCGGCTGCCCCAGGGCATGGCTGGCCTTTCCTCCTGCTCCATTAACAGCTGGGAGACTGAATTCTTTCTTTCTTGACTCTTGGATATCAACTAGCGTTTGCCTGGCACCCCGCTTGTGCAGGTGTCGACATAGCCATGAACACGCACCTGAAGGCCGTAAAGCTGACACCACGGGGGAAGAACCCAGTCAGCATTGACCACTTGAGCGTTCGTGGAAACAACATTCGGTACTACATCCTGCCAGACAGCCTCAACCTGGACACTCTCCTGGTGGACATCGACAAGCCCAAGCAGCGGCCAACGAAGGTTAAGACAGGTAAGGGGCAGGACCCCAGCAGCAAGCATGGTGGTGGAAAGGTTGTGTTGAATGGGGGCAGATTCGCACCAAGAGTCCAGAGTGTAGGGGATGGGTCAGGTGTAAACATGCAGGTGGGGGGACCTGAACCCCCACAAGTTCAGACTAGCAAGTGGGTGATGCATGTCGTTGTTGCATACCAGTAAACTGCCCCACCCAATCAGTGTGCACCTTTCGTAGTATCATGCTGCACTGACCCAAATACCGCTGCGGCCATTCCTTCACTGTGCAGCTGTCGGGAGAGGACGTGGACGGGGCCGTGGGCGGGGGCGTGGACGCGGCCGGGGTTAAGGCGTTCTGCTCAGGAAGCTACCGAGCCCCTAGCTACCGACCACGTTGGGGACAGCCCTCGACAAAGCAACTACGCGGTGGTCGGCACGTTCTGGAGCTGCACTAGTGGTGTGGGCTATGGCGACGACTGCCGTAGCGATGTGCAGGCAGCTAAGGGCTGCTGGTGCGGTCGCGCTGTCCTGTGGCGTTGGGGTATTGCCTGTGGACTTGCTTGGCTCTCATCGACGCGGTGCAACCCTTGAGCGTTTTGCTTTGGCGCACAGTCTCAGGCGTTCATGGGGTACCCTTGACCGTGACTGCCGAAGTTCAACGGTAAACCGGCTATGCCCGTGCATGCCGAGTGTGGAAAGTATCTGGGTAGCTACACCTTCATGGCTACATCTATTATGGGGGATTGTAGTCCCGTCGGCTGATTCATGTTGGCGAGTTGCACTTCCGTTCCACTCCACGGTTGGAATGGCAGCGCTGTAATGAAGGGCGTTGACATTTCCTGCGTAGTTGTTGCACATGCTGCCAAGGCTACTTGTCGGACGCAAGCCGCCCTGGTACCGTCACTATGGGGGGGAGCTCCCCTGCCTCAACGCCTCACTGCAATGCTGGCCACCTCACCAATGCATCCAGATAACAGATACCATCCACCCTGAGCGCTACTACAATCTGTACGATGCACTACGTAATGGACAGGTCCTGTACAACGCACGCCACGCATCCCGGCAAACCGTCACATCTAACCTGTAGACACGAGTACATACATGGCCCGAAACTCTTCCAGCGCCGTGCCATTTGTCGACCAATGGCGTGCCGTGGAGCGCACACCAGCACCCGCTGACGCAGTTGCGGCGTGGTTGCAACGCAGTTGCAGCATGCATTCCGTCTCGTGATGGCCAACAACTGTCTTGCTCACGAACCGCCTGTACGACACACAGAGGCCCTTAGCTCAAGGCCGCATGACAACGACCGCATATCAGTGTCCGGGAGGAATCCCGTAGCCAAGCCCAAGAGGTCCCGCACTCCAACTACATCGTTGGCAGAGCTTAGGCAGTCACGCCCCCGCCAGCTTGGAGCATAGTTACCTCGGACCTGCCGGTACACATGGAGACAGGACACATCGCATCACGTGGGGACAGGATATATCGCATCACCTTCCCGCTTGTGCCGCTGCTACAACCAAGCCATTGACGGTTACTGTACGGCAGGGCAAAAGGATAGCACGCCCACCTTTTGGAGTTGAAGCAGCGGGGAAGTTCCCTTCAAGGATGAACTGGTGCTGCAGGGCTTCCGTGGCCGACAGCCGCTTGGTGGGGTCAACCACCAGCAGCCTTCGGATGAGGTCCTTCGCACTGTGTGGGTGCAAAGCGGAGCGTAGGGGTGAGCCCGGTAAGTCAACGGGTGTGGTAACAGAGACGTCGATGTGGGCCTACGCTATGCACGAGCAAAGCAGCGGCGTTGACCCTTGTGTTCAAACCTTGGGGCCAGCTAACCAGGAACCCGGGACGATGTTCAGCGCGTCGTCATGTTCACGTACGAATGATGCTCCCGTTCTGGACTTGCCCAAAACACACATGACACCGACATTTGGATACTGGCATTGCACGCATAATACAGATGATCCCGACATTCGAATACTGACAATGAAAGCATAAGAACCGGCTCAGATCCAGAGGCAGGCAGCAGGTGGCCTTCTGCCGCCCAACCACATACCTCTCCGACACCTTGTTCCACACGGGGTCCGCGAAGCTGTACTTCCCCTTCCGGATCATGTCGAACAGCTGCGGCTCGCTGTCGCTCCAGAAGGGCGGGTACCCGCCCAGCAGGATGTAGAGCACCACGCCCGCGCTCCACATGTCCACGCCAGGGCCGTACACGTGGCCCTTGGCCCCGACAATGACCTCCGGGGCCACGTACTGAGGCGTGCCACAGATGGTCTGCATGCCGTTCACGGCGTGCTTAGCCAGCCCGAAGTCCGCAATCTTAACGAGACTGATGTCGTCCTGCTTCGACAGCAGCAGGTTCTCCAGCTTAAGGTCACGGTGCACCACGTTCCTTCGGTGGCAGGGAAAGGGGGGAAGCGAGAGCAGCGAGGTATGACACGGCGTTCAGGGATGGGGGAAATGCTTGGGACCCTGACGGCACCAGCGCATGCTGCACGGTGAAAGTACAGGTTACATAATGCGCTCACGGTAATGATGCACGAGCAGGCCAGACCCATAGCAGGAGGCCATTTGTCCCCGGTGTGAGGTGATGTGGTTGCCTGAGCTGTGCCAAGGTGACACTACCTACTTGCTGTGGAGGTACTCGATGCCACGCAGGACCTGCACGAAGCAGAGCCGTGCCTCCGGCTCCGTGTAGTTGCCGCGCTTGAGCACCGCCTCCAGCAGCTCGCCCCCTGTCAGCAGCTCCGTGATCAGGTACACCTGGGCGGCGGCGAGCGACAGCGTCACGTTAACGCCCAGTCCTCATAGCACCCCGGCTAAACACACACCCGTGAAGTGGCAGAGCGGAACTTGGTCTTGACCCAGTCCTCATAGCGCACCAAAAGACCCATAGCGCACCAAAAGACCCGTAGCGTTGATCTGTCCCCACCCCCGGAAGGCTGGGGTAATGCTGGTGCTTGGCTGCTGGAACCAAGGGGGGAGCGCACCTTGTTTCCCTCCTCAAAGTACTCCTTCAGGAAGATGACGTTCTCGTGGTTCATCCCGCAGAGGAGGTCGATCTCCTTGAAGATGTCCTCACTGCGTACGCGGGCCAGAACAGCATTGTCGCTTTCGACAGCGGCGTCGGAACATCAACCACATGCAGGGATCGTGGAGTACGCGACGCACCGTGTGTTCTCGTTCTCGCCAACCTCCTGCCCAACAGGCGGCAGAGCCATGATCTTGCAAGCATACTCCACACCCGTGACACGGTCCGTCGCCAGCTTGACCACAGAGAAGCCTGTGTTCGCAGGAGGAAATGCGGGGAACGTTTTGCTCCGGACGGACGGCTCTTACGTTGTCGTAGCAACCTGTGACGCTTACCTCCAGTTCCAAGCGTTTTCCCCAGCTTGTAGACGTCCCGTAGCTTCACGTCCGTCCTCAGCTTCGACCTGCATGTGCATGCGGGAGCTTTAAAAAGTCACACATGTTTGTTGTATGGCACCTTCTGCACTGTGCCACGACCACATTGCTTACCCAGGTCGAGCCTGCGTCGCTGTTGTTGCAGGAGCTTGCGCCGGCACTGCTGCCGGAGCAGGAGCTCCTGTGGCCTGCGCCGGTGACGAGCGGGGCTCCATCGTGGGCTCAGGAGCTTTAGGGCTATGAACAGGAGCTCGTGCTGGACTTTGAGGCGCTGCTGTCGGGGGAGAGGGCTCGGTCGACTTCTGCTTTATTAGCTCAATCTCGTCGTGCTTGACTCCGTTGTCGTGCTGCTCCTGCGACCGCCGACGTGCCGCCGGAGAGTCTGAAACGGCTGGGGGTCCTTCTGCAATAGGCTTTGCTGGAGACGCTGGTGGCGGGGGCTTCGGGCTCGCTGGAGGCTTAGGTTGCAGTGGTGGGACAGGTACTTGTTGTTGCGGAGGTGCAGCCGGCTGCTTGTCACTAATGTCTATCCCCTTGCTTTCTGGAAGTGCAGATGAAGGAGCGGCCGGCTTTTGTGCGTTCACAGCAGGGTCCTGTTGCTTGGGTTGCTCTTCCTTGCCGCAAAGATTGCCCATGTTGGTTTAAGCAAAAGTACACAAGCAATCTACGTCATTGTTGCCGTAACAAGGCTTCCTTGCGAGCTCCTGTGAGCTCCTGTCAGGGGGCAACCATAATTGCCGTACCGCCCGGAAAGACTTAAGCCCAAATTTCCATTTAGAAACAAGCAGACAGATATTCGTACTTGCTCGGAACAAGCAGTGGCTCCAGGCTGGGTTGTTACAGAGACGGCATGTCAGCATGTGAGAGACCTGGAGCAGCCGCTCTTGACCTGTCACGCCCCTCACTTTCACGCGGGCTTGTTAGAAATATCCATGACAGCTGGGCTACACCTGCGTGGCGAAATAAGTGACAGATACCGCTTCCTCCCGTCTGCCTGAAGACCTAAGCCAGCAGTTGCAGGGGCTCTGTTCCAGAGTTACACTGAGGGCAAAGCCGCGGGTCCATAACCGGACCGAGACACAGCGATGGCCTCTTGGGCCTCATGCACGAGCCTTGAGGGCTCGAGATATGGGATAACGTCCGACAGCGCACGCGGGGTCTACTGCTGTATGTGTGCCCTGGTCTAGTTGAACGGTGTGCCATTTGTGTGCCAGACAGGCTCTCACAGGCCGCCCAGTTGTCGACAGATTTGCCTTAGAGCAGAAACAAAGAAGGCCTCGGGTGGAGTGATGACTGCGATGTAACTGGGTGAAGAACATGACCTACCAAGGGCGAGCGAGTACGTCCTATACCCCAACCTGTCTGCCCTTGAAGTGCGTACGGTCAAACACAACAGAGGGAGCACGCAAAGCACAGACGTTCAGCGCAATGCCTACTGGCCTCGCTTGTCCTGTGGGAAAGTCCAACCCGTTTCGCAGCTTCAGAGCCACCGGCTGCGTGGCGGCGCCTGGGTAGCCACTGAAGGGCCAGCCAGCGTGCAGCAGCAGCAGGCTGCAGATACCGGTAAACGCTCTACACGGCTGGCGAACGCCCTTGCGACGCAGATGAGCGCAGGATCCTTAAGACTTTGGCTTTGACTAGAGCCCGGTTGATTGGAGCCTTGGACCGTAAACTGTTCCAGCGGGGCGGCATGACGGGCTGCTCCTCCGCAGCTGTACATAAAAAACAGAAAGTCGCCACCAGGGCCCTCTGGCCACCACAACACAGCTCCACGGGTGGTCAATGCGCTTAGGTGCAGTTGAGCACAAGATCCGTACCGTACACAATGTAGCTTTTACAGAACCCGGTTGTTTGGGCCTTAAATGTTCAGGCGGGGCGCTATACGGTCTGTCCCCACGCTGCCGTGCACAGATCCTGAAGGCCCGGGGGGCCCTGCCGAAAGCTACTACCGTACACACAAACCCACTGCACCGCCACTTGTTAAGCCCAATCGTAGCCTACAGCAGGCGCTTGCTACCGCCAGAACTTCGCAATGGCCCACAGTGCATAGGGAGCATAGGGTGGAGCATAGCCGACAGCATCAAACGCGAGACAGTACCGGTAGCCTGTAATTCGTCCACCACCAGTCCGCTAAACCCTAGCTAATGTTTAGGCAGTGATGCGAATAATATGCAGAGTACTGCATGCATGCTGGCCAAACAGCATACAGATAGGTATGCGCTCACGTACATGGATGCTCTACTACCTGTCCTCGGTTATCACGGCCGTGGTCTGCAAAGCTCACCGTGCACCACATAAATCTACGAGAACACCATGAATATCTACGTGCAAGTCGCCACACGACTTGACCTGTTTTGGGGGCTCAGCACAAAGCCGGCACGGTACAGCAGATGGTAAACTTCATCGCGACAGCAAGCATATGCAGCAGGCGCATGTGCGACCGCTTTTAGAACCCTGACCACCTTCGCCCTTGCTTCATCATCTCCCCGTGACGTACACAGTCTTGTCGTTCCACAGGTCGTACACCACAATCCCCGGCCTGTCAGACACGGAGCACAGCGGCAGCGCCGCCTGCAGCTGCTCCCGCCACGCCAGCCCAGGCTCCAGCTGCTCCTCCTCCCCATCGGCGTCCCCGCTCTGGCTGCGCCTCGACCCCACGCTGTCGGCGCCCACGCCGCTGCTGCTTCTCCCCACCAGCTCCAGCCCCTCCCCGGCCCCACTGCCCGCCCTCCCCAGCCGCAGCTCCGCCTCCACGTCCAGCGCCAGGTGCTGCAGGCCGCTGAGGGTCTTGAGCACCCCCCGGGCGCCGCCCCCGCCCCCGTGGCCCCCGTCCATCTGCCGCCGGGTCAGCGGCGCGGCCAGCGACCACTCCAGGTGGCGCAGGCAGGCGGCGTTGCGCAGCGCCGCCAGGCCACGGTGTGTGGCCGCCGGGCAGGAGGGCAGCCGCACCGCCAGGTGCGCGAGGCGGGGCAGGGCGGACAGCGCAGCGAGGCCCGCGTCGCTGAGCCCCGACACGTCGTTCAGCTCCAGGTGCCGTAGGCCTGCGGAAAAGGGAAAGATTCCGTTGAAGGGTAGCAAGGTAGAGGCGGACAGCTCGAAGGGCCTTCCCCGGCCCTATGCTAGCATGTGCCTGTCCTTTTTACGGCAACAGTTTAGCAATGACAGCCTTGAAGTCATTCGACAACGCCTTCGAGTAGCAGTGCTGCTGGTCTGCGCCCCGTTCCCCTAACCCTGTCCTGCCTACCGATCCGCCCCCTTTCTAACACGCCTCACCTGGAGCTCCGCCCACCAACGCTCCGAACTGCGAGTCGCTGATGGTGCAGTTGGACAGCTCCATCTCCTCCAGTGCGCTGAGGGCACCCGCCCCGTAGCCCCCACCCAGCCCTGCCCCTGCCCCCGACATGCTGGTCGCTGGGCGCAGCGGGCCCCCATCCATCGACGGCCGAGTGGACGATCCTGTTGCCGACCCCCTGGGGGACTTCACGGGGGCAGGCTCAGGTGCACTCTGTGCCCAATCTCCACAGGTGCTGAGAGGCCGCTGCCCCGGTTCGGCCTCGCCGTTGCTGGGAGCGTGGGAGCTTGCTGACTGCTGCAGCATGGGCCCCGGGGCGGACGTGGCTGAGACGATGGGTGTGGTGGCCAGCTGCTCGCTGATGAGCGCGCACTCCAGGACTAGCTGCTGCAGGCCGCGCGGCAGGTAGCGCGGGTTGACGTGCAGCTGGATGGCGGACAGGTCGTCCTCTCTGCAAAGCCAAGCCAGACCAGGAAAGCGGGAGCGTTTACTGACGGTTTGCGCAGGCCGTCAAATGCTTGCCGTGCCCATACCTACCCTCGTTGCCCTGTGGTTTCAAAGAGGCGTCACATTGTCGCGTGACCAACGAACTTGCATACCGGGGTAAGTGACATGCAAACGGACCCCAAAGAACTCACGCTTCGTAGTCGAGCGGCGCAAACAGCGACAAGCGCTTAAGCGACCGGAAGTTGTCCAGCAGGCCCAGCGCCTCAGGCGCCACCTCGGGCTTGGTCATAATGCTGAGGCTCAGGCTGTCCAACGAGGGCCAGCTCAGCGCCAGCATGCTGTTGGGCGGTATGCGCGGCAAAGTCAGAAATCTCCACCACTTACACCAAACACGGGAAGCTGTCCACAAATAAGTACGCCTGCACCCGCGGTCCACCCCACAGCAGGTTGCTGTCCTCCTTAAAACCATACCCACCTGACCAGCTTGACCGACAGCGGCAGCCCCAGCTCCTGCGTCACCGCAAGCTCCAGCGCCCGCAGCGCCTTGAGTGGCGCCAGCGCCGCCAGCTGCACCGTGAAGGGCCGCCCGCCCTCCGCCAGCGACACGCCCATCTTGAGCTCGGTAAGACACGTGAGGGTGCCCACCGCCAGCAGGAACGAGCCGTCCGTGGCCTCGAACGTGGACTGCGGTGCAACCAGTTTCAGGGTCAGCAGGAAGCCACGGAGGTATGCGTATCCATTTGAACACGAGAATTCACGCGTTCGTCCCTACTGGATGCCCAGCATCTTAGCCCTGCATTGCCAGTATGACATTATCGCAACAGGCCGGTAACCAGGTTGACGCAAAAGCGCCTGGGATGTAGTTACATGCATGCGACATTGCTAGACTGGCAAGTTTGCAAGATTGCTCCTCGTACCGCCTCGTAACGACCTGGATTGGAACCTAAAATGTCATATTTAACGCACCATGCGCAAGGAGGTAAGGCTGGTCCGCAGGCACAGGGTGCAGGTGGAGAAGAAGGACGCGGCTGAGGTGTCGGGGCTGTTGAGCACCAGGTGCACCTGGGGCAGGCGGTCGGCCAGGGGCTTGAGGGCGGCCACCTGGCGGGCTTCCAGCAGGCCCACAGACAGGGTTTGGAGGGAGGGAAGGGAGGACACCACCTTGGCAAGGCCTTCCCGCGAGACGCCCAGGCCCAGCGGCACAATGCGTAGGTGTGTTAGCTGGGTCAGGCAGGTGAGGGCGGAGAAGCCCTCGTCGGTAACGTCCTCCGAGGCGCGGAGGGACAGGGAGCGCAGGGTGGTGAGGCGGGAGGCGGAGGCGAGGTGGGCGTCCTCAAGGCCGTCAAGGCCCTCGTCGGTGTGCGGGCTGATGGCGAGCGTGTTGAGGCGGCGGAGAGAGGTCAGTACGGCGAGGTTGAGGCCATCGCGGTGGAGGTGGCCGCCCGAGATGGACAGGTGCGTCAGGTTGAGGAGCTCGGCGCAGGCCACCAGCACTGGCTGCTCGATGGGGCTGCGCGCGGAGAAGTAGCTGATGTCCAGGTGCTGCACGGGAAGCAACGGTGTGGGTTATGACGTGCACTTCCAACCGTGGAACTGTGCGAAGGGTGGCAACGTCCTACTGCAAGTGGTGGTAGTCCTTGCCCTTGCCCGTTCAGCAGGGCAAAATCAGTCGACGCAAATGGGGTGGAGCTCACCTGGAGGTTCTTGAAGAGGAACAGCAGCCGCAGGGACTCAGCTGCCAGTTTGCTGCTGATTCTCGCAGGCACGCCGCACCGTACGCTGGCGGTAGTTGGGCACCAGTCCTTGAGATGCCCAACCTGCTTCATCCATACTGTATCGTCCACATGTAGATCCAGCTGCAGCGTGTCTGTCACGGTGTCCGCTGGCGTAGCTTCCGCCTGGACGGGTGGAGGGGAGCCAGGGTTGCGTTGGTGTGGCTGGTCATGAACATTAGAGAGCATCCGCGTTGTCGAGGCAAGACGCGGGTTGGCATTTGCTTGTTTAGGGTTTTAATATGTTTGTGCAGCAAGCGACGCCCACAGTTTCCAAACGGCTGGCCGTGCAACAGTCCAGGTTGGGTCGCGGACCGTGTCCTGAACAACTACATGGAGCATGGACGCTTGTAACTTGCCTCGTCTGTGGGGTCTGAAGCCATAGCGGCACGCCGCGCTGAGGTAGTGACAAACTGTTGACTAGTTTCGATCGACAACGGCTCCCGCGGAACCCCCAGCTCGGCAGTGCTTAGAGTCCCAGAAGCATAGTAGGAATAGTAAGCTAACAGTCAAGTACTCGCGACTGTCCGTTTGGACGCACGAGGCTGAGACTGTGACGGTTTCGGAGACATTGCATTCTGAGAGAGGATAGAGAGGCAGTGGCTTCCAGAGTGCACACCATACATACATAAAATGGCGACGCTAATGATTCGTTCTCCGTTCACAGCGGGCAACGCAGCCCCTGCCCGGCGTGTGGCCAACAAGGCCGCATGCCCAGCGCTGCGTGCCCCTGTCTTTTACAGGTTAGTGTAAGGCCAATACGATAGGCTGCCAGGATACAACGTGTCATGTGCTCTCGTTTCTTTGGCCCAGCGAACCGTTGACAGCCAGTCGTCCTGTCGCTACCCTCGCGGCACTTGCAGGCGGGGCGCTGCGGTGTGCGTGCGCGCTTCGGCTGAACCACAGACGACGTCTAAGCCATCTGGGCAGATGGCTGGGGAGTATGTTTCTGACGACGAGTTCAGCATCAGCAAGGTCTCGTTCGGCTCCATCCTTACACCAGTCGGCCTAGGCTTGCTTTTCTGGGGCTTCGGCGCGTACTTCACCTTGCTGCCAGGAGCGGACCTCTCGTCCATCATGCTCATTTATGGCTTCCCGATCAGCTTGCTTGGCTTCGCCCTAAACTACGCCAAGGTGAGGGCGGCAGCACCACGGCCACTTGGGCAGGGCACCCTGCGTGGGCTACTTGTCCTCATGAACCTATAAGGCACAACCCAGAAGGACGACCAGTAATGCTGTGGTCCCTGCGGCTGCTGCAACTGTTGCATCCTCAGGCCTGTGCGCAAGGACAGCGCATAGAGCACCGTGCACCCTCGCCGTGGCCCTACTGTGCAGACCGCAACGTCTCTAGCCTTCCTGCCCGTCCCCATCTTGTACTAAATGTGCACATGTGCCCAAGTGTGAGTATGTTGCTCGCATGTGATGCCAACAATACCTCCTCATCCACCTCCCACGTTGCCTTTCCTCTTGCCAGCTGGACCCGGTCACCTGCCGTACCACCAAGGCGGCCTTTGCGCTTCGCGAGGCGCAGATGACGGACATTCAGAAGCAGATCCGCGAGGACGTCACCCGCTTCCGGTGAGTTGTGGTGCCACTATGGGCCTACATGCAGTGCGGCACAAGACTTGACACCCACGGAGGACTGGCTTCAGCTGGGTTCGCCTGGGTCGCTGTGGTGGATGGGTTGCCCGCGGGCCACATAGCACGGTGTGGAATACCGTAGCAACGTACGAAGGCCCCATACGTAGCTGCTCTCTCGGCTGCTCCCGCCGCCGCCAGGTACGGTGACGAGCAGCACCTGGAGGAGGCCCTGGACCGCATCTTCAAGCCCGGGCGCCCTGGCGGCGTGGCGCGCAAGCTGCTGCCCGTGCTCAAGGGTGGGTCGTCCGGACAAGTGACATCCTTGTACCGCATGCAAACAATCACAGGCACTATACTGGTTGTACAGCTGATATAATGCAGCCAGAAGGTTCAAACGATGCTCATCGTCGGGCGGAACGGTATGCTGGCGTGTTGACGCATGTGCACACTCCGGCCCGCTATGCCTTGCAGGCGTGCGGGAGGAGGTGTACGACGGTGACCGCTACACGCTGGTGCTCGAGTTCGAGTCCTCGCTGGAGGATGACAAGTGGGAGGCGTTCCGGCCCAAGATCCAGTCGTTCTTCGGGCCCGGCATTGAGGCCCGCCTCACTAAGACCGAGAAGGTGGGTGACAGCTCGACCGGGGATGAGGCTTTGCACGCACACGTATGTACGTCATCACAGGCGTCGCCTTCCGTAGCTGGGTTATATCTTTTGCCATTACACAGACTCAGTACTTCTCAAGCAGGAGCCTTGGCCCTGACAGAGCCGCGTTTGCCCCGGGACGCATTTGCACCCCGCAGGGCCAGGACGTTGCGCTGGTGTGCGACGGCTCGGGGGCCGGCCGTGGCGGCGGCCCCAAGAAGGACGTGCTGCCGCCCCTCATGCCTGGCCTCAAGGCGCGCCAGCAGTAGACTGGAGCACGTGTACGCCAGAGCTTCACTGCATAGGGCTAGCGGGGAACGCCTTGGACTGTGCTGGGCTTGTTGTTGTGCAGTTCGTCGTGCTTGCCGTCATGCGCACGGTGTATGGTGCAGCGAGCAGGGAGATGTACTGTTTGGTTTCTAATATGCATGGTTGTTGGTGAAGATGGGGCCGCAGAGACGTGGCTGTGCAGTCTGTTATGCGCTTACACCCATTGCAGATGTCAGTGCCGGTGTCTGAGCAATGGTGGCATCATGGCAGCCGTTTTCCTTGAGGCTGCCTGAACTCATAATGAGAGAAGTTTGACAACACGTACACAATGCGTGGTGGTGCGGCAGGGCCTGTTGGATTTGAGCCCGCCCTGGACGTTATGGGGCGCCTCGAGAAGGCCGTTGGATGCTAAGCTACGTGCGCCCTGATGCGGGTTTGCTGGTTTGGTAAGCGGTTGATATGTCCTGTGCTCCTGCTCTTTAGGAAGTACACAAACCCCGAAAACGGCTGTTTTAAAAGTGCAGCTGTTCCCACTGTAACACGTGAATACCTGGAGCGTGCTCTTGCGGTGCCACCACCGACCTGCGCGACGCCCAGCATGCATGTGCCCTCCTTGACAGGGGGGAGTTCCGCTATGCGCAATGGAGGTTCTCCGAACGTTAACGTACCGGTATCCAGAGATGATTTGCTCTCGTACGTCATGGTTAATTCCAGCTTACACAGCTGTGTCGGTCGACGGTCCCTGGAAGGTGTAGACCCTGAGAGCAAGGGGGGCACAAGGGCTGCTCAGAGGAGCACCGCTGAGCAGGGGAGCTCCCTTAATGCATACCTCCCAATGCGCAGGCCCCTACCGCTGCACTGTCAGTTGGCCAGCAGTCAAGCTTTTCAAGCAGCAATTGTCATACAGTACGTGCCTTTGCGCTACTGCCTGTTAGCGAATAGGGACAGGAGCACGAGCGCCCCGAGGGCTTGCACGGTTTCTATGAGACAGAACTAACCTGAACCCGTTGCGACAACTTGAGGAATGCATCTTAATTTACAACCGCGGTTAGGGGGCCCTGGCCGCGTCCTAGACTCAACACGAGCACCGTGCCCCGCCGCATCGTGTCAGCCTTCTCGCGCTCTGCGCTCATACCAGCGGCAAACAACTCTATTAAATGGCAAGTTTGTCATTTCTCTTCACAGTACACTACATATTCAATGCACTGCTCGAAACCCAGACTGGTTGCTGAGACCGGTCTGCCCTCCCGCAGCCCTGACCGAGGCACCACGGCCGTGCGCCTGGCACCTCCAGGCTCGCCGGCAAGGCCCCACAGTGTGCCGCAGCGCCGCCGTCCCAGCTCCTGCATCTGCACCTGGGGGTAGCTCCCCGTCTCAGGAGCCGGGGCCCTCCTTCACGCTGACGTGCGAGGAGACGGGCACCACCATCAACGTGTTTGGGGTGGAGCACCTAGCGCCCCAGCCCCACATCGGTGCGTTCCATGCGCCACCTCGGCTATAGGGCCGATGACACAACACCTGCCTTTGACATGCATCCCTCAAGCTCAGTCATTGTCGCTGGCGGTGGAGCTTTATGATTGCTGGCGTGCTGCCTTCCTGCCCACACTGCCGCATACACAGCCTTCCGCCTACCGGCCACGGCTCGATCCCAACGCCCGCACCAACATCCGCACCCATGCATACCACAGGCGAGTGGATCATCCGGCAGCGGCCCCAGGCTGTGGTGGTGGAGACGGCCATGGGCCCCGAGCACGGGGCCATGGCGGGCAACGTCATCCGCTGCGGGGACCGCCCCGCCGACCCCACGGCGGGATTCTACCTGCGCATGTTCTGCCAGGTACCCCAATCGTGGACTCGTGCTGATCTTTAATACGGATTTTGCATGTTATTGTACCCCTGCTGCTGCGCGAGCCGCTGCCGGGTGGGGCACTGGTGTCCGGGTGTGCAGCGCGCTGCGCCCTTCTTGCACCCGTTCCAGTACCGCTTGACCACACACTGCTGTCATTCATGGGTGTCCGCCTGCGGCATGACAGTGCACCCTGCGCCTCCTCGCAGATCGGGGTGTCGCTGCAGGACTACAAGGAGGGTGACTTCACGCAGTCGCCACTGTGGGGCAACGTGAGCGCTGGGGTTGGGAGCCGGGCAAGGGAAGCACCTGATCGATGCATTGGTGAACAACAGCAGCTGCTGGCGAGGGTGGGGCACGTGACTGGCCGTACGCGTGGCCACAACACATCGGTGCCAGAGTCGCTGCCCGGCGTTGTGCAACACTAGTGGTCAGAAACGACACTTGAACCTGCATGCTCTTACACTCGCTTTGTTGCAGACCCAGCATTAGCGTCGGGAACCACATAACGGTCGTCACCACCCACCTCCCATCTCCCGGCAGCCGTCAATGTTGTGCGCAGTACTTCACGTAGCGGTTGTATATCGCTTTGCCCATTGCATATTGCGCCCACAGCCCGCACCACACCACCAACATATCTGCTATCCTTCGACGTGGGTCTTCTCATGGCTGAAACGTGCACATCTCTGCTCCAGTAGTCCAGGCGGGCGCAACGACCTTGAGACCTTTCCCACATCCCCTCTCATGTTTTCCACTCGCACCTGCTACACCCTACCTTCCCGCAGGTGCGCTCCAACTACAACGGCGAGCAGCTCGCGTACATCGGGGCCTTTGCCACGGGGGCGCCGCTGGTGTTCGGGGACCGGCCCAAGGACATCACGTACAGGCGAGCGCTGGCACCGTTGCAAGCTCCGCGACAAGCGATTTTAGGCAGCCTCCCTTGCTCGCCCTGATGCGGTGCCATTCATAGTGGCCCTGGGTTGTGTCCTGCACCCGGTAGGGCACCTCAACGTGCATCAAGACGGCTTGTGGCAGCAGGGCGGACGAGTCGCGTGCGGTTTCTGTGTTCAGAGGACTGGCTTGTCAGCACCTGGACGCCACTAACGCTCATGGCCCCAGCTATGGCCTCCGCAACCCCGCAGGCGGCTGTTCGGCCTCGCCACCCCCAAGCAGCTGGACGAGGGCTACTCCTGGAACGCCCACCAGAACTACCGCACCTACCTGGGGCTGCCGCCGCTGCCGTACGACCCCGACACCCTGCCCGTCCCGGAGCAGATCACCATGCAGGTAGGGTGCGACGCCGCGCCGCTCGCGACGACGTCATGGAGTCCGTTCCCAAGGAGCCTGTCCTCTTGCGTCTGCGTGCGACATCACGTGCCCATCTCACGTAGCATCCTCCTGACCAACCTTCCACACCCTGTGTTGCCTTCGCCCCCAGGAGCGCGAGGCGGTCATGCTGCACGTGGTGCACCAGCTGTGCCTCAACCGCCTGCCGCAGCAGCCGCTGGAAGGCGGCAGGCCCAGCAGCCTGGCGCTGGTGGTGGGCAGCGCGCACCTGCCGGGTGGGTGCTCGGCCGCGGGGAGAGGGATCGGGATGAGGCCTGAGGCGGAGGGGCACGGGATATGGGGCTTTTACCTGCGTGGCAGCGCCCAAGGGAGCACGCCACGCTGCATGTTGGTCGGGCAGGACGAGGCCTCCTGTTGTGTGACGCGGTGCCAGGCGGGCTACACGTTGCAGCACAGGCTTGCGCATGCCGGATTCGTCGCCGGGAACGTAGGGCCAACCCAGGCACGCAGCGCAAGGGGTAGCACTGATTCGCACATATAGCTCGCCACAGTGCCTGCAAGGAGTCCACTTACTAGACTCGAATGTTTCCCCGCCAACGGCCGGTAACATTGTCCTGCACGCTAGGGCTCAAGCACCTGTGGGAGAGCGGCAAGTGGCGGGAGCTAGTTGGCGGCGGCAGCGCTGACCTGGGCGCCAGCCAGCTGCTGGCCTGCCCGCGCCTGCCCGCGCCCGACACCGACCCGCAGTACGGGCTGCGGCGGGGGCTGATGGAGGCCATGCTGCGCCTCAGCGTCACACGGGAGGTGAGCAGAGAGGGTGGGCCCAGGCGGTGGTGACACGGGGCGGCCTTGCCTGCTTGCACTTGTTGCCGCCGTTTGCACATGCTGGTACGGCGTACATGAGCAAGTCGTACCAGTCCTTGGCACGCAACCGCATGCTGCCGTGCAAGGGCTGAGGTACGCTGTCCAAGAAGGCTTATCGGGCGGGGTCGGTGTGCACGAGCTCCACTGAAGGGCGCACAGCGCTCTTGCAGCATTAGTTGCTGAAGCAGCACGCGTTACAGAGCAGCGTCTGTGATCAAAACCTTCAGGCCGCCCCTTCTCCACGTTTCCAACCCTCAGTTTCAAGAAAGAAATAGAAGCTTTCCAGCACGCCGCTCATATGCGCCCCGCGCCCACCCTTTGGAACCCACACGCCGCAGGTGCTGGCACCCAGCTCCGGCAGATGTCCTCTGTAACAGGTGCAGTTTAAGATCTACCCAAGTTTTTCCCCACACTGCTAACCCGTGCGGCGCAGGTGCTTGCTGACGTGGACCAGGTGCTGGGCCCCGTGCCGCCTCGCGAGGGTCTGGCGGTGGAGGCCATCCGCGAGGTGTACGGCAGCCCGCGCATGCAGCTGGCCAGCCTGCCGCGGGAGGTGCTGGACGTGGCGGTCAAGGGGCTGGGCTGCGACTTCTACGAGGTGGGCGGTGGGGTGCGAGGCGGCGGAGTGCGTCGGTGGAGGTGACTGTGAGAGGGGAGCACGACCGCCCACTTTGCCCCCAGTACACAGGGCAGCTCTGTCCCCCATCGTCCGGCCAACAAGCAATGAAATAGTGTACACGACATGTGCAGGACACCTTCAGAAGATGCGCTGTGCCAGGGCGCTATGACCCACCCCCAAACAGTCATTGCCGTACACATGCCAAGCAGGTAGTTGCGGTAAAAGTGCGTGAGTGGGCGGCAATGTTGCGCCCTGCCTAGCATCACACGCCTTCACCACGTCTGTGCACATGCATGCAAGTTGCACGAGTCGAATGCGTGCGGACCGGGGCTTGGGAGGGGACCGTCCAGTCCCCAGCGGAAAGCAGTCCGAAATCGCCCCTGCACGATCCCAAAGGCAACGGCGCAAAAGCTAAACCTACTTGCAACAACAAATCAATACCCTGCCATGGTCTCACGTCGCCACTGGCCTAGTCAAAGAACCCTTGTCTGATGGAACGGTGCTACTACCTAAACACCACCTTGCCCGCGCAAAGTTACGCAAGAACAGCTCCAGGCTGGCCGATGCTAGACCTCAGTGGCGACTGTGCGCGACGTACATCGCCGGATCGCCGGCAACCTCCAACGCGGACTGCCCCTACCCCACAGGCGCTGCAGCCCATGCGCGACATCCGGCCCATGCACGGTGGCCCCGGCTACAGCGAGGACATGGTCATGTACGTGCGGGGGCTCAACTTCGAGCTGGATTGAGGGGGCGAGGGGCGGAGGGCGGCAAAGTGGCAGAAACGGAAGCAGTAGGCCTGCACAGAGCAAGGGTAGCGGCAGGCGATCAAGGCGGTTCGAGCTGCGTGACGCGTATGGTATCATGCTTGCCGGCGAGCTGGACCACTTTGGTTGCGGCTGAAAGACTGCGTCTGCGGGCTGGGCTGCAACATGCGACGCTGAGACCCCGAATTGAGGGGGAGCGGGTGATGGCAGGACCTGTGGTGGTAAGGAAGAGGAGGATGAGGATGGCCGCAGGTGACTGTCAGTATCACAGGGGCTACTCGATGAGGGATCGGTGCGTTAGGGATTGGTGGATGTCAGGACGCTTACCGGCTGGCTGTGTGATGGTCGTTACGGCGCCGAATTTGCGCGCAATTCCGGCCGACCGGCGGAATGTGCAGAGGACACAGGGGAGGAGAGGCTTGGGGGCGGACGCTTGCTGGAGGCAGGGCAGGCAGGGGGGCATGCTCGGCCTACGTGCTAGACAGTCTTGTCGTGGGTACGCTCTGTACTGGCATTGCGGCAGCATCAGGTGGAGCTAGGTGGTGGGCCGTACTAGGCTGCATCAGCTGTTGATTCGTGCTTAGGGAAGCAGCCCTCTTGCCGCTGCCGTGTAATGCTGGTTGTTTGGTTAGGGGTAACTACTGAGCGGGGCATCACCATCGACAGTGTAGCCACACACCCGGGCCGCAAGGCTGCTACCTCCTGACAAGTGCCGCAGGTCACTTACGGTAGGCATGGCTCGGGCAGCTGGTCAGGGTCACGTATCTTCTACGGAATTTCCTTTAGTATCAACCTACCGTACCTCTGTCCAGGAGGCATGCATACTACGGTATCCGAATACCATGTGTGGATTACGGCTGCCCACTCATGTTCCAGCATGCATTCTGACATTGTTGAGTCGCCAACCATCGCCAACACAAAAAGGTGTACGTAGCAGTGCGCCTACACCGGACTGCACAATAAACAGGAGAGTATTGGTCAGCTGTTTGGCATCCGCCAGGGACAGAGCTAAAGTGCTGCCCATGCCCTGTACCGTGCTTCGTTGCTGCAGCGCTACAGCCCCTGGCAGGCCCCTGCCTGGGCCAACTGACCATTCATATGGTCCCAGGATGGGATAGGAAAGCGCAGGCACCCGGGGAGGGCCCCCCCTCCCACCCAGTGTGTGAGACAAGCTTGCAGTCGGTCACAGGCCAGCCTTGCGTATTACACATGGTGGCGCCATTTGCACCATACCTATCTGGACGGCCCAAGCATGTTGCACAAACGTGACCGCTCGACAGGTACATATCAGCACTTTAAAGTACAGCTTTACCCTGTAATACCATGTTATGTATCAGCGCCTGCTAACACCTGCACAACAACATGATGTAATGCATCGAGCAAAGCAAGGGCTCACGAGGCAGTCGAAGCCCTGATAGTGATACAGGCCAGGTCCACTTGCGAGACGCGTGTTAGGGCAGCCACTTTGCCCCCAGTACACATGACAGCCCTGTCCCCCATCGTCCGGCCTACAAGCAATGAAATAGTGTACACGACACATGCAGGACACCTTCAGAAGATGCGCTGTGCCAGGGCGCTATGACCCACCTCCCAAACAGTCGTTTCCGTACACTGTCAAGCAGCTAGTTGCGGCAAAAGTGCGTGTGTGGGCGGCAATGTTGCGCCCTGCCTAGCATCACACACCTTCACCACGTCTGTGCACATGCACGCAAGTTGCACGAGTCGAATGCGTGCGGACCGGGGCTCGGTTGGACACCGTCCAGTCCCCAGCGGAAAGCAGTCCGAAATCGCCCCTGCACGATCCCAAAGGCAACGGCGCAAAAGCTAAACCTACTTGCAACAACAAATCAATACCCTGCCATGGTCTCACGTCGCCACTGGCCTAGTCAAAGAACCCTTGTCTGATGGAACGGTGCTACTACCTAAACACCACCTTGCCCGCGCAAAGTTACGCAAGAACAGCTCCAGGCTGGCCGATGCTAGACCTCAGAGGCGACTGTGCGCGACGTACATCGCCGGATAAGCAGAAGTAGCCGAGCGTCTGGCAGATGGACATCAGCACCACAACGTGCCACAGCCATCCCAGCTCATACGCTGTGCGGTTGAAGAACCACTCTCCGCCGCTATAGCCGCTCCAATCTCCGTGTCCGCCGTTCCAGTTGCCACCCCCGCCAAAACCACCGCTCCACCCTCCAGTCCCGTCGTCATCACTGCCACTCCCGTCGTCGTTACGCCGCCTCCGCTTGCGCAGCCTAGACTTTGTAACTGTAAACTCCAAGTAGCGGGAGGCTTGGGCTGCTGTACAGCCTCGACCACTCCGAGAGCTCCGGCTCAACCCGCCTCGGCGGAAAGCAGAAGCGCAAGGTCCATCGTGGGGTAATGAATGTCCAGGTACTGTTGGAAGGCCAAAGAGGGCGACCGAACACGATGACGACAGCGCCTTCACAGTTTGCGTAGTTGAGCAGGCCCCAAGGAACGCAGGCCCCGCGGCCAACGCGACAACCATCTAAAGCCTGGGCCTGTGTTTGCTGAAAGAGTAGTGCGTGTTGCGTCGGAAAGGCGTCGTTGTTGCGTTTTGGCGCTACGTATGATTAAAATGCTCCACTATTTGCACTATCGTGTAGAGTACAGGAATACAAATGCACAACCCGAATATACTATATAGCAAGTGCTGTCAGTGTGCTTGAATGGAGGTAAAGAAGCGCGCCGCGCGAATGGGGCCCGTGCTGACCCATCGCATCCAGCTGTGCCAACCCGTTGCGTGACGTTTCCTCATGATTATAGGTTGACAATTGGCAATCATGGTAACAGCTCCAGCAGCCCCATCAACTGACCCTTTTGCGGCAGTGCTCGACGTGTTTAAAGGGCACGACAGTCCAGCTCAACCTCCAGGCGGCCGTGAGGCCCTTAAATCATTGTGCGAGAAGCATAAACAGAATGCTGCAAAAGGTGAGGCCCGTTCACCGCGACTGAGCCCACGACGGCGGCGGTGAGGATGTTGCGGACGACCCCATCAGGATGGACGGGACAGCAGCCATTCAAGCTCTGGCATCAGACGTGTGCTTCGCCGTGATGCTCTGCATAGGCACCGCATCCCGGGTGTGGTGTGGTCAGGCCACGTGTGTGCCGCCTTGGAGCCCTAGACTGCTCCGCTGTGCCCACCCTCGTTCCGGCACAAAACAACCTTTGCGAAGCCATGTCTTCAATCCTCTCACTTAACTATGCAGAGGACGCAATCGATAAAGTGTTGTCTGCACCGGTGCACCTGCAGCCGCGCTCATGGGCGGGGGCGGCAGCGGCAGCAGCGAGGAGCTGTGCGCCCTGGAGGCGGCGCTGAGGGGCTCCGCGGAGGCGCTGTGCCGCTACACGCACGGCTTCACGGCGGGGGCGGGCCCGTCGCTCAAGGAGTCGCTCAGGCAGCTGTGCAGCGTGGTAGTGGACCCCAGCAGGGAGCTCATCGCCCGGTTGAAGGTACGCACAGGGCCTGGACAGCGTACCCTTGCTGGACGATATACCCGTGTGGTCGAAAGCCGGGAGGCATAGGTGCTGTAAACTTAACTTTGTGCTGTGGCACAATGGCAGTGCCGGTGCATGACTGCACGTGAGGGGACCAAGGCAGTTCTTTGCCGTTGGTGCGCTGGTACCGTATGGTGCGTTTGGCAGCGCGTGGTGACAACTGTGCACCCTCGGCCGCACCTGCCGCTGCAGGCTGGAGCCGATGCTACGGAGCTGCGACGGCTCGTCGGTGAGCGGATGGGCCGGCGTATGGACCAGCAGCCGAGTGCGGTATGTGGACTCAAAGGTCGCTGGTCACAGGGCAGTCGCTGTAGGCACCGCACGAGGCCTGCCCCACGTGTGACCAGCTGCGGACCGTCGTGCCGTGGCTCGCTGCTGTATGTGCAGCTTGGTGCTCACACGCCCGCCCGAATCACCTGCTTGCTCCCAGGCGAGGTGTGGGCCGGCTGCGATGCGCTGTGTCGCTGCGCGCTGGACAACAAGGGCGTGCTGTTCCGCGGCCTGGCGGACGTCATGGCGGGCGTCAAGGCGGCGGCCAAGGAGGTGGGTACGGAGGCGGGAGGGGGGAGGGAGGGCCGGGGCGGGGCGGGATGACGGTGCACACGACGCGGAGTACGGGGCAAAGAGTACGGGCGGCGCGGTACATGGCATGCAACCATGTCTTGCGATGGCTAATGGCATACGGCATGACGGTGCCGCCGGTGCAACCCGCTACAGGTTCTGGTGCAAAGCGTGAGGGGCGCAAGAGGCGCCTAGCGCCGGTGTCAGATGTGCTGCTGTGTTCTGAAGCCTTGCGCTACGTTGCCCGTCTTTCGCAGCTGGACGAGCTCATCGCTCTGTCCCGCGAGGAGCTGGCGGCCGCAGCGGCCAAGCAACAGCGACAGGAGGGCGGGGGGGAGGACGCGGACGACTACCGGGCGGGGGGCTCGGGAGACGCGTCCAGCACCGGGCAGGGCTCGGGCGAGGAGGATGAGGATGACAATGAGGATGACGAGGACGATTTCCGCGACATGGGCTCGCTGAGCGCCTCGGAGCTGGCGGTGGCGGAGGCGGCGGCGCAGCTGCTGGCGGCGGCGGAGGGCGTCATGCGGGCCGTCAGCAGGCCGCTGCTTCAAGGTGTGGGTGCGGGAAGTGGGAAAGGCAAAGGGGTGCGGGGCGCGCAGCGTGTTATGTGTACCGTATTCCGCGCCTCACCTTGCGCGCGGCAAGCTCTAGACAGCGCCGAGCTGTTTGTCCTCCATACATGTCCATTCAGGCCTGACTGTTTGTGGGAGGGCTGCTGGTGCACCCGTGCTTTTGTCCCGAGGTTCTGTTGCATCATCTCACATCGTAAATGCAAATGCAAGTCCACTGCTGACACGGACCAACTGACTGCTTCGCTGTACCTATTGAACCCCCCGCCGCCGCGCCTAGGCCCCCCTGTGACCCCGGAGCACTGCCTGGACGACTGGGAGAGCATGGGCTGGCACGCGGGCAAGCTGCGCAGCGGCGCCGAGGGCCTGGTGGCCACGCTGTACCCCCCGCACGAAGAAGAGGACGTGGAGGAGCTGCTGGGGGCGGGCGAGGCGGTGGCTAACACACTGGACCTCATGCTAGCAGAGTTCCCGGAGGCGTACCTGGAGGGCCCGCAGGATCAGGGGCAGGAGGGGCAGGGGCGGGACCAGGGGCCGCAAGGGGGGCAAGGAGGGCAGCAGGGGGTGGCGGGGCTGCGGCAGCGGCTGGCGGATGCGGAGGGGGCGGTGGAGGTGGCGGCGAGGAAGTTCAGGGAGGCGCTGCGGCGGGAAGGGAGGGCGGTGGAGGGGTCGGAGGACGGGTGATGCAGGTGTTTGCAATGATTGTAGCAAAGAGGCAGAGGTTGGAAAGCGAGGACGAGAGCCCTCAAATAAAGTTCTGTTGGTGGCCAGGCGGCTTGTCGGCGTCAATGGCGGCTGAATGGCGTCCCCATGGACCGAATTCAAAGGCTGCGGATCTGGGTGCCAGCACCTGGAGTTGTTACAAGCTACCGTACATACACTACATGTGAATTAAAGTACCTACCGTCCACGCTTGTTGCAACAGTTGAAGCCTTGCAACTGCCAAGCAGGGTTTAAGCATCCAGTTGCTCCTTCCTCAAATTGAGGTTAAAACTCAAGATCCACGCACTTGACATGCATCCTGCAGCAGCGTGCTTCCAGGGCTGACGAAGGAACAGTCGTCAGGTAGCCCGTCTGAAAAATTGCCGCACGTACGTCCGATGTTACCAAACCTGCAATAACTTCATAGGAAAGAACATTGGTCCTACTCCAGGCTACCCTATTCCATGCACCCCGTCGCACGAACGCCCCAAAGTAAACCCATGAATGCTGCACACCGTTTAACCCAACAATGCCAATAAGCCTAATAGCATGTCGACTTGAAACGTCCAGGCACGGTCTACACGCTTTAGGTATGGGACGGCAACGCACCCGACCCGTCCTTGTTCAGGTCCCCCCACCCTGGCCCTCACTTCTGCCCGCTATCCCGCAACAGCGCAATCAGCATTTCCACCGCCGATGCAGATCCGCCCTGCATCGCACCCGCAGGCCCCGCCCCCGCCCCGGCGCTCGCCGCACCATCCACCCCGCCCACCACCGCCACCTGCCCCGCCACATCTGCGCCCGCCCCCTGGCCCTGCCCCCCGTCGTCCTCCCCTACCGGCCCCAGCGCCCGGCTGAGGCACCAGTCATCCACCGCAGGCTCCGGAATATAGGCGGGGCACAGGAAGCACTCCACTGGGAAGATCCTGAACCGCACCACGTTGGTCAGCCCGCGGCCCCCCGGCGCCTCCTGCGGCGGCGTCACCGGGCCCGGCGCTGCGCCCGCCACGCCCTCCTCCTTCACCATCACCACACCCGGTGCAGCCAAAGGTGGGCTGGCTCCCTCCGTTGATCCGGCAACTGCAGCTGTGGGTGTCGCGGTTACAGCCATCGGTCCGACCTCTAGTCCTGGCCCCACTCCGTCCGGCCCGGGCCCTGGCTTGTGGGACGCAGCCGCGCCCTGCTGCTGCGGCTGCTGCTGGTGCTGCAACGCCGCTGCCGGCAGGGGCTGCTGGTCCCGAGGGCGCTGCTGCGGCTGAGGCTGCTGTGGCTGCTGCAGCGCCGCTTCCTTCTGTTTATTTAGCTCTGCAAGGGCGGCCATCATACGCTGTAGCTGCAGCATGGCGGCCTGCGTGTCCTCAAGGTTCACCGTCATGGACAACTTGGTGGGGTCCAGCTGCACCAACGACAGAACCTCGCCACCGCCAGACTCCGACACACGTCCAGCAGGCGCCGCCGCCGCCGCCGCCCCCGCTGACGCCGCTGGCCCGGCAGCGTTCGCCCCGCTGGTGCTCGCCATGGCTGGTAGGGCCTCCGGGCCTTGCGCGGCCTCCGCCGCAGCTGCTTTTCCGCTGGCCGATGCAGCGGACGCAGACGCCGGAAGAGGTTGGGCCGCGGCCGGCGGAGCGGCAGGGGCAGGGGGCTGTGGCGCAGTGTGGCGGCGCAGGTGCGGTGGCAGCTTGTCCAGGTTGTTGGCGCCTGCGGCAGCGGCGCCGGGGGCACCACTTGCGGCCTCGCTTGGCATTCTGGTGGTCGTTGCAGCGGTCGCAGCGGCGCCCTCGGCCGTTGTTGTGGCGGGAATAGCAGCGAGTGCAACGGCAGGGTTGGACGCGGGCGCTGGGGCTTGGGCTGGCGGCCCGGTGGGCGCAGTGGTCGTGAATGCGGCTGGCGGTTGTGCCTTGACTGCTGGGTGCGGTGCGGCGGCGGTGGTTGCGGGCTGCGCGTTGACGGCAGTCTGTGGGGCAGCGGTAAATGTTGGCGGTGCAGCGGTTGTGATGGCAGCAGCGGCAGCTGCTGCAAGGGGCGCGATGGGAGGTGCAATAGGGGCTGTAGCGGCTGGGGTGGCGATGCTGGGCCCGAGGCCCGGGGGCAGCCCCAAGCCGGGTGGCAGGGCGGAGATGCTCGGGATGAGGGTGCCCTTGGGCGGCTTGATGAGCGGCTCGGGAGGCTTCCGCTCCTCCCGCTTGCGAACGTCCTCCGTATCCCCCCGTCGCCCCCTGCCCGGCGGATGCCTGTTGGCCTCGTCCCGCATGTGTGCGTCCATCCGTTGGTGCCCGTGCGGCGGAGGTGGCGGCCCCATGTCGTATGGCGGCTCCCGGCCCATCGCATCCCGGCGGTGCGGAGGGTGCTCGGGCCGATGAAACGGCGGCTCGCCGTACGGCGGTGGCCGATGGTGTGTAGGGTGCAGCGGGGGCCCGCTGCCTGGGGGCCACGGCCGGCCCTCGGGCCCGTGGCGGCGACCAGGCGAGGGCGGGCGGTGGGGCGGCGCCCACCCGCGGTCGCCAGGGGCACCAGGGTGTGGGCCCCCGGGGTCGCTCCGGGGCCGAGGGTGATCCCGGTCGTGGACTGGGGGCGGAGGCTGCGGCCGTGCCGCAGGTGGCGGCGGTTGGCCCCACGTCGCCGCCCCGCCCAGCCCTGCGGCTCCTGCGGCAGCGGCTGCAGCTGCTGTCGGTTGCGCTGGTGGTTGCGCAGGTTGAGTTGCTGCCGCATGAGCGGGCGGCAACAGGTTCGCACCGCCGGCAGCAGCGCCAGGCTGTGACGTGGCGGGAACGTCGTTCCGTACAGGCTCAGGAGACGGACTGCGGCCGCCGCCAATGTCGCCGCCCCAGTCGTCGCTCCCTGCATCCGCGTCCCCAAAGCCCCCGCCGACGTCCTCCACGTAGGGAAGCGTCTCCTTAGGCCCTGAGCCTGCGCTTGGAGGAAAGGCGGCGTCCTTCGGGTGCCTCCGTCGCGCCACAGAGAGCGGCGCGTACCCCGTGTTGGCTTGGCGGTACGGCGGCAGGGGAGTGGGCGCTGTGGATGGGACCCCAGACCCGGATGCGGGCTGAGGCGCGGATCCTGCAGACACCAGCCTGTGTGGGGCCGTGGACGGTAGGGGTACTGGCGCAGAGGCTGCGGAGGGCAGCTTGGCTGATGCTGGGGGCAGGCTGGTCTGGCGCTGCATGGGCCGGGCGGGGGGCACGGGTGGCAGTGTGTCGTACTGGGAGACGTCGATGGCCCGCTGGAACTGGGGCGGTGCCTTGTTGTCGCGGGTGGCCTCCAGAATGGACATCTGCGCAGCGGTGAGGAAGAGGGCAGTGTGTTTAAGTGGGCTCTAGGCTCAGGGCAGATGTGCACCGATGTCGGAACTAGGCTTGTTTCCTGGAGCGCAACCACCAGCCGATGGGGGCGGACCGGTCCACCGGCTGCTGCTCCTGTCAACAGTCCCTGCTCCAGCTCAGTCCCAGCGCGTACGCCGTGCCAAAACCTGCTACCGCCCACCACCGTGCACCTGCCTCCTGAGCCCTGCTCGCCCCCATCCGCTTGCCCCGCTATCCTGCTCACCTGTTCCCGTCCCGTCACACGGTACCCCCCCTGCCCAACCGCGCACCACCCACCGGCTGCGCCAGGTCCAGCAGCAGCGCCTTTATGGAGTGGGCGTCCCCCGTGTCCATGTGCGACACAACCAGGCCCTCAGGCACCTCGCGCCTGGCAGGGGTAGTTGCGGACATGGGTTTAGCAAGCTTTGATGCTGCCATGAAGTAAAGAATTCGCTTAGTGCATAAGGCCAGGCATGCCTTCCAGCAGCTTGCGCCATCTGCGACACGTGGGTGCCACCTTCCCGCGTCCAAGGCCGCCCTGTTGCCGCAGCCCAATCACCACTGGCTCCCCTGCAACTCCCAAATACGCGCTGACCATCCCAGTCTCTCATTAAACTGCTCGCAGCAAGCGCCCCTCACCTGTCCACTTTGTCCTTGAGCTCCGCCACGCACACCTCGCACACGTGCAGCCCCTGGTGCGTGTACTCGTAGCACGGCTCCAGCACCGCAGACAGCTCGCCGGCCATCTTGGCGCGCCGGGCCTCGGGCAGCTGCGCGGATGCAGGGAGGGGCGGGGGGCAGTTGCTGGCCATTCAGCCAAAGGGAGCAGGGCAGCTCGGGATATGCCGTACACCCGGAGAGCAGAGGTAAGGGGGAGAGTGCCGTAAAGTCAGCCGACGGGGGCGGGGCGCTGAAGCATACGCACGCACACGCCGGGTGAGCGCGAGCGCCCGGGACGGGACACGGACGCAGGGTGCCAACGTACGTGCAGGCAGGGTGCCGACGGATGGAAAGCCAACAGCCGGCGGGACGCCAGGCGAGACCGAAGGGGCTTGCTCGCAGGTTTCAGCACTGTGCCTCAATCCGGCCTACCCGGTCCCACACGTCCATGAGGGGCATCTTGGCGGGGGGCGCCTCGCCGCCCGCCGCCCGCCCGCCTGCACCGGCCCCACCGCCCAGGGTGAGAGGCCGCGACGTCTGGGCCTTCTTGATGATGTCGCCTACGAGAGCCAGGGACAGAGCATGTCGGGTCAAACAGGTATACAGGCAGGGGGACGATAACACTGCTGCGGCACTTGGTCAACGGATGGCACGTGCACAGGCGTGCCGCAGAGCCTGTTCTTCTTTCGCAATGACCTGCATGCAAGCCCGACCAAGCTACCGCACGCTCCAGACGAAATCTGTACGCCTGTGAAACAGACGGTGACGCGCGCACCTATGGACGGCATCGTCTTGCCCAGTTGGGCCATGCGGGCCATGCGCGCCGCGAGGGCCGCTGAGCCGGCCGTCGCTGCCGGGGGCTGCGCGGCCGCCTGCGGCCCTGCCGCCCTCGTCCCATTGGCACCTCCGTTCCCTTCGGGCTTGGACCCAGCGCCCCCGTTGGGTGCTGGCCCGTCTCCTGCCGGCGCCTCACCGCCTGCTGCAGTCACCGTGGCAGGTTCGGGCGATGGAGCCGATCCTGCCCTTGGCAGGGAGCCCGCCCGGCCGAACTGCTGCTCCTGCACCTCCCCCTGCTCGGGCTGTTGGCTTGCCCCGGGGCCCCCACGCGAGCCCTGGGCCTCCTGCCTGTCCCCACCGCCAGCCGAGCCCTTCCCTACCGCCGTTGTCAGTCTTACGGCTCTCAGCCCTGAGCCCCCGGGTGCAGGTGCGGGCGGAGGCCGCCCGCTGGGACCTCCCTTGCCAGGCACTGCCGCGCCACCTCCAGCGGCAGCGGCGGTGCCGCCGTTGAGGGGCATTCGCTCCCGCTCCCGCACCTTGCCGCCCGGCGCCCCGCCATTTGCCTTGTCAGGACCAGGTCTCCCCTGGACCGCGGCCGCGGATGGCGGGCCTGGCCCTGGCCCCGCGCCCGCTGGTCTGGGCGCAGGGGAGGGGCCCACGCCCCCTGCCTTTCGGGCGGGCGCCTGGGAGGCGGGCTGAGCGGTGTTCCCAGCGCCAACACGTGCACCAGCACCACCGCCGCCGCCATTTGGAACCCTGGCATCCTCCTCCCCCTCCGAGTCCGTGTCGTTTACAGCAACACGACGGCGCTTGGCCGCATGCTGCTGTTGTTGCTGTGCCTGACGCAACTGTTTTTGCTTCTGCTCCTGAACACCTTGTTTCTGTCGTTGGGGCAGCTGCTGCACGTTGCGGTGCTGCAGCGCTCCGTCGGGCTGCTGCTGCTGCATGGGCAGCCCACCTGCAGCCGGCTTGCCACCCCCGCTGTGCGTGCGCCCCTCGTCACCGCTGCTGCTACTGCTTCCGCTGCCGCTGTACGCATCGCTGTCGCCCCTGCTGCCGCCCCGCTTGAGCACGACGCCCGCGCCCGTGCGGCCTGCCACGACGCTCCGACCCCGGCCCCTCCCAGCCACCGCCCCCACACCCCTCCCAGTCGCAGGCCCCCTGCCCGGGGCGGTAGTTGTCCCTGGCACTGCGCCCTTTGCTGGCTTTGGCGGCTGGTGTTGCTGCTGCTGCCGCTGCGGCGGTGCCTTTGCTACTTTTACCTGTGGAGACGTAGGCTGCTGAGAGCCTTCGGAGGCTGAGTTGAATAACGAATCAGCACTCGCGGCTTGCTGCGCCACCCGCTGCCGCTTCGCCGGCCGCGCCTGCTCCCCGTCCTCAGCCCCCAGCCCGAGGCCCTCCCCTGCACCCTGGCCTGCGCGTGACGGGCCCGCCTTGCCCGCTGAGATCCCAGCAGCCGCATGCAGCGGCTGCTGCTGCCGCCCCGCCGCCAGGCCCGCCCGCGGCCGGCTTCCCTCCGACTCGTCGTCAGACAGCAGGAAGTCCTGCCGCCGCACACCCGCGGGCCCCGACCCAGACCCCGCCACCCCCAGGTGCGGCGGGTGATCCACCGTCTCCAGGTAGGGGGCGGGGGCGGGCCGCGGGGCTGTTTCAGGGCCGGGCTGTGACGGCGCCGGCCCCGCGCCTCGGCCAGGGGAGGGCCTGCGGCCGGGCCCCTGGCCCCGGCCCGCCGCCTGCGGCACGCTCCTGCCCGCCACCGGACCCGTGGGCCGTTTGGGCGGCCGGGACGCCCCAGCGGACGCAGTTGCGGAGTCCTGCGCTGTGGTGCCCCTGGCACTGCCCGTTGAGGCGGTGTCCCGGCTGCCTGCTGCAGCGGTGCCAGAAGGTCGGGGGCCTGCTGCAGCCCCCACTGTGCGCTGCCCTCCGCCGTCCCGCACCCCAGCAGCGTCCCCAGGTCGTCCTGCTGTGGCCCCAGCTCTGGCTGCTGATTTGTTGCCCTGCGCGGAGTCCTGGTGCTCGTCGTCTGTGTCCGATAGCCATGCAGAGGAGGGGCCGGGGGGCACGCGCGGCGCGTGGTTGGGCCCACCCGAGTGCGCCCACAGGGGCGTCTCGTCCCCAAACAGCACGTGCCCCAGCCATCGCCACCCCATGAACGGGTGGTACACCTGGATCGACAAGGGGCGCAGAAAGGTCATGTGTGCATGTGTCGTGGAGTTGAGGGAAAGCCTTTCGGGGTGTTGGGTGCCGGGTGTGTTAAATGAGTTGGGTTGGCGGGTGAAGCATGTGCGCTGAGGACTCCTCTGGACCTAGGCAGGGCTGGATGGCAGGTGGGCATGCGGTTGCAGCTGAGCTGGCCTGAAGGACTGCCCTCCACCCACCTGTGTCTCATGCGTGACGGCGTGCTCTTCCAAGAGCTCGAGCAGCTCGTCGAATGAGACGGGGCCCTGCACGTGGCGTGTGGGGGCTTCCTCAGGTATGGCCAGACTGCGCATCACACCAGCTAAGCTTTGATTAAAACTACATGTGCGGCAGCTGTGGCGTGCCAGCCGGCACAGCGCGCACCTGCAATCCATCGTCGCCCAAAAAGCGCCACCCCGACGTCAGGCTGCTCATGTCCACGAAGCGTTATGATCGTGCACAACTGACTCATGGCACAAGATGGAATGGACCTAGCCAAGGAGTGAGGCCGTCTGCTGCTGAGCGCGCGAACGGCCCCTAAAGCCGCACGGCGCCCCGTTCCAACGGCTGTTATGGATAGATTTGATCTAGCATGTCATTTCCTCGCTCTGTCCCGGCCATAGTGATGGTGAAAGTATACCGAAAGTAATTTGAGGAGCGTGCAATGTGCCAACTTGGAATCAGCACTCTTAGTGAAGTCTTAAGGCTTGCTATTTGTCCATGGCAATCGCAGATGTGCTGCCGCCTGGCGGAGCCATTGGAACCATGACGATGAACCATGGGCCGTTCCCCGCCCACGGCGCCCAGTTGAGCGACGTCTGCCTGCTGGTGAAACAAGCCTTCCTACCACATTGTACCTGTATTTTTCTGTAAAGCTCTCTTAGACATTCTCCCGGGTGCTGGCACGAAACATGACATAGGACCCCTGCGGCATTATCTTTATACATCGTCTGCACAGAAACTGCTCAAACTGCTTCTTTTAGTAACTCTCTAGGGATATACTGTCTGCCTGGGAAACCTTAGCCCTCAGGCCAGACCGCATCCCCATGAGCTGAGGTTGTTCACGCAGCACAACTCGTTGCAGACGTGCTTCAGGGGCCGCGATATGTTGGTACCTGCCTAGGTGCCTCCTGACTGCGCCCCCATGGGCTGTCTCTGCTTCGGAGGCCCTAACGAGTCCAGCAGCGACCCCGGCACAGCAGCAGGAGCAACAAGCGCAGCAGCCCAGCGTCAGGCACCTTACCAGGTGCCGTCACCCCCGCCGCCGGCACCAAAGCCGCAGGAGGCGAAACAGGCCCCGGCAGGCGGAGGTTCAGCAGCTCCTGCGGCAGTGCTGGCAGTAGAGTCCGGAGACTCTTCTTCAGCGACAGCACTTCCGCCTTGGCAAAAAGATAAAGACTCAGCGGTTAGCAGCTCCCGAAACTCAAACCTGCCCGGTGTCGCAGCGGAAGGAACTCCTAGCAAATCGGGCATGGCTGGCTCGACAACAACCAACAGCAACCTATCTGAAATCCTACGGCTGAATCTGGGCGAGGTGAGCACGTCGCTTGTGTGCATGCTGCACGCTTAAGGATGCCTGTGGTTCGTTCCGTGGCGGTGCGTGTGCGCTCATGCCCCCGCCTTCTTCCGATTACAGTAGGACTCACGTCACGTTACCGCATTGCAGGTAAAGCTCGTGCTGCAAAAGCTTGCGTCGCTGAACCCCACGCCCACAATAGCCCTCAATGAGGCGTCGGAACTCCTGCAGAAGCACCTCAGCGTCGGGCTATGCAGGTGAGACACAGCTTCTCAGGCGAAGCTGGTGCTAGCAGCACGCCATGGATCCGGCTTCGGCCAATTCACGCACCTCCTCCCAACGCACCACGCCTTCGCCTCCCGCCATCACCATCACCCCTGATGTCCCCCTCCCCGCAGCATCACCGGCCTGACCGACCACTGCACGTCGTTCGTGCTGCTGGCCGCATATGGGGTCGGTGCGCATGAGCTCGAGCGCACGCCCGTGATGCGGGGGTCGCAGTGGTCAGCCTCCTGCCTGCTGCAGCAGCCCGTGTACCTGTACCTCACGGCCCGGAACGATGCAGAGGCGGCCCAGCTGCCCGCCGACTTCCAGGCGCTGTACAAGTACGGCCTGCGCTCGTTCCTGTCCATCCCCATCTCCACGGACCACGAGGTTCTGGCGGTGCTGACCATTGCCAAGGAGGACGCAGACGGCTTTGAGGTGGAGTGGTAAGTGTCGTTCACGCGTGGCGGCCGGGGAGCTGGCAGCGGAAAGCCGCTGTCCTCCTGTCATTCTTTGGCCATGTTCGGCACGCACAAGCTTGGGAAGCGAAGTCGTGAAACGATTTCCAGTGTGTTGCGGTGTGATCGGGCCCTACGCCCCGTCCAAAGCCGTTCCGGAAGGCCGGAAGCGCCAGGGGCACTGCCACGACTAGCTGGCTACCTCCCCCTCTCCCTAGGGCCCCGCTTCACCTTGACCCGTTACCCCACCGCTGTCGCCGCTGCTGGCCCACTACCCCCTGCCCCCAGGTGGGAGCCCATGCTGGGCTGCCTGTCCACCGGCCTGCTGTACTACCTGCGCAGCGAGCAGACGCAGAACCTGTGCCAGCTCATGCGCAACCTGGACTCCTCCCCGGACTACACCAACGTCATCCACCAGCTGCTGCGCGGCGCGCACTCGCTGCTGCTGCGCGCCACCAACATCCGCACCGGCTGCCGCCTGGCGCTGCTGCCCAATGCGGACCTGTCCCGCGCGCTCATCTTCGAGCCCGACCGGGCCATGTCTGCCGCGGACGGGTACGGCGCCGCCGCCGCGCCCGCCATGGACGTACGGGACAGCGCGCCGCAGATCCACGTGACGGAGATCCAGCTGGAGAACACGCTGCTGCTGGATGCGGTGCAGAAGGGCAAGGCGCGATTCGTGTCGGACTGCGCGTCGTACATTCAGAGCTGCATGAAGCCAGCCACCGACATCTTCATCTCGGGACAGGTAGGGAGCTGCGGCCAGAACGCCGCCTCGGCAAGGGCAGAGTTGTCCCCCTCTAACATGTGGCCGAGTACGGCAGGGTGGGGTGATACGGTCCTGGGATGGTCGTCCGCGCGCTTGGAGCCGAGGAGGTTTGGAACCTAAGCGAGCCTTAGGTGCAGACGTCAACACCTTGTACTGCATACAACAGTATTTCCAGGCGGAAGCCGGGCCACAAAACACGGATTGCACGCACGCCCACGGCCCACAGGAGATGGTGGCCTCCATCGTGGTGCTGCCGCTCATCTTCGACGGCGTCACGTTCGGCGGTTTCTACGTGACACTGGAGACCACGAGCAACTTCCAGAACATCAAGGACCTGCTCATGGGCTTGGTCAACAGCGTTGTGCTGCTGCTGGCAAAGCGGCTGCAGCCGCAGCGGGACCAGATCTGGGAGAGCATCCTGTCGGTGGGTAGAAGACCGTGCGGACGGGCTGGCTGGCGGAGCTGGGGATGGGGATGGGGATGGGGTTGGTGTCCACGCGTCGTAGAAAGGGTTTGGAGAGGGCGGCCGGCCGGCCGGCCAAAACGGTTTTCGCTAGCCTCTTACTGTGCTCCTCTCGTTGCGCCGCTCTGCGCCTGCCAAAAAACAAGCGGCAGTACTTCATTTGATTTGCGCTCACGCTACGCCTGGATCTCGTCACCGTGTGGTGTGCTAACAGCGCGGCGGGCCCGCCAACCTGGACGAGCGCGCGGACTCGTTCGCGGCGCCCGGCTCCACGGGCCCCGCAGGGGCGGCGGCGCAGGGCGACTCGCAGTACTTCAACAGCGAGGGGGTGGCCAAGCCGGTGGTGGTCAAGCGGTCGTGCACGGAGGCCATGCTCAAGGTGCGAGAAGGAGAAAGCGGCGTAGGGCGCCCGGAGTGTCGGCGCCCCCTCAGCAAATTGGGTTGGGGGAGCCTGGAAGGGGAACGAGCTTGGGGCAGCGTGGGTGTGCCGGCGCTGGAGGCGGGCGGGAAGGAGCGCGGGGCGGGGGGCGGTGTGGAAAGTGGCCCGCTTTTTCACGGCGCAATGTCGCACGTATTTTGAGCCAAACTACCAACCTAGAGCCGTGTCGTTCTCGTGCGGGTCTCCATTGAGCTCTCGACTTGTCCGTCGTCGGCTCCATCAATTAGGCAATACACAGCTCGCGCGACTGCTTGGGCGTCAAAACGTGCAGGCACACGAATGAAGCCGTGGCAACCTCGTTGCGCACCGTGCTCCTCCGCAGGTGCTGCAGCACGAGCTGCGCAAGACGCACGCCAAGACGGCGCAGCAGCACGAGTGGATCGAGGAGCTGACGCTGATGGAGATCGTGGGCAAGGGCGGGTTTGGGGTGGTGTACAAGGGGACCTTCAAGGGGAGCATCGCGGCCGTCAAGGTGAGGGGGGAGAAACTAAGGCCCTGGGCGTTTGCCTAGTGGATGCTCCCCGTGCCCGAGAAGTGTTGAAGCAGACCCCCTTGCACTATGGGTCCAACGGCAATGGGCCCGAGGTGGCTGTGGGGGGGGGGGGGAGGGTCCACACCCGGGCCCCAGATAGGGGGGGGCAGGTGAGCAAGGGCGCTGTG
>VFQN01000644.1_pt1 | contig 63460 bp, 99 predicted proteins | sample 3512371 | NCBI WGS metagenome assembly VFQN01 (sample SAMN10412370, study PRJNA504923) | tailings metagenome | isolation source: Replicate 2 from Balatoc abandoned mine | place: Philippines: Itogon, Benguet | collected 2017-08-28 | reverse complement strand
CCTCGGCATCTCAGCTGCCGGACCCGACCCCGGACACCGTATCCCAGCTCGCAAACTTAGCCCCTTCGCGATATCCTGGAGCCCACCCCCCACTCGCCCTTTTTTGGTATCTGGCACCCTCTGCTCCACGTGGCGAGGACCAGGACCTGGTTTGTTCGCTTATTTGTTTTTTGCTTCTTACATAATAGGGTCCAGAACCCAGCATGAGGGGCCCGTGTACGAGCCAGGGGCTCCAGGGTCATCGCAAAGACTCAAGACACGCAGCCGGACCTGGTGGGGTGAAGCCCCTTTCCTCCCTGAACGTCTTCAGTGCGCCTCCTTCGAGCTCCTGCTCCTGCCAGGAAGCCACCTCCAGGTCATTCTTGTCACCAGCACACGCACGCACGCACGCATGCTCGAAGGCCGATGTCTTGTTCTCCAGCACATACCGCACGAGACTGCCCGCTGGCCCCCAGGGGAGCTCCCCTGCTACCCGCGGCAGAGCTGTACGAGCATTGAAGACCAGCGACAGAGCTCCCCGGCGCAATCCTGGTGGTGATTTATGTTGCGCCTATGGCAGTAGCAAGCTGTGGCTTCAACCTCACAGGTAGCTGGAAGAGTAGAGCATGACACACGCAAAATGCTGCATAGCCTTTTACTCGCAAGGCCACTACAAGCAGTTCATTTCTTGAGTTGAAACAGGATGTATAGATGACTTCGCCGTTTAGGTAGGCACACCATACGGGCCCGGTTTGGACCCATGGTTTAGACCAAACTTATCATGGCTGTGGCGCCAGTGGAAAGGCCCCGGATGGCCACGCCCGAACTTGGCGGCATCGGAGGCCTATGTGACGCGGTCGACGACACCAACACACTGTCGCCGAACCTGCCCGCTCCGAGCGACAGCACCAGCTGCGCCACAACTGCTGATGTCGCGTTTGTCACCAACACAATAAAGAACTTCACGCCTGGGGCGCACTTGAAAACGGCCGACGCGCTCAACTCTGGGGAAAGCGCCATCCGGAGGCGTCCTATGGGAGGAGTCCTCCGATGGCTATGCGGCCAAAGGGCCCGTGTCACCTCCAGCGGAGAGCATGCAGAAGCCTCAGGGGGAGCACCTTCGGCGAACGGGTATGATCATCTGCATGCAGCCGGGGCAGGGGTTCCACCCCAGGAGAGCAGGAGTTGGTCCCAGAGGGTTAAGGAACGAGCGACGACCGCTTGGAATCGTTTCGTGGCAGCCGCCTTCCTGCCCCCTCCCAACTCGAAAGCGGAGTTCTCTGTTGAGGAAGGTGAGCCGTGCATCTGCAGCAGGGCAGGTACCGGGCATGTGCGCAGGGCCGACATGTGCTCCGGCTGCTTGCTGCATTACTAATTACGGTGCTGCGGCTGCGGCGTGGGGGCAAGCGTGCGGGGCTGACCAGCTGACATCTTACAGCGGGAAGGGGTGCAACGCGGACCCGCTCGCTCCCCCGCAGGCGGTGTGCTGTACAGCCTGCTGTCTCGGCAGGTGGAGGTGGGCGTGGGCGCGTGGGACGACTACGCGGCGGAGCTGGGCAACAGGGACACGCGGAACGCGCAGCCCAGGTGGGGGTAGCGGCAGTAGCGCTAGGGGGCAGGCGTTTACACTGCCAGGTATCAAAACCGCGAACGTTTAGGGGTTTGGGGCGCAGGGACACCCGGCACGTGCAGCCCAGGTGGGGGTAACCGCCTGGCGGCAAAGGTAGCGGAAGCACATGCAACCCAGGTGGGCGGATGTAGGCAGGGCAACAGGGACACGCGGCACGTGCAGCCCAGGTGGGTGTGGGCTAACACACGCGGCTGCGCTTGCGGCGGCGTCTAGGCCGCGAACCTAGAGCCTCTGCCTGTGCCTGCGGGCTGTGGGGTTTTGGTATCATAAGCTCCTGCTGGGGAGTGTTAAGGGGCCTCTGGCAGTGCAACAAGTCTGTTGTGCGCTGGGCGTGTGGCGTCCCTTGGCAAACACATCGCACGCAAGGTAGGCCCTGGCCTACACCGCACCCCTTTAGCCCTCCTCCCTTTGGTGGCCAGCCTGCACTGTCTCAGCGTCACGGCCGAAGCTCTGAGGGACACAACCACGGCGGACGCGCAGGCGCAGGGGCGCAGCGGCGCAACTCCCCCGCGTGGCGGACCCCCCAAGGCGCTATACCCCTGCGCCTGGGCGGTGGGGGTCTTCGCGCGGGAGGGTTGCGCCGCTGCGCCCCTGCGCCTGCGCGCCCGCCGTGGTGGTTTCCCTCAGCGCTGCGGCCATGGCGCTGAGGCGGTGCAGGCTAGCCACCATAGGGAGGAGGCCTGAAGGCACCTTCCCGCCTTGGGCCTTGTGCGCTGGGGTCCTCTATGCGTGGCTCCTGTGCTGCAGCGCAACCTGTGCGGCACGAAGCCCCACAGACCCTGACGCATACGGCACGCAGGGTAGGCCCTGGCCTGCCCCACACCCGGCGCAGCCGACAGCTCCGAGCCAACACACCCCAGTGCGGCCTCCTCCGCATACCGCCTGCCTGCTGCCACAAGTGTCCCCACCCTGCCCTGCCCCTCCCTCCACCCTCTACCCCCCTCCCTCACCCCCCAGGCGCTCCATCTTCGGGCTGCCGCTGCTGCACCCCCGCTGCGGCGCCGCGCTGTGCTGGTTCGGCGCCATGCTGCTGTTCGACTGCGTGTTCACAGCCTTCTGGACGCCCGTCAATGTGGCGTTCTGCCTGGACCAGTACGGCAGGCTGGGGGCGCCGTGCACGCGCACGGACCTCGCGGGAGGTGGGCTGGGGTGGGGGTGGGCTCGGGTGGGGAGGAGTGAAGGGGGTGGGGGCGCCCTGCACGCGCACCGACCTGGCGGGAGGTGGGTGTTGCGTAAGCGCCGTTTTATTGTTTGGCAACAGCTCTAGCATCTGTAATTTGGGATTGGACGGCGTTGGTTGGGGTGGGGTAAGAAGGTAAGGATCGCCCTGCAAGGATACGGGCTGGTCGGAGGTGGACGGGGTGGTGCGTGGTGCGTCGCGTACGGACCTGGCGGGAGGTGGGGTGGGGTGTGGGTTTTGCTCAACGGGGTGGGGCCGGAGAGTAAGGAGCGCCCTGCACGCGCACCGTCCTGGCGGAAGGTAGGCTGAGGTGGTGAATGGAGGCGGGCATGGACGGGATTGGGTGGCAAGGTGGGGAGCGCCATTCACGCGCATGGACCTGGCGGGAGGTGGGGTGGCGTCTCGGCCTGGCAATTCGCAAGGCGGCAACCCAGGCTCGCCTGGCGGGCTCAAGGTTGTGTACATGCCCATGTATCCTTATGGTACGCCTCAATTGCAGCGCCTGTGGCGCTATGCGTTCGCCACTCTCCCTGTGACCCAGCCCTGTCCCGCCGTCGCCGCGCCCCGCAGGCTGCTTCTACCTCTTCAACATCCTGATGTGCTTCCAGGTGGGAGCTGCCGCCCGGTCATGGCGGGCATAAGCCATGGGTTGTGTTGCGCTGGTATGGCAGGGGCTGGCCTGGCGGGCAGTGCTGCGGCCCGCTCGGCGCCTCTAGCGCGGCGGAGCAGCCTGCCTTATTGACATGGAGCTGATTGCTTACGGGGTTCATCATTGCGTAAACCTCAGCTCCTTTGCATGCACAGCTCAGCACCCACTGCCACGTTTGACAGTTACACGTTTTTCCGCACCTGCCAACTGGCCGTGCCTGTACAAAGCACTACACCTACACTACCACACACAAAGCGCTGCGCCACCCTTGCGGCCTGGCCCCTCAGGTTGGCGTGACGCTGGTGCCCCATTTGCTACCACACAATTATGACCAAACGCGTTGCTCAGATGCCAATCGGCCGTGTAACCTGTACCGCCCGCCCAGGTCGGCGTGACGCTGGTGTCCGGGTACCGCCTCCGCGAGGTACTGGACGGCGTGGACAGCGCGCTGCTGTACTGCCGTACAGCCGCCTTCTGGCTGGACGTACTGGCCGTCGTACCCTTCGTGTACCTGGTGGGTACCGTACAGAGCGGTGTACGGGAGAGCGCGCGATAATGAAAAGGACAAGCCGATGTACCGTTTGCAGGACGTTCATTCCTAACCTGATAGTAACCCCGATCCTCTTGTCCCACCCGCCTCGCCCGGGACCCCCTGCAGTTGGTGCTTCTGGGCCTGGGCGACTCGGTGCCCCGCAACCAGACGGTGTCCATCATCTCCCTCATCCGCCTGGTCCGCCTCTTCAGGGTGGCGGGGATCGTGCGGGTGGGTGAACCGGGGTGCAACACCTTGCACGCAGCTGGGTACAGCCTTGGTACAATTGCGGATTGTTTTGAGCGCGGCAGTGTAAGCCAGACTAAAACGGAAAGCCCCTGCCGAGTACTGCCTGTACACCCGTATCACTGACAAGCTGTACACACCTTGGCTACCTGTCGTGCCGTGCTACCTTGCCGCACTCCTCCATGCCCTCCACAGAGCGTGTACACCAACTCCGTGGGCGGCGAGTACCGCCCCTCGTGGCTGGCGGACAACTTCTCCATCACAGGGGTGTACGTCGTACTGCTGGGGTACATGGTGAGCACGTGACGTGGCCATGTACGGCAGCGCAGTACATGACAAATTGCTGACTGCGTGGGAACTGGCGGACACCGGTACATGGTGCGGGTGTACGGTAAGGGGCTGCACGGCGGCCACGCGCCTGCGTGCTTTCGTCGCGTGAAACAAAGGTAGCTTCTTGAAGGAAGGCAGCCTGTAGGTACCGCCACCCATGTACCGTAACCCCCGAAGCTAGCGACCGTTTCCGGTTGCTGCTTTTGCCGCTCTGCGGTTACCGGTAGCCCCCTGCGCCAGTGTCCCAGCTCCTACCTGTGCTATCAACATGGGCACCAGCGTACCTGCAGCCCACCCATTCCCAAGTCGGCCCCTGTTCCCCCCCACCCCAGGCCTGCCTGTTGGTCAACCTGTACGCCTGCATCCTGCTGCTGCTGGCCTACTACGAGCGCAAGCGGATGACGTGGATGGACTCCATATCCTGGACCAACGTGCGGCAGCTGCCGGGCGAGCTCAAGTGGTTCTACGCAGTCTACTTCGTCATTACGGTGGTGCGTGCAGGGTGGGAGGTGATGTTGTGATTATACTGGCCTGCATCTTATACCTGCCGTTTGTGTACAGCAGTATGCGAAGTATGATAATGGTACAGTACTGGAACGGTGGGTGCGGCGGTGGGTGGCCGGGTTGTCGCCGTGCTTGTACGTGCCTTAGGCGCCTGTGTGTGCTTCGTCCCCGCGGTGGTCGGTATCGCGTGAAGCGCGAGGAAATGGTGTTGGGCGACAGGGGTCGAACAATACACTGACACCTGCGGCCAAAGAGCCACCGCCCTGGCAACGCGAACGCGAGCAAGGGTGGGGGGTTTGGGCGGGGGTTGTGTGTATGCATGGGGCGTGGCGGCCACGTGATTGCCGCGTAACGACACGTGTCATGGGAGGCTATGGTTGTACGTCATTACGGTGGTGGGTGCGGGGTTGTGGGGTGGGGTGGGTCAGGCGCTGCGGTGGACAGCTGGGCGGTGCCCGTAGTTGTACGCGCCTTCCGGGCCTGCATGACGGGCTGCACACTCTGTTTAGACACATCGTGGCATGCAACGACTCCTTGCTGCCGGTCCAACATGCTATTTAACAGCGCTCCTCACCTTTTCCTCCTGCACCTCCTCCAGATGACCACCACGGGCTTTGCGGACTTCACACCGAAAGCGATACCCGAACAGGTATGTGCGCCAGTGTGCGGGTCCAGGGTGGTACCCCGTTGTACAGCTGTACCGTGTTCATGTCTGTGGCGGGGGGTTCAGGGTAGGTCTCCGTGCCTGTACTGTATTGCCTGCCCCACATCCACACACGGCCTTTCCACACAGAGGGGTCAAGGCACAGCCTTGAAAGCACTGACAATGGCCTTTTCTGTCTCCCTAGGTTGTGATCAACGTGGTTGCGCTGAACGGGCTGCTGACGTTCGGGGCGGTGGTGGCGGTGATCGGGGACGCGCTGAAGCGGTCGCAGCAGGCGGCGCAGGTGGGCAGGGGGCGGGACGGGGCGGGTATGTGTAGAATCGCGGTGGGGGGGACTTACAAGTGTGCGAGCTGTTCTGCGTGTGACTTCACCTGCAAGGCATGTCGCAGCAGGCGGCGCAAGCGTGTGTCGGATGGGGCATGGACGTCTTGGGGCCGGAAGCTAATGTTGAGAGTGGAGGTGGAGGGCGAGAGAGCTGGCACGGATCGCGGTGTGCAGGACTGTACGACGACAGCAGGGGTGTTGCGTTCAACGGGCCTTGTGACATGGGGCAAACTGGCCCAGCTGAGCTTTCCGCACCGCTGTTGTGTTGGATAAGTGTACCGGCATCCTGTAGGCCCTGTGTGTTGATGCTCTTTGTGCGACACTGCGCAGGAGGCGTACGACAGCCGCCGTACGTTGACGAGCATCCGGAGGTGGATGGACGAGCAGAAGTTGCCGGAGGGCACACAGACGGACGTACTGGTGGGTGTGTGGGTGTGGGAATGCGTGCAGCGTGACGTGTGGGCATGTGGGGCTGTAGCCAGGATCTGACGGAGCTTGCATACGTGTCGCACTGCTACAGGCAAATGCAAGTTGATGTGGTCAAAGGTCAGGCCGAAGGCGCGTGCAGAGGCGGTAACCGCGTCCAAGGCATCGCTGCACCATGCCAAGGAGCTTTTCGTGTCTTCATTACATAACTGTTTCTCACCTGACTGCCGCCTTCCACCCCCACGCCACAGACCTTCTTCACCGAGCTGGGCGCCAAAAAAGAGGAGGGCCGCACCGAGGGGGACATTGTGTTTGAGCTGCCGGCGCACCTCAGGCAGAGGGTGAGCCCGGCCGAGGGCCTGCGTGGGAATCGTCTCACTTGGGTTCCCATGCCCCCCGCACGTGCTGCCGGCGCACCTCTCCATCCCCGTACTGCCCTTACTGCCGTACTGTCGTACACTCCCACCCGCAGGTTGTACGGCAGGTGATCCACGAGCAGCTGTCCCGCTGTCCGCTGATGGCGGCGCTTCAGCCCGAGGTGGTGGAGCTCATGGCGGCGCAGTGCGTGCCGCTGGAGCTGCCGACGGGTGGGTGGAACGATGATTAAATCTTTATTGTCATACTATCATATTACTCCTGATGTCGGGATGTGTGTGCACATGTTCATTGAAGCGTTGGAGAAGGCAAGGGCGTGCCGCTTAGCTGGTCGTGGGAGGTAAGTGCGGCGCGTTGTGGGCGTCAAGGGGTGCCATGCGGGACCCGGTGCTGGTAAAGGCAGGCGCCCACTGTCACTGCATATAGATGCACACCAGTGGTGTAGCAGGGCCGTGGGCGTAAGGATTGGCCTGGGCCGCCACTATGGCACGTGGTACTGCTCCCGCGCGCATGCCCACCCACATTCAAACGCCCGCCCATCCCCGGGCTTCCCCTCAGGCCACGACCTGTTCCGGCTGTGCGACGACGCTGAGTCGTGCGGGCTGTGGCTGCTGGAGGAGGGGGCAGTGGCGGCACTGCGCAACGTGGAGCCGCTGGAGCTGCCGGCGGGGGCGGCGGGCGGCGGCGTGCCCTGCCTGCTGGGGGAGGCGTGCCTGCTGGCGGACGTGCTGCCGGGGTGCAGGTGAGGAGGGTGGAAGGGTGGCTTTTCGTCATATCACTTGGACGGGTCCGGATTTTGCATGGGGTGAGGTCTGCCTGCTGGCGGACGTGCTGCTGGGGTGCAGGTCAGGGGGGCATTGCTTCTGTGACAAGAAAAGGCGGTGTTTCTGACCGGTGCACCTCGTGCTAATGTGTCCGTGCCCCTGGGTCGCCCCGCAGCAACCGGACGTCGCGCACGCAGCCTGGATGCGCCTTTCCTGGTAGCAGGTACACCTCCCTCCCCATGCCCCATTCCTATGACCCCCGTTTGTCGCCCCGCAGCAACCGGCTGTGGACGCTCCGCACGCAGCGGCCGTGCCGCCTCTTCAAATGGCGTGCGCCAATGTGCCCTCTGTGCCCATCATCCCTGCTCCCTGTGCTGCTGCGATGCCCGCAGCAACCGGCTGTGGACGCTCCGCACGCAGCGGCCGTGCCGCGTGTGGCAGCTGCGGGGGCCCTCCCTGCGCGCCGCGCTGCGGATGTACCCCGATACCGTGGACAGAGCGCTGGAGTTCGTGCGGGGGCGGCTCACGGCGTGGATGGAGGGGCGGCCGGAGGACGAGGTGCGGCTCAGCGTGGGGAGCAGGGGGTTGGTGTGCCTTCAGTGCCTCACGGGGGCACATCACGGCCGTTGGCGGGAGGCCGCGGACCGCAAGCGCGCTGTCGCCGTGGTAATGCAGCATGGCGAGGTGGGCTCCCCTCTCCCGCTCGCCAACCCCTCGTCGACATTCATGTTGTTAACACACACATTACCCACACAGGACGGCACGTGGTGCGAGCTGGTGCAGCTACTGAAGCGCTGCCTGGTGGCGGGGCCGCTGAGGGACCGCATACACGACTGCTACCTGGCGCTGCAGCTGGTGGGTGGTTGGGGTGGTGGGCGCGGGGCAGGGCACAGTGAAAGAGGAAGGCCTGACGCTGGCGCAGCAGCTGGTGGATTGGGCTTCGGCGGGCAACATGTTCATCGGTTGGCGATCTGGGCTAGTAGCTGGCCGGGGGCCGGAGTGCTACCTGGCGCTGCAGCTGGTGGGTGGCGGATGCAACGCCCTGCAGAGCCCCCGTAGTGCCTTCATCGCACACTATCTCCTTGAACCACAGTTGCTACCGCTGAGGTGCAGCTTTATGATGGCTCTATACTGTTCGGATGCCGCTGCCTCTCCAGGCCAAGCTGGACGACGGGTCGCTTGTGCGGCTGCTGTCGGCGTGGGTGGACCTGAGCGCCACAAGAGAGATGAACGCAGAGGTACGGCCGGCGCAGCTCTCAGCTGCCGTGCGGGAAGGGCGTGGTGCGCTGATGCGGTATGCAACACTTGACGGGTTCCCCTCCAGGCTGCCAGGAGGACAAGGGGGCGACCCTTAGACAATATTCTGGTGTGCTTTACTACTGCGCATATCTACACCAAGCACAACACCACATCAGCCTCCTTGAGGTACCGTAGCCTACTGCTGAAATACTATTCATGACGAGAGAGCAACAACAAAGGCGACGCAGCACGCCAGCCTAGCTCAGCTAGGTTCAGCTCCTCACTGCTGCGGGCTGACCCCGCGAAACAGCACCGGCGTACCATTTAATCCCAAAGCACCTCCAGTCCATCGCACTGATGCCCCCTTACCCCCGATTGCGCATCAGGATCTGGAGGAGCGCATCACCATCGGCCGCCTCAGCAACGGCGTGGGCCGCCTGGCGGGCGTCGTACCGCCCGCCGTACAGCAGGTACGGGAGTACGACCTGGTAACGCCCGCCGGCAGCCCGATGACCAGCCCCGGCTCGCTGGCGGGCGATATGAACGCATTGGCGGGCGGTGATGGCGGAGCGCCGCATCCGCCGGCGAAGTCGCCGCTGGGACCGCCCGGCGGCGGAGCGATGGCGGCCGGTGACGGCGTCAGCAGCGGCGGCAGCGGCGGCATGTCGGTGGCGTTTGACCGCGGGGCGTCGGGAGTATCCGCGGAGGCAGCCGAATGGGCCGTAAGGCAGACGCCGACGCTGTCAGCGGGCCGGAGCAGGCTTTCCCTCCCAGGGACGCTGTCCCGAGCGTTCAGTACGGATACAGAGGGTACGGTAGCGGCAGCGGCAGCGGTAACGAGCCTGTTGGCGGACGCCGGCGGCGGCGCCGATGGAAAGCTCAATGGGGCGGTGGGGCCCGGCCAGCCGGCACGGGGCGTCAGTGCCGACGGCAGCTCGCGCATCGGCGCGGCGGCAATAGCGGTGGACCAATCGCAGCCATCACCGCCGCCGGAGGGCCTGGCGAGGAGCCTTGTAAAGCAGCGCTCCCTACCTGTGCCGGATAGGGCGGCCGCGGGGCGGCCGAACGGGCTGCAGCCGCCGCTGCAGCCGCTGCCGTTGGGCGCGCTGCCGCCGTGCACGCGGTCGGCGCGCTACTCGTTGCCGGGTCAGGGCTTGGTGGCGGCGGCGGCGGTGGCGGCAGCGGCAGCGGCAGGCGCGAGGGAGAGCTACAGCGGTGCATTGGGGCCGCTGGAGCGGCGGATAGCGGCTGGGGAGGGCGGGCTGCCGCCCCCTGTGCAGTCCGCGGTGGAACAGGTGCGGCTGTGTGCGCTCCCCTGCACGCCTGTCCTACCGATTAACAAGAAAATTAGAATTTCATCCCTCTTGAGAAGCCTACTTACGTCCCCAATCCCCTCACTGAGCGCGCGTGCCCACTGTCGAGTGGCGACCTGGCAAGGCTTTGTGGCCGTAGCGGTCCACGAAATGTACCTCACACGTAGACCCTGGACTTACCAGTACGGTATGCCCGTTCCATACCCGCTCGCAACGCAACCCTCCTCCCACGTAGGCTGTGGCGCAGCTGCGCTCGCCCCTGCGCCGCCGCCCTCGTTCCTCCCGCTTCCTGTCGGACACAGGCTCCGTACCCCGCAGCTTCCAAAAGGCTGCGGGCCAGCCGTCGCCACCCGCGCCGGCGAGCGGCGCTGCCGCCGGTACGACAACCGTACGGCAGAGCGGCGATCGGGCGCTGTACGGCACGCAGTTTACCCTGGCTAACTCCAGCAGCGCCGGACGCGGTACGGCGGAGCAGCAGTGGCTGCCGCAGGGGGAGAGTGTGAACGGGGTAGACGGGGCGGCGGTGGCGATGTTGCTTGGCGCGGCAGCGGCGGCGGACGGGCAGGGGCAGGGGCAAGGCTTAGCATCGCAGCGGCAGTCGGCCTTGGAGGGTGGTGGTGGTGGTGGTGGTGGCGGGGGTGCAGGACTGGGTTTGGCTGGGCTGTGGCGGCGGGGCAGTAGCAGAGGGTCGGCGGGGGCGGCGGGGGCGGCGGAGGCTGGGCAGGGGGCTGCTGAAGCGGAGGGTGTCGTGGGTGTGCCCAGGAGTGTATTCATCAGCCCAGCAACCAGCCGGCGGATGCGGTCTTCCTTTCGCGCTCCAGCGGAGCAAGTGGAGGAGGAGGACGAAAAGGAGGAGCAGGATGGGGATGGGGAGGCGCGAGCGGGAGCGGGAGATCCAGCCGTGGCGGCTGAGCGGGTTCGGCCGGAACTATCGGGCAAGAGTTTGGATAGGCAGGAGTCAGAGGGCGGGGCGGAGGAGGACAGGGCGTCGTGGCGGCGGCGCTGGAGCCGGGGCGGCGGGGCGGTGAAGGCCGCCGTCGCAGCGGCGACGGCGGCGGTGACACGTGGCGGCGGCGGAGGCGGAGGCAGTCGGCGCTCCATGTCCGCGCGGCGGCTGTTCCCAACGGCGCCGTCGGCTCTGGAGGAGGAGGGCAGGGTACGGCAGCGCTCGTCTGACTCGGGGCTGGGCCGTACGGCAGGCGATGGCAGGCGGGCTGAGGACGTCGGGGAGAGCCTGCAGCTTGGCGGACGGGCGTCTGGCAACGTTGCACTCGTCAGCGGCGAGGGCGGGGACGGCTTGGGTGGCGGCAGCAACGGCGGCGGCGGCGGTGGTGATGCCCGTTCCAAGCGGATTTCGGAGCCCGGGCAGGTGGCAGCGTACCTGCGGATGCTGAGTAGGGGGGGCCGGCCCATGCAGGCACACGCCGCAGACGCCGCGGGGGGCTCCCTGCATGGCGGCGCGTTGGGCAGCGCCACCGCCAACCGCCTCCTTGCAACCGCCGCAACCACCTGCACCGTACCAGCCGCCGGCAGCGGCAAAGCGCCCGTCCCTACACCTGGTGCCAACACCAATGGCATGGGTGCCCATACGGCGGCTACAGCTGGCAGTGGCGGCGGCGCCGCCGGGGGGCACCCCAGCTCGGCCCTAGCCATCCCCACCACCAGCCACACCACCTTTATCAACAAGATCATGCAAGCGGCCGGGGTGCCGCTGCCGCCCCCGCCGCCGGGCGCCGTACCGCCACCGCAGCAACCGGCCACGTCAACCGCCGTCACCATTACGGCACCCCCGTGTACGGCATGCGGCTGTGCCACGTGCGCGTACTGCGGCACGACCATCGTACCGCCGAGCGCGCTGGCGGTTATGGTGCCCATGAAGCTCGCTTCTGCTGCTGCTGCTCCGGCCGCTCCTATCGCAACAGGAGCAGCAGCAGCAGCAAACCCAGCAGCACCTAACGAGACCGGGGTAACATCGCCCCGTCACCAATTGGTCCCCAACCCCCTGTTTGCGGCCGGCAGCGCATCCATGGCAAGAGCCGGCAGCGGACCGGACGCGCCGGTGGGCACAGATGCGGGCAAGGCCGGGCGGCTGGGGAGCGGCCCTGAGGCCCGCTTCAACCGCAGCGTTACGTCACGCCACGGAGCCCCTTCTGGCCTACCGGCCAACCACCTCAACCGTGCTAGCAGCTACAGCAGCGGCGCCGCCCACTGCGGCCGGGTGGCGGCGGCGGCGGCGGCAGCTTTGGCTGGCGGCCCGACGTCGCCGCTCGCCGCGAGCGCCTCCGGTCGTCGCCCGCATGGGCCTCTCGCGTCGCCCTACGGCAGCAGCGCCGGTGGCGGCACTGGCAGCGGCGGCAGCCGCGCCGGCGGCAGCGGAGGCGGTGACGCTCCGTTGCAATCTGGGCCACGCGCACAGCCCCTTGCATCGCCGGTGCCTGTGACACGGTCATACACCACCGCGTCACGTCTGCAGCACAGTACGACAGCTGACCTGGCGGCGGGCGCATGGGCTGTCGGCAGCAGCTTTCGCACGACCGCCGCCGCCGCCGGGGGCGGCTCATCGCCGTTCGACACCGCAATGGCCGCAGCCGCGGCCGGAGCCGTGCCGCTCGCCCCAATAGCGTCATCCACACACTCGCCACTACTAACGCCGTCGTTGGTGGCAGCGTTGGGGGCAATGAGTTTCAGTCGCTTGCACAGCAGCGGCGGCGGAGCGACCCCAGCAACCGCCAATCTCGTCGTGGCCCCCGGCGCTGGCCTGCCCCCGCCGCCGCCGCCGCCACCACTGCCTCACAATGTATCTCTACTGCAGCAGGCTCAAAGCAGCGCACGTTTCAGCGCGAGCCTCCTCAGTCGTGGCGCATCTGCGTCTACCGTCCCAGACACGGACCTGGTGATGACTGGCCCGCTCATCCGGGAAGCGCAGTCCATGCGGGGCGGCCAATGGGGGGCGGCGGCCGCGACAGCTGTGGCGGCCGTGGCCTCCAGCGTAAGTGCTGCTGAGGAGGGCGGGGCGGCAGGGCCCGCGGGGGGCTACGGCAGTGCGCGGTCGGCAGCTCGCCTAGGGGCAGCAGGAGGCGGCAGCGTGGGGGTTAATGGTGTGGGTGCCTTACCAGAAGCGGCTGCAGCGGGGATGGAGCCTGGGGCTGGAACAGGGGCTCAAGGGAGGCTTGGGCAGGGTGTGGAGGTTGCGGGTAGGGGTGGCGTGCAGGGTGCAGCGGGAGAGATGGCGGCTGGATTAGTAGACATGGGCGTGTCAGAGGCGGTGGCGGGGGTGGGGGTGGAGGGGCCCGGAGAGCAGGGGAGGCGTGGGGCGGGAGCTGGGGGTGCGGCGCAGCGGTCCCGGGGTGTCGGCGGGGTGCAGCACCGCCCCAGCGGAACCATGGACATCATCTAGGCAGCTGGGTGTGCTGGGCAGGTGTGTTCTTGTGGTGTCGCCTATCGTGGGTAACGTCGGCTCGTCGGTGGTCATGGATGTGAGCACGAAGGCGCAGGACACTACTTGTGCCAGTACTGGCACAGGTAGTGTCTTACTACGGGGTACTTGCAATTCCTTGGCGTGCACGTCGTGCACCTGTGTGCTCGTCGATACCTCCATGTACATAACGCGGTACTGTGAGCAGCGTTTTGGCAACCGTTTAGTTCTAACCTCGGAGCTGACGTAAGGGTGTGGTGCACTTCATGTCTTCATGGCTTGGCTGTGCGGTGGCGACTGAAGTACCGGTGGGGTGAAAAACGCAACCTGTGCGACTGACATTATCGGGAGCCAGCAACGTAGTGTGGTATCAGGGCTGCTTGCCGCAGATGCTGCCGCGTAGCCGTGGGTTCCTAGCGTGGGGAGGCTACGCGTCTTGGGCGATTTGGGTCAGCTCTCTAGCTACCGTTGGGGTGCCGTACTTGACTGTGACCTGGCTGTAGCGTGCTTCGACGCGTAGCGTAACGAAGGAGACATCATCGGCCTGCAGCAGAAACTTCAGCATCAGGGGACTGGGGCGGGAAAACGAGAACCTGCCATGCTGTATGGCCGCATGGGGGGATTTACGCTATGGTCACCAGATGGCACCTAGGGAGGGGTGAGCGCATTCAGGGAGACAAACATATTGCAGCGTGTATGAGTCTCCAGGCGCTTGGGGAGCAACTTACATCAGCCGGCTAAGGTCTGGTCGCAGGCAACGGAGATACCACGGAGCTACTGACGCATCACGACTCAGTAGCACCCGGAGGAGCCCCTCCCCTGGCGGCAGCCCCACTGGCAACAGCTCCACGGCTCTGCACGGGTTGCGCACGCAGCCACTGCAGCCTATTGCAGCTCATACTCATGATGCCGTGGGACACTGCGCCTTACTAACGATACGCTATGGTGGCGAGCGGGTGGGATCAGGTTATGGCCGGATGTGCAAGGAAGCCGGCCTGTGAGCCTACGTACCACAGGCTCTACGCTCGGGAGTAACGTCATCATATGCGGCCCTCCCCTGGTGCGCCTTTCACCAGTTGCGTGAGAGACGACGCAGTTGTTCGGCAGGCAGTTCTATAGCTCAGCAAGCGACAAGATAGCCGCCGATATACCTCGTTGATGGGCGCCGGGAGCTATAGCTGGAATAGTACAGGTGCACATCTTCGTGCTATGCGATGTAACGGCGACGCCCGCCCCCCTACGAGACGCATTGAGTGCTTATTGCACACGACATGAGTGCAGCATGAGATAGTAATTGATTTCTCGAGCACTAGGCAGCAGGCGTGGGACGGCGACTGAGGGAGTACGGGCCCCAGGTACGACGTAAGCTGGTCTGCGAGGTGTCTGAGCAGGCGGACTAGCGACTGCTATGCCTCAACGCAAAGTTTACGCAACTGATATTAACACAACATGCATACGTATAGCCGAAATGGAGCACCACGGCAGCACATGCGAGCAACTGCGTGTCCTCGACCAGCACGTCCTTTCCACCAACCTATCCTTACAACGACTTATCGGACGCGGAGGCTTTAGTCAGGTCTATGCGGCGGACCTGGGTGGACAAAAACTCGCCGTTAAAATCCTTCATCCTCGAGCCCAGCAGAGCCACCAGCAGAACTTTGAACGTTTGTTCATCCAGGAGGCTGAGATCAGCAACGAACTCAAACATGAGTAAGTTCCGGTCGCGTTGTAGACGTTTGGCCAGGTAGCAGAGTGGCTGGCAGAGTGTGACACGCAGTTTGACCTACCTTTCCAGCATGCACCGTGCAGCACGCGCAATTGCTGAGAAATTCTGCTTTTCACATGTAATGCACTTCCGCACTTTAGCTGCTTCGTCCAGACGAAACCTGCAAACCAAACCTGCATCGTATCGCCAGCTGGGCCGAATCCAGACAACACGCAGGCTTTCGCATGAACAGGGTACAAACATGAGCAGGAAGAGTGCTCGGAACAATCTATGCGTCAATACTCGCCTGGTCAAGGCCTCGGCGTGGCCTTCCAGCTTCAGAATCGCAACCAACTTCCACCCCTTCCTCTCCCCCAGGAACATTGTCCGGTGCCTGGGGCTCACTCGCATCCCTCACAACTTCCCTGGATTATATGGGCTCCAAAAGGAGACTTGGGCGATGCTTCTGGAATTATGCGAGGTGCGCACTGCAGCCGTGTTCACGGCCGTGCCTGTCCGGTTCAAAGCCAACGACTACACGGATAAGTCCACATGTCATGCAACCGGCTGAGGAGGTTTGCAGTGATAGGGCTCTTAACTGACCTAGCCGCACGCAGCCCCACACCGCCAGCACGCCCAGAGCACCCTCAAGTTGCCTCTGCTCCGGCCTCCCATTTCCTTACCTCCCTCCAACAATACTTCCTGCCCCCCACCGCCCCCACTGCCCACCTGCGCAGGGCGGCACGCTGCAAGACGTCATCCTGCAAGCCATGTACAACCAGCGGCAGTACACCACTGAAATGGCCCTGTCCTGGCTGCACGACGTGGCCGAGGCGCTCACCGCCCTGCACACGCACGGCTCAGAGGTCATCATCCACAGGGACGTCAAGAGCGACAATGTTCTCCTAACCGGCAGCAGCAGCACCAGCGGCAGCGCGCGCAACTGTGCCAAGGGGCAGGGCGCCGGCGGCGGCCTGGGGGCCGGCAGCAGCAGGAAGCTGGTGGGAGGGCTGCGCGGTGGCGCCGCGAGCGGGTCATGCCCCGGCTGGGCCACCGCCCGCACCACCGCCAAGCTAGCAGACCTTGGGCTACACGTGGTGAGTTGCGATGTGGTTGCGGGGTGACAACAGCGTATCGTAACGCATGTCCTAGGAGAGGGCGAAGCAAGTGGCATGGGCAGTTACTAACTGCGGCTATCAAGGCAAGCTGAGGCTGCGAGCTGCCGATTAACTGTAGGACTCAAGTCCACGTGGGTGGGGAAGTGGGGGCGGCTGTACCCTATGTATCTTGTGGAGTCCGTCGGTTAGGAAGCGCACATTGGTTGGAATCGCGCCGGAACGGGACGCGGCAAGCGGGCGTGCAGCCCCGGGAGCACGCACATCCAGTACACGCTGCGAAGGCAACAGCCGACCCAGATCGCTGCATGACCTAAAAATCTCTCTCCCCCCCCCCTCGACCAACACCGGTACGCCAGCAACCCGACGCTCCCTCCTTGCTAATCACCCTACATGCCTTGCCCCTCCCTTCCCCCTGGCCCCAGCGCATTGAGGACGAGCGGCCGGTGATGCTGCGCTGCCGGGCGGCCACGTGGGACGGCCTGGCGCCCATCACGCCCTTCGTCAGCATACACCCCAGCACCGCCCCGGGATCCATGCCCGGGTCTGGAGCCTTCGCGTGGTGAGCCCTGTTGCCACGTCCCGTCCAACGGCCTTGTTGCAGACGCCGCCAGGAAGTTTTCTGCCCCTGTTGCCAACGGACCGCTGCATGCAAATGGCCCATGGCTTCGCTGCCTACACGTGCTCTCCCGCCGCCCCTGTTGCTCTCGCTCATGATCCCCATTCCCCTACCCTCCGTTCCGGCCTTGCAACCCGCAGCACAACGGACGCCTCCGACGCCAAGCTCAGTAACTCCAACACCAGTACTTGCCGCAACATGCTGCTGACCACCGACCTGCCCAGCGACGGCAACGCCAACGCCGGCGCTACCGCCGCCGCCGCCGCCAGCCCCACGTGGCACGGCAGCGCGCACGCTGGCAAGGCCTCTGGCTCCGTGCAAGGCTCCAAGCTGCTGCTGCACCCGTGGACGGAACATGGCGACGGCGCAGCCGCCACCCCGGGCCAGGACGGGCCGGACCAGCCGGCAGGCAACAACGCGAGCCCCAGCGTGCCGTCCAAGGGGGCCCTGTTTGCAATGCCGCCCACATGTGGCAGTGACCTCTGCGCCGCCGTGTCCGCAAGCGCCGCCAGCATGGTGACTGTGCGGTCTACGTCCAGCTCCTCGGATGCCGCCCTGCATGTGATGGACGTGGCGCGCAAGGAGGACACCGCTGTGAGCAGCGGCGAAGAGCTGCAGTCGGCGGGGGCAGCGCTGGGGGCTGACATCGCCCTGATGCCTTCTGCCCCTGGCAGCGGCATAGGGCGGCGATTTGACGCATTGGGCGTGCCGCTCCCGCCCTGCCCTCCGGGGACGATGCTCGAGTGCCTCACTCGCAACAGCTTCCTGTCGGCGATCGCGGAGCTGGACGGGAGGGAAGGGGACGACGCCCACTCGGAGGCGGCGCAGACGGAGGGCAGCCTGCTGGGCACGCTCAGCCTGCGGCCGAGCACGACCAGCAACACGAACAGCACCCCCTGCTCGCACACGCCCGTGCACCAGCAGCAGCACCAGCAGCACTCCTCCCACGCGTCCACGCCGACGGTGCTGGGCAGGAGCAGCAGCGGCGGCGGCGGTGGCAGCCGCATGGGTGGGCTGCTGAGGAGCAGCAGCAGCGGTGCCGGACGCGTCGGGGGCCCAGTAACAGGGGGCAGCGGGAGCGGCGCTGGCTTTCCCTCAGGGCTGTTCAGGTGCAGCAGTAGTGGGGCCAACCGCGGCGGGTACGAGCCCAGCCGCGCCTACCTGCACCAGTCCTGGCAGCACCTAGACAGCCCGACAGTACCCCAACACCACCAGCTCCAGCCACCATTCTCGACGGAGTTGCAAGTGCAGGCACAGCCGCCACCGCCGCCTGGCTCCGCCGAGCAAGACCCCGCCATACCCCACGCAGACGCCAGTTTCGGACCGTGCCTCCAGGTCCTTAGGCCGGAGGCTACCTTCGAGGGAAAGGGTCTCGTAGGGGCAGTCGCGACCGCTCCGGAGGCGGCTCCTTGCACGTTTGACTTCTGGGCCCACGGGGCAGCACAGTCGGTGCCCCCCGGCCCTGCCGATGACGCAGGGGAGCTCCCTGCCGCCCAGTCACCAAGCAGGTGTACGCCATTCAAGACTGTGTCCTCACCGATCGCCGCCTCAACCAATGCAAACTTCGCGCTCAAGGCGGACGCCACGGCTCCAGTCAGCCCGCCTTCTGCAGCCCCTCCCGGTGCTGCCGAACCCCCTGCTGCCCCCCTGCCCCCTCGGACTGGCTCCAGCTCAGACCAGTCCGTCAGCAGCAGCAGCAGCAGCGGCACAGCTACGCCAACCCGCCGATCCCGGGAAGCCTCCCAGCACTACTTCAATGCATCTCAGCAGCAACAGCAGCAGCTGGCGCTGGGGCACAGCTTGTGGAGCGCTAGCGCCAGTGGGAGCGACAGCCGTGCCTCCGACACGGCGCTGCCGTCGCCCCGCTCCCTGCAGCTCCGCAGCAGCACCACGTGTACGAGCTTCGTGTCGACGGACGCGGGCATGAGCGTTACGGCGGCGATGACGTCGTTCTGCAGCGGCGCCAGCGTCACTGGCGGCGCCGCCGCGCCCGGTGCCAAGGCGAACATGCCGCTGCGGTGCGTGTCCGCGCTGGATGGCTGCAAGGAGGCGGCGTTGGCGGACGGGGCCGTGGAGGAGGGCGATTTGGACGAGGGGACGCCGGCGGGCGGCTTCACGATGGCGGGGCTCAAGGGGCGGAGGGCGGGCATTGGGATGATCCTGGGAACCGGGGGCGCGGCATGGGAAGGCAAGGTGAAGGGGCGGGAGGCGCAGCGTCAGCTACCGGCAATGGCGGGCGAGGGCGGGGCGCCCTGGCGGGCGGCTGCGGGGGGGAAGGCGGACGCGGCGCAGTCGCAAGGCGGCGGCGAGCACAGGTATGCCATAATTTCACAATAGTAGTGGCCAGACTTGACGAAAGCCATGCCGTTGTTGGACGGAACTTGGTCACTATTGTAGTGGTACAGAGGCATGGTTGTAGGCCGCAGTCATCCTTGCGCACACAGGAAGCCGCGCAGATTGTCAGAAAGGCGCACATGGTGGCCCCATGCTGACGCCAGTACGGTTTGCCGTTCCCTCCATCATTCCGCCACGACAGGCATAAAGCTCCCAAGCCCAACGTCTCCTCGCGGCTCCCCTGGACCTTCCCTCCGGGGCAGCTCCAGCGGCAGCTGCACGAGCGCAACCTGATGCTGCAGCACCAGTCCCACATGCAGCAGCAACTGGACCGCGTGCGGGGGGGCTCCCCTGACGGGGATGGCCGCAGCCGCTCGCCCGGCATGGCCGCCGCAGGTGGAGCCGGCATCCTCGGCGTCTCTGCACCCTGGCCGCCTGCACAGCAAGGATCAAGTGGTGCGAGCAGCGAGCAGACCGCAGGCTGTAGTGGGGGCAAGCAGCGGCGGGGCCGCAGTATGGATACACCTGCATATGGGAGGCAACCCCTGCGCCGCGGCAGCCTCGACGTCCCAACGTGCGAAGGCCAACGCCGCGGCAAGAGCCTGGACGTGTCCTCCGAGGGCGACACGTTCCGCTTCGGAAACGGCCTTGATGCCTCGGCGTCCGGGCGGAAGCTGTGGAAGTCGAGCAGCCACGGCTCGTCCTTTTGGCAGGCGACCACCTGTGGTGGCAACACCCGTACTAGCAAGCCAGAGCCATTAGTCCAAGGGCCGCTGCTCAGCCCTACCGCCCCATCGCCCAACAGCAGCAGCGCAGCTGCTGCAGCAGGTGGCCTGACAACCCAGCGCAACTCCCCCGCACAGACCCATGGGTCGCCAAGCCGCCGTTCCACACGCAGCATCGTCGTGCTGTGCGAGGAGTCCCTGGTCACGCTCTTCGGCTCCAACCCCACCAGCCCCCGCACCGGCACGGGCTCGCCCCTGGCCCCCGCCTTCCCCCGTCCTGGCCTTGGCCTGGGCCCCGGCCTCAACCGCATCCACACCACTGGCCATATCTCCGCCGCAGCCGCCGAGGAAGCCATCGCCGCCGCCGCGGCCCAGTTCAGCTCCATCGCCATGCCCCCCGCGCTCGCCGCAGCCGCCTCCGGCTCCGGCTCTGCAGCCCCCAGCCGCAGCTTCCACAAGCCGGCGTCCTTTTACCGCACCCGCTCCACCGGCCGTCAGCCCAAGGGCCCCTGGCAGCCAGTGCCGCTGCCGCTGGCCCCGCTGCCGCCTGCGCCGCTGCTGCGCCCCCTCGCCGGCAGCCTGCCCCCAACACGCGCCTGGAGCCTGAACCGCAGCGGCTGCCCAAGCACCAACCCCACAGAGGACGGGCAGGAGCTCCTCACCCCCTGCACCCTGCCGTCCCCGACGGACGCTACTGCGCCGCTCCAGCGGCCCCTGCTGAACGCCGCGCGCCTCGCAAGCGGCTCCTTCGCAGCGCGGGACACCGCCAGCCCGCCGGCAGCTGCGCTCGCTCCCGGCGGCATGCCTGGGTCAGGCAGCACCGCGGCAGGGGAGAGCGGCGTCATGGCGCGGGTTTCCTTGCCATCAGGCGGCGCGGCGGCAATAACTGCAGGTGCAGATTCCACCCAGGCACCCCCCGCACAGCTGCAGAGCTGTGGCAGCCTGAACAGCCAGGCCACCCGGGCGCACCCCGCCGCCAGTGCCGGCGCCGGTGTTCCACCGCTCTCGTCGCCCACTGGTGGGGACGCTGGTGCTGCGGCTGCTGCTGCCGTGGTGCTGGACCAGCCTGCTGTGCTGGTGGAGGCGGAGTCGTTTGCGCCGCTCATGCGCCGCGTGCGGTCCATGACGCAGCTGCTGGACCTCCCGCCCAACACGTGCCAGCTGCCCGAGCACGACGACTTCGACTGGGTGTACGGCCTCACAGGCCAGGCGGGCAGCTGCATGTACATGGTGGGTGGTGCAGGACGCATGTTTTTTAGGGCATGTGTATTAGGATCTGGCTGCGGTAGTGCGCCTGGGTGTACATGGCAGCAGCATGGGGGCAGCTGCATGTACATGGTGAGGCGGGTAAACTGGGGTAGAGTTTGCAGGGCCTTGCCCTACCGCTATTGGTGACCGCCTGGTGCTTTCACATGCTTTTACGGGCTGGTCAGGCTGTGGTAGGGCGGGGGGGTCTGTGGGTTGGACAGCCAGGACCTGTGCTGCATGTAGCCATGGCACTCTTCGCTGCCCGGCGGTTACCCACATCGCAGGCTCCCGAGGTGTTCCTTCGCGAGCCCTACAACGAGAAGTGCGACGTGTTCAGCTTCGGGGTGCTGGCCTTTGAGCTGTTTTCGCGGCAGTTGCTGCTCACCACCTACGTCAACACCGACCTGGGCACCGGGATGGGCGTGCGGACGCCGCGGGACTTCGCCAAAAAGGTGGGCGCTGGGAAATGCAGTAGCACGTAGATACCAAGTTGTGGGCAGCGGGTGTGAAAGTTGAGCCATTCATAGCACGTTGTCGAGCAGCAGCTGCGCACGCGCACCATGCCATGCATCCCACCGCTGGGACGGGTCTTCCACAAGGCGCCCCGGCTCGTGTTCCTGCTAAAGCGACGCTCGACACCACCTGCACCACCCGCTAGGGCGATGCTGGTCAGAGTACAAAGACTATTTCGCCGCTTTTGCCCCTTTTATTTTCCAAACCTTCGCAGGTGTCGGAGGGCTTCCGGCCTCCGCGCGCCGCGTGCCTCACCAACGAGCAGTGGCAGCTGGTGTGCCGCTGCTGGGACGCCGACCCCTGCGCGCGGCCCCCCATGGCGGCGGTGGCGGGGCAGCTGGCGGCGATGATGGCGGATGCACGGAAGGAGCGGGAGAGGAGCAGCAAGGCGCAGCAGGTGCGGCGCGGGGGCGCGAGGGACCTTGGCGTGCGCAAGGGCGTTGCAGAATGGACACGGCTCCGTGGTCGGGGGATCGTGCTTAGCACCGCGTTGGGGTGTTTTTGGGTTTGAGACGTGGGGTGGCGTGCGCGGTCTGGCATGTCTGCGCTGCACCGCGCGTTGGAGCGGCGTGTGTGTGGAGAAGATCCTCTGCGTCAGGCTTTGGCTGTAGACACTTACGCACGCGCGGTGTGTGCTGCTTGCAGGAAATGATCCGCTGGCCCACCCTGCGGCGTCAGGGCCCCAAGCCCGATACGCCAGCTGCTAATGCCGCCAGTGGCGTTGCTGCGGATACTGCGGAGCCGCAGCCGCAGTGCGGGTGCGTGATATCCTGAGCGCTGAGACATGAAAGCGCCCTTGGACATGTGAGGAGGGAATGTTATACGATGGGGGCGGGTGGCTGTACAGAACCTTGGCCGGCACGTTGGCACATGCAGCATATGCATGTGCCTTACCCGGACGAGCGGTTTTGTACACACAGGAGACATTCTTATGCGAGATGATATAAGAATGCCTAGCGCGCACGGCGCCAGCAAATATGGATCATTCATTGTATAGGCGTCTTCATGTCTAAAGTGGGAGTAGGAGTGAGCAGTGCATGGCAGGTGCGGCGGATTCAAGCCGCCCAGAGGGTCAAGAGGGCGGCATGAATGTAGATACTCCCGCGCCCGACAGTATTCATGAGCTTGACAAGTTGCCTTGCAAGAGGAGCACAAACTGCAGTCAGAAGAAATTAGGTGTTGCGTTCTGTCCCTTGTTGGGTATTCTTCAATCATGAAGTTCGAGCCCCAACCCCCTGCGGTTTGGGCCTTGGTTAGTTGGGATGGCGTCGAGGTTGCGACCACCCTTGTCGAGTGGCATGCAGTGTACAATAATGAATGGGAGGCATGCTTGCGCCCCCTAGTGCGCCACAGTGACGGACAGGACCCATGTAGCCCCATTGCGGAGTGTTGGCACGCCTTTGGGAGGCGGGCGCGACCGGGGCGCCTGACGGTGCGGCGAGGGAGAGTGCATCATGCGCATGGCGGTCTCGCATGCACCGGCAATAGGTGCAGGTCGGTGCATTGATGCACGCGGGCCGAGCAAGCTTGGGGCTGCAACAAAGCCTCAGCCCACCGATGGCGGAGCGGATGCATCATGTGCGGGTAGTGGTAGGACCGGGAGCGCGGCGTGAGCAGAGGCATGTGCACAAGTGGCGTGCCCCGGTTCGTGTGTTGTCTAAGGGTGGCTGGAGCACGAGGATGGGAGAGAAAGGCGAGATTAAGCGCAACAAGGAGAGAGGCCCGAGCGGTGCGGAGCTGGTGCATTAGAGTGGGAGGGAGGTGTACAGCCCGGTTGATTAAGTGCCGCTATGCACGCAGCACCTGCATGAGGTGCTGCGACAGCCCTGCCTTTCTTAGCATTCCTGACGCCGTGGCTCGGCCTTCCGCTGTGGAGCTAGGCCCCCGGCTCGGCATAAGAAGAATACGAGCGTGGAGTCCTGTGCATACCTTTTCCATTTCCGAGCGTGCGCCGCTACTGCCTTGGCTGCTTAGGGCGCGGCTCATTGCGTGTACGGCGTGATAACCCACATGGGACAGCGATGTCCTATCGCCCTGTTTCTGTGCATGTTGACGTACGGGCCAACTGTACACGCTCCGGCATGGCACCAATTGGTGCGTTTGAATGGAGCGTGTACCCGTTTACTTTTGCAGCCCTGTCATGTTCTTTTTGCATGTACGGCAATCCGCCAAACAGTGCATTGACCGTGTTGTTGGCCACGTGGGCTGCGGGAGATATGCCCCCGCAGGCGTCTTTTCCATTATTCCCTTATGCCTTGATGAATAGCTCCTCGACTCGGGAGCCACTTGACTTTCACGGCAAGCGCATGTGTGTTGTACGGATGTCTGGAGGAGCAACATTGGAGGATCAACCCATGTTCCTCGTCCATGAGCAACACGTTGGCTTGTGTGCACATGGCATATGTGCATACCGGTAGTTGGTTGGGCTGTCGCCAGCCATTGATCATACGGTGGCGCGATGCCGTGGTCAATGCCATGCCTCAACATGGACCGGGGGGTCCTGCTACCGGCGCCTCCGCTGTTAAGTGAACCGGCGGTCCACGGGTCCTGGTACCGGTGTTAGCGCACATGTTAGCGCACATGTGCATTACAATAACGGGGACCGTTCTGCGGGTCTTGTATCTCGTGTTCGGGCGCCAGGGGCTTGTGGCCTGGCATCCTAGCTTGGAAAAGTCTTGGTCGTACCTTGCTGTTGTTGCTCTGGGTTTGCTGCTGCATCAGGTCCATGGGATCTGCATTTTCGAGCCATGCGGTGCAGCCTCGACCCTGCTGTTGGTAAGACAGCACTGCATGAACAGGACGCCGACGTCGCCGTAGCATATTGTATGTTGCTAGTGCAGCACGGTAGTAGCACTACCAGGGTTCTTTGGGAGCTAGCTAACTGTGTAGGGCTATCCGGGGTGTCGTCGTTTGTGTGGCGCTCGCCCGACACATTGTTCCCCAAGCCAGGCCTGGCCCTTGTGTAACTCTCCTTCTAGCACCTTGTGAAACCCAGGCCCGATGCAGTCACTCAGTCAGTCAATCAGCATTACAGGCAAGGGCGGAGGGTGTTTCCCTCCGCAACTACAATTACCCAACCGTACGCGCTGGGGCACCTATGCTGTCATGCTTGCGCTTACGGGAGGCCGGCGCGGCCCTGCAGCCACGCATGCACCCGTGATGCAGTCTCCCCTGCACCCTCCGTCCCTCCCCTCTGCCCTTGCATGCGATGCAGTCAGCACCGCGTTAGGTGGCCTTCCACCAGCAGTGCGCTGTTGCTTGCCTTAGCTCCTGCTCCTGTACGGCTGTGTGGATCTGACAAATCCAGTGACCTCACACACAACGACACTAATGGGGAACTGTACAGAGCCGTAAGTACAGGTGGCCGCATGCCATACCAACGCCCCTCTTCAATGACCAGCAACACTTGAGCGCAAGGCACACTGGTCTCTGTCGTCGCCCCAACGCATCGCGCAAGCTCCTCAGGATGCCCTGGGGGCACTTCGACGTACATGGATGATTGGGTTGCATAACCATGCGAACATGTACTTATGTGCGGCTCAGCCACACGGCTCGCAGCCCGCCACCTTGCTCGCTTGCTGCATCCCATGCGAACACCAGCAACGGACAACATGGATCCTTGCGCCTCGGGCCTCACCTAAGCACACCCTTCATACACATGCACGCGCAAGGTCAGGCCAAGTCAGGCGGGTCTTACGTGACAGCGTGTCCGCGTGCCTTCAAAAGATCTACAAACAAAACGTTCAAACACCCAACAGTTCCTGCCCTCGCCGGTCGTCAGCCCCAGCTGCCCTGGGACCTGCTGCAATACGGTATGGTACAAGTACGCTCCTGGCTCAAGCAAGGCGAGGGCACACGACCCCAGCTGCCACCAGCCTTGGCCCGGAGAGCCCCACGCTACTGCCCCCGCCCCCTCGACAGCCCCCGCACTAGCTGCGACACCGCAGCCGCCCGCGCCGCCACCGACTCCCCTTCGAGCGCACGGCTCCTGCTCCGGAGCCGCCACGTGTCAGGCGACCGCGACGGGGACGCCGCCCGCCCGCCGCCCGCCACTGCTGCTGCAGTACCGACTGGGGACGCGCCGCCGCCGCCGCCGCCACTGCTGCTGCTTCGTGCTGGTCCTGGAAACCCGGCGCCGATGCTGCCTCCACTCGACAACGCAGTCAGAAGCCGGGCTCTGCTAATGGACCTGCTGTTGCTGTTGTTGTTATTGTTGCTGCTGACGCTGCGGTGGTGGCGACTGAGGTGGTGTAGCAATGGCGTGAAGGGAGAGCCGTGGCTAGCGTCCCTCCTCAAGCGGACCGGTGACGTGAGGGAGTGATGCAGGGACACGTGGCGGCTGTCGTACGATGGTAACCCCAGGGCATGTCCCCTGGCAAGGGAGTACCCCACTGCCCCCCCTGCTTCCGCCTGCTCCCCGCTGCCGTCCGCTAGCCCCCCTGGAGCAGCCGTACTGTCCGGAGGCATGCCTGGAAGCGGTTTTGTTGCGTATGGAGCATCCATGTGGTACAGCGGCGCCGATATCGCATGCAGCAGGCTGCTGGGCCCGGGGCTCACGAAGGGGCTGACCACGTGGTCATCGGGCGTTGAGTCCCCGGGGTACCCCGTCGACTGGGAATGCAGCCGCAGGGCAGCGGGGTCGTACTCTTCCCCGTCTACGTCCTCTCCATGCCCTCCGGTATGCCCTCCGATATCGACCCCTCCGTCTCCAAGTACTGCCGAGGAGTGCTGGCTCGGGAGACCGAAGGGGTGTCCCTCCTGTGGGTTAACAGCAGTACTGGCAACGACCTGATGACCAGCATGAGGGCCATGTGGGCGCTCTTCCTCAACGGTGATAATGAAGCGGCTGCTGCCTTGCAGCGAGGTGCCATGCGGGATGCCGTCAGGCACTAGGGCGCGGACCGTGTGTTGGGGGCCGGCTGCAGGTGGCACAGCGGAGGTGGGACGTGTGGCTGGGGCCAGTAGGCCGCTGTGGGGGCGCTGCGCGCTGCCCCTGCTGCTGGTCACGCTGAAGCTGCTGCTCAGGATGCCCGTGTGCGGCAGCACCTGATGAGGTGGAAAGCAAGGCACAGGAAGTGGGGTCAGGGAAGCATGTGCACAGAATGCTTTTGGTCAGGTCTCTGTTCCCGCAGCAGGGCGAGGGCGCAGGCGCAGGGTACTGCAGACGTGCAGACGAGGCCGGGAGCCCCTCAGCAGCTGACGTAAAGCTGTGTAAGGGGGTTGAAGCTAACTTAAGCTTGTTCTTACCGCACATTCGTAAGCGTCATCGCCGCGACGGTTCCAAGCAGCTCTGCCCCCGCGCGCCTGTCCGGACAGCGAGCAGCGAACGTGAGCGAACCAACCGTCACCACCTCGCGGCCCTCCGACTCCCACTGCGAAATTAGCATAGTGAAAATTACGCTGAAGCAAATCTTGCCTTTTGGCTTATCGCCTTGCTGTTGAAGCCTCCCATGCTCGCGGGGCTGCCGCGGCGGTGCGGTGCCGCTCCTTCCGGGCCTCAGCACGGCCCATGCGATGTGGGTCCGGCTCCCCGAGATGGAGCCATATGTTAGAAGGACTTTGGCAAATCTAACTGCACTCCAAGTGCATCAAGTATAATTGATAGCCAAGCGTTTGGGTTACAGCAGCGACACTAAATGGGTGCGTTTCGGCACGAACCTCGGCACGAAGCCGACGGTTGTCGGATCGGCATCGACCCCATGGGGGCCGGTCCTCTGCCGGTATTCTGCCCAGACCGTCGGGTATACTCACTTGCCAAGAGTCAGACAAGGTCCGCAAGCATCCTGCGGCCCCATCCAGCAAACAAGTCCAGCAAGATCCTGTCCCTTTCTGCTACGACGCCGACGTGCCGACTAAGAACCACCTTGCCCCAGCTTGCCGCTCCACTAGACGCAATCTCGCACCCCCACATAAGCCGCAATTGTCACACCGTTGGCATGGCAGGCATCCACGCCGTGCGGGGGTCTAGTCGCTACACCCAAATGGCCACAGCATGCACAAAGTGTACCCAAACCGCGCCAAAGTCGAGCCGCCGCTAGCGCTCCAGTGCCCGAGGCGGCCTGGAGGCCCCGGCGTCCCCACAGGCAGCCCTAACCAATGCATTCCCCAGCTAGCCACAAGGCCTTCGGGCTTTGCATTTCTTGCAAGCCATGTCCCCCGGCGCCTCCATTCGGGTGCCTTGGCTGCAGCACCGGTGCCGCATGGGAACCCCCTGATGTCTGCTTGCACCCCATGCAGCACACCGCACCACACGCAGGGCGGCCGCAGCTGCCGACCCAACCGCCGCCGCGACGCCCTTGCCCCCTGACCCAACATGCCCCGCCCTTCCTGGCGCTCCTCCTCCCCCCACTGCCCCTGGCCCCCTTGCCCCGACTCCTCCTTCCCTCCTCCCAGTCCTCCAGCCCCTCCTCCAGCTGCTGCCGCTGCCTCCTCTAGCCCCTCCTCCAGCTGCCGCTGCCTCCTCCTGGCCCTCCTCCAGCTGCCGCTGCCTCCTCCTGCCTTACTCCAGCTTGTCAATGATGGCCTTGGTGAAGTCGGAGGTGGAGGCGGTGCCGCCCAGGTCGGCGGTGCGCCACTTGCCCTCTGGGGGTGGCAGTGGTTGTGGTGGTGAACAAGTACCGTCCTTAAATACTGCATGCCGCTCGCCGAAAGGTGCGCAATGCCACGAGGCAGCTGTACATATCAGCAACGGTGCCACGGTGATGTGGACCGGGGCTTGCCCCCAATCCCCACAGCCCCCGGGCACCTCAGCGACCAGCAACAACTCCCACACCCATCCACGCCCCTGCCCCTGTTCCACACCCTTTCCCCTTAATCCCGCATGCACCCCTCCCCACTCGGGATGGCCCCCAGCACGTCACCACCCGCCCCGCGCCCGGCTCCCGCCACCCACCAGCAATCACGCCCAGCACCGCGTTCTGGATGGACTCCGCCTCCGCCTTGCGCCCGATGTGGCGCAGCATCATGCAGCTGGACAGCAGCAGGGCCGTGGGGTTGGCCTTGCCCTTGCCCGCGATGTCGGGCGCCGTGCCGTGCACAGCCTCAGCCAGGGCCAGGCCGTTCAGGCCTGGAATGCGGAGGAGAGCGGGAGGACGGGAATGCACAGGAGGCGCGGGCGGACAGGAGGTCAGGGGATGTGCAGAGTGTAGCGCTGCGTGAGTGCAGGGGCGTCCAGGCCTTACGAGGAGGAGCAGGAGGTCAGGTGGTGGGTCAGGGAGTCTCCCCGTCCACGCGGCTGATGCCGCATCCTGTCTGTGCGAGTGGAGGGCCGCTGGGCGCCGCTTCAGGTGCGCGATGCCGGCTGCAGCAGCGGCAGCACCTGTGTCCTGCTTGCACAGCACCACGCCCCCGCCCCGCCCCGCCGCAACCCCACTGGTACTCCTTGCGCCCCTTCCGCTGCGCCCGCCGCCGCTCTCCCCCCACCTGCTTGCGCTGGTCCCTTAGTGCACCCTCACGCCGCACCAGTCCATCCCAGATCTGATTGCTCACAGTATTCGTCGTCTGTTTCGGAATTCGCTCCGCGTCGGGCCCCATCCATTCTCCCCCTGAAACACGGCACCGCAGTAACAGCCGCAGCCGACAGCCGACCGCGCGCCCCGCCGACGCATCGCTCCTGCCCCGCCCCTGCCCCCTGCCCTGCCGCCGCCACCGCTGCTGCTGCTGCTCCTGCTGCTCGGCTGCTGCTGCTCCTGCTCCCGCTGCTGCTGCTGCTCCTGCAGCAGAAGCCCAGCCTGGCCGCCCAGCCAGGCGGACGCGGTGCGCCACGAGTGCCAGAGCTGCACACCAAGTGCTCCACCGCAGCCCGTGCTCTCCAGAGGGGTGCCCCTGGAGAGGTGCTCAAGCGGCACGCGCCGCTGTGGAACGATTGGCCTGCTGCCCTCCCACTCCCACGCAGGCTTCGCCATTCTTGTCCTTCTTCATTCGCCCGCCCGGTCCCTGTCCCATCCTCTCCCCTACGTTGCCCACCGTCCCCTCCCCTACATCCCCCGCCCGCTGCCGTTAACCCACCCCCTTCATGGAGTGCGTCACGCCAAGGCCGCCTCCCCTCCTTTCTCCCCCTCCCCTCCCCCTTCCTACTTCTCCCTAGGCACTACCTGCCCTTGAAGTTCGTTCCACATAGTCTCAGTGCTTGCTTCCCCCTCCCCCTTCGCTTCCGCTGCACCCACCGATGTTCATGGAGGGCGTCACGCCCAGGCCACCTCCCCCTCCCTTCTCACTACGCACTACAAGTGCTTCTTTCCCCATCCCGCTGCCCCTTCACCCCCCTGCAGTTAACCCACCGATGTTCATGGAGGTCGTCACGCCCAGGCCACCTCCCCCTCCCTCCTCACTACGCGTTACCATTGACGTTCCTGATGCTTGTTCACCCCTCCCCCTGCCCCTGCACCCAACTGCAGTTAACCCACCAATGTTCATGGAGGGCGTGACGCCCAGGCCGCCCACCAGGCCGGCGCACAGGTCGGAGATGATGTCGCCGTACAGGTTGGGCATGACCAGCACGTCGAACTGCGTGGGGTTGGACACCAGCTGCATGCAGGCGTTGTCCACGATCAGCTCCTCGTACTTGATGTCGGGGTAGCGCGTGGCGGCCTCGCGGCAGCACTCCAGGAACAGGCCGTCCGCCTTCTTCATGATGTTGGCCTTGTGCACCGCCGACACCTGTACGACACAGCAGCGGAAATCAGAGGTTATTTCATTAAGCGGGATCGTGTGAATTATGGTATTTTTATGGTAAGGGTTTGGAGGATTGGGGACAGCGACAGGGTAAGTGGGGGAGATAGCGGGCGCGAAAGGGCTTGGGGCGATGGAGGCTTTGGAGGGTGCGGGCAAGGGCTCGCTGGTCGGAGGCCTGACGGTACGGCATGTCCCGTACGGCTTGCGTGCTGTACGGCACTGGTGCTGCAGCCCCCTAAAACAGCTGTTTGTAGTTGGCGGGGACATGCATGTGTTTGTCTGCGTACCTTGGTGCGGCCGTTCTCACGGGCGTAGGAGAAGGCGAACTCCGCAATGCGGGAGGAGGCCTTGCGGGTGATGATCTGGGGGGGAGGGAGGCGGGGAGAGGGGACAAGCAACGTAAGCAACGTGTGTGGTGTGACGGTTGTGGGTTTATATGCGGGGTAGACGACGTTGGGCGATGCGGGAGAATTGGACGCAGCGTGTATGGAAATTTCGTGTCAGGTCTGAGATGGATGAGGAGCAGGGGACAAAAGGCAGGCAGTGCGTGCGTGTTAAGGAGCTTCGGGTGGGTTGATGTTGTGGCTGTCCAGCTTTGGCCAATATGCACTGGGCAGTCAAGGCATGGGACCATGCTGTGACAATGTTGAGTTGGCGGCACAGCATGCGTCTTTGGGACCAGAGGAGGGAGTCGGAGAGACGCAAGGGCCGCTGTGGGTTGGTCAACCGCAGCACGCGACCAAACCCCAGTGCCGGCAAACCTGGTACTGCAGCTACGAAGCAATAGAAGTTGAATTGAAACGTGCTAACCTTTAGGCTCTCCACGACGCCGGGCACGACCTCGTGCTCCAGGCCGGAGTACTCGCCCTCAGTGTTCTCACGCACGGTGACCAGGTTGATCCCGTCATACCGGGTCTTGAAGCCCGGGATGTTGAAACAAGGGCGAACGTTTGCGTACAAGTCGAGCTCCTTGCGGAGTGTCAAGTTGAGGGACCGGAAGCCCTTGCCGATCGGCGTCGCCATGGGGCCCTTCAGCCCAATCTTATGCTTCTGTCGGCGCGAATGACAATTGAAGATAGAAGTTGTCAGGTTTTATTAGAGTGAAGATGGCGTAGCTGCGAGCTGCGTGACTTTTGAAGAACCAATTTCGACATGGCTTTAGGTGCTGATCACAATGACGGTTAGCGCTGATTCTCAATATCTCACCAGAACGGAGTCAAGGTTCTCCCGGGTGACCATGCTGTTGGTGCGGCTGTCAGGCGTCTTGCCAATGTGCTGCTCATCCCACTTCACTGGGATACCCGCTGCCTGGAAGACCTCCTTTGTTGCGTTGGCAATCTCAGGGCCAATGCCGTCACCAGGGAAAAGGGTGGCCTCAAAGGGCTTAGACCCAACTGCGAAGGTCCGGACGCTGCCCGCCATCACGCCCTGCAGGCCGCCCTGGGCGACCTGGCACAGCACACTGCCAGCCTGTTTCAACATGGTTTGTACTGAATTGGTGGCAGTGGGGAGTCGCAACGCAGCAAAGGACAGAGCTGGTGAGCAACAGTCTTCATGTTTGTCAATCACGACGCATGGGGGCATCGCACATCGCCCAATCGCGCCCTGCTGGCTCGCACAACCCCACGCGCGCCATCACCGATTGTCCCACTTGGTCCTACATATCTTGCAGCCTTAGGATTTGGCTGCAACGACCGGACATAGGTGCAAGGTGGACTTGTTCCGCCGGCGGCCTGTTCTTGACGCTCTGGTGAGCCTGCTGCGACAGATCCAACCGATGACATCTGCTTTAGGGGGGTTGGGAAGCAAAGCACACTGGGATTAGTACAATCGAATGCAGAGGTGGGGTAGGAACGTGGACTTGTGCGAGCGTATGTTACACGCGACGGCACATTTGCGCGGCAGATGCGCATATACCCTGATATGTGGGAAGATAGCAGCAGCAACAGCTGCCAAATTGACGGGCGCCGGGAGACAGCCGGTCCTACTCTCGATCCTGCGCGGCGGAGCGGCACAACACCCTTCTTCGGCAGCCTTCAGCGCAGGCCATACTGACAGCTGCAAATTCAGATGCTTTCAATTAATCTGCGCATACTGTCATGGCGCGGAGGCTTTGCTCTGGGCCTCGCGCGGCTTGTTTCACTCACACGAACACGACAACGAGAGGCAGCTCCCGCAGCAGCACCCCGAATCCTGCAAACTCGGGAGTCTACAATCGTGACAGCATGTTATCCAACAATATGCTAGCGTCGCTGCTTTACACATCCGCTCCACGTCGCCCCGTCCTACCGCCTCCCCTGCACAGAGTGATGACGGACTCTAAGCCACGCCTTTATGGCGTGGGCGTGAAGGCCCTGCGCCTGCAGGTGCGTTCCTATTGTGCACAGCCTACCTGTGCGTTACCGGTACTCATCGCCATGTTGCAGGGATGGGAGCGGGAGCTGCTTCCACGCCCCTCGTCGTCCCGTCCTCCTGACCCCGGGCGGCAGCGCAGCCCATCTCACCTGGCACCCGCCATCCACCACAGTTGACCGTCCCCATTGCTGCAACCATACGACGAATGTCCGCCCGTCCCCCGCCTCCTTCACCCTGGAAGCGTGCCAGCCTGTGCTCCGCCACCTAGGCACAAACACCTCCGACCCTCCCCGCCCTGCGCCCCGCACCCCCACGCCCGACCCACATCCCTGAACCCCTCGCTACCCCCATCCCCTCCCCTCCCCTCTCCCCACTACCCCACACCCCAGGTGGTCGCCGCCGTGGCTGGCGTGGACCTGGACATTCCCCCCTTCACGGAGGGCCTCACCAACGCCACCCCCGCCTACCTGCGCCTCAACCCAGATGGCGCCTTCCCCCTGCTGGTCGCCGCCGACGGTACGGCGCACGCCGCCGCCGCCGCCGCGCTCAAGGCGCTGCTGGGGACCTCCCCCGCCGCCGCCAAGTGGGCCGACTGGGCCGCCGGCCTGGACGCCTTCCTGCCCGGCTGGGTGGACGGCATCGTGGGTACGGCAGAGTACGACGCGGGCAAGGCGGCGGCAGCTTCCGGCAGCTTCCGCAGCTACGTGGGGGGCCTGGAGGCGGAGCTGGCGGGCCGGGCGGTGTCGTACGGCACGCTGGGGGCGGGCGCGGCGGCTGACGCGGCGGTGGCCATGTCGCTGTTCCCCTTCTACGTCACCGTCATGGACGACAAGGTGGGGAGAGGGGGAGGAACAAAGCAGTAGAACAGGGGCAGTACAAGTTTTGGGCTTCCAATGGACATCCAGAGGTAGCGGGGATACTGTGCACTGCCACCCGCGGTACCAAATCATACTCTGGCCAACGCTGCCCGTCTTCCAACCTCCCGCCTTCCCACAGGTCCGCGCCGACCTGCCCCGCGTGTGCGAGCTGCTGTCCGCGGTGTACTCCTCCCCCGCGGTGCGCCACGCGCTGGGCGGCACGGCCGTGGCCGCGCCCGCCGCCGCCGCCGCGCCCGGCGCCTCGCCCTCCCCCCTGGCGCCGTATGCCCACCTGCTGACTCAGCCGTGGTCGGGCGCCCGCACGCGCGCCGCCTTCAACGAGTTCTTCGAGACCAAGGCGCACACCTACTGGGCCAGCAGCAGCGTGGTGCCGCACAACGACCCCACGCTGCTCTTCACCAACGCCGGCATGAACCAGGTGGGGTGTGTGTTTGTGGATGTGGATGTGGGGGATGGGGAGCGGAGTGGGTTAGGGGGCGGGTGCGGGGAGTATGGGGAACTAAGTGGGGTCGGGGCGCCGGCCAGGGGGCGGAGCGGGGTGATGGGGGATGGGGTGTGGTGCGGGTAACAATGGGTGGGCTTGGGGAGCGTCCGCTCCAGGGCACGGGCAGGCGGGCACGTGGGGGGCATGCGAGGCTGCGCGCGTGCGCAGCGGTGGCACGTTCTTAAGCTGAGGCAACAGCACGCATGAAGCCATGTTGGCGTACTCTGCAATAAAGAACAGCGCAAATCTCAAGCTACTTTACTCGACGTTATATCCAGCGACCAACTCAGCCTCGGCCTTCTGGAAGATCAAATGGTACGCGTTTGGTTTCAGTGTGTGCCAAGCTAACCTACAAGTAACACGATTGCCTTGCCTTCACCGTGCAGTTCAAGCCCGTGTTCCTGGGCACGGTGGACCCCAACTCGGACATGGGCAAGATGAAGCGCGCCTGCAACAGCCAGAAGTGCATCCGCGCAGGTGAGGGAGAACATACAGTAACTATTACTGTTATGGTAACTGCAACAGCCAGAAGTGCATCCGCGCAGGTGGGGCACGACACAGTAGACTAGTACTCAATATGCATATGTGGCCTAGGTAGTGCGCTACGGCAGTGCTTTAGGGGCAGGTAGTACGTGCTGGGCAGGGCACGTGTCAGGCGCTGCCCGCAACAGGGCAAGAGGTGCATCGCGTCGCGGTTGGAGGGAGGAGGGACCATGCTTATGGCGACCTGCACAGCCTGGTCGGTGCGGTGGAGCAGCTCTGTGCGCCTGGGCGCTTGCGCTGGTGGCAGGACAGGCTGCGAAGGCGACAGCGGCGGTGGGAGGCTTTTGGAGGCGGCTCAGCTTGCTGGCAGCTTGGTACTCCAGCGGCGCGCGGGATGGGCACGTTGGTTCCGCGCACAGTGGCGACTCGGGTTCTGCGGCGAGTCCTCGGGACGCTGCACGTGCGGCGGCCAGGAGCAGCAGGGCAGCGGGTGGCAAAGCTGCGTGCCGCACGGTACAGGCACGGGGACGCAGCAGCTAGCCAGGTCGGCATCCCGGCAGAGCCAGCTGCGGGTGACAGTGGGCTAGCGGGCGCAGCAGAAGCGGCTGGAAGCTACAGCTGTTGGCCGTGGCGCGGGGAGTCGCCCTCCCCGGCCGGCCCAGCACGCGGCGGTGGGCTAGCGGCAGGGCGGTGGGCTGGCGGCAGGGGGTGGAGGGATGCGGAGCCAGCGGCTGGGAGCAAGGATGTGGCGTGGCAGATGCCTCCCAAGCAGGCGCGATGGCGACAGTGGAAGCGAGCTGCCTTGGCGGCCGTGACGGCCGCGGCTGCTGCTGCTTGCAGCAGCAGCTGCCGCGCTTCACACTCAGCATGCAGTCGGGATGGGACGGGTGGCGAGCCGGCGCGGCTCTGGCAGCAGCGCGGTGTGGTGCTGCAGGGAGGGCAGCCAAGCCGTCACGTGCACCAGGGCCCCCGGTCCCGCAGCCCCCGAGTGCGGGGGGCAAGCGCATCCCGTGCCGTGTCACGGCAGGCGTATGCGTCCTAGTGCACGTGCCGACCACCCTTTGGCTGTCATGTTTGAGACCTTGTGTGCGGCACTGCGCACACTCTTGACCCGTATTCCGTCGTGTTGCTCGGGAACACCGCCGGCCCTGTTGCTTCACACAAGTCTTTCTGGGGCATGTGTGTTGATAATCCCTTTAACGCGTCCTTCCCCACGCGCCAGGCGATAAGCACAACGGCCTGACAACGACGAATTCCTGATGGCCCTTGCGCTGTCCTCTGCGGCATTGCACCGCAGTCTTGACCCATACCCCACCCTATCAAACCCACCAGGCGGCAAGCACAACGACCTTGACGACGTGGGCAAGGACGTGTACCACCACACGTTCTTCGAGATGCTGGGCAACTGGTCCTTCGGCGACTACTTCAAGGAGGAGGCCATCAGCTGGGCGTGGGAGCTGCTCACGAAGGTACGGGGTACGGTATGGGGTGGGGGCGGGGTGCGGGGGGGAATGGGGCGGGTGCGGGGGGCGGGGGGGGTATGGGGCGGGTGCGGGGGGCGGGGGGGTGGGAGCTGCTCACTAAGGTACGGGGGTTGCATGGGGGAAAGGGCTTGCGCTGCTGTGTGTGTAGGTGGGTATGGTATGGTATGGTGCTCACAAAGGAACAAGGGGTACGGTATGCGGGGGGGGGGGGTCGGGCGAGGTTGCGCGGCTGTGATGGTATAGGGGAGGGGGCGGCTGGGGGGGGGGGCTGGGGCTGGGTTGGTGGTGTGTGCAGCAGTGGAGGATCACGGAATTGTGCTGTGTTGTAGCTGCAACGGGCCCTGCTGATGCCAGCTGCGGTGTAGGACGCGTGGAGGGGGCCAACTGGGCCCATGCTCCGGCGTGGCTATCGGAAACGTCTGCAACGCCCTGAACACCGCAAATGTGCGCTCCATGTGTTCTGTCTCCCTTCCCTCCTCCACCCGTCACCCAACAGTGGTACAAGCTGCCCGCCGAGCGGCTGTACGCCACCTACTTCCAGGGCGACCCCGCGCAGGTGGGGGCAGGGGGTGAGGGAGGGTAGGGGAGGGAGGTTGGGAGGAAGGTGGGGCATGGGTTAAGGGAGGGTAGGGTAGGGCGGTTGGGAGGAAGGTGGGGCGTGGGGCGTGGGTTAGGGGAGGGAGGTGTAGAGGAAGATGGGGCCGGGGTTAAGGTAGGGTAGGGGCGGGAGGTGGGGAGGAAGGTGGGGCATGGGGCGGAGCGGGTCCGGTACCGATCTGTGGGGTGGGGCACACCGAGATGGTACTAAACAAAGAGGGTGGTGTGCACGGGCACAGGAATACCTGGAGAACTTTGGGGCCTTGTAGGCATGGGTTGGCTGCAGTGGTTGGGTGCGGTGGGGTGGGGTGGTCGTTGGGGTGGGATGGCGTGGAGCAGGGATGGAGGCGGGGTGTTACGGGGCCGGCGAGAGGATGCAGCGGTTGCATGCTAGAGGTTAGGAGCCTGCGTCTCCAACAGGCACAGCAGCATGGCGGGGCGTCGGGTTCAGCTGCTGGCGGGGGTGTACAGGTATTGCTGCCGGGAGAAATCCTCCGACCCAGCATCCCATGGAAGACCAGGCTGGCGAGGCTCGGGCACACAAGTCGTGGGGGCGAGGGGTAGGGCACACTGTTACCTGCGTGTCGTGGCGGGCTGGTGACATGCAGTTGTTAATATGATGCTGTGTGTGTGTCGCAGGGCCTGCCCGCCGACGACGAGGCCCGCGAGATCTGGCTGCGCTTCCTGCCCCAGAGCCGCGTGCTGCCGTACGGCTGCAAGGAGAACTTCTGGGAGATGGGCGACCAGGGGCCGTGCGGGCCGTGCACGGAGATCCACTTCGACAGGTGGGGAGGGGAGGGGAGGGTAAGGGGGTGGAGGGAGGAGTGCAGGGAGGGGATCGCAATGTTGAAGTGGGTCAGGGGCCGTGCGGGCCGTGCACAGAGGTCCACTTCGACTGGTGGGTGGGCGGTATTGACGAATCTGCTCAATGATGTGGGGAAGGACGTACTCGCGATCACAACACTGCTGACCTGGAGCGTTGTCTCGCAGCCCCCTTACAGTAAGTTGAAGCAACTGCTTGACGCTTTCGCTGCGCATCCTCACATCCATTCTCCGACAGGATCGGCGGCCGCGACGCCGCCGACCTGGTCAACGCGGACGACCCCAACGTGCTGGAGATTTGGAACAACGTGTTCATCCAGTTCAACCGCGAGCCCGACGGCTCCCTCAAGTCCCTGCCCGCCAAGCACGTGGACACGGGCATGGGCCTGGAGCGCATCACGTCCGTGCTGCAGGTGGGCAGAAGGGGGACCACACCCGCGCATGCACGTAATCGGTGCACGAGTGACTCCCTTTGCCTGGGCAAGGCGTACTCCTCTAAGCCCATGCCATCGCTTTCATGCCCCTCCAGCTACCGCTGTGCCGCGCCTGCGCCTGCTGGCACCGCCCTGCGACGCGCTCGCCAACTGTCCCTGCCGCTTCTTGACATAACATGGAGCATAACGGGTCTTCCCTTGTCCTATCCTTTCCTCCCCGCAGGGCAAGATGTCCAACTACGCCACCGACCTGTTCGGTCCCATCTTCGACGCCATCCAGAAGGTCACCGGCGCCCGCACCTACACCGACAAGGTAGGGAGTGGTGTACGGGGTTGGAGGCAGGGGTGTTGCAGGGCAAAGGGGGTTGGAAGGGGTCTTTCACGAGTCCGCTTCACGTCAGATGCCCTGTGCGACCACACCATACCTACACGCCCGCCCCACACGTCGACGGCCTCACCTCACGGCCGCGCCGGCATGCGCGCGTGCGGGTGCTCCGCAGCTATGCAACAACAACACCCACCACCACCCAGCGCCAACATATCATCCCTTACCCAGGGCACCCTTAACCCCAGCCCCCACGAGTTCGTGAACTCTCCCTTTTACAAAAAGCGGAACACGCATCAACAGGGATCATGTCATTGCGTTGCATGGTTGATTGCAGATCGGCAAGGACGACTCCGACGGCGTGGACATGGCGTACCGCGTGGTTGCCGACCACATCCGCACGCTGTCCTTCTCCATCGCCGACGGCGCGCGGCCCGGCAACGAGGGCCGCGACTACGTGCTGCGCCGCATCCTGCGCCGCGCCGTGCGGTACGGCAGGGAGACGCTGGGCGCCAAGGAGGGCTTCTTCGCGGGACTGGTGGACGTGGTGGGTGTGGCGGCGGTGGCGGCGGGTAGGGGGAACTAAGCGGTAGGACGACAGACGGCGTCGGGGAGAGAGGAATAGGGCAATGGGCGGCATGGGAGCGCTGTCAAGGGAGGGCTTCTTGGCCGGGCTGGTGGACGTGGTGGGTGGCTGGGACTGACGGGGAGGCGGGACGCGGGAGTGACGCGTCGAACCCTCGTGAGTGTCGGGGGTTGCCGTTTTGACCAGGGTATGCTTGTGCTTGAGCCGAACCCCGTACCATGGCCTACAGACCTCGTCCGTCCTCCTACCGCCCAAATCACACGCTCCCCACGTCGCCCACCCCCTGCAGGTGGTTGCCAACTTTGGGGGCTTCTTCCCGGAGCTGGTCCGCCAGCGTGACGTCATCTACTCCGTGCTGCGGGAGGAGGAGGCGGCCTTCAGCCGCACGCTGGTCAAGGGTGAGGGCCGCGGGGGATACTGCAGTTGGGGGTTGGGGGTTGGGGTGGGTTGGGGTTGGTCAAGGGTGAGGGCACCCGGGGCTCGGGGCGCCATCTGGCGGCGTGGCCGGGACGGGAGCCCATGGAAGCGCATACGGTATGGGCAGGGCTTGGTAGCGTGTGGAGACCGACTGAGGCGTGCGGGGGGTCTACTGGGGTGGGGGCACCCGTCCTTGTGTGCTGTGGTGCTGTAGCCACCTGGCTCTCTAAGCCCCGCCCCCGGGCCCTCCTGCTGCTCCCCAGGCATTGAGCGCTTCAAGAAGGCGGCCGCCGCCTCCACCACGGGCAAGATCAGCGGCCCCGAGGCCTTCGAGCTGTGGGACACGTACGGCTTCCCCGTGGACCTTACGCAGGTGCGTGTGTGTGTCGCAGTTGGGTTGCGGGGGTGACAGTAGCATAGCCCCAACACGCAGGTGGGTACTGAAGCCCAGGTTGGGTACTGAAGCCCAGGTTGGGTACTGAAGCCCAGGTTGGCAAACTGTGTTACAGGGGGGGGGGCGGTAGGACGACAGACGAAGTCTTGGAGGGGAGAGAGGGTTAAGTGTGGAGGGGTGTTAGGCGGCCGGGGGAAGCTCCCTGCTACTCGTTTGGACGGCACGGGAAGGGACACAGCGTGCCCAGCGGACCTGACGCAGACGCGCGTGTGCAGGGGATCGGGCAACAGTGGCAGCGGGGGGCGGGGCGGGGGACATGCCCCTAAAACCTTGAGCCTTCCTGCCCTGGCCGTATCCCTTCGCGTACCCTGTTGGAGCAGTTTCTTACCCTGTGCGTCGCCCCTACTCCCCTGCAGCTGATGGCGGAGGAGCGCGGGCTGGTTGTGGACATGGCTGGCTACGAGGCGGCGCTGGCGGAGGCCAGGGAGAAGTCGCGCCAGGTGGGGAGGGGCGGGCGGGCGAGGTGAAATACCGTAGAGCAGCAACGTGGCTGGACACGAGCACGCCCTTGCCTGCGGCGAGAGAGCTTTGCAGCAAGCACACGGCTGACAAGATGGTTGCATGGGGGTGGGGCGACTACGGTACGTGATTGCGTGCTGCCGCACCGTGCCGTACACGTGCATCCTGCCGTACATGCACGCAGGGTGGCAAGAAGTCTGGCGGCGCGGGCATCAAGTTCGAGGCGGAGGCCACCGGCTGGCTGCAGGCGCACGGCGTGCCGCTCACGGTGAGGTCGTATGGGGGATGAGGGAGGGACGAGGCAGGGCAGGGAGAACGTTAGGATCCGCAGCGGAGCTGTGAGGGCCATTGCTTTAGGGAGGCGCCCGGCGTGCTGCTCAGGGTGAGGGCGCTGGGGGAGAGCGAGGGCTGCATGCAGTTGCCAAATCCAAAGCGCGAGGTTGCTCAGTAGAGGCAGCGGCGTGCGTAGCCGACATGCTCCCTCGAGTGCGAGCAGACATGCTCCCGTGGGTGCGAGCACATCCCGTCATAGTACCGGTACCGACCTGCGCCTTCTATTACCACGTCCTACCTCTCTATTCCAGGTTCACTGCGCCAAGCACGGCTCCGACGCTGCTGCCACCGTGCTCGTGCTTACCTCCCTTCTCCGTGCGCTAATACACACACCCTCACAACAACCGCTACTTTGTTTTTGTCCCACCTGAACCCACGCAGAACGATGCCGCCAAGTACGGCTCCTCCGACATCGGCGCCACGGTGCTGGCCATCCTGACCCCCGGCGGCTTCGTGGACAGCACGGCGGGCGCCGCCTCCGAGGGCCCCGTGGGGCTGGTGCTGGACAGCACCTCGTTTTACGCCGAGAGCGGGGGCCAGGTCGGGGACGTGGGCGCGGTGGCGGCGCAGGGGGGAGCCACCGTCAGCGTCACGGACTGCCAGGTGGGATGATGGGATGACCGCAGAGCGGCCAGGTGGGATGGGGTGGGTATCCTTGCGTGTGGAGATGCGCCATTCGGCCGGGCGGTGCGGGATGGGCTGTGGCTTCGTATCATCCTCCGCCTCGGTCTCTGCTGGCCGACTGTCCCGGTTCCTGTTACTTTCCCGCTCTGTGGTTACCCCCACAATCACCTCCCCTCCCTTCCCCTCGATGGCTGTGTGCCCACGGGCACGGCGTTTCTACACCTCCCATCTCGCTCACCGCCGTACGCCTGCCGTACCCGATTTCGCCCTGCCGTACACCCATCAGGTTGCTGCCGGGTACGTGCTGCACGTGGGCGAGGTGGCGGGCGGCGAGGTCAAGGTGGGCGACGCCGTGACGGTGCGCGTGGACTACGAGCGGCGCGGCCTCATCAAGCCCAACCACACCTTCACGCACGTGCTTAACTACGCGCTCAAGTGGGTGACACGTGTGTCAGTGTGGAAGGGGGCGGGTGCGAGAAGGGGTGGCTGCGACTGGGGCAGGGGCACGGGAGGACGGCTGGGGTCCGTAGCGGTGTTTGTAATGCCCGGCGATGTGGATCCGGCTGGCACGGCAAGTGGGAAAGGAGCGAGCGTGCTGTGGCTCAACGGCGTGACAAGGACGAAGCCCAACGTGGTTATGGCCACTTCTGCAGCAACCTACCAGACTTGAATTTGATTCCTTGTATGCACCGTGATGCAACACGCAGGTCCGTGCTGGGCGAGCACGTTGACCAGAAGGGCTCCATCGTGCTGCCCGACAAGCTCCGCTTCGACTTCTCCAACCCGGGGCCAGTGGAGGCGGCGCAGCTGGCGGCGGTGGAGGCCATCTGCCGCAAGCAGCTGGAGGCGGGCATGCCCGTCAGCAGCGCCGAGGTGCCGCTGGCGCAGGCCAAGTCCATCAACGGACTGCGGTGAGCACACGGCCGGGGATGAAGGGGAGGAAGACAGGGTGGATGATGGGCTGATCGAGTTTGCGATGGCAAGGGGTCGAGGCGGGGAATGGAGGAGCGCACTGGGCGTCAGAGAGGGCTTGGGCCGCTGCGTCAAGGGCTGAATGGCATGAATACCAACGCAGCACCTGCACCTCTATGCCAGGACATGGCCCTCTGACTGCGCCGTGTACAGTGTCTTTGGCACACCTGACCCCTTCCCCAATGCCGTCTTCGGCGAGGTGCACCCCGGCCCTGGCCTGTGCCTATGGCAGCCACCGTCACCCTTGTCCCCACACCAATACACGTTCCTACTGTTGTGTTTCCCCCTGTTGCCTCTCCCTCCCAGCGCGGTGTTCGGCGAGGTGTACCCTGACCCGGTGCGTGTGGTGGCCATCGGCAAGACGGTGGACGAGCTGCTGGCCGACCCGGGGGCGGAGGGCAACGCCGCGTACAGCGTGGAGTTCTGCGGGGGGACGCACCTGAGCAACACCAAGGAGGTGGGCCGTGGGGGAGGACAGAGTGGGGAGGGATGATGGAGGAGGGGGTGGGGAGGGGAAGCAGTACAACGTGTGGGCGATGCGTGGTTTCTGCGCGGTGGGGTGCTCCTCATGAAGGAGGTGGGGTGGGACCAGCAGCCCGGGTAGGGTGCAACCGTCTCTACTCGCCTGCCTGTTTCCCAGGCTGTCAACGCCCCAACGGCGCCGCCATGCCCCACCCGCACTTCCCAGTGTTACGCGGTTCCCGGCCGTGCCCCTCAGCCTCCCTGCCCCTATCCTCTATGCCGTCGCTATAAATGCAATCCGTAATGCGCACAGATGTTCAACGCATCTGTACTGTGCATGTCCGCAGGCCGAGGCGTTTGCGCTGCTGTCGGAGGAGGGCATCGCCAAGGGCGTGCGGCGCATCGTGGCGGTGACGCGTGGGGAGGCGGCACGTGCCATCGCGGAGGGCGACAGGCTGGCGGCGGAGCTGCGCGCCATCGGCGCGCTGCCGGACGAGCAGCTGGAGAAGGCCAGCAAGGCGTTCAAGGAGGTGGGCTTGGGGTTGTGGGTTAACAAGTCAAGGTATCGTGCCTGTGGTTGCAAGGGCCACACACTTGGCCAGCGCAGCGCGGTCCATTCATGTCGGGGCGTGTGTTGTCCTGACCGCGACCCCTAAGGCTGAAACCAGCTCTTATGGCGGGTATTTCAACCGTTGCTGCCTGCTGCTCCTTCCCTTGCCTCCCCAGGTTGTGGACGCGGCCGTCATCCCCGCCGCCGCCAAGGCCGCCCTGCGTGAGGAGCTGGCGGCGCTGGGCAAGCGCGTGGTGGAGTACCAGAAGCAGGTGCGTGAAGAAGTGCTATAGTTCGCCGGACAGAGTAAGACGGTGTTGTGATGCGTGGTCACCCATGACCCTAGCATGAATTACGCTACGCCGCGCACGCGCTGCGTCGCGTCGATGCCTGCGTGACCGCAACGGCCATGGGACCCGCTGTGCTACGCGCGTGGACTGCGTCGTAGCCGCCTCTCAGTGTTGCCATTTGCTCCGTTTGAACGCAAATTCGGGTACCGTACCTACTCCTGCGTCTCCCCGCTCTACTGCGTCTCTCCGCTGCCCAGGTTGCTGCCGCCAACAAGGCCGCCGCCTCCGGCAAGGCGCTGGCGGCCGCGGACGAGGCGGTGGCGGCAGGGAAGCCGTTCGTGGTCACCCGGTGAGGAGGGGTTTGGAACGTATACATCAGTTATATCTGCTGATGTACAACGCTCGTTCCTTCGACCACGCGGGGAGAAACAAAGTACTAGTAACGCGAGGAGGAGAGGGGTGTGCTGCGGGGGCGAGGGAGAGGAGCGTAGTCTGCCTCCTAAATGGGCACCGGCCTGTCGCATGCACAGCGACTAGGCATGAGCATGTGGCATAAGCACGAGCATGGGCAGGGCGTGTGTGTTGGCAGAGCTCGGTGATGACAGCCGTTGTGTCCCAACAGTCTGAGGGGACTTTGGTCGGTACCCTACTACTGATGAACCTTATAGCAATCATCTTTCGGGGCTGAGAGCTCGTCCTTGTCCACCACTGGTCCTCGCACGCCATCGTTCCCTTCACGATTCACCACTTCCACCCTCACTCCGCCGCCCGGCAATGTGGATAGCATTTGGGTCGGCCTCCGTTGCACGCGCACTTAAGCACGGGCCCACTACCCATCTACCACCGGTGATCGAATGCACCTCGGGGGAAATCCCCCGTTGCAAACGCACACACCTCCCCTCCTCCCCGTGCCCCCTTCCCAGTCGGGAAACTGCCCCACTTAGCATTCAGCAGGCGCTACACATTCTGCCTTGCCGATCCATGAAGCTGTCAGTTTACTGGAGCAACACCATTCCCCCTTTCCCTCCCTCTCCCCCTGCAGCCTGGACGTGGGTCTGGACACCAAGGCCACCACCGAGGCCTACTCCGCCATCGCCGCCAAGCACCCCGCCCTGCCCGCCCTGTTCGTGTCGGTGGACACCGACAAGGGCAAGGCCCTGGCCTACGCGGGCGTGCCGGACGCGCTGACGGGGCGCATCAAGGCCAACGAGTGGGTGGGCGCCGCGCTGGGGCCGCTGGGGGGCAAGGGCGGCGGCAAGGCCAACAGCGCGCAGGGGCAGGGGCCCAACGTGGAGCAGGCGGACGCGGCGCAGGCGGCGGCGGTGGCGTTTGCGGCGGAGAAGCTGGCGTAAGTAGGTGGAGGAAGGTGCGGGGAAGTGGCGAGGTAGCTAGGGGGAGGTGCGAGGCAGCTTGGTGGGGTTGCAGGGGTGGGTGAGGGGGGTGAGAGGTGGTTGGCGCACGCGTGGTGTGGAGGAGGAGGGTGGTGAGGGGTGTTTGGTGCAAGGTGTGGCGGAGGGGAAGGGGTGAGAGCTGTGCCCGGTGCGGAGCCTCGTGAGAACATGGGGCTATGGTCGGTGTATTAAGCCACAAGGTTTGGTCCCTGTGCCGCGCCTTGTACCGTGACCCGAGCGGCTGTGGGACGGTGGCGCGCGTGGCGCACGACCGCCCATGACATGTAACAACTGAGTGGATTGGCATCTCCGTTGCAGCTATTATGGACCTGGAGTCTACTGAATTGGCAGCGCGCGCGTGGCTTTTGAGCCTGCTTGAGCAGAAGCCGCAGTACGGTACTGAGGACGCAGGTGTACTGGGGTTCCGCAATAGGCTAACCCGAGTTGCCAGGAACTGCCAGGAATGCACCGCATCATCAGTACCGACGGTGCGAGTTGTGTGGACTTTGTGCTACTACAGCTAGCGTCCCTAGCGTGCAGTGTGTGTAGCAGCGCAGGTCATCACGACGAGTAGAGCCAGGTAGCGCCGAGCGCAATTGTGTGAAGCGCAAGTGGGGGTTACAGCAGGGGAGCACAGCATGCAAAAGGCCGAAGGCACGGCGGCCTGCTCCCCTGGCACTGCACTGCACTGGCCTGCACCGGACGGAAAATACATGGTGGTCTGAGCCTAATTGGACAGGGAATGGCAGCTGAGATCGCCTCTGGTGTCAACCTACAAGCTGCATGCACACGAGAGACAGAGGCAACCCGCGCTTTCTGGCCGCGCTCTGTCTGGCCTCCACAGCAGGGGAGAGACCCACGGGGCGCGAGCCTTTACAGCAATCGTTCGAGACGGCATACGAATGAAGAACACGTATAAATACGGGCTGCTTTTCAAGCGATGACCTTGCAGGGGTTCCGAAAACAGCAAGATGGGACAGGCAAGAGGCGATCAGCTACTGCACGGCTCGAAGCAAGCAAGACTCTGAGTACCATATGTGATACAAGATGTTATTGGTTGTCGTGCCCACGCACATGCTTCCATCGGTGTTTTCATAAATCTTTAGCTTCCTCAGCGTGCTCGGGGAGACCACCGCAACGCCGCGATCATATACACCAGACGAGTCATGGCATGCAATCAAATAAATCATTCAGCGAGTACATGCCATGGTCCTGTGTTGACCTGTAACTGCTGACCATCTGCACGGTTACATCGGCGAGTTGTCCTGAGCGGGAGCATACCTAAAAAGGTCAGGAGCACACCACTGAACTCTGACAACAAAAAGATTTGCTACCGCTGGGCCGTGTGCGCTCTACAGCCCGCCCACCCCGCAACACCCCGAGTGAGGCCGCCCTGCCCCGTCACGTTGTGCACTCCCACCACCCTGTCACAATAACCACCTCCCGTTGTGTAAGTTTATGCATACTCACGTTGCTTTCACGGAAGGCGATGCCAGTGAGCTGGTGGCTTTGTAGGAAGGCCCCCAGCACAGCCTTCAGGGTTTGCGTACGGTGCAGGCTGCACTCTGCTGCACAGACCGCACTCTCCTACCTGTGAGCATACCCGCTGCTGTGGTGCACCTGCATCCCTTGCATCCACCTCAGGCAGAGCGTGTCTCGTGGACACACCACTTCAGGACCCCTGAAATGCCCTCTATCTGCAGCAGAACGTGCACTCCGTACCGGGCTACCTACGATATCCTTCAATTCAGACTGATGCCGAGCTGCACACACACACGATGCAACACAGTGCCCACACATCACATGGCCCACTGGTATACCAGCAGCGGCTGCTGTGGTTGACCACCACCACTAGACACGCCTACAACCTGCGCCGCCGCTGCTGTGCCTCTCCCATCCGCCGCCACCTGCAGGACCCCGTACTGCAGCGAAACGCGGCGGAAGCTGTCAGCAGCTGGTGGGAGCTCGCTGCGGGACCCCGCCTTTTGACTCCTGCCCTCTGTGCACGCACATAGACAACACAGCGCTGACCCCGACCGTCGGCAGGGGCACGGGCACAGCGCCACAGACAGCTGCAGCACGGACAGCGCTGCCCTCTAGGCGGGTTACAGCCAGCGGGCTTAACAGCCCACAGCCACGGGCCGGGCACACAGTCCGCAACCACGAACCGCCACTGCAGCGACACACGCAGCCAGGCAACAGTCGACACAGTGCGCCCGCAGCGGCCGCTCTGTTCCTCCTGTTAATTTACAGCAGCGCAGTGGCAAGAGGGCGCCATGTCCTTCAACACGGAACTGACCGCCTTGCGGCGTAGCACCCGGGACGACCCCCCTCCGCCCGCCGACAGGTCAGCATTGATTGCTATTGCTGGCTATTACTACGCCGTTTGCCTTGCCCACTCCCCCCTCGTGTGCAGCTGCCAGTGACTCCCTAACTCCCTGATACCTGGGTCGCTGTTCCCCAGCGCTTGCACGATAACAACCACAGACATTGCTATACATTGTTTGCATTTCTTGTGCCATACTTTTTTCCCTGTCTTTTTCCCCCGGCCAGGGCCCGGCGGTACGAGGCGTTGGGGAACAGCCCGCACCACCGGCCGCACCACCTAGGGGAGCCCCCGGGCGGCATGGGCCTAGGGATGGGGGACAGCGGCGGGGGCGGAGGCGACACCTTCTCGGACCAGGTGGGTAGGAGCAGCACTGGCCGGGTGGGTTACGGTGTTTGGATGCTTGGGACTGTAGGTGCAGGGGTGCACCCACGCCTGTTCAAGGCGGTAGGGGGTTTAGGCGGTGGAGCGGCGGTGGGCAGGGCCTCAGTATGCTGGCGCAGCTTGGCTTGGCTTTGTTATAAGGGACGTCGCCCAGGTGTAAACGCGCAAGCGGCTTCATGGGCTGTGGGGTCGGGGTGTGGGGTTTTGAGGTGTGCGTTCAGCACGGGTAGGAGGTTGACTGCTGCGGCGTCTAGGCCACCGGACAGAAGCGGCCCATGGGTCGCAACGATGGGGTCAAGGTTATGGTCTTGGGAAATGGGCGTCTGCAGATTGCAAAGACAAATCACTCCCCATAAGTGCACAGAGTGTCGTGCAACGCCGTACGCGGACCTTCGACCCGCGGTACCTCCACTTTGCTTCTAGGGAGCGACCGCGAGACACTACGTAGGCCCAAAGCCGTCGCACTGTCTCATTCGCTGCCCAGAAGGGGCCAGTGAGTCGATTTAGGCTACTGATTAGTATAATAACCAAAATAACCTGCCGTGGTATTCGCCAGTTGTTCTGGCTGGTCTGATAACAGGGTGGGTTCGCGCTTGTGTGTTACCATATCGGGGTAATACGTGTGTCACCGAAATTCCGTGGGTTCTGCCTCGGCCTGTCGGTCGCTGGCCATGGGATGGAACCGTTGAAGCAGTATTCTGGCAGTATGTACCGCCGGCACTGAGAAGTCCACGTGGAGAGGAATTGCCGTCTGCAGGGTGCGGCCCCATCAGGGGCCGCCGGGAAGAGGGCCATGTAATCAAGTAATAGCCGCATGAACTGGTGCAGTGCACGGAAATATCGCGCCGCACATCTGCGCCGACTGGAGCTGCGCACTATACAGTGCCGCTGCCACACGCTCGCATGCAAAAACCCTAACCCACGCACCGGGCCGGCTTCTGGACCCTGGCAACTACCACCCTTTCAGCTTACACAACATGCTAGTCCTTGGCCTTCTTCTCTCTCTCTCGCTCGCTCGCTCGCTCGCTCGTCTAAACACACGAGATATGCTTCCGTCACGTTCTGATTGCCTCACCTTTACCCACAGGATTTACTCCTGGACGCGGGCGCCTACCACACCCTCCGCAAGCGCACCTTCTGCGGCCTGGACGTCACGTGGGCGTACGACCGCCTGCCGCCCGCCGCCAAGCAGTGGTGGAAGCGCCAGACGCCCGACCGCAAACGCACCTACACCATGGGCTGCTACTGCGTCACCTTCACACTCCTCCTCCTGCTCCTCATCCTGCCCATCAACTCCGCCGTCCAAGCCGCCGCCCAACGCCGCGCCGCCGCCCTCATCCCCCCTCCCCCCGCCCCGCCCTCCCCGCCCTCTCCCCCCTCCCCTCCAGCTCCCCCGTCTCCCCCTCCCCCGCCCCCGCCATCGCCGGCCCCGCCCTCACCGTTCCCGCCCTCTCCTCCCCCCTCGCCCCCGCCCCCGCCCTCGCCCCCGCCCCCCATGCCCATCGCACAGCTGTGCACCTACAACTCCCTGAAGCTACCACAGGGGGTAGTGGTACCCCACAACTACGACCTGCAACTCAACGTGGTGTTCAACCCACACCCCGACGCCGCCACCACCACCACCAACATTACCACACCTGCCTCCCTGGCAGCTGACCCGCTGGTGCAGGGCCTGGGCGCTGAGTTCGTGCTGGGGTGGGTTAACATCAGCCTGGCGCTGGGTGTGTCCACGCAGTGCCTGGTGCTGCACGCGGTGGGCATGCGGCTGGGGGACGTCAAGTACAGCTGGAGGGGCCAGGAATGGGCAGGTGGGTGCAGCGTGCAGGGTGTGCGCTGGGATGGCAGAGACGCTAGGATTGTGCATGGATGGGTTGGGGTAGTGGCAGGTGGGCAGGCAAGGGTGGACGTGAAGTGCAGCCAGGGGAGAAGCAGGAGTTGGCGTGTGGGTGCACGCTGCGGGGTTTGGGGCGGAGCGCTTGGCAAAGTGTTTCAGTCTTGCACATACTTCGGATTTTTAGAGCCTGCAACATGCCTTCTGTGGCAGCGTTGTAGATTACAATAACCCCATGTTACAGAACACCTGTGTTGTTTTGAGATGAGCACGTCAGCTGGCACGCACTAGGCCGCATGAAAGGTCTTTCTGCCTCTCACATCGCACGCCGCGTGCTGCGGCCAGCAACACATGACTGGAGATTATCGAGCACACCGTCACGCACTGACTCCGACATCCCCCACTCTCGTTTCTTACCCCAGGCCGCGTGCTGCCCGCCAGCAACACCAGCCTGGAGAACCCCCCGCAGCAGGTGGTGATGCAGTTCGACCAGGTGCTGCCGCAGAGCCTGTGGGCGGAGGACGGCAGCCCGCGGCAGGGGGCCGAGGCGGAGGGGGCGCTGTCGCTGCGCTTCGCGTACGCGCTGGAGGACGGGCTGGACGGGCTGTACCGCAGCACGTACACGGGTACGGCAGGGGGCCGGGTGTACGGCAGACGGCGTGCTGCAGTGTGTACGGCAGCACGGCCCACGTGCTGTAGGCGCGTGGCGCGTAGCTATTGCAGTTACTGGTGTTCTTGCTGCTCCGGCGCCTGGTGTGTATGGGAAGCTTGCTCTTCCTGATGTGCAGCCCATCACCGCTGCACCCCGTCGCCACAGACTCGTGCCAATTTTGCACAACTAAGCGTGAGGAGTGCTATGTTGTGCGGCTGCTTGCCTGTCCGCAGACTCTTCCGGCGCCGAGCACGCCATCGTGTCCTCCCAGTTCGAATCCATAGCGGCGCGAAAGGCCTTTCCCTGCTTCGACGAGCCGCAGCTAAAGGTGAGGCTGCCGGCGCCATTGCGATGTGTACTATGGAGCATCGGGCTGGGGTGGGGCAGGTGGTTGGCCTGGGGCGGACCTGTCATCTCAGTGTGAATTCCCACCCCAAAACCGTCGACGAGACTCCCCCACCTGGGCGCCCTTCCCCGCCTGGCCCCTGGTGTTCCCCCCTCCCCGGACCACGTTCAATATTATCGCTAGTGACGCGCCTCGCCCCCTAATCTGCGTCTGGCATCCCATCCTTCGTCCTCATGGGCCCCTTGACTCTGCGGACACGCCCACGGGACACACCCCACAGGGGCCTGCACCTGTAACCGTGACCAGCTGAAAGCCTTCCCCTCTGCCCCTTCCTCCCCTGCCCCCTCAGGCCACGTTCCGCAGTGTGCTGGTGACGCCCCCAGCCCCCGACCTGGCGGTGCTGTCCAACACCGAGGTGGCGGCGCAGGGGCACACGCAGGACGGGTGGTGCGTGGGGGGCCCAACGGCCCATGCGGGGCAGGGCGGGTTACCTAGGCGCAGGACGTGACACGGGGACGGGTGCCGCATGCACACAGCCATGCGGTGGCCACCAACAGCCACCGACACGAAAGTACTAGTCTGCCCACTTCCAGGTCTGGGTCCAATGACCCTTACAGCTGGTTTCCCTTTCCACTCCTGCATAACACTGAACTACATACTTAAAATAAGTTGCTTCCCTTGCCCGGCTCCAGGACCCGCACCGTAAGCACCCAAACACCTGATCTTTCTGCACGCCCTATGCAAAATAAGATAATAAGATATAATAAGATAATAATAAGATAATCCAACCTACGTGCGATAGTGACTTTGGCCTATTCCCCCCCCTGCCCCAGGACCCGCACCTCCTTCGCGCCCACTCCCAAGATGAGCACCTACCTGGTGGCCTTCGTGGTGGGCCCCCTGGTCAGCGTGGCAGCCAACTGCAGCATGCCGCCACCGGGCACCGCCCCCGTGGCGGTGCGCGTGTGGGCCACGCCGCAGAAGTGAGTGGGCATGTGTTGCGTATGGGCAAGGTCGCGGTGCATGTGTGCATGTGTGAGGCGTGCCAGGCTCCACCTTGTGTCCGTGCATGCGTATGCGCGTATGGGCTACGCCGCAAAAGTGGGTTGGCGTGTGCACCATGTGGGTTAGGTTCTGGTGTACGCAGGCGTGTACGTAGGTGCCTATGCCCTAGGTGGCCGTCTGTCCGTGCGTCTGCTAAAACTATGGTGGATGTATGCGTGTGTGTGTACGTGTCCGCCTCCCCACTTTCCCGTGCATGCCCGTGCGAACGCGAGGTGCACACGTGTGCCCGGCTAGCTGTGCTGCCGGTTGCCTGAGTGCGCGTGTGGGCCACACGCGGCACAAGTGAGTGTGTAGCGATGCAGTTGCGGGGACAAAGTAGCATAACAACAAGCAGGTACTAGTAGAGGGCGAAGCAAGTGGCATGTCCGGCGAAGTGAGTGTGTGACAGTGGCAGAGGGGTAAAGAAGCGGAGGTGCTGGGGCATGAGTGGGGCAGCCGGCCAGGGCACCCCTTGACCTGACAGTGCGTTGTAGGAAGGCGCCAGCATGCACACAGCACCTGATCCGGAGGCCTGCTCCTCTCCTGAGTCCTTCCCCTCCCTCCCCTTCTCCCTTCCCACCCCGCAGCTCCAAGCTTCTGGACACGGCGCTGGCGGTGGGCTGCTCCTCGCTGCAGACCTACACGTCCGCGCTGCACGCCCCCTACCCGCTGGCCAAGCTGGACCTGGTGGGGCTGCCCAACTTCGCGGCGGGGGCCATGGAGAACTGGGGGTGCATCACATTCAGGTGGATGTGTGTTAACGGGGGAGGTAGGCCGCAGAGCGGCCATGTGAGTGTATGTGGGTACTGGGTTGCTGGGGATGTACCGCACTCCAGTGACGAGAGGTAACCGCAGAGCGGCAACATTGCTGGGTTTGCATACTGTGCTTGCGGGGGTGGCGGTGAGCATGCCGGTTTGCGAAGCTGTGTTTGGGGTTGCCGCAGGGTTGCCGCGCGGTTGCCGCAGGGGTGCACATCCAGTGCGTGGTACCTTGCCTGCATGCATTAGCACGTACACATCTTCGATATTGTACAGCACGTAGCATGCTGTACTTTGTAACCCTTGGACTGTCCATGTGGCACAGCCGTGGATATGTACATCAGTTGTACACTGAATGCTGTTTGCCTTCTGCATCTTGCATATGCCGTTGCTGAAGGGCGACCGCGCTGCCAGTGGACCCTCCTCACAATACAGAGTGATCTACTGCGCTACTGTACATGTCTACACGACATGTTTTCCATTGTGTTGGCTTTGGTCTTCTCGCGTGTGCAGGGAGACGGCGCTGCTGGTGGACCCCTCCTCCGACGACCTGTTCTCGGGGCTGCACATCGCAACCGTGGTGGCGCACGAGATAAGCCACCAGTGGTGGGTGGTGGAGTGAAGGGGCGCGGAGAGGAACGTGTGATAGAATAGGGGCCTCCCGGGACCTGCAGCCACCAAGCTGGGGTTGCACTTGCAGGCGCGGAACAGCCTTTGGCATCTGTGTACTACTTGTCTAACTTCCTGAGCCAGTTACCCCCAGGGGTGTCGGCACGCGCCGAGCCTTGTCGCGCACGGAGCAAGGCCGACATACATCATGCCCAAACCGTCGTGCACTATGTCCCCTGCCCCTCCCTCCGCCCCCTGCAGGTACGGCAACCTGGTGACCATGGCCGACTGGACGGAGCTGTGGCTTAACGAGGGCTTCGCCACCTACCTGGAGGTGCTGGGTAAGTGGGCAGGGACCGGGGGTGTTGCGTGGCCTGAGACGGGACGGGACGGCCTGGTGCGACACGTGACGACACGTGGCACCGTGCCGCACCTACCTGGAGGTGCTGGGTCAGTGGGTTATGCGGCCCTGGGGTGGCACGGAGATGGCATGCGGGCCGGTGTGCCAAACACGTGCTGCAGGTACGGTATCGCAATCACGCGCGCTCCTGCCACGATGCTGGGCTCGGGGGCGGTAGGAACTGCAACAGGGGTGTGTCGGCCGTTGCCGTTGGGCATGGGTTAGTGCATGCTGAATACGTTGAGCCTGACAAGGATACTGAAACACGCCCATCCCTGCGCCACGCAGCTGCCAACGCCTTCCGCCCCGAGTACCGCTACTGGGACATGTACTTCGACAGCGAGTCGTACGCGCTGTCGTACGACACCCTGCCCTCCGTACACCCCATGAGCCGTACGGCAAAGCCCATCGCGTCGCTGGCTGACATCGACAACATGTTCGACGCGATCAGCTACGACAAGGTATGGCTAAACACCTCCTAAGGCGGCGCTGCGTGTGCTCCTTCATTTTGTGACCCCGTCAAATTGCCGACACTCCCATGGTCCTCCTCCTTGCCCACGCTCCTCTGTTACGCTCCGCTGGTATCCCCATGTTTTTCCCATCCGCATTTCGTCTGTGTCCTTGCCTCCCGACCGCTTAACTCCAACCCCATTCCCCCTGCAGGGCGGTGCCGTGCTGCGCATGCTGCGCGCCTACCTGGTTGGGGACCAGCTGGGGGACGGGTCCAACCTGCTCATGAGGCGCAGGCAGCTGCTGATGCACGAGTCCGAGGACACCGCTGTCATGCAGGACAGCGGCAGCAGCAGCAGCAGTAAGAGGAGCAGCAGCGACGGCCTAGGCGTTGCCGCGATCGCACGTAGCGCCGCTGCTGCTGTGATCAGCGGTCGCCGGGCGCTGACGGGGGCGGCGGCGGCAGTGGTGAAGGAGGCGGAGACGGCGGCGGAGGGTAGCGTGGGGGCTGGTTGGCGGCTGGGGCGGCGGCTGGTGCAGCAGGTAGGAGGAGGCGACGGTGGCAGCACGGAGGCTAAGGAGCTGCCGGCAGATGAGGAGGCCGATGAGGTTGGTGCTGGTGTGGATGGGGGTGCGAGGGTCGTGGTTAAGGGTAGCCTGCCTTGGTGTTTATGCCTTTCTTTTGGCAAGCGCAAGGCACAAAGCTGGTTACTCATGGGTCCTGCAGTCTACCATACGGTAATACCAACATGTTCAAATTGTTCACCAGCATTTGTCCCACCTGGCATCCCGCTTCCCCCGGCAGGCCGCACCAAGCACTGCTCCAGCGCTCAGCCCAGCCGCCGCCACGACTCCGCCCTCCCCCTCTCCCTCTCCCTCCCCCGCACCCCCCGCCACCACCGCCACCCCAAACCCCACCGTCCCCCCCAACGCCACCACCACCAGCAACTCCACAGTTACCTCCCCAACCCCAGCCGCAAACACCACCGATACCAGCGCCACAGGCGGCAACACAACCTCTGCTTCCCCATCACCCTCGCCGCCTCCGTCCCAGTCTCCGCCGCCACCCTCACCTCTGCCGCCCTCGCCGCCGCCGCCGCCGGCCCCCGGCGCTCCCGAAGTACGGCCATTGGACCTGGACTCCGACCCTCTGTTCCGTGGAATACGGCAGTACCTGCAGGACAACAAGTACGGCAGTACGACGGCGGAGATGCTGTGGAGTACGGTTGCGCGCGTCACAGGTAGGTTGATGTTTCGAAGCGGTGGGGCACCACACGCTGGTCCTAGCTTGAGTAACATTATATACTGTTACAGCCCGCCATATCGCTCTCCGTTTGTATTTGCCGGCGAGGGCATCCTTGCCAGCCCCGCGTAAGGAAAGCTGCCTGCCTGCCAGCCAACTACTTCCGTCTGCCGGCACTAGCCCCAAGCACACCGCAGTCTAGGTATACTGACCGACTGATACCTGCCCTATCCAAACCCCCCATTCCCCTGCCCAGGCCTCCCCGTGGACAAGTGGATGTCCAGCTGGACCTACCAGCCCAACTACCCCATAATACACGTGTCGCTGACAAGTGAGCGGCCCAACGCCATCCCCCTGGTCGCCGCCACACCCGGGGGCCTCGCAGCCGCCCTCGCCACATCCGCGCCTCCACCGGCGCTCTCGCCGCCGCCACCTCCGCCGCCATCTCACCCGCCGCCCGGCGCGCCGCCGCCGCCAACCGCCGCCGGCAACGACACCGCAACCGCCAACGCAACTGCCAACGGTGCGCCGCCGCCGGCGGGAGGCGCTGCTGCGGGTAATGCCACCAGCGCTCCAGGCCCAGCACCGTCTGGGGGGAATGCCGAAGGAGGCGGCAACGGCACGGCCGTTAGCGGTTACCTGGTTGTACGGCAGGCGTCGGTTGCGGCCAACCGCAGCGACCCTGGCTCCGGGTGTAACGGCGCGCCGGGCGGCCACCCTCGGTGGTGGGTGCCGCTCAGCTTCAACCTGCCGGTGGGTGTGGAGAAGGCGTGAAAGTGTGTGGTCGTGTGTGTTGGAGGGAGGCGATAAACCCCCGTGGGTGTGAGTGTGTTGGAGGGAGGGGTGTATGCGCAGTGCCAGGTAGCGCAGGACCTAAGCGGTGAAAGGTGCCAGCACGAGTGTTGCTACGCCAAGCAATGTGCCATGCAGCACACCTGCGTTGCCATGCCTAGCCGTGCCGGCCATTGCAGAGTGCTCTTCATGCCAAGCACACGAGTACTGCTGCACCAACCAGACACTGCATATCCTTTCCTGCCCTCCCTGGGGTGGCCCTGCTTCCATCAGGGCTCCAAGAGCATGCGCTGGGCCGCCTTCGACACGTGCGCCGCCGCCATACCCCTACCCGCCAACCTGCCGGCCGGGCAGGGGGCTGGGGAGGGGGCGGGTCTCCCCAGCTACGTCCTGGCCAACCCGGGGCGGTACGGCTACTACAGGGTGGGTGGAGGTTGGCGGGCGATGGCTGGGGCGGAGGGGTCGGCCACGGTTGTGGGGCTTTAGGGGATGCGTGTGCGGGGGTTAGGGGGGTTACTCTGGCCGTGCGCGCGAGTGGGCAGGTGCTGGTGCAGGAGTCCGTGGGGAGGGTGTGCGGGATACCGAGCTTCAAGGGCCATGCGGAGGCTGAGGTGCGGCCATGCGTGCGACTGGGCCGGGTGCAGGAGTCCCTGGCAGCAGCGTTACTGACATGGGCTTGCGCATGTGTGCACCAGCCCTTGCCGGGTGCTGCGCGGGGGGCTACCACCTGAGTGACTACGGCACCGGTGTACCCCCCGCAATGAAGCGGCTTGATCAGGCGGCATACCGATATCCAAGTCTGGCCATACCATACCTGTTACCAGCTGCTCGAAGCCGAATGCACGTGCGTGCGTGTTCGGTGGCCGAAATGTTCTTCCGGGCCCAGCCCCAGCTTCTTCACTTTTACCCACCTCCTCCCGCCCACCCCCTGCCTCCAGGTAAATTACGGTCCCGAGCTGTGGCGGCACGTCACCGAGGCGGCGCACAACCCCAAGGCCGTGTCGGCCGTGGACCTGGCGGGTGGGTGCGCGTGCCACCGTGGAAGTCACACAGCGGAATCCAGGCTCTTGTCAACGTGTGAAGGGCCATGCTTTTTAACCCTACAGCGCTTGGTTTGGTTTCCATTCAATGGACCGCGTCCTTACTGCCGTACCGCTCTCCTCCGCCGTACGGTGCCGCACCCTACACCTGTCGTACAGGCCTGCTGGACGACGCCTACCAGCTCAACCGGCTGGACCTGGTGGGGCCCTCCGTCTTCCTCAACCTCACCACAGCGCTGGCGGCGCGCCTGAGGGTGAGGCGAGGAGGGGGACCGAAGCACTAGCCACGCGACGAAGTACCGTAGTAGTGGCGATAATAGTAGAGGCGAGAGGAGGCCGAGACACAGGCGGGCGCCTGCCTAGTACATCATGCATGCAGAAGGCCACGCCTGTCCTACCGCGGGACATGCCCCAACAACAGATGACCCTCCCCTCCCCGTTTCCCTGCTCCCCCCAGCCCGAGGCCACCCCCTGGGGTGTGGCCCTAGGCGTGTTGGGCGGCTGGCAGCGCATGCTGGACGACGGCGCGCTTATGACCCCCGACCAGGCGGCCGGGGCGGGGCAGGCGGGCGTTGGGGGGCTGCGGAACGGGTCCTACTACGCGGCATGCGCACGGAGGCTGGGGCGATTCACCAATCAGAGGCTGGCGGGTGGGTGATTGGGGAAGGGGGAGGGGAGGAGGCTAGGCGGGGTAGGGAGTTTGGGGGGTGGGAGGTGGGTGGGGGCAGGCAGGGAGGGGAGTGGAGGGAAGGGGCGGGGGAGGAGGGTGGGAGTGGGGCTGTTGGGTTGTGCTATGTCGGGAAGTGCTGGCTGCTGGCTGCCGGCACCAGGGCCGCTCGTGCCTCCCCACGTGCCCATACATAGGCAAATTCAACATCGAAATTGGCCCCGGATGTCAGCCGATGCTGTACTCCAACTCCGTGTTCCCCTCCATCCAAGTGCGCACTCAACGGAACACCCCTGTCCCCGTGCCCCATCATCTTCTGCCCCATACAGAGCCGTTGCGACTCAACCTGACGCTTCCCGGCTCCGACCCCGCCAACCCCTCCGCCCCGCGCGGCCTCAACTTCACCGTGCCGCGGAACGTCACCCTGGACGCAGACCAGCTGCAGGTGTGTTAGCTGTTTGGGGAGGAGCATGTGTATTAAGGGTGTGCGGTCAACCGGTGCGAAGGCAGGCACCGCCCTTGCACTTTCGCACACGCGGCCTCGGACGCACAGCAGCTGCAGGTGCGCCGTCCACGTCCTGCCTGCGCCACCCGCCACTGCAAGCCCCCTCACATGGCCCCTGGGATTCCATCTAACCGGGCCCTACCGTCCCCATCCCACGCCACACCCACCCTGGTGCGGCTGCTGCGGCCCATGGCTCTTCCCATGCCTTCAACTAATTAATACTTTTCGAATAATAACAATAATAATGTTTTAATACTTTGTCCCCCCTTTTGTCCCCCCAGGTGCGGCTGCTGCGGCCCATGGCCCTGGTCGCCTCCGCCGGCTCCGCGCTGTCCGCCGCCGCCGCCCCCGGCACCGCCGTCAAGCGCACCCCCGCCTACACCGCACTGCAGCAGGCGGTGGACGACAACCCCGTGTTCGCGTGAGTGCGGCCCACGGGAGACCCCAGCGTGTGCTACCCTGGTGATAGGGATGGCACACCGGTGCTAGGCGTGTCGTTGTGTTGCGGTGCAGCAGGCGGTGGACGACAACCCCGTGTTCGCGGGTTCGCGTGAGTGCAGCTGCGGCCCTCGCGCACACACCGGGGTGCGCACTGGTGTTACGGTGATGCTGGGGATGGGAGTGTGTGGGGCAGGAGGCTGGCGCTGTGTCCACCGCATGTTCGGGTGCAGGAGGCTGGCTGGACCTGTGTGGGTGGTCGCTTTTGCTTCCAGCTGCAGGGGTGGAATGGGGGCGGAGTGCGAATGCTGGGCGTGCGTGTGTTACTGTGGCAGCCACCTCTGTTGCCCCTCTGGCTACCGACCGCGGTTTCACTGCGCCGCCGCCGCCGCCACGACCGTAGCAACCGCCATAACCACAACCGTCACCACCTCGCGCCGCGCCAGTCTGCGGCAACCGGCGAGGCTCGCCCCCTCCCACACCCCTCTCGCTCCCTGCCTTGCTATCGCCGTTTGCGAGGTCACACCCAACACTTGCCCGGGCCTTAAAACCACCTGCTCATGCCTTCCTATTCGCGCCCCTTGCTCGCGCAGTGAGGCTGAGGCTGCCATGCCCTCACTGGTCTCAGCCGGTACTGCAGCATCCTCTTAAGCATTTGCTGTAGCACACCGATAAGCCAACTAACTCGCGCGCAACCCCACGCGTTCCATGTATGCAGTGAGGCTGAGGACCTGTTGCAGGTTGTTCAGGCGGGTGCTGGACGACCTTGATTGTGGCTTATCCACTCTCAAGTAGCTTAGCCGTTCGTATGTAACTCACCCATGTTTATGTGGCTTGTCCCTTCTATTCATGTGCCATTCGGCCCATTCCTTTCGCCCATGCAGTGAGGCCGATGATCTGATGCAGGACGCGGCCGAGACGCTGCTGGCCCCGGCGCAGTCCGACAGCTCGCCCGACCTGTCATCTGTCGTACACCCAGACGTACGGGCAGCGGTGTACAAAATCGCGGTGATGGCGGGCGGCTACACATGGTACACATGGTACATGGTACAGCAGATGTACGAAAAGGTGGGGCTCTCGGCGTGAAGGCGTGCGTGGTATCCGTGCACATTCCGGTAGCGGACGCTTGCCGTCTCCGGTGTGGATGGGGTGCTCCTCCCGCCCCCCACCAGCCTCAAATGTTACCCCTGACCCCCCCTCGTCCTTCTTGCCTTTGCCCCCGTGCCCCGCTGTTGTTCGGGGAAAGCGCAAGGCCCTCTGTTCCGCAGATACGTACCTCTGGGGCACATGTTTCAACACACTTCCATCACCCGCCCTTCCGCTGCCGTTGCCGGTGCAAAGCACATTGCCCGCTGGACGCTCCGCCCTGCTCGGCGCCCTCGCCGCCAGCTCCGACCACGTCTCCTGACTCCCATCCCCCACATCAACACGACACACACGACATTCCTGACGCCTCACACGGTTTCTCGCGTTTTACGCGTACCCACATCAACACCACTATGTCCACCTCCCCACCCTGCAGAGCACCCTACCTGCGGAGCGTGACGCCCTGCTGGGCGCCCTCACAGCCAGCCCCGACCCCTCCATGCTTAGCAAAGCGCTGCTCTACACCGTGAAACCAGGCACCCGCGTGCAGCCGCAGGACATCATGGACCTGATCGGAGGGGTGAGCGCGAGGGTGGAGGGAGTGGCAGCTGCGCCTGGCAGCTACCACGGGGGTGGCGGGAGGGCAAGCTGAGAGGGCTGAGGGGTTCATGTGGATGAAGGAGACGGACTGTCCAGTAGCGTGGTGCTGGCTGTGGAAGTTGCTGAGCTGTATTGCAGGGTGTATTTGCGGAAGGGGGAGGGGGGCGCTAGTAGATCACAACAACAGGTGCGCGGCGTAAGGGGTGCTGTTGGGCCGGTGTACTTGCACTCAAGCTGGTCAGTTCCACGCACATGTCTGTACACGGTCCTGAAGGAATGCCTACATACTGTTTACGTAGGTGGCCGGCCAGGGCGGACAGCCGTACATCATGGCATGGGAGTTCGTACTGACCCGTACGGACGACCTGCTGCGGCGGTACGGCAGCGGCCCCGAGGCGGCCAGCTCCGCCAGCTACTCGCTGGGGCGGCCGCTCAAGGAGATGGCCAAGCGCTTCGTGTCAGAGGCCTTGATGCCGCGACTGGAGGTACGATGCCGTACACTGCCCCCTTGCATTGCCGTACATGCGAGGCAGCGCTTGCCGTATTCCTGTTTTTCCGGCCGGCGGCTGCAGCTGTCCGCCGCCGGGCCACCCGGCGCTGTGTCCCTGCAAAAGCCATCTTGCGGGGTAGCAGCGCAAGGGGATCTTGCTCATACGCCGGGCTGTGCAAGAGCCTCGTCCCTCTACCGTATACCGGTATGCAGATGCCCAGCCTGCCCGTAGTGCACACCTCCATGAGCACGTTTTCATGTCCCTGCGGCGCATGCCCCGCCCCGCCCCACCCCAGGCCTGGGCTGCCAAGTACCCTGGCCTCCTGGACAGCGAGTTCAAGGGCACCGTGTTGGAGAACATCCGCCACAACAGGCGGTGGCTCAAGGGCCCGGCAGTGGAGCTGTGCGAGTGGCTGCAGCAGCAGCAGCTGTGAGGACAGCAGCGGCAGCAGCAGGAGCCATAGCAGGAGGAGCGGACTCACCAGCGGCAGTGGCAGCGGCAGGAACGAAGACGGGAAGGGAGGGGGACGCTGCTGTGGGTGCTGTGGGCACAGGGCGCCGCCAGCAGGCTCCTGGTTGGCCCACGCCTTGCTGCCGTGTAGGAATGTGGTAAGGATTGTTGTTAGCTTTGCATGCTGAGAAGGTTTTGACTGGTTCCGGTGGATTGCCTCGTGTGCAAGGACGGCTGGGCTGGCGTAACAGGTAGGGTGTACTCGAGGGGCACGCTGCTTGCTCATCAGTGGTACAAGGGCCAGTGCGTCAGGGTCAGTCATGCGGGGTAGGGGCCAAGGCACGGACGAATCGAGCACTACCGTATCGACGCCTTGAATGTGCCGGACTCAAGCTGCGTACTGCTAAATGCCTGCGTATTTGGCTGCGAGACCGTGTCCATGCATGTATGTAGGGCGGCGCGCATATGCCGTTCCCCTGCCTTTCTAGCGATATTGTAGTCGTGGGAGTGATGAAAGGCCGAGGGGTGTGTCCCGTGCTGGGGCCAGGGGAGCCCCCGTGGGTGTGCCGGTTGCACCACGGCGCACAGCAGCTGCGGTGGGTTAGCTAGGCATCCGGACGAGATGCACGGCAAGGAGCAGCATCTCGTGCACGGCTGCACTGCACTCCGGACGCGTTTGGTGGGGGAGCACCGGTACCGGTACGTAAGGCAGGTGGGGAGGGCAAGCTGAGGCCGGCTAGCAACCCCTGATTCGCAGGCTGTGTCGCCAGGCGGGGCTCGGAGGCGCCCTGTGGGGACGCTGTAGCAGTGCGATGGGGTGGCGCGCTGACGGATAGGGGACGGCCGCCGTGTATGTGCGGGGTTGAGTACAACCTGGTGCACGCACCGTGCAGGCGGTGTAACAGAAGGGTGGCGTGACCTCCATCCCGCCTGGTAACCGAATTGCCTTTACGCCTGGCTTGGTGCCTGCTTTCACTGCAGGCTCTGTTCGGCCCAGCACCGCATTGCCAGCGTGCACAGCGTGACGTGCGGACACGCATGTGGGGATCCACGCCAGGGGGGAGGGGCCGACCGGCCGGCAGCTCGGCGTAGGCACCTGGGTGGGGTGGCGCATGGTATGGCGCGGTCATGGCCTGTGGATGTTACAGCCGTCGCATACTGGCACCAGTACGTCTACTCATGACCTCGTGTGTGCTCCCTTGAACGTCCTTGTGCGTCCAAACGGGCCGCGCAGCAGCACGGTGAGTGTAAGCCCAAGGAGGTCTGGGCTGCTCCCAGGCAAGGGCCAGGCGAACTCGTTCGCAACCACGCCCACCACGTGTGCTGTTCGTTCGTTACATGTTAGGGTGTGTGGCCACACGCTACTAGATCCTTGCTTGTCCTACACGCGCCTTTCAGCAGTCATGCAACGTGAGTGTTGTGTCGCTAATAGGTAAGCGACACAGGAACGCCCCAGCTTCGTTCCCTGCCAAAAAGGCAGTAATAAGCGGCCCACCATGATCCGGCAAGGTGGTCGTGCAGCAAGCAGCATGCAGCGTCACACGGCGTCATGCGGTCAAGATCAACACCAAGCCACGCCGCTCCATAGCATGACAAGCAAACGACCTTGTCCACTTGAGACGTAGTCCGTACATCAAATGCCCAACACCATCTGCCTGATGTCCGCCGCTTGACCTGGCTACAACCCACGCCTCGTCAGCTCTCATCCTTGACCAGGCAACGAGTACCAAGATGGTCAACACGTTGCCAGGCGAGCCCACGGCTACACAGGAGGGCATGCATGCCCGCGCTCGTGCCACTGCACGAGCCCTTGGGTGCACCCACGCACCAGCGGTCGAGACACGGCAGTTGCGTACTGTAGCCCCTGCAGGAACCCTAACCCACATACATTCCAGTGTTCTCCATGCTCGTCAAGACCCGCAACCCAACCAAGTATCATGAATTCACAAGTTTCATCAGGTGCTTGCGCCAGGATCATCCCCGCTCGTACACCCACAGAGGTGCATTGCATCAGTACCACAAATCCCTCAGCACCAGCGTAGTACTCTTATGCAGTGCTCAACTCTACGCCACACTTGCCAGACCAAAAACTGGTAAGGGCAGTGCCAAAAGCGCATTTACCAGCTGTTTAGCAATACGTTCAACACAATAACAGCAACGAACCTAGGCAACTACAACAAAGCAGCATGATGAGTCCCGCCCATCTCGTGCTCCGGCCGCGCGTGCCCTCCGCAATGCCCAGCTTTGTAGTTTGTACCACATACGGGTCTGCCACACCCTACTACAAGTTCCGCACAACGAAATCCCACAAAGCCACATTCTAAACGAACCAAATATCCTAAGGAAAGGACAATTACGACAACGGGGTGCAAGGTACAAGGCCCCGCCCCAGTGTTCCGATCTTCCGTGGGGGCTTTCGGATGGCGCGTCGAAACAGGTGCCTC
>VFQN01000643.1_pt1 | contig 63461 bp, 60 predicted proteins | sample 3512371 | NCBI WGS metagenome assembly VFQN01 (sample SAMN10412370, study PRJNA504923) | tailings metagenome | isolation source: Replicate 2 from Balatoc abandoned mine | place: Philippines: Itogon, Benguet | collected 2017-08-28 | reverse complement strand
GGGCTCAGGGATCGCTCGCGGTCCAGGCGCTTGCGGATGGCATCGAGCACGCCGTTGACGAAGCGTGCGGCCTCGGGGGCACTGAAGGTGCGGGCCAGTTCGATGGCCTCGTTGATGACGACCGCGGCGGGCACGTCGCGCCGCTCGAGCAGTTCGTAGACGGCCAGCCGGAGTACGAGGCGATCGATGATGGCCAGGCGTTCGAGGCGCCAGTTGGTGGCCGCTTCGGCAATCATCGGGTCGATCCGGTCCAGCGAGCGGGCCGTGCCCTGCGCCAGCGCGACGGCCAGGGCGTCGCGGCCGGCCACCGGCGGGCGCAACTGCAGGTCGTGCACGCCCGCGATGGCCTCGGGCAGCGCGTCGCCGCTCATCTCCCAGCCGTAGAGCATCTGGAGGGCGCTCTCGCGCGCCTGCCGCAACTGCTGCGCGTCGAGCGTCACCCGGCACTCTCCTGCCGGTGGGCCGGCCACTCGCGCGCGAGCCTCGCCATGGTGACCACGGCGACGGCGGCCTCGTAGCCCTTGTTGCCCGGGCCCTCGGGCACGCGCGCCTCGGCCTCGGCCAGGCTGTTGGTCGTGAGCACGCCGAACGCCATCGGCACGCCGAGCGACAGCGATGCCTGCATGAGGCCCTGCGCGACGGCCGACGCGATGAAGTCGAAGTGCGGCGTCTCGCCCTTGACCAGGCAGCCCAGGCCCACGACGGCATCCACGCGGCCCGACGCGGCGGCCAGCCGCGCGCCGAACGGGATCTCGTAGGCACCGGGCACGTCGAGACGCTCGATGTCGGCGGCCGCGACACCTGCCGCGGCGAGGGCCTCGGCCGCACCGGCCGCCAGGCGCTCCGTGACGGCCTCGTGGTACGTGGACACGACGAGGGCCACGCGCAGGCCGGGCGCCTGGGGCACGGGCTGGAGAACGGCGGGGCGGGACACGGCGCGGGCTCCTTATCGACCAGTAAACGACGGCTGACGCTTCTCGAGGAACGCGCGCACGCCCTCACGCATGTCGGCGGTGGCCGCCGCCAGGCCGAACAGCCGCGCCTCGAGCGCGAGCCCGTCGGCCAGGGGACGGTCGAGCCCGTCGGCCACGGCCTCGCGGGCGTAGCGCAACGCCAGGGGCGCCCGCCCTGCCAGCAGGCCGGCGAGCGCCTGCGCCTCGTCGAGCAGGGCCTCGGCAGGCGCGGCCCGCAGCGCGAGACCCATGGCCACGGCCTCGTCGGCCGTCACCTGCCGTCCCGTGAGGATCAACTCGAGCGCCCGTTGCCGGCCGACCGCCCGCGCAAGACGCTGTGTCCCCCCGAAACCGGGAATCAGGCCGAGCGATGTCTCGGGCAGGCCGATCCGGGCCGAGTCGGCCATCAGGCGGAACGTACACGCCAGGGCGAGTTCGCAGCCTCCGCCGAGTGCGTACCCGTTGATCGCGGCGATCGTCGGCACCGGCAGCGCCTCGAGCCGATCGAACACTGCCTGCCCCTCCTGCGCATAGCGCATGGCCGCGTCGGGGCTCAGGCCTTCGAACTCGGTGATGTCGGCACCGGCCACGAACGCCCGGGGGCCTGCGCCGGTGACGATGAGCGCCCGCAGCGCGGGGTCGCCGGCGAGCGCCTCGAGCGCCGAGGCGAACTCCGCGAGCGCTGCCCGGTTGAGCGCATTGAGCCGGCCGGGCCGCGTGATGGTCAACACGCGCACGGCATCGGAACCCGACAGGTCGAGGTACTCGTAGGTGGACATCGGACGGGAAACGGGAGCAGGTGTCGGCGACGGCCGGGAACCCGGCGCCCGCACGCGACCTTCAGGCGCGCGGGGCGAGCGAACGCCTGGCCAGCAGTATAGCCGACGCCCACGCCACGCTGACGGCCAGGGCCGCGCCCAACGCGTCGGCCAGCAGGTCGGCCACGTCTGGCGTGCGACCCGGCACGAAGGACTGGTGCCACTCGTCCGACACGCCGTACAGCGTGGCCAGCACCCACGCAACGAGCGCGACACGGCCCGAGACCCGTCCCACACGCGCACCCGTGAGACCGACGAGGCACGCGACCGCCAGCACGCCGTAGGTGGCGGCGTGCGCAGGCTTGTCGTCGATGCCGACGGGATTGGGCAGGGTCGGCTGCGAGGAGAGCACGAAGATGACCAGGGCCCACACGAGCGCCGGGACCCAGGCCAGCCACGCCCGAGAGGCAGGACTCACAGCGGCAGGGGGAACATCAGCCAGCCGAGCACGAGGGCACTGCCGACGAAGGCGCCGGTGATGTAGAGGGCCAGCCGGATCTGCCCCGGGCAATCGTCCTTCTGCAGCACCGCCATGACGATGGCGACGCAGACGGCGAAGAAGAGCAGGAGGAGGAAGTGACTCGTCATCAGGCCTTGCGTCCAATCGCGATGTCGTAGGCGTCGAGCACGACCAGCGCGTTGAGCAACCCGGCCACGATCAGGTAGGTGTTCGCGTACTCGTAGCTGGCCGCCACCACGTTGCCGGCCCCGAGGCCCGCGCCCCAGGCCAGGAAGTAGGGCACGCCGATGCCGAGGTTGGCGAGCGCGGCGAGCGCCACCAGCGGTTGCCCCGGCTCGAACGGGAAGATGCGCCCTTCCAGCCACAACCCGGCCGCGAACAGCACCACGAGCACGACGAGGAACACCAGGGCCTTGTCGCGGCGCCCCAGCCAGGCGTGCGCAGCGCCGGGCACCAGCCAGCCCACCGCGCACAGGACGAGCGGCGGCACCTGAGGCGTGGAAGACGAGGCAGATCGCGCAGCCATCAGCCGGGTAGTGTAGCAAGACCGGGTACCGGGTACGGGGGACCGGGTACCGGGGAGCGGGGAGCGGGGAGCGGGTAGCGCGGAGCGGGGCTGGTAGGGACGGCTCTCCGAGCCGTCCGCTTGCCCCAACCCCTCGCCTGGCGGACGGCCACGGTAGGGACGGCTCTCCGAGCCGTCCGCTTGCCCCAACCCCTCGCCTGGCGGACGGCCACGGTAGGGACGGCTCTCCGAGCCGTCCGCTGTCCTCAACAGCGTCGGGTGTCGTCGAACAACGCGCGGGCGATGAGCCAGCCAGCCGTGGCGCCGAGCGGTAGCGCCACCGCGGTGCGCACCAGCGTGCCGGGGTCCCACACGCCGGCGAACTCCAGGCCCCACGTGAGGCCGGTCGGGATCGCCGCCAGGGCCAGCCACGCGGCGCGGGGATCCAGGCCGGCAGGCCACCATGCCGGTGACAGTCGCGTCGTCGCGGCAGGGCCACGCGCGCGGCGCGACGGTCTGACCGCCGCGACGAGGGCGAGCAGCAGCCCCGCAGCGCCGCCGAGATACAGCGCCGTGCAGCGCCCGCACACTGGCAGGGGCTGGCCGTGCAGTTGCAGCGTCCGGTCGGGCCGACGATGGCAGACGCGTGCCGCCACCAGGTCGACGGCGAGGGCGACCGCGGGCCTGAGGCCTCCGTCGGCGCCTGCCGGCGACGATCGCCACGCGGGCACCAGCACGAGAAGGACGGCCCAGACCACGGCTCCGCCCGTGAGGCACGCGAGTAGCCCGGCCGCACGCCGACGGCCCGACGCGGTCTCAGAAGGGACAGTCGCTCCCGAAGGCAGTGGCGTAGCGCTCACGGAACTCGTCGATCGTGTACGAGTGGCTCTGGCCGCCGACGTGCTCGAGGGTGTAGGTGGCCGCCACGCTGCCGATGCGCCCGCAGGTCTCCCAGTCGGCGCCGATCGCGAGGCCCTTCATGAGGCCGCCCCGGTACGCGTCGCCCACGCCCGTCGGGTCCGCGATGCGCCGCTCGGGCGCCACCGGCACGTCGATACGGCGCCCCCCCGGCAGGTGGATGGTCGAACCGTGCTCGCCCCGCGTGACGATGACCGCTTCGGACCGCTCGAGCAGCGCCTCGACGTCGAGCGTCGTCTTCTCGCGGATCAACTCGTACTCGTAGTCGTTGCAGATCACGATGTTGGCGCCCACGAGGCCAGCGGCCAGTTCCGGGCCCTCCATGCGCGCGCACTGCTGCCCGGGATCGAAGATGTAGCGGAGGCCGAGCGTCCGGCACTCCTCCGCATACTGCACCATCGCCTTCGGGTCGTTGGGCGAGATGATCACCAGGTCGGCATCACCAGCCGTCCGGAACGACAGCTCGTCGGCGTCGGCCATCGCGCCGGCATAGAACGACGCGATCTGGTTGTTCTGCGTGTCGGTGCTGCAGAAGAACGACGCCGTGAACTTGTCGGCCACCTCGACGACAAGCGAGGTGTCGATGTTGGCCGCTTCGAGCCACGCCCGGTAGTCGGAGAAATCCTGTCCCGCCGTGCCCATCAGGAGCGGCCGCTCGCCGAGCAGCGCGAGCGTGTACGCGATGTTGGGCGCGCACCCGCCGCGCCGCTTCTCCATCTCGTCGACGAGAAAGCTCAGGCTGAGGCGCTGGAGGTGTTCCGGCAGCAGCAGCTCCGTGAACGCCCCGGGAAAGGTCATGAGGTAGTCGTACGCGATCGAACCGGTGATGATGTGGCGAACCATGACGAGGACTGAGGACTGAGGAATGAGGACGGAGGTAGGGATGGAGGAATGAGGGCAGAGGGAGCGTTCTGCGTTCTGCGTTATGCGTTATGCATCAAGATACCTGCCCATGATCGGCGCCAGCCGGCGGCGCGTCTCTTCTGGCACCAGCTCGGGACGCGTGATGATGGCCGACGCGAGTGCCTGGCCGCAGCCGCACGCGCGTGGTGTGCCGGCCAGGGTCGCGACCGCACCGGCGATGACCTGCTGCGCCGTCCGCGCGTTCTGCGTGAGGTTGCCGATGATCATCTCGACCGTCACGTGGTCGTGGTCCGGGTGCCAGCAGTCGTAGTCGGTCACCAGCGCAATCGTCGTGTAGCAGATCTCGGCCTCGCGAGCGAGCTTGGCCTCCTGCAGGTTCGTCATGCCGATCACGTCCGCGCCCCACGAGCGGTACAGGTTCGACTCGGCCTTGGTGGAGAATGCCGGCCCCTCCATGCACACGTACGTGCCGCCGCGGTGCACGCGCGCGCCGGCTCGCACCGCGGCCTCGTACGCGACGCCAGCCAGCTGGCCGCACACGGGGTCGCCGAAGGCGATGTGCCCGACGACGCCGTCGCCGAAGAAGGTGCTCACGCGGCCACGCGTGCGATCGATGAACTGGTCGGGCACCACGATGTCGAGCGGCGCGAGTTCCTCGCGCAACGACCCCACGGCGCTGGCCGACAGGATCCGCTCGACGCCGAGCGTCTTGAACCCGTAGATGTTCGCGCGAAAATTCAGTTCCGACGGCGTGAGGCGATGGCCGACGCCATGCCGGGCCAGGAACGCCACGCGCATGCCGGCCAGCGTGCCGGTGACGTACGGTCCCGACGGCGGCCCGAACGGCGTGTCGATGACGAGTTCATGACGATCGGTGAGTTCGGCCATGTCGTACAGGCCGCTGCCGCCGATGATGCCGATGGAAATGGACATGTAGGAGGACGGAGGAAAGAGGACTGAGGACTGAGGTAGGGGCGAGGACAGAGGTTAGAGGATAGGGGTCGATCCTCTCCTCCGGTTCGCCCACCCGGCACGTCATGATGCGGGGCGTGGGCGGGTGTTGTCCAGTCGGCGTCGGGTCACCGTTGCGATCCCGTCACGCGTGCGACCAGGGCGGCGGCCGCCGCGTGAGGGTCGAGGTCGCGGTCGGCCACGCGCGTGAGCAGGGCCTCGAACTCGCCCGGCGCCAGCACCTCGCGCTCGACGTGCTCGAGCAGGCGGCGTGCGAGCAGGTCGCGGACGCGCAGCGCCGCACGCGCACGGCGCCGCTCCCCGGGCCGGTCGGGCGCGCTTGCCAGGAACGCCTCCACGCCGTCCACCACCGCAGGCACGCCCGCGCCCGTCGTGGCCTCGGTGCGCAGCACCGGCGGCCGCCACGCCGCGGCGTCGAGGGCCTGCAGCGACAACAGGCCCTCGACCGATGCCACCACGCGGTCCGCGCCCGGGAGGTCGGCCTTGTTGACCACGAAGAGGTCCGCGATCTCCATGATTCCGGCCTTGAGCGCCTGCACCTCGTCGCCCGCGCCCGGCACCAGCACCACGATCGAGACGTCGGCCGTGCGGACGACATCGACTTCGTCCTGCCCCACGCCGACCGTCTCGATCAGCACGACGTCGAAGCCCGCCGCGTCGAGCACGATGGCGACGTCGCCGGTGGCACGGGCCAGCCCACCGAGGTGGCCGCGCGTGGCCATGCTCCGGATGAAGACGCCGGCGTCGCCGGCGTGACGCTGCATGCGCACCCGGTCACCGAGCAACGCCCCGCCCGTGAACGGGCTCGTGGGATCGACGGCGACGACACCCACGCGCAGGCCGCGGAGCCTCCACTCGGCCGTCAGCGCGTCCACCAGCGTGCTCTTGCCCGAGCCAGGCGCACCGGTCACGCCCACGAGGCGGGCGCGACCGGACGCCGGATGCAACGCCGCAATCAGCGAGGCGGCCTCCACCGTCTCGTTCTCGACTATCGAGATGGCGCGCGCAATCGCGCGGGGCTCCGCGTCGCGCACGCGTGCCGCCAGGTCGGTCACCGTCACGCCAGCAACTGCCTCGCGATCACGAGCCGCTGCACCTCGCTGGTGCCCTCGCCGATGGTGAGCAGCTTCACGTCGCGGAAGTACTTCTCGGCCGGGTAGTCCTTCACGAAGCCATAACCGCCGTGGATCTGCACGCATTCCTCTGCGGCACGCACCGCGACCTCGCTTGCGTACAGCTTGGCCATCGACGAGTCGCGCGTGGTGCGCACACCCTCGTCGGCCAGGGCCGCGGCGCGATAGGTGAGCAGGCGCGCGGCCTCGATGCGCGTGGCCAGGTCGGCCAGCTTCCAGCGGATGCCCTGGAACGACGCAATGGGCTGACCGAACTGCTCCCGCTGCCGCGCGTAGGCCCGGGCCGCCTCCCAGGCCCCCTGCGCGAGCCCGACCGAGAGCGCCGCGATGCCGATGCGCCCCGCGTCGAGCACCTGCAGGGTGTTGATGAACCCCTGCCCTTCCTCCCCGAGCAGCGCGTCGGCCGGCACGCGGCACGACTCGAACACCACTTCGCTGGTCTCGCTCGCGCGCATCCCCAGCTTGTTCTCCTTCCGCCCGGCCCGCATGCCGGGCGTTCCCGCCGGCACGACGAAGGCGGAAATGCCGCGGTGTCCGCGCGTGCGATCGGTCACCGCCATCACCACCATCACGCCGCAGATGTTGCCGTGCGTGATGAACGTCTTGGCGCCGTCGATCACCCAGCCGTCGCCCTCTCGACGCGCGGCCGTCCGCATGCCCGCGGCGTCGCTGCCGGCCGTGGGCTCGGTGAGCCCCCACGCGCCGAGCACCCGCCCCGCGGCCAGCGGCGCCAGGTGCCGCTCCTCCTGGGCCGGTGTACCGAACATGTGAAGGTGCGCCACCGCGAGACCGTTGTGCGCCGCCACGCTCAGCGCGATCGCGGGATCCACGCGCGCGAGTTCCTCGATGCAGATGCAGTAGTCCACCGCCGACATGCCGGCCCCGCCGAGTGCCTCCGGACACCGGATGCCCATGAGGCCGAGCTCGGCCAGCTGCGGCAGCAACTCCATCGGAAAGCGCTGCGCCTCGTCCCAGGCCATCACGTGCGGCTGGACCTCGCGTTCGGCGAACTCCCGCACGCTGGCGCGCAACAGCCGCTGGTCGTCGGACAGGTGCAGATCCATGTTGAGGCTCAGGGCTCAGGGCTTAGGGCTCAGGGCTTAGGGCTTGGGGCTCAGGGATCCACTATCGCAGCGAGATCAGGTACGTGTTGCCCGAGGGGTTGGTGGGGTCGAGCGTCGCGGTGAGGCGCGCCTTGAGGGCGGTGGCCTGCTCGGGGAGCACCGCATCGATCAACGCGTCGAAGCCCGAGCGATCGCCGTCGCCGGTGAGCGCGGGGATCTGCAGGAAGTACAGGTGGCGGCCCTCGGCGTTGGGCAGGTTCGATCGGTGGATGCGCAGGTCACGCGCCTGGGCCTGTCGCACGGGGTCGGCACTCTTGCCGAGCGCCTCGCGGACCTGCCGCGCCACCGCCTCGAAGTCCGTCGTCTTGTCGGGCAGGACGGTATAGATGACGAGCCACAGATCGCCCATCGTGGCAGCAGGCGCCGGCGTCGTCGTCGGGGCCGGCACCTGTGGCCTGCCGGGTGCCGCGGGGATCGGCTGGGGCGCCGGGGCCTGCCCCGACGCGAGGGCCAGCGCGAGCGACGGCAGCAGCACCGGACTCATGGCCGATCGGAGGCTCCGGGCGGCACCGGGGGCTGGGGCGGCGCCGGGGGTTGGGCTGGCGCGTCCGCCGGCCCGAGCGACAGCACCAGCGTGAGGTTGGAGGCCTGCACGGTCGGCTGCACGTGCGCGTCGCGGAACTGCTCATACAGTTGCGCGGCCTCAGTGGGCGCGGCCTCGGCGATGAGGCGCGGCACGTCGTACTCGGCGTTGGCGACGACGGGCTCGAGCACCGACACGAAGAGGACGTTGCCGTCGGCCAGCGGCGCCGCCTGGCGATAGACCCGCCAGCCGGCGGCCTGCGCGCGGCGCACCTCGTTGGTGCTGAGCGCCAGGAGGTCGCGCAGGCGCGTCATCACGGCCTCGAAGTCGGCGGCCCGGTCGGCCTTGACGGCGTGGAAGATCATGCCCGCGGGTCCCGCCATGGGGAGTGCAGACGGCACGGGCGGCACCGAGGGCGGTGCCTCGGCGGGCGGCGTGGCCGGCGCCTGGGCCGCAGGGGCCTGGGCGAGCAGGGCGGGCATCGCCCACGTCGCGAGGCAGATCGTCAGCAGAACTGTACGCATGAGGACGAAGACCCCGGTCGGCGCGTGGGCGCCGCCGGGGTCGCAGGGAATCGGCCGAAGAGGCCTGACCTTACATGTCGCCGAGCTTCATCACCTCGGTGAGCGGCACGGCGGCGTTCAGCCCCTTGTCGTTGATGTACGTCTGGAGCTCGTCCACGAGCTGCTTGGCCTCGGTCGGGAAGACCTCGAACAGCAGCATGCCGGGGCTGTATTCCTGGCCCTTGGCCACCGGGCTGATGATGAGCACGTAATTCAGCGTGCCGTCACCGGCCGCCGACGTGGACTTCATCAGGCGCATGCCCTGTGCCTGGGCCCTGCGCTCGGCCACGGTGCTCTTGGCCATCGCTTCCTTGACACGCGTGAAGAACTTCTCGAAGTTCGCCCCGCTGTCGCCCTTCACCGCATAGAACCAGACGACCGCATCGGCGTTGTCGAAGGTCAGCTGCGGCTTGGCGGGGGCGGCCGGCGCCTCGGGCTGGGCCGCTGGCTGTGCCGCGTCCGCGGCGGGGGCTTGAGCCATGGCGGACGCGCTCATCATCACACTGCTGACCATCACTACGGCGGCGATCGACGCCACCCGCGCACCCGCACGACGTACGGCCCGCGCCTCCATCAACGAACGCATAGCACCTCCTCGAAACCGGAACAGAGTGGTGAATCCGGCGGTTACTGTACCGTACAGTGCCACGCCGGACCAACTCAAACGAATGCCTGCATCACTTCACTGGCGAGAAGCATGCCACGCCGGGTGAGCCTGATGTACCCCTTCTCGTAGACGACCAGGCCTGCGTCCACGGCCGGTTCGAGCGCCGTCCCGTAGCGATTCCAGACATCCGTACCGAAACGGTCCCGGTAGGCCTCGAGCGAGATGCCCTCGGCCAGCCGCAGGCCCATGAACAACGCCTCGGCCACCTGTGCGTCGGCATCGAGGACGCGGCATTCGGCCACAGGGTCGGCCCCGGCGGCGACCCGCTCGACGTAGGCGCGCGTGTCGGCGACGTGCCGCCAGCGTCGGCCGCCCCGCGACCCGTGGGCACCGCACCCGAACGCCAGCCACCCCGAGTCGTGCCAGTACTTGAGGTTGTGCCGGCTCTCGCGTCCGGGCCGCGCCACGTTCGAGATCTCGTACTGCCGGTAGCCGGCCGCTTCGAGGCGGGTCATCGCCGCCTCGTACATGTCTGCGGCGTCGTCTTCGGCCGTCTGCGACCACTGCTCCCGCGCCATCAGTTCCTGGAGCGGCGCGTTGGGATACAGCTCCAGCAGGTAGAGCGACGCATGGTCGGGGGCCGCGGCGACGAGGGCCTCGACCGAGTCGAGCCAGTGCGCGACCGACTGGCCGGGCAACCACATCATCAGGTCGAGGCTGACGTTGTCGAACCCCGCCGCGCGGGCCTCCTCGAGGGCTGCGCGGGCCCTGGCGGCATCGTGCAGCCGCCCGAGGCGCTTCAACTCCTCGTCGCGAAACGACTGCACGCCGAACGACAGCCGCGTGACGCCGGCCGCACGGAAGCCCGCCAACCGGCCGCGATCCACGGTCTCGGGGTTGGCCTCGAGCGTCACCTCGGTATCGGCGGCCAGATCGAACGAGTCGGCGCACGCCCCGACGATGCGGGCAATCTCGGCCGGCTCGAGGAGTGACGGCGTGCCGCCGCCGAAGTAGATCGTGTCGACGGCCACGGGCTCCGCCGCACGCCGCACGTGCAGGCAGAGCGCGTCGACGTACGCGGCCTTCAGCGCGGCGTCCATCAGGCCGCGGTTGAAGTTGCAGTAGTGGCAGATCGCGCTGCAGAACGGGATGTGGACGTAGAGCCCGAGCGGCGTGGTCACGGGATCAGCGACGGGTGCCTGCCCGGCCGCCCGGCCACTTGAGATCCGGAGCTGCGGCGGCTGGCACCGCGGTGCGATCGCCATCGCGGAGTCGTGCGCGCAGCGGCGCGCTGGCCTTGGCGGGCAGGCGCGACGTGCCGCCGGGCTTCTGCCGCATGCGCCACAGCGCCACGAGGTCGGCCTCGGTGCCGTTGGTCGGGAGCTCGCGATAGTCGGCGCCGGACAGCTCGAGGAACTCGCACATCTCGTGCAGGCGCGACCGCATCCGGAAGCCGATCCGGAACAGCAGCGACTCCGGCATCGTCGGGTCGGGGTCGTCCACGTAGTTCGAGGTGAACAGCGTGACCCGCTTCTCGCTGTAGCGCGTGTTGACGATCAGGTTCAGCGTCTCGTCGACCCACTCGGACGTCTTCTCGGCGCCGAGGTCGTCGAGCACGAGGACGTCGGCCGTCATCACGGGCCGCAGCACGTCGCGCTCCGTTTCGCGCACGAGCGGGTCGTAGGTGCTCCGGATGACGCGCAGCAGATCGCGCGTGTCGTAGAACACGCCGCGTGCGCCCTTCTGATCGAGGAGGGCGCGCAGCACGGCGACGGCGAGGTGGGTCTTGCCCACGCCCGGCGGGCCGAGCAGGAACAGGCCCTTGTCGGCCACCGGAAAGCGCTGCACGAGGCTGCGCGCCGAGGCGAGGGCGCGCTCGAGCGACTCGTTGCCGTAGGTCTGGAAGCCGGTGAAGTCGCAGTGTTCGTAGCGGCGCGGGATGCGCGAGTCGTGGCGCCTGCGCGCGGCGGCCGCGCGGCGCCAGCAATCGCAGCGCGTCACGCGACGCTCACCGTCGCGCTCGACGGTCTTCCATCCGGTGTCGTTGCAGAGCGCGCAGGTCACGGCCAAGGGACGAAGATCATAGCGCGTCGTGCCCGGTGGGCGCAGTCGAACGACGAGCGAAGGTCAGGCCCGCGGCTCGGTCGGAGGCGGCGGGGGCGTCGTCGTGGCGGGGGCCTCGGTCCGTGGCGTGGCGCCCGTGACGCTGGGGACCATCGCCGTCGAGAGGCGCTGTTCCCAGTCGCCGAGGCCGCGCACCATCTCCTGCTTCACGTAGGCCATGAACTCGTTGACCTCGTGCTGCATCTGGGCCATGCGCTCGCGCAGGTTCAGGATGATCTCCACGCCGGCCAGGTTCACGCCGAGTTCGCGCGTCAGCGTGAGGATGGTCTCGAGACGCTCGAGATCCTCGTCGGAGTAGAGCCGTGTGTTGCCTTCGGTGCGCGACGGCCGCAGCAGGCCTTCCCGCTCGTAGAGCCGGAGCGTCTGCGGGTGGATGTTGTACCGCTGCGCGACGGCACTGATCATGTACAGCGCCTTGCCCGGGCGTCTGGTCGTCATCGCTCGCCCTTCGTCGAGAGGCCGTCGGCCATCGTGTGGCCATCGGCGACTGCATGTGGCCCGGCCGGCGTGGTCGCCTCGGCGTCGGCCGGCGTGCCGTGGGTCCACCAAGCGGCCCGCACGTCTTCGGGGTGCAGGCGCGCGAACTCCTGCATGAGCGCACGCCCGCGGGCGTCGATGACCGGGGGCAGCACCAGTTGCACCTCCAGCACGAGATCGCCCCGCTCGCCCGTCCGGCGCGACGGCACGCCGCGATCGCGCAGTCGCAGCCGCTGGCCGGTCTGCACACCCGGTGGCACGCGCACCGACACGGTGCCTTCGGGCGTCGGCACCGCGATGCGAGCCCCGAGCACGGCTTCGTGCACCGCCACGGGCAAGGCCATGTGCAGGTCGTGACCGCTCCGCGTCACCCGGGCGTCGGGCGTCACGTGCACGCCCAGGCGGAGGTCACCGGGCGGTCCGCCACGCAGTCCGGCGTGGCCTTCGCCCGGCCGGACGAATTCGTCGCCGTCGGCCAGCCCCGGGGGGAGTTCGACGGTCACCGTCTGTCGCACGTCGTGGTGCCCGTGGCCATGACAGCCATGGCAGGTCCGCTGCCGGACGATGCCCATCCCCTGGCAGGACTCGCAGGCGCGCACGAACACCATGTGCCCACGCCCGAGGCGCTGCTGCCCCGACCCGCCGCACGCGCGACAGGCGACCGGGGCGGCCTCGAGCACGCCAGCCCCCCGGCACAGGCCGCACGGCACGCGCCGCTGCACGTCGAGCGTGCGCACGGCACCGCGCAGCACGTCGCCCAGGCCCACGGTGACCTCCGCGTGGACGTCGCTGCCGCGCGCGACCGTGCCGTGCCCGGCGGCCTGCCGGAAGACGTCGACGAACAGGTCCCCGAAGGTGGAGGCCTGCGCGCCCTGCACGGTGAGCGAGAAATCGAATCCTGCAAAGGCCGGGGCGGCCGGAGGCTGCGGCGGGGTGGCTCCCGCCGCATCGTAGGCCCGTCGCCGCGCAGGATCGACGAGGGTCTCGTAGGCCTCGGTGATGGCCGCGTACTGGCGCGCAGCCTCGGCGTTGCCCGGGTTCAGATCGGGATGCCAGCGGCGCGCCAGGCGGCGGTATGCCCGCCGCACCTGCGCCTCCGAGGCATCCCGGTCGAGCCCGAGCCGGTCGTAGAGCGACATGTCGGCCGTCCGTGGCGAGGCGTTACTTGTCCTCGACCACCTCGGCGTCGATCACCTCGCCGTCGGCCGGCGCGCCCGCACCGCCAGGCGTGGCCCCCGGCGCACCGCCCGGCGCTTCCTGCGCCTGCCGGTAGAGCGCCTCGGCGGCCTTGCTCTGCGCCTGCTGCAGCCGGTCGAGCGCGCTGGTGATCGCCGCCGGGTCGTCGCCCTCGAGGGCCTTGCGCACGTCGGCCACGGCATCGGTCACCGGCTGCTTCTCGGCATCGGTGAGCTTGTCGCCGGCGTCGGCCAGCATCCGCTCGGCCTGGTAGGCGGCCTGCTCGGCGCGATTGCGCGTCTCGATCTGCTCGCGGCGCTTGCGGTCCTCTTCCGCGTGCAGTTCGGCGTCCTTCATCATCTTGTCGACCTCGTCCTTGCTGAGGCCGCTCGACCCGGTGATCGTGATCTTCTGCTCCTTGCCCGTGGCGCGATCCTTGGCCGACACGTTCACGACGCCGTTGGCGTCGATGTCGAACGTGACCTCGATCTGCGGCACGCCACGCGGCGCGGGCGGGATGCCGTCGAGGTGGAACTTGCCGAGGCTCTTGTTGTCGCGCGCCATCTGGCGCTCGCCCTGGAGCACATGCACCTCCACGCTCGGCTGGCTGTCGGTGGCCGTCGAGAAGACCTCGCTCTTGCGCGTCGGGATCGTCGTGTTGCGGTCGATCAGGCGCGTCATGATGCCGCCGAGCGTCTCGATGCCGAGCGAGAGCGGCGTCACGTCGAGCAGGAGGAGGTCCTTCACCTCCCCCGTGAGCACGCCGGCCTGCACCGCGGCGCCGATGGCCACGACTTCGTCGGGGTTCACGCTCTTGTTCGGCTCCTTGCCGAACAGTTCCTTCACGAGTTGCTGCACGCGCGGCACGCGCGTGGAGCCGCCCACGAGCACGACCTCATGGACGTCGGAGGGCTGCAGGCCGGCATCCTTGAGCGCCTGGCGCGTCGGCCCGAGTGCCCGCTGGAGCAGGTCCTCCACCAGCGACTCGAACTTGGCGCGCGTGAGCTGCAGCGAGAGGTGCTTGGCGCCCGAGGCATCGGCCGTGATGAACGGCAGGCTGATGTCGGTCTGCATCGTGCTCGACAGCTCGATCTTGGCCTTCTCGGCCGCCTCGCGCAGGCGCTGGAGCGCCATGCGGTCCTTCGACAGGTCGATGCCTTCCTGCTTCTTGAACTCCGCGATGATCCACTCGATCACGCGCTGATCGAGGTTGTCGCCGCCGAGGTGCGTGTCGCCGTTGGTGGACTTCACCTCGACCACACCCTCGCCCACCTCCAGGATCGAGATGTCGAACGTGCCGCCGCCGAAGTCGAACACGGCGATGGTCTGGTCGCCCTTCTTGTCGAGGCCGTAGGCCAGCGCGGCCGCCGTCGGCTCGTTGACGATGCGCTTGACCTCGAGCCCGGCGATGCGGCCGGCCTCGATCGTGGCCTGGCGCTGGGCGTCGTTGAAGTACGCCGGCACCGTGATCACGGCCTGCGTCACCGGCTGCCCAAGGTACTCCTCGGCGGCCTGCTTCAGCTTCTGCAGCACCATCGCGGAGATCTGCGGCGGCGCCCACTTCTGGCCGCCCGCCTCGACGCGCACGTCGTTGCCCTCGGGCACGACGTGGTACGGCACGAGCTTCATCTCGTCGCTGACCTCGTCGAAGCGACGCCCCATGAACCGCTTGATGGAGTAGACGGTGTTCTCGGCGTTGGTCGCCGCCTGGCGCTTGGCGACCTGGCCGACCAGGCGCTCACCGGACTTGGTGAAGGCCACGACCGACGGCGTGAGCCGGCTCCCCTCCGGATTGGTGATGACGGTGGGTTCGCCACCCTCCATGACGGCCACGACCGAGTTGGTCGTCCCGAGGTCGATTCCAATGACTTTGCTCATGACGTCAGCCCCTCTTGCAGATACGCAAAACCGGGCCGCGTCCCGGGCAGTCTCCGGCGGCAGCCCTTCATAACGTTGGAATCATAAAACCTGCGTCTCGAACTGTCAAGACATGGGCGCGAGGTGACGGACCGCTCCGCGAGCGGTCCCTACCGGCCCCAGGACGTGCGTGCGACTCGCGTCGAGCGTTCGGCATCGTGCGCCATGCGCCATGCGTTCGCCGCACGGTCCCCGTCCGTTGCTCTAGATGGCGAGTCCAAACGAACGACGGCGCCGGGTGAGGTCGCCCCCAGACCTCCCCTTCCGAACATCCGCGACCCGCGAGCGATGCGCGGCGGATGGGACTCGGCTCGAAAGGAACCGGATGAACGCTGGACGTGTTTCCCGCTTGCTGCTCCTCACGCTCGCGGTGCAGGGACCGGGGGTGGCGCTCGGGCAGCCCGACGCCGCGCCGGGTGGCGAGCCGCCCCCGCACGTGATGCGGCTCGAAGGCACCGGAGCGCAGATCGTGCGGGAGGGCGCCACCGAACCCGTCGAACTCGGCAGCCCGATGCTGTTCGGCGACCGCATCGACACGGGCGTCGGCACCGTGCAGGTGCTCTGGGGCGACGGCACGCGCATCGCTCTGGATCGCGACACCCGCCTCGAGGCGCTGGCCCCCGACCTGCTCGCGCTGACGGCCGGGCGGGCGGTCGTGGTGCGTCCGGTCGCAGCCACCACCTCGCTGCGGATGGACACCCCGGCCGCCACGCTCGTGTTGCGCCCGGCCGGGGAGTACCGCGTGAGTCTCGAGGGCGACGTCACGACGCTGGCCGTCGTGCGGGGACAGGTCGACGTGCAGAACGCGATGGGCACGGCCGAGGTCGGCGCCGGCCAGCAGGTGGCGTTGCGCGACGGGTTGGCACCCGAGGCGCCGCGCCGCTTCAATGCGGCCGCCTACGACAGCTTCGCCCAGTGGGCCACCGCGCCCGCCGAGGCCCCGGCCACGGGTGCGCCGCTCGACACGTTCGCCGATCCGAAGTTCGAGGCCTATTCCGACGTGTTCAACCGCTACGGCAGCTGGGAGACCGACGCCGCCTACGGGGCGGTGTGGTATCCGACGGTGCCCGTCGACTGGCGGCCCTACTCGGACGGCTACTGGCAGCCGTGGGGCGCACAGAACGCGTGGTTGTGGGTCGGCCGCGACCCGTGGGGCTGGCCGACGCATCACTTCGGGCGCTGGGGCATGAACCCGCGAGGCCGCTGGTACTGGATGCCGGGCCGCACCTGGGCGCCGGCGCACGTGCAGTGGAGTGTGGGACCGGGCTACATCGGGTGGACCCCGCTCGGCCACGGCGATCGCCCTGTCTCGGGCTGGAACGACCTGGCGCGCCCCCGGGGTGTCTACCCGGGCGGCACGCTCGACCCGGGCCGCGCCTGGACGGTCGTGCCGTCGGACCGTTTCGGTCGGCGCGATGGCATGCGCGCCTTCGCGGTCGATCCGCGGACGCTCGCCAACCTGTCGGCGTTCGTGACCCAGCCGGTCGGACCTCCGTTGCGCGGCGTCGGACCGGCCGGTGGCTTCGTGGGCGGCTACGGCTACGGTGGCGCCTACGGCGGCGGTCGGGGCCGCGGCGGCTACGGCGCACCCACCGGCAGCAGCACCACGGGCCAGATTCGCGGAGGCATCGGCCCGACCCGCGTCGGACCGCCCGCACCCGGCTACGGTGGCCCGACGCCACCGCCCGAGGATCCCTACGAGCGGGCGCAGCGTGCCGCCGCGCCGCGCGGGCGCATGCGGACACCGCCGCGCGCCGACGCGCCGGCCACGCCTCCCCCGGCCGAGGCGGCACCGGCGCCGGCCGAGGACGGCCCCGCGCCGGCCCAGCCGCGTCCGCGCACGCCGCCGAAGGACACGCCCCCACCACAGGCGAACCGCTCGGCCGGCGTGCCCGCCGACGGCGCCGCGGCGCCCCCGGCCCGCGCCGGCGGCAATACCAGCCGCGCGACGGGCACGACGACAGGCCGGCGGGCGATCCCAAGGCCGTGACAGAGGTAGGGACCGCTCTCCGAGCGGTCCGTCTGCGGGGAAGGGCGCGGTCGGAGAGCCGGGAGCGGCGCGGTCGGCCACGTTCGCGCCGTGCGCTTCGGTGCCCAGGGAGACCGCGCCCTACCGCAGTGGCATCAGGCATCAGGCATTAGGCATTAGGCGTTACGATCCTGCCAATGGCCACCTACGTCGTCCGGGTCGCTCGGCAGGCCACCGTCTTCCTGCTCTTCCTGCTCACGATCGTCCTCGGGGCCGTGAGCGGCGTCCTGTTCGCCTTTGCCGGCGACCTGCCGCAGATCTCGGCCCTCGACGACTACGCGCCGAGCACCATCACCCGCATCCACGCCAGCACGGGGGAGGTGGTCGGCGAGTTCGCCACGCAGCGCCGCACGGTGGTGACCTACGACCAGATCTCGCCGCTGCTCCGGCAGGCCATCATCGCGGCCGAGGACAAGGACTTCGACCGGCACGTCGGCCTGAGCATTCCCCGCATCCTCGTCACGCTCGGCAAGGACATCGCCGAGCGCCGCAAGGCAGGGGGCGCCAGCACGATCACGCAGCAGCTGGCGCGTAACCTGTTCCTGACGTTCGAGAAGACCTGGGAGCGCAAGATCAAGGAGGCGATCCTCGCCATCCAGATCGAGAAGCGGTACACCAAGCGTGAGATCCTCACGATGTACTGCAACACGATCTACTTCGGCCACGGCGCGTACGGCGTCGAAGCCGCCTCGCGCCTGTACTTCGGCAAGTCTGCGAGGGACCTCGCGCTCGAGGAGGCGGCGCTCATCGCCGGCATCATCCAGGGCAACGTGCGCCAGAGTCCCTACATCAACCCCGAGGCGGCGACCCGCCGGCGTAACTACGCGCTGCAACGCATGGCCGACGAGGGCTTCGTGACGCAGGCGCAGGCCGACACGGCCAAGGCGCTGCCGATCAAGACCGCCGGCCTGCCGACGCAGCCCTACTCGCCCGCCCCGTACTTCGTCGAGGAGGTCCGGCAGCAACTCGAGGCGAGCTTCGGTGCCAAGCAACTGTACGAGAACGGGCTGTCCGTGCAGACGACGCTGGACCTTCAGCTCCAGACAGCCGCCACGCGGGCGCTGCAGGCGGGCCTGCGGCGGCTCGACCAGCGGCGTGGCTTCAGGAAGCCGACCAATCTGCTGCAGGCCGGCGCCGATCTCGACGCCTATCGCCACCCGCGCTGGCAGGGCCCCATGGCCGTGGGCGACGTCGTCTCCGCCGTCGTGACGGGCGCCACCGCCAGCGAGATTCAGGCCCGCGCCGGGCGCCTCGACCTGCGCATCCCGAAGGCGGGGTTCGAGTGGACGGGCAAGAGCACCGCCACGGCGCTGGTCACGCGCGGGGACCTCGTGCAGGTGCTGATCGAACAACAGGTGGACGGCCACACCGCCACCGGTCGGCTCGATCAGGAACCGGAACTCCAGGGCGGCGTCGTGGCACTGGACAACCGCACCGGGCGCATCCTCGCGATGGTCGGCGGGTTCGACTTCGATCGCAGCAAGTTCAATCGCGCGGTCCAGGCTTCACGGCAGCTCGGGTCGACCTTCAAGCTCGTCGTGTTCACGGCCGCCATCGATCGCGGCTACACACCGGCGAGCACGCTCATGGACACGCCGGTATCGTTCCCGGGCGGGGCGGGATCGCCGGCGTACAGCCCGCTGAACTACGACAAGCAGTTCCAGGGGCCGATTTCGCTCCGGCGGGCGCTGGAGCAGTCGCGCAACGTGCCGACGGTGCGGCTGATGAACGCGCTCGGCCCGAAGCAGGTGAGTCAGTACGCGGTGAAGATGGGCATCACCTCGCCCATCCCGCCGTACCTGTCGAGCGCGCTCGGCGCGGGCGAGGCGACGCTGCTCGAGATCACCAACGCGTTCTCCCTCTTTCCCAACCAGGGCGTGCGGATGACGCCCTACCAGATCGTGCGTGTGACCGATCGTGAGGGCAACGCGCTCGAGGAGAACCGGCCGCAGCCCACCGAGGCCATCCGCGCCGACACGGCCTTCGTGATGACCACGCTGCTGCGAGGCGTGGTGCAGCAGGGCACGGCCGCCCGCGCCGCCGCGCTCAACTGGCCGCTCGGGGGCAAGACCGGCACGACCGACGACTTCACCGATGCGTGGTTCGTGGGCTTCGATCCCGACATCACCGTCGGGGTGTGGGTCGGCTTCGACACCAAGCGGCCGATCGGCCAGGGCCAGAGCGGCGCCGTGGCGGCCCTGCCCATCTGGATCGACGTCATGCAGCACTGGATCGACCGCCAGCGCAAGGCGGGCAGCAAGGCGCCGGACTTCCCCGCTCCGGGCAACATCGTCTTTGCCGCCAACGCCGCCGGCCAGCAGGAAGCCTTCATCGCGGGAACGGAACCCGGAGCCGAGATTCGCTGAACAATTCAACGTTCAGGATTCAGAATGCAGGGCAACTCGCCGTCCCGAACAGTTCAACATTCACAGTTCAAGATGCAGGGAGGTCGGCTTCAGAACTCAAGGGGAGGTCGAACTCCCTGCATTCTGAACGTTGAACGTTGAACTCACGTGATGGGGTGTAGACTGCCCACACGCACGCAGGGCTGGCCATGCACGAGGCTTCGACGACGCACGCGCGGTTCGTCCGCTTCGGTGTCTTCGAACTCGACGTGTGCAACCGTGAGTTGCGCAAAGCCGGTGTCCCGCTCAACCTTCCTGAACAGCCGTTGAAGGTGCTCGAGGCCTTGCTCGAGCAGCCGGGGTCGCTGGTCTCGCGCGAGGTCCTCCGCCAGCGGCTCTGGGGCGACGACACGTTCGTCGATTTCGAGCACGGCCTGAACGCCGCGGTGAAGCGCCTGCGCGACGTGCTCGACGACGCGGCCGACTCGCCGCGGTTCATCGAGACCGTGCCTCGTCGAGGGTATCGGTTCGTCGGCGCCATCGAGGCGGACCCGGCCGCGCAGGAGGATCCGCCCGAACCACTCATCGCACCCAAGGTACCTCCCCCAACCCGACGCGCGTGGCCCCAGCCTGCGTGGGCGGCCCTGGCGCTGATGGCCGTCGTCGCACCGGCGGCCTGGTGGCTGTGGTCGCGCACACCCGCCGCGCCCGTCGCCCCGCCGATGCGCGTCGTCCCGCTCACGTCTCTTGGCGGGTGGGAGGTGCAGCCCACGTTTTCACCTGACGGCGAGCAGGTGGCGTTTGCCTGGAGCGCTGACGCCTACCAGCCCTGTGCTCCCTTCGATATCCACGTCACCATCGTCGGCTCGATGCAGACTCGACGCCTTACGGACGACCCGGGCATCGACTTCGGTCCCCGCTGGTCACCCGACGGGCGGCAGATCGCGTTCATGCGCGACGATTGCGGCCCGGGCGGCGCCCGGCTCCGCCTCATGTCGGCTCTGGGCGGAAGCGAGCGGGCGCTAGCGGACTTCAAGGTGGTGCCGCCGATGTCCTGGTCGCCTGACGGTCGCCACATCGCCGTCGTGCGGGCCCCTTCTGGAACGGCCCCCGATCGCGATGCCGGCATCTGGCTCGTGCCGACACAGACCGGTACACCACGAGCGCTGACCAGCCCCGTCACACTGGGGGACGTCGGACACCGTGCCCCGACGTTCTCGCCGGACGGCCGCCACCTGGCGTATGTGTCGTGCCCGGAGCCCCTGAGTTGCCACGTGGACGTCCTCGACCTCGACGCGGCGCTGGCGCCTGTCGGTCAGCCTCGGAGGCTGACGCGAACCGGCTTCAACTCGCCAGGGACCCTCGCGTGGACACGCGATGGGACCGCCGTGGTGTTCGACAACCTGTCGGCGTATGCCGTGTCGTACCTGTGGCGCGTCGCTGTCGATGGAAACACACCGGCAGAGCGCATCGAAGTGGCTGGCCTCGGGGCGAACTCACCCGCGACGACGCCGGCACGCGACCGACTGGCCTTTGTTCGGGGCCACTTCGATACCGACATCGACGTGTTCGAGGGCGGGGGCACCCGGACGATCATCAGGTCGGCGTTCACCGACTTCCAACCGGCATTCTCACCCGACGGCCGGCGCATCGCCTTCTGCTCTTCGCGAACGGCCAACAGCGTCGAAGTCTGGGTGTCGGCAGCGGATGGGTCCGGGGCACAGCAACTCACCCACGGACCGGGCCGCTGGCAGTGCTCGCCGCACTGGTCCCCTGACGGCCAACACATCGTCTTCGACTCGCGGCAGTCGACGGGGCTGCACGTCTGGGTCATCGACGCCGACGGCGGCGTCCCGCGGCAGGTGACGACCGAGTCCGGGACGCAGTCCGCACCCACGTGGTCGCAGGACGGACAGTGGGTCTACTACGTGTGGTTCGACGGCAAGACGCAGGACGTCTGGCGCCGGCGCGTGTCGGGCGGTCCTCCAGAACGCATCACGCGCGGGGGCGCGGACTTCGGCATGGAGTCGGCCGACGGCCGGAGCCTCGTGTACGTGCCCAGTGGCGACCAGGGACCGCTGCTCATGGTCCCGCTGACCGGAGGCCCGGCGCGGCAACTGGCCACGTGCGTCGGGAGAGGCGGAGCGTTCCTGCCGACCGCGAGGGGCGTGTACTACGTGCCCTGCACGAACGGAGGCGAGACCGTCGTGCGGCTGCTGCATCAAGGCACCGGCCGAGACGAGGTGGTGGGAAACCTGGGCAGGCCGAACTCGTCGAGCCCCTACTTCGGCCTGGCGGTGTCTCACGACGGCGCGAGAATCCTGTTCACCAGGAAGATCTCGGCTGACGGCGACGAACTGATGCTGATCGAGAACTTCCGGTAGATCGGCTCAACTCCCCTTCATGCTGAACTCCGAACGTTGAATTACTCCTCGTCCGGCGTCGCGGCGCCCAGCGTGCCCGTCGCCTTGGCCATCAGGTACGTCTTGATGAAGCTGTCGATGTCGCCGTCGAGCACGCGGGTGACGTCGCCCTCCTGGTACTTGGTGCGGTGGTCCTTCACCATCTGGTAGGGGTGCAGCACGTAACTCCGGATCTGGCTCCCGAAGGCGATGTCCTTCTTCTCGCCGCCGAGTCGCTCGAGCTCGGCCTGCTGCTCCTTCAGCTTCATGTCGTACAGGCGTGAGCGGAGCACCTTCATCGCCACGTCCTTGTTCTTGTGCTGCGACCGCTCGTTCTGGCACGACACGACGATGCCCGTCGGCAGGTGCGTGATGCGGACGGCCGAATCGGTCACGTTGACGTGCTGGCCGCCGGCGCCGCTCGACCGATACGTGTCGATGCGGAGGTCCTTCTCGTCGATGTCGATGTCCACGTCGTCGGGCAGTTCGGGCCAGACGTAGAGCGAGGCGAACGAGGTGTGCCGGCGCGCAGCCTGATCGAACGGCGAGATCCGCACCAGGCGGTGCACGCCGGCCTCGGCCGTCAGCAGCCCGTAGGCGTACTCGCCCGAGACGGCCACCGTCGCGCTCTTGATGCCGGCATCGTCGCCCGGCTGCACCTCGAGCACCTCGCGCTTGAAGCCACGACGCTCGGCCCAGCGCAGGTACATGCGCAGGATCATCTCCGCCCAGTCCTGCGACTCGGTGCCGCCGGCCCCGGGGTGCACGGTGATGATGGCGTTCTTGGTGTCGTGTTCGCCGCCGAGCATCTTCTTGATCTCGCCGGCCTCGACCTCGGATTGCAGCTCGTCGATCCCGCGCGCCAGGTCGGCCTCCACGGCCTCCCCGGCGTCGTACCACTCGCGCAGCACGGCGAGATCCTCGCGGCGCCGACGCAGCGACTTCAGCAGCGTGACGTCCTCGTCGAGACGGCGCCGACGCTGGAGCACCTTCTGCGCCTCGGCCGGATTGCTCCAGAAGTCGGGGTGACTCGCCTGCGCCTCGAGACGCTCGAGTTCCTGCTCGGGTCGAGAGGCGTCAAAGGTACCTCCCGAGTTCGGCAGCGCGCTGCTGCAGGTCGTCGAGCCGCTTGTACGCCTCTTCCTTCACGAACGACACGTTGGCACCTCACGATGACGGCGGGGTGGGACACCCCGCCCTACCTCTTCGCGGCGGGGTGAGAGACCCCGCCCTATCTCTGACCGCCGTGCTGCGATGCCATGCATCAGGCATCACGCATCGGGCATTCTCACGCGTGCGGCCTGATCCAGGGCAACAGCAGGAGGGCCGACAACACGAGCATACAGGCCCAGGCCACCGCGTCGCCCATGCGCACATACGGCGTCACGCCGTCGAGCCAGCGCACCTCGGCGGTCCAGGTGCCGGTCTCGAACAGCGGCGACTGCACGATCACGCGACCGTAGGGATCGACCGCGCCGCTGATGCCGGTGTTGGCCGCGCGCACCAGGTACCGTCCGGTCTCCACGGCACGGACACGCGCCTGCTGGAAATGCTGGTACGGCGCCGCCGACCAGCCGTACCAGGCGTCGTTGGTGATCGTCGTCAGCAGCTGGCTGCCCTGCCGAACCGCCTGGCGCGACAGCCACGGGAACACGGCCTCGTAACAGACGGCCACCGACAGCCGATAGGTGTCGACGGGCAACAGCGTCAGTCGCTCGCCTGCCGAGAAGTCGGAGAAGCCCTCCACGAGCGGGCGTGCGAAGAACAGCAGCGACCGCACGGGAATGTACTCACCGAACGGCACCAGCTGCATCTTGCGGTAGACGCCCTGCACACGGCCGCGCGCATCGAGCACGAACGCGGCGTTGTAGAACTCGCTCGGCCCCACCACCTGATCGCTCCCGAACACCACCGGCACGCCAGCCTCGACGATCGCCGATCGCATGATCTCGGTGTAGAGCGGGTCGCGATCGAAGACGAACGGCGTGGACGACTCGGGCCAGATGACGACGTCCACGCCGGTGTCGGCAACCCGGCGCGTAAGCTCGAGGTAACGCGCGAGGATCTCGTCGCGGTGCGCGGGGTCCCACTTCTGCCCCTGCGGGACGTTGCCCTGCACGATGCCGATGCGGAGGGTGGGACCTGCGCGCCAGGCGTCCTGCTGCAGACGCCAGGCGCCCCACGCCCATCCAGCCCCCACGAGCGCCACCAGCACGGCGGCGACCGTCGCACGCCGGGCACGCGACACGCGCCCTGGCGCAACCAGGATGGCCAGGGCTGCCGCCGGGCAGGCGACCAGGCCCGAGAGCCCGTACACACCGACGAGGCTGGCGACCTGCAGGGGGGCCAGGGTGTCGGACTGGCTGTAGCCGAGCAGCACCCACGGAAATCCGCTGAAGAGCGTGCCGCGCAGCCACTCGGTGGCCACCCAGACGACCGGCGCCAGCGCGAGCGCCGCGATCCCGCCCCTGGCGATCGCCGTGGTGAGCGCGAGGCTGAAGAGCGCCGGGTACACGGCGAGGTAGGCGATCAGCAGGCCGGCCAGGGCCCACGCCAGCACCGCGTTCAACCCGCCGAAGATCGCCAGCACGTCCGACGTCCACGAGATGGTGCCCGCAAACGCCACGACGCCGGTCACCAGTCCGAGCAGGAAGGGCCGCGCCCCGCGCGGGGCCGGACGCAGGGCGGTGCGCGCCACAGCCACGCAGAGCGGCGCCAGTGCCACCCAGCCGAGCGGCGCGAGCGCCGGCTTGGGCATGCACAGGGCCAGGAGCAGGCCCGAGAGGACGGCTAGCGCGTAATCCAGGGCTTGAACTTCTCTTCGCTCTGCAGCCGGCGCATGACCTTGTCGGCCTCGGACCGCTGCATGTTCATGCCGACACGCACCTTGTAGATGACCTGCCCACCGGCCGCCGGGGCGACGACGTAGGCCTGGTATCCGCGCGACTGGAGCCGCTGGGCGATGACGTCGGCTTCGGGCTTGTTCTTCAGGGCCGTGACCTGCACGGTGAAGCCCCCCTCCTCGGCCGGGGCCGGGGCCGAGGAGGCCACGGCGGGCGCCGGGGCCGCCGCGGCGGGAGCCACGGGCCTGGGCGCCGGGGCCGGGGGCTCGGGCGCCGGCTCGGCGGCCTTCGGCTCGCTGGCGGCAGGCGCCGGGCTGTCGGTACCGGCCACCTGCCCGACGTCGGCGGCCGCGCCCGCCTGCACGACGGGCTCGGGCGGCGCCTGACCGGCGAGGTTTTCCGGATAGCTGAGGCCCGTGACCGGCGTCGGCTGGTCGGATGCCGGCGCCAGCGCGGCATCATCGACGGTCGAGCCGGCTCCGCTGGGGTCGAGACTGGAGACCGTCGACACCTCGCCGCGGCCCTGCTGCACGCCGCGACCGACGAGCACACCGCACAGGAAGATGACGATCGACACGACGGTCGTCGCCATGAAGAGGAAGACCAGCTGCTTGCCGCTCAGCTGAATCTCGTGAAAGCCGTCGTCGTGGTGGATGTCGTGGGCCATGCGTGCACCCAGGGCGCGCGCTTCGGGCTGGGAGGCCGATCCGGCGAGCCGTCTGGAAGACGTGCAACTGTGAGACGTCCGGGCCGCGGGCACAGCCTGCCCCGGCGATTCCCCGCGTTCCGGTCAGCGTCGAAGTCTACCACGCGACCGTCAGGGTGTCCGTCGCGGCGGCGGCGCCTCCAGCCTGGCCTTCAGGGCCTGCGCCTGGGCCGACCCGGGCGCCACCTGGAGGGCCCGTTCCACATGCGGTCGGGCGGCGGCCGTCTCGCCGACGTCGATCAACGCCTCGGCGAGCAGCAGGCGGGCCTCGAGGCTCTCGGCGCTCCAGAGCGACACGGTGAGGGTCTCGACCGCATCGCGGAGGCGACCACTGCGCATGAGCACCCGGCCGAGCGCCAGGTGGGTCTGCGCGTCGTACGGCGACAGGTAGAGCGACTTGCGGAACTCGCTGATGGCCTCGCGGTCCTGCTGCTGCTCGGCCAGTCGCACGCCGCGGTCGTAATGGAACCGCGCCAGTTGCTGGTACTCCTGCTGCGTCGCCGAGACCAGCGCCGGGTCGACACGCACGGGCATCGTCTCGGCGTCGCTGCGGCGCTCGAGGCCCCGCGGCACGCCCCCCACCCCGTCGGCAGGCCCGCGCTTCTCCCACTCGGCGAACCGGGACGACAGCTGCCGGGCCAGCTCGCGCTCGCGCGCCGCCTCGGCCGGGCTGTTGGTGGCCTGCAGCGCGGCCGCGAGCACGAAGTGCGCTTCCCCATCGGCCGGACGTCGCCGCACGACTTCACGCAGCCAGTAGATGGCGGCCGGGACGTCGCGGTCGAGCCAGTAGGCGTAGCCCAGGTTGAAGACGTAGTCGGGCGATTCGGGCGCCGCTTCGGCGGCCTTGGTGAAGTAGTAGGCGGCCGTCCCCATCTGGGGCGTCGTGCTCCCGCGCCTGGCCAGCACCACGCCGAGATTGTTGGAGACCGCGGCGCTCGGCGACTCGTCGCCCAGGGCCTTGAACTGCGCGAACGCCTCGTCCCAGCGCGCCAGTGCAATGAGCGAGACGCCCGCCGCGAACCGCGCGCGACGGCTGAACCGCGACGAGGCCGGCACGGCCCGGGCGGCAGCCAGCGCGCGCGCGGGCTGGTCTTCCTGCATGTGGACGTCCCACAGCGCCAGGTGGGCCCGGGCATACTGCGGGGCCGCCGCCACCGCCTGCTCGAGGAAGCGCACCTGCGTGGCTGGCGTCTCGGCGACGAGCCCCTTGACGAAGGCCTCGAAGACCTCGAGGGACGGAGGAGGGTCGGAATGCGGGGACGGACTGCCCGGCGGCACGCCCGCGATGGCCGAGGCGAGGCGGCCGGCCAGCGTGAACACGTCGCGCAGGGGCCCCCGCTCGTGAATCTCCGGCTCCCCGCGACCGGCTTCGACCTGCACGACCCGCACGGTCACCGTCAGGGTGTCGCCGCTCACCTCCACCGTGCCGGTGACGAGGTCGCGCACGCCCATCACCTGCGCGGCCCGCAGCAACGTGGCCCGCGACAGCTCACGATCGTCGGGCAGATCGAGGGCGTCGAAGGCGGCGACACGGTCGGCCCGCGTCACGGCCGGTCTGCCGAGGGCGGTCAGGGCGTCGGACACCAGGAGAGCGAGCCCCTCGCCCAGCCACAACGTGCGGGGATCGGCGCCGACCGGCCGAAGCGGGACGACCAGCGCCGACGGGGCCGGCGATGCCGACTGCGCGGCCGCCGTGGACGACGCGCCCGCGAGTGCGAGCGCCAGCACCACGGCGCGCGCGACTCGCCAGGAGGCCGCGGTCACGCGCCGGCCTCCGCGATGTCGATACGGACCACGCATCCCTCACCGCCGACGGCGCGACACGCAGGGATCGTGCCCTCGAGGGGCAGCGCTTCGCCAGCGAGGAGGGCCTCGACGAACGCGAGGTAGTAGCGGCAATGCGGCCCACTGGCGTGCTCGCGGTTGTTGCAGAAGATGGATCCGCGAATCTCCAGTTCGAGCCGACGCCGGCGCACGCGCACCTTCACGGTGGTGCCCCGGTACGCATGCTCGAAGTGCTGGCGGGCCAGGCGGCCGGCCTGCCGGAGGCGCAGCGGGAGCGGCAGCAGGCGCCCGCCGGCGCGCACGTGCCACGGCTGACGGGCCATCCACCAGTCCGACGCATAGCGGGCGGCGGCCACCATCACGGCGTCGTACGTCCCGGCCTCCTCGTGCCGCAGGAAACTGAGGACTGCCGTCACGGGTGCGAGGTTGACGGCGTCTTCGCGCCAGCCGCGCGGGCGCAGGTAGCTCTCGTAGAACTCCAGCCGCATCGGCAGGAGGTCGGCAATCGCCTGGTGCAACGCGGCCCCGAGCAGCCGGTCGATTCTCGCCTCACTCATTTTCTGGTAACGTTTCGGCGGTGAGTGCGCGTCCGGGCAGCGCGTCCCTGCGTTGGACCGGGGTGGTGCTGGCCGGGGGCGCCAGCCGCCGGTTCGGCGGCCTCGACAAGACCAGGCTCCCGCTCGGCGGCCGCACGCTGCGACAACGGGCGCTCGACGCACTGGCCCCGCTGACGACACGCCAGATCGTGGTCGGGGGATCGGCGGACCATCCGGGCGAGACATGGCCGGACCGCTACCCCGGCGACGGGCCGCTGGGTGGCATCCTCACGGCGCTCGAGGCGATCGACACCACGCACGCGCTGGTCGTCGCGGCCGATCTGCCTTTTCTCTCCGACGCCCTGCTGAAGACGCTGCAGCGCGCCGGCGCAGACGCGCCCGTGGCGTTCCTGCGGCACGCCGACGGGCGGTTGGCCCTGTGCCTGTCGGTCGCGCGCGCCGTGGCCCCGCAGGTTCGCGAGGCGTGGGCGCAGGGCACGCGGCGCGTGCGCCTGCTGGCCGACGTGCCGGGGGCCGTCGTGGTGCCCGTGGACGAGGCGACCGCGCGCGGCGCCCTGTGGAACGTGAACGATCCGCTTACCTATGCGCGGGCGCTCGAGATGGCTGAGCACGACTGCCCGGCATGCTAACCCACTGATCTGACCGAGTCAAACCGATGATCCTGCCTCTGCAGCAGGCCGTGCGAGCGGCGCTACAGGACACACTGACAACACTTTACGGACGCGACGCGGTACCCGCCACGATCGTCGTCGAGACACCGCCCACCCGCGCGCTCGGCGACCTCGCGCTGCCCTGCGCCTTCGAGCTGGCCCGCTCGCTGCGCAAGGCCCCGCGCGCCATCGCGCAGGAGATCGTCGCGGCCCTGCCGCCCATTCCGGGCGTCGGGCGTGTCGAGGCCGTCGGCGGTGGCTACATCAACGTGTTCCTGGATCGCGCCGCGTTCCTGCGCCAGCACCTCGGGGCCTCGCCGTCAGCCGCCGCCCTGGCCGGTCGCGCCAAGACCATCGTCGAACACACGGCCATCAACCCGAACAAGGCGGCCCACATCGGCCACCTGCGCAACGCCATCCTCGGCGACACCGTCGGACGGCTGCTGCGCTTCCTCGGTACGCCCGTCGAGATCCAGAACTACATCGACGACACGGGCGTCCAGGTGGCCGACGTCGTGGTCGGCTTCGCACACATCGAGGGCCGCAGCCTCGACGAGGTGCGGGCCCTGGCCGACGACGACCGCTTCGACTACTACTGCTGGGACCTCTACGCGCGCGTCACCGAATGGTACGAGGCCGACAAGTCGCGGCTCGACGTCCGTGCGCGCACGCTCCACGCCATCGAGCACGGCGAGCGGCCGAGCGCCGAGATGGGCGCCGTGATCGCCGAGGCGATCGTGCGGTGCCACCTGCGCACGATGGCGCGCCTGCACATCGACTACGACCTGCTGTCGTGGGAAGGCGACATCCTGCGCCTGCAGTTCTGGGCCGCGGCGTTCGAGATCCTCAAGCGCAACGGCACCGTGTACCTGCAGACCGAGGGCAAGTTGAAGGGCTGCTGGGTGATGGAGATCGACGAAGACGTCGACGCCACGCTGGCGCAGGCCGACACCACCGAGGACGACACGGCGGGCGACGTGAACCCCCGCGAGAAGGTCATCGTCCGGTCCAACGGCACGGTGACCTACGTCGGCAAGGACATCGCGAACCAGTTCTGGAAGTTCGGCCTGCTCGGCAGGGACTTCCAGTACCGCCCCTTCGGCACGCGACTCGGCGGTGGCACGCTGTGGGCCACCACGTCGTCGGGAGGCGCCGCGCAGCACCCGACGTTCGGGCAGGCCGGCACCGTGATCAACGTGATCGACACGCGCCAGTCCTACCTGCAGCAGCTGCTCAAGCAGGCGCTCGCGACGATGGGCCACCGCACCCAGGCCGAGCAGTCGATCCACTTCTCCTACGAGATGGTCGCGCTCTCGCACAAGACCGCCCGCGAACTCGGCTTCGCCGGCGACGCCGACGGCAAGCCGTTCGTGGAGGTGTCGGGCCGCAAGGGCCTCGGCGTGAAGGCCGACGACCTGCTCGATCGCCTCGTGGACAAGGCGCTCGACGAGGTGCGCAAGCGCAACCCGGACCAGGACGAGGCCGAGGCCCGCCAGACCGCCGAGGCGATTGCCATCGCCGCCGTGCGCTACTTCATGGTGAAGTTCTCGCGCACCAAGATCATCGTCTTCGACATCGACGAGGCCCTGAGCTTCGAAGGCGAGAGCGGACCGTACCTGCAGTACGCCGCCGTGCGGGCCGCCAACATCTTCACCAAGCTGCGGGAGCGGACGGGCGTCGAGGAGTCGGCCATCCCCGCACGCCTCGCGGCGGCCGCAGACGACGCGATCGCGACCGGTGAGGATGCCGACGCGCTCTGGGATCTGGTGCTGGCCTGCGGCCGGCTCGACGAGGTCGTGGAGTCGGCCGTGCGCTCGCTCGAGCCCTCGGTGCTCGCCAAGTACGCCTTCGGCCTCGCCCAGGCGTTCAGCGGCGTCTACCACCGCTTCCCCATCCTCTCGGAGGATCGCGAGGACGTGCGGCTGTGGCGGGCCGCCGCCGCCAGCTACTTCCGCCAGCAGATCACGCGCGCCCTCGACCTGATGGGCGCCACCGTGCCGGGGCGCATGTGACGAGCCGCCCCCGCATCGCCTACGTCTCGTGCGGCCGCGACGACGACTACCTCCACGCCCTCGACGCCGCGCACGTGGATGTCGTGGCGGTGATGCCCGAAGGCGACGCCGCGCGCGCGCTGCACCACGTGGACGGCGTCGTGCTGGCCGGCGGGCCCGACGTCGATCCGGCCCGCTACGGCGAGGCGCTGCATCCGACGGCGTCGCTCGCCAGCGACGTCCGCGACGGCTTCGAACTCGAGGTCGCGCGCCGATGCCTGCGCGACGGCCTGCCGCTGCTCGCCATCTGCCGGGGTATGCAGGTGCTCAACGTGGCGGCCGGCGGCTCGCTGATCCAGGACCTCCCTTCGCAGGTGCCCGTCGCCCTCCCCCATTCGCAGACCGCGTCACTGACGACGCTGGCGCACGCGATCGAGGTGGTCGACGGCACGCACCTGGCGCAGGCCGTGAGCCTGGGCATGTCGCAGCAGGTCAACAGCCGGCATCACCAGGCGCTCAAGGCCATCGGCGCAGGGCTCGTCGTCACCGCCCATGCCACCGACGGCATCGTCGAAGCCGTCGAGGCGCCTCATCTGCCCTTCTGCGTCGGGGTCCAGTGGCATCCCGAGAACTTCTGGCGCACCGGCGAGTTCCTGCCGCTGTTCCAGTTGTTCGGCACGGCCTGCGCCCGGCGCGCCACGGCACACGCGTAGGGAATTTCAGAATTTCAGAATTTCAGAATTTCGCCGCCACCGCCAACCTTCGAGCCATAACTGAAAGGCGATGAAATTCTGCAATTCCTGCAATCCTGAAATTGTCCGTGGTCACGCCGTGAGCGCGCCGACGAGCGCGGCCATGTCGTCGGGTGTGTTGTACAGGTGCGGCGACACGCGGATGGCGTGGCCGCGGAGCGACACGTGGACCCGCGCCGCGGCGAGGCGCGCGGCAATCGTGGTCATGTCGGCGCCGTCGGGTGGACGCAGCCCGATCAGGTGCGCGCCGCGCCAGGCGGCGTCCTCGTACGTGTAGCCGGCCGCGTCAAGCCTCGCGAGCGCCGGCGCCCACAGCGCCGCGTCGTGCGCCTGAATCCGCTCCGGCCCCCACTCGTGCACGATCCGCAGCGCCTCGTTGGCCATGGGCACCGTGATGAAGTTGGAGCGCTGCCCCATGTCGAAACGCGCGCTGGCGAGCCCGTAGTCGTCCACGTACTCGACCAGCCGGCGGAAGTCCTCGCTACCGCGACGCCCGGTCCACGTCTCTTCGATCGGTTCCCCCTCGTCCAGCACGGGCCCGAACCAGCCGAACGCCAGGCCGTACGGGCCCATCAACCACTTGTACGCGGCGCAGACGACGGCGTCGGGCTGGACCTCGTCGAACGGGAAACGCAGCGCACCGACCGACTGCGTACCGTCGACGACGACCCAGGCTCCGGCCTCGCGGGCCCGGGCGGCCAGCCGCGCCAGGTCGAACCGCGTGCCGTCGGTCCAGTGCACGTGGCCGATCGCGAGCAGCGCCGTGCGATCGTCGATGGCGGCCACCAGCGCGTCGTTCCAGGCCGCGCCCCGGTCCGTGCGCGTGTGGGGCGCCGGCACCGTGCGCAACTCGGCGCCTCGCGCGCGGCACAGCCGCCGCCACGGATGGACGTTGCTGGGAAACTGCTCGCCCGCCACGACGATGGTCTGCCCGCGCTGGATCGGGAGATTGCGCGCGACGATCGCCATCCCGTAGGAGACCGAGGGCAGCACGGCGACGCGCTCCGGCTGCGGTGCGCCGAGCACGGCGGCGAAGCGCTCGCGCGACACGTCCACGTCGGTGAAGAAGTCCTCGGCGCGAATCGTCCACGGCTCGCGCTTGCGCGCGAGGCCGATGCGGCCCGCGTCCTCCACTTCGCGCGGCAGCGGCGACATGTACGCGCAGTTCAGGTAGTGGACGCCCGGTGCGATGGCGAACGACATCGGGCCGCTCATCCTCGCTCGAGCACGGCGACGGTCTCGACGTGCGCCGTGACCGGGAACAGGTCGAACACGCGCAGCGAGGCCAGCCGCAGGCCAGCGGCGGTGAGCGCACGCAGGTCGCGCGCCAGTGTCGCCGGGTCGCACGACACGTAGACCAGCCGCGGCGGCGCCGCCGCCGACAGTCCCTCGACCACCGTCGGGGCGAGGCCCGTGCGCGGTGGATCGACGATCACGCACGCCCCGTCGGGCCAGTCGCGACGGTCGCGCACGAACGTCTCGACGTCGCCCCGCACGGCGCGCGCCTGCGTTCCGAACGACGCGGCATTGGTCACCAGATCCTCGGCGCTCACCGGGTCGCCCTCGACCAGCGTCGCGGGCACGCCCGTGGCCGCCGCGGCGGCGAGACCGAACAGGCCGACACCCGCATAGAGATCCACCAGCGCGGATTGATCGCGAACCGCCGTCATCACGTGCGCGACCAGGCGTGGCAGCAGGGCCCGATTCCCCTGGAAGAAGGACGCCGCATGCCGCACCAGCCCGATCCCGGCGCCCTCGGGCACGCCGAGCGCCACGAGCGACTCGCGCACGTGTGGATCTCCGGCGATCGTCACCGGATGACGCGAGGCCGCCAGCGCGGCACTCACGCCCGCAAGCCGTGTCGCCACCGCGTGAGCCTTGTCCTCTCCCTCCATCCACACGGGGCCATGACGGGGCAACGGCCTGGCCAGCTCGAGGTGGATGGCCTGGCGGTCGCCGGTCAGCGTCTCCGTCACCACCATCGCCTCGACGCACGCGGCCACGCTTGCCTGCAGCCGGGCGACGGTGTCCTCGGCCAGCGCCAGCAAGCCGGGTACGAGCTGCCCCGACGGCGCCGCGTCGCACAGTGTGTGCGTGCCTTCGAGGAAGAAACCCACGCGTCGCCTGTGCACGTGCAGCCGCGCTCGCAGGCGCCACTCCTGCTCCGGCGAGGCCACGACTTCGATCGGCGGCAGTTCGCGCAGGCCGCCGATGCGCGCCAACGCGTCCTCGACGATGGCGCACTTCAGGGTGAGTTGGCGGGGATACGCGACGTGGGCGAAGGCCAGCCCGCCGCAGCGAGGGTCGGATGGCGGCTCGATGCGATCGGGCGACCCGTCGTCGACGTCCACGACGCGCGCGAAGGCCATGCCCTTGCCGGTGCGCTCGATGGCGGCGCGCACCCGCTCACCAGGGATGCCGCCGCTCACGAGCACCACGCGACCGTCGAGCCGGGCCAGCGATCGGCCGCCCGCGACCGCTTTCTCGAGAACGAGCGTGACCGTTTCGTCAGCCATCGATGCGCACCTGCGGCAGTCCGAAGTGCCGTCGTGCGAGTTCGCCGAGCAAGGCACCCGATGCCTCGCGAAGCGCCTCGCCGGGCATCTGTCCACGGTACGGCGCCAGCTCGCGCGCCGCCTGCGCCTCGAGGTCGCTCCGCACTCCGCCGTCGAGCGCATCGACCGCCGCCGCAGTCATCGCCTGCTCGACGCTCGCCAGGCGCTCGATCAGCCCGCGACGGGACGGCCCGCGTGCGCCCCTGGCATCGTGGAGGCAGCTCTCCACCTCGCGGAGCACCCCGTCGAGCACCGACGCCAACGCCCCGGGCAGCTCGCGCGTCGCGACCACCGACGACAGCCGCAGCATCACCCGCTCGAGGTGCTTCGGGAGCGAGGGCATGCGCCCGGCCGACGGCGGCACCTCGCCGCGGCCCTGGTCACCCGACGCCTCTGCGGACCCGGGCACGGCCAGACCCGCCGCGGCGCGCACGCCCACGGCCTTGCGCCACTGGTCGCACGCGTCGCGCACGTCGGCCTCGCAGAACTCGATGCGCACGGGCCTGCGCCGAGGCCCCTTCGCCGTCAGCCGCGCCACGGTCCGATCCACGCCGTGCAGGACCACGCGCAGGGGCAGGCCCTCGCGGGCCCATCCCGCCACCAGCTCGAAGGCAGGACCCACGATGCGCACCAGGTGGCCGCCGTTGACGCGGCACAGGTGCGCCTCCACCTCGCGGCAGAACGCGCCGATGTCCACGGGGGCGGCGGCCTCGCGCGTCACGTACCCTCCGGTTCGAAGATCCACTCGACGTCGCCGCCGTGCACGAGGGCCTCGCTGTCGTCGTCGCGGCGCACGCGCAGGGCGCCGTACTCGTCGATGCCCGCGGCCCATCCCGCATCGGCCACCCCGTGGCGGCGCCAGCGAACCCGCGTGCCCGCCACCGACGGCGCCAACCGCGTCCACTCGTCTCGGACGTGGTCGATGCGGCCCTGCGCCAGCCGGTCGCAGCCGTTGGCCAGCCGCTCGAGGAGCGCCGCCACGATGCCGCGCAGGGGCAGCGGCTCGACGCGATGACCGACCAGATCGGCCAGCGTGATCATGCGCGCGGCCACGTCCTCTGGCGCGTCCGACGGCCGCAGGTTCAGCCCGATGCCGACGACCACCGTCCGCAACAGGCCGCCATCGCTCGCCCCCTCGGCGAGGATACCCGCGAGCTTCCGCCAGGAGGTGCCGGCGGCTGTGGCAGGAACCCGCACCATGACGTCGTTGGGCCACTTGAGCTCCACGGCCACACCGCTCACGTCGTGGACGGCGCCGGCGACCGCGACGCCAGCCATGAGCGTGACCAGGGTCGCCGCGGGCGTCGAGGCACGCTCGCGCACGGCAGGCCAGCGATCCGGACGCAGCACCGTGGACAGGTACAGTCCGTGCAGGGGCGGTGAATGCCACGACGCGCCACGACGGCCGCGGCCCGCCGTCTGCTCGGCCGCGATCACGGTGTACCCCTCGGGCGCTCCCTGGATGACCGCGGCAGACGCGTCGTCGTTGGTCGATCCCGTGCAGGCGCGCACGGTCACGTGACGCGCGAAGACGCCGGCACGCGGGGCGGCATCGGCCACGCCCCGCTGCACCTCCTCGATCCAGCCGGAGACGTCGGGCGTCACGGCGCCGGCGCGATCTTGAAGCTCAGGTCCACGGCGGGCGCCGAGTGCGTGAGGGCACCCACCGAGACGAAGTCGGCCCCCGTCGCGGCGATCTCGGGCATGCGTTCGAGCGTGACGCCGCCCGAGACCTCGATCTGCGCGCGCCCTCGGGCGCGGTGCACCGCCTCGCGCAGCGTGGGCAGGTCCATGTTGTCGGCCAGGATCCGCGTGGCTCCGGCCGCGAGCGCGGCCTCGAGTTCGTCGAGCGTGCGCACCTCCACCTCGATCACCATGTCCTGCCCTGCGGCACGCATCCGGTGGAGTGCCTCGACGACGCCGCCGGCCAGCGCGAGGTGGTTGTCCTTGATCAGGATGCCGTCGTCCAGGGCGAAGCGATGGTTCGTGCCTCCGCCTGCGCGCACCGCGTACTTCTCGAGCACGCGGAGCGTGGGGGTGGTCTTGCGGGTGTCGAGCACCACGAGCGACGTCCCCTCTGCCGCCTCGACGTAGCGACGCGTGAGCGTCGCGATGCCCGAGAGTCGCTGCAGGAAATTGAGCGCGGTGCGTTCGGCGGTGAGCAGCGCCCGCGCACGTCCGGTCACTTCCGCGACCAGCGTGCCGGCCGGGCACAGATCACCGTCGTCGTGGTGACGCACCATCGTCGCGGCGGGGTCGAGTTGCAGGAACGCCTCCTCGGCGACGTCGAGCCCCGCGATGACGCAGTCCTGCTTCGCGAGCAGACGGCCGTGGCCGCGTTGCTGCTCGTCGATCGTGCCCTCGGTGGTGGCGTCGCCCCATCCGAGGTCCTCGGCCAGCGCCCGCCGGACCAGTTCCCGATACAGCGCCTTGTCGAGAGGCGGCAACGGCGGGATCACGCGCCGACCTCCTTCGGGTTCGGCTCGAGTTCACCGAGTTCCACCGATGCCTGTCGCGCGTCGCCCGTCGACGTGCGCACGTCGACGACGAACCCCGACGCGGCGACGTCGGCCCGGGCGCGTTCGAACGCCGCCAGATCCGCCTCCGGCGCCGTGACGTGGAACGCGACGACCGGCGTCCGCAGCGGCTTCTTCGCCTCGGACTTGGCGCGCCGGATCTCGCCGAGCGCCCACGAGGCCATGGCCAGCGCCTCGGTGCCGGCCGGGTCGCCACTGCCACCGATGGCGGCCAGGATCTCGTCGGCGGTGGGCCACGAGGCGCGATGCACGGAGCCCTCCTTCCACCACGACCAGACCTCTTCGGTGACGAACGGCAGGAACGGCGCGAACAACCGGAGCAGGGCCCCGAGGGTGACCAGCATCGCCGCGTTGGCCGAGCCGGCGCCCTCGGGGCCGAGATCGCCGTAGCGGCGCGCCTTCACCAGTTCGAGGTAGTTGTCGCAGAAGTCCCAGAAGAACTGCTCGGTGCGCTCGAGCGCACGCGTGTAGTTGTAGTCCTCGAGATCGCCCGTGGCGTCGGCCACGAGCGCGGCCAGGCGCGTCACCAGGCCCCGGTCGGCCGGCGCGGTGATCGGCCCGAGCGGCTCGACGCGCGTGAGCGCGAACTTCGCGGCGTTGAGCAGCTTGATCGCCAGGCGCCGCCCCACGCGCATCTGGCCCGTGTCGAACGCCGTGTCGGCCCCGGGACGTCCACTGGCCGCCCAGTAGCGCACCGCGTCCGACCCATGCTCCTCGAGCAGGCCCATGGGCGTGACGACGTTGCCCTTCGACTTGGACATCTTCTTGCGATCGGGATCGAGGACCCATCCCGAGATGGCGGCGTGCCGCCACGGCAGCGCGTCGTGCCCGAGGTGCGCCCGCAGCACGGTCGAGAACAGCCAGGTGCGGATGATGTCGTGGGCCTGCGGCCGCAGGTCGAGCGGGAACACCCGGCCGAAGAAGTCGTCGTCTTCGCCCCACAGCCCGACGATCTGCGGCGTGAGCGACGAGGTCGCCCAGGTGTCCATCACGTCGGGGTCGCCCACGAATCCGCCTGGCGCGCCACGCTGCGCCGCCTCGTACCCCGGAGGGACGTCGGTGGAGGGATCGATGGGCAGTTGCGCCTCTGCGGCCAGGATCGGCTGGTCGTAGCGCACGGTGCCGTCGGCCGCGACGGGATACCACACCGGGAACGGCACCCCGAAGAAGCGCTGCCGCGAGATGCACCAGTCGCCGTTGAGCCCTTCGACCCAGTTCTCGAAGCGTGCGCGCATGTACGGGGGATGCCACTCGAGCTCGCGGCCGCGGCTGAGGAGCGCCTCACGATGCGGCATCGTGCGGATGAACCACTGCCGGCTGGTGACGATCTCGAGCGGACGGTCACCCTTCTCGAAGAACTTCACCGCGTGCGTGATGGGGCGCGGGTCACCGAGGAGGTCGCCGCTCTCCTTCAGCTGCTCGACGAGGCGCGTGCGGGCCTGCGAGGCGCCGCGCCCGACCAGCGGGGCGTAGGCGGCCTCGGCGCGGGCCGGGTCCACAGACGGCCACTGATCGCCACCGAACGCGATGGGTCGCAGCGTGCCGTTGGGCTCGATGATCGACCGCACCGGCAGGTTCAGCTCGCGCCACCAGATCACGTCGGTGAGGTCGCCGAACGTGCAGATCATGGCGATGCCGGTGCCCTTCTCGGGATCGGCGAGCGGGTGCGGCCGGATCGGCACCTTCACGCCGAAGAGGGGCGTGATCACCTCGGTGCCGAAGAGCGGCTGGTAGCGCGGGTCGTCTGGATGGGCGACCAGCGCCACGCAGGCCGGGATCAGTTCGGGCCGCGTGGTGTCGATCTCGACGGCCCCGTTCCCGTCGGCGCGGGCGAAGCGGATCCGGTGGTACGCCCCGGGCACCTCGCGGTCCTCGAGCTCGGCCTGGGCCACGGCGGTGCGGAAGTCCACGTCCCACAGCGTGGGCGCCTCGAGCTGGTAGGCCTGGCCCGTGCCGAGCAGCCGCAGGAACGCGAGCTGCGAGATGCGCTGCGCGCGGCGGCCGATGGTGGCGTACGTCATCGACCAGTCCACCGACAGCCCGAGGTACCGCCAGAGGTGCTCGAAGGCCTTCTCGTCCTCGGCCGTCAGCCGCGTGCAGAGTTCGATGAAGTTCGGCCGCGAGACCGACACGGGCTGCTTGCCGGGAGTGGCCGGCGGCTCGAACGACGGGTCGTACGGCAGCGACGGATCGCAGCGCACGCCGTAGTAGTTCTGGACGCGCCGCTCGGTCGGCAGGCCGTTGTCGTCCCATCCCATCGGGTAGCACACGGCGTAACCGCGCATGCGCTTGTAGCGCGCGATCACGTCGGTGTGCGTGTAGGAGAAGACGTGCCCGACGTGGAGCGAGCCGCTCACCGTCGGGGGCGGCGTGTCGATGGCATAGACCTGGTCGCGCGGACGGGTGCGATCGAAGCGATAGACGCCGTCGGCCTCCCACCGGGGTTGCCATCGGGCCTCGAGGCCTTCCAGGGCTGGCTTGTCGGGAACGGTCGGGGCAGGGAGTGGGCGGGACGCCTCGGACATCACCCGTAGATCGTAGGGGGTGCCCCGCCGCCCCGCAAGGGGCGCCGGCCCGCGCTCAGCGCGTGCCGGCCTTGATGCGCTCGATTTCCTCGGCGATCAGGCGTTCGGCGACGTCGAGCACCCGCACGCTGACCTCCTCGCGCAGGACGCGGTCGGTGAGGCGCTCGACCACGCGCCGGGCGACCTCCTCCACGAACGCGTCGGTAATCACGGGGACGCTGCGTCCCGCGGGTCCGATGTTGGCCGGCGCCTCACCGCGTTCCTCGGCCAGGATGGCCGTGAAGGCACTGGCCAGGGCCCCGGCTTCAGGCGCAGGGGCCGTGGCCACGGGCGCTGCCGGAGGCGCGGGCTCGGGGGCCGGCGACGCCGCGGGGGGCTCCACGGGCGTGAGCGCGGCTCGGCCCTGCCGGGCCGCCAGGTGCTGGTCGAGTCGCGACGCATAGGTCTCGACGTCGGGCGCCATCGTCGCGGCAGGTTCCACCGGCGCGGCGGCCGCGCCCTGACGGGGAGGCGCGAACTCGCCGAGCGACTCCCCGCGCTCGCCGCCGAGCAGACGCTTGACGAGCGACACCACCTGCTGAGGCTCGAACGGCTTCACGAGCACGGCATCGGCCTGGCAGGCCGCGGCACGGCGGTCGTCGATGGGCTCGAAGGCGCCGGTCATGAGGACCACGGGGACCTCGGCGAGCGAGGCCTGTCCACGCACCCACGCGGCGACGTCGTAGCCGTCGCGCGCCGGCATCGTGGTGTCGGCCAGGATCACGTCGGGCCGGTTGCCCGCGCCGAGATAGCCCACCACCTCGTCGCCGTCGCTGAACGAGACGACCTTGAACCCCTCGTCGGCGAAGGTCAGCTCGATCACGCGCTGGACGGTGACGCTGTCATCGGCCAGCAGCAACGTGTAGCTCATGGCCGTGAGCGTAGTCACGCGGTCTGCGGCCGTCAAGCGCGCGTCTCTCGACGAGCGGCGGGGAACTCCGGCAGCTGCCGATTCGTCGGAGGCTGGGGGCCCGTGCTGCGCGGCAGCGGACGCTGCCGATCCGCTGTTCGCCGCACGTCGGCTCGTCGTTGACGAGTGGGGGCGGTGTCCACCGGCCCACCGCCCTCGGAGAAACCCACATGCGCCTGGTCCTCAAGACAACACTCGTCCTCCTCGCCTGTCTCGCCGCGCTCGGCATCGGCGGCTACTCGTACCTGTTGATGGCCTACCCGAAGGTGGGTCCGGCGCCGGTCCTGAAGGCCGAGGTCACCACGGAGCGGATCGCACGCGGCAAGTACCTGGCCGATCACGTGGCGGTCTGCACCGACTGCCACAGCCAACGCGACTGGACGCGCTACGCGGGGCCCATCAAGCCCGACACCTACGGGGCCGGCGGTGAGGTGTGGGACGAAACCGTCGGGTTCCCCGGTCGTCTGGTGGCCCGCAACATCACACCGGCCGCGCTCGAATCGTGGACCGACGGGGAAATCGTGCGCGCCTTCACCGAGGGCGTCTCGAAGGACGGCACGCCGCTGTTCCCCTTGATGCCGTATCCCGCATACGGGCAGCACATGGCGATGGACGACGCCCTGGCCATCGTCGCGTACCTGCGGACGATCGCCCCCCGCAGCCAGCCGCTGGCCGACCGGTCCCTGCACTTTCCGCTGCCACTCGTCGTGCGCACGATGCCGACCCGCGCCGCGCTGCCGGCCCATCGGCCCGATCCGTCGGATCAGGTCGCGCACGGACGCTACCTGACGCACGTCGCCGCCTGCGCCGACTGCCACACGCCGGTCGACGCGTCGCACGCGCCGATCCTCGATCGGCGCTTCGCCGGCGGCCAGGAGTTCCCGCTGCCCAATGGCCTCGTGGCGCGTTCGGCCAACCTCACGCCCGACGCCAGCGGCATCGGCGGCTGGACCGAAGCCCAGTTCGTGGAGAAGTTCAAGGCGTTTGCCGACGGCGTCGCACCCGTGGCGGTGAGGTCGGGCGACTTCAACACCCCCATGCCGTGGCAGTCGTACGCCGGCATGACGCGCGAGGACCTGGCGGCGATCTTCGCCTACCTGAAGACGCTCGAGCCCATCCCCAACCGCGTCGAGAAGATCGGTCGTCGCGCCGACGCCACCAACTGACCCCGCGCGTCGACCTGAAGGTCGACGCCTACGTGAGGGGAACGAGATCCGCGTGCCGGCGGACGTGCGTGCGGAGGAACTCGACGATGGCCTGCATCGACGTACCGGGCAGGAAGACGGCCCGGACGCCGAGTGACTCGAGGACCGGGACGTCGCGGTCGGGAATGATGCCGCCCACGACCACCAGGACGTCGTCCATGCCCCCGGCGCGCAACAGTTCCATCACACGCCGGCACACGTGCAGGTGCGCCCCCGACAGGATCGAGAGACCGATCGCGTCGGCGTCCTCCTGCAGGGCCGCGGCGACGATCTGCTCGGGCGTCTGGCGGAGGCCCATGTAGATCACTTCCATGCCGGCGTCGCGAAGCGCACGGGCGATCACCTTCGCCCCGCGGTCATGCCCGTCGAGCCCCGGCTTGGCAATCACCACACGAATGGGCCGTTCAGCAGACGTCACGAGCAGATCCGGGATCGACGTGAAATTCTGAAATTCTGCAATTCTGCAATTCTGCAATTCTCACAGTGCGCGCTCAGAACTCCGTGCGCTCCTGATACTCCCCCCACACGTCGCGCAGCGCGTCGCACATCTCGCCGACGGTGGCCTCGGCACGGACGGCCTCGAGGATCGGCTCCATCAGCGGACCGTCGCCACGCGCGGCCTCGCGCAGCGCGCCGAGCGTCGCCGCCACACGCGTGGTGTCGCGCGCGCCGCGCGTGGCGGCCAGGCGCGCGATCTGCTCGTCGGCCACCGTGTCGTCGATGTAGAGGATCGGCGGCGGTTCGTGGTCGGCCGTGAACGCGTTGACGCCGACCACCACCTTCCGGCCCTCCTCGACGGCCTGCTGGTAGCGATACGCGCTCTCGGCAATCTCTCGCTGGGGGAACCCCTGCTCGATCGCCGCCACCATCCCGCCCATGCGATCGATCCGGTCGATGTAGTCGAGCGCCTCGGCCTCGATGGCCGAGGTGAGCGCCTCGACGTAATACGACCCGCCGAGCGGGTCGGTCACGTTGGCCACGCCGCTCTCGTACGCGATGATCTGCTGCGTGCGCAGTGCCAGCGTCGCCGACTCCGTGGTGGGCAGCGCCAGGGCCTCGTCGAGCGAGTTGGTGTGCAGCGAGTTGGTGCCGCCGAGCACGCCGGCCAGTGCCTGCAGCGTGGTGCGCACGACGTTGTTGTAAGGCTGCTGCGCGGTGAGCGACACGCCGGCCGTCTGCGTGTGGAAGCGCAGCTGCCACGACCGCTCGTGGCGCGCGTCGAAGCGCTCGCGCATCACGCGCGCCCAGATGCGCCGCGCCGCGCGATACTTGGCGATCTCCTCGAAGAAGTCGTTGTGCGCGTTGAAGAAGAACGACATGCGCGGCACGAACGCGTCGACGTCGAGGCCCGCGTCGAGGCCCCACTGCACGTACTCGATGCCATCGCGCAGCGTGAACGCCAGTTCCTGGGCTGCCGTCGAGCCGGCCTCGCGGATGTGATAGCCGCTCACCGAAATGGTGTTCCAGCGCGGCGCGTGTGCGGCGCAGAAACGGAACACGTCCACCACCAGGCGCATCGACGGGCGCGGCGGGTAGATGTACTCCTTCTGGGCGATGTACTCCTTCAGGATGTCGTTCTGCAGCGTGCCCGACAGCCGCGCCCACGGCACCCCGCGGCGCTCCGCCACGACCAGGTACATCGCCAGCAGCATCGGCGCCGGCGAGTTGATCGTCATCGAGGTCGTCACGGCCCCGAGATCGATGCCGTCGAACAGCGCCTCCATGTCGGCAACCGTCACGACGCTCACGCCGCACTTCCCCACCTCGCCGAGCGACAGCGGGTGGTCGGGATCGCGTCCCATGAGCGTCGGCAGGTCGAAGGCCACGCTCAGCCCGGTTCCGCCGGCAGCGAGCAGGTCGCGATAGCGGCGGTTGGTGTCGGCCGCCGTGCCGAACCCGGCGAACTGCCGCATCGTCCAGAGCTTGCCGCGATAGCCGGTGGCGTGGATGCCGCGCGTGTAGGGGAACTGTCCGGGGTCGCCGAGATCGCGTCCGTACTCGACGGCTGACGCGTGCGACGGCGTGTAGACCGGTTCGACTTCGCGCCCGCTCACGGACGTGAACTCGCGGGTCGGCTCCTCGGACGCATGGACCGGCGCCGCGCCCGTCGCGGCCCCGGTCGTCATCCGGTCACCTTCACGCCCGTCAACCGCCGCGGCGCGTCGTCGGCCTCACCGGCCTTCACCTCGATGAGGAAATCCCCGGCCGGCAGGCTCGCGAGCGGCACCTCCGCTTCGTGCGTGAAGGGACTCCCCGCCGGCGCAGGACGCACGACGAGCGGACTCATGCCGTCGCCCGTGCGGCTCATCAGGCGGATGGTCGGCTCGACACCCGACACGGCCACACGGAGCAGCAGCTTCTCGGTGCGGCTGAACGACCGCGCCGCCGTCGGCTGCGCCGTGGCGTCGCCCGCCAGCGTCTGGAGGTCGCGGGCCGTGCGCGCGCGGAACAGCGCGGGCGTGCCGACGGCCATCGGTTCCTTCGTGAAGTCGGGCACCGCGAGGTCGATGAGGTCCGACTGGATCACGCTGCCCTCGGCGCCCTGCGCCTGCACGCGTGCCTGTGCGGCCCCGGGTGCGATGAGGAACGACGTCTGTCCACCCCGTGCCGCCATCGAGGAGGCGCCGCCGTTGGTGCCATTGGTCCCGTTGGTGCCGCTGCCGGCGCCCGACGGCACCTTGCCGCGAAACACCGGACCCTCGGACTCGTTGGCGACCATCACGGTGACCTGCGAGGCAGGCTCGGCGTGTCCCGCGGCACCCGGGGCGTCGGCCGCCGGCTCCCACGAGAACAGCACACGGGTCTTCCCGCTGGGATCGGGCGCGTAGCCCACCCACGTGCGCACCGTTCGCGAACGCGCCACCTTGTCGATCTCCGACAGCGCCGACTGCACGTCGGGGGGTGGCCCCGCCTTGGGAGCGGCCATCGCCACCGCGGCCTCGTCGGCGCGCAGCGCCCAGTAGCCGCGCCGCGCGCGCACCTCGATGCCGGGGCGCTTCACGCGCACGCGAATCTGGTGGAAGCGCCCGTCGGTCGGCGCGGCAGACGACGAATAGCCGAGCAGGTAGTACGCACTGGCGTCGCGCATCATCTGCGCCAGACCGGTGCCGAGGTCGTTGCGGTTGACGATGGCGCGGCCGTCGGTCTCGTCGGCCATCACCCGCAGCGAGTCCTGTGTGGTCCGCAGCGACTCGGCGTCCATCTGCAGGCCGACGCCCTCGTTGATGTCGAACTCGAACCCGGCCAGGCCGCGTGGATCGAGCATGTAGAGCGACACGTTGTTCCGGTTGGCGTCGGTCGTGACGTCGCGCATGAGCATGCGGATGTCCATGTCGCCGAAGAACCGGTTCCGGAACTCGTTCATCGCCCCCACCGGATCGACCGACGCATCGCCCGTCAACGCGGTGGTGCCGAGGCCGCGGATGCCGGTCTGCGCGTTGGCCCCGCGCAGCTGCGGCGGCACGTAGTCGGTGTAACCCTCGCTCACCACGATCACGGTCTTGCGCCCCTCGCGCATGCCGCCGAGCCGGGTCATCAACCCGCGCAGCGCCGACAGGCTCACCTGGTTGCGGATCCGCTCGACCACCTGCACCGGGAAGTTCGCGTACTGCTCCTCGAACATGTTGCGCGGGGGGATGTACTGGTACTTGCGCCCCTGCCAGCTCAGGATCTGCTGGATGACCGCGCGCTTGTTCCGCGTGAAGCTCACCGCTCGCAGCGGGTCGAGCGGATACATCATCGCGATCATGTCGAGCGGGCCGACCTGCGTCTCGATGAAGCGCACCAGGTCGTCCTTGACCGCGAGGCTCGCGCCGAGCCGCACGTGGTAGTCGTCGAAGAAGATCACGAAGAGCCGCACGTCGTCGCGCCGCGCCTCGGACTCCTCCGCATAGACGGAGTTGATCTCGCGCGGCGCTCCCTCGCCTGGCTGCGGGTTGCCGTCCACGCGGATGAGCTTGAACGTCTCGATCGTCTGCCGCTGCCCGTCTTCGAGCACCTCGAAGTCCTCGGGCGTGAGGTCGGCGACCGGCCGGCCCTGCTTGTCGGTGACGATGGCGTCGACGCGGACGAAGTTGATGCCCGTGCGGAAGGTCGGCTGCGCGGGCGCGTTCGGGTCCTGCGCGTCGGCGGGCGCGCCCGGCTGCCCGGCAGGCGGCTGCGCACCCGACTCAGGTGCAGGGGCGCCCTGGCGTGGCGCCGTGGGCGGCTGCGCGCGATCCCCCTGCGTCGATGGTGCCGACGACTGCTGCGCGGCCACGCCGACCAGCGACGCCGACAGCGCCGCACCGACGACGACACTCCGGAGACTGGCCCTGATCATTCGTGTCCCTGATGATAGCATCACGATTCGGCGCATCTGCGGCGGTCCCGGCCTTGCCTGACGCCGGCGACGCGCAGGAGCTCCTGGCTGTTTCGACGCCGCGCCGAGGGCGTCCGGTCGGGGCGTGCGCCATCACCCGGGGACCCAACGTGACGACGCCTGCTGCCGACCTGCCACCTGCCCTGACCACCCTCACCGAGGACGAGCGCCTGCTCCGGCAGAGCGTGCGCGAGTTCGCCGAACAGGAACTCGCCCCCCGCGCGCGCCCGATGGACGAGGCTGGCGCACTGGACCGCTCGTTGCTGCCGCGTCTGTTCGAGATGGGGCTGATGGGCATCGAGGTGCCCGAGCGCCACGGCGGCGGGGGCGGCACCTTCTTCCACTCCGTGCTGGCGGTCGAGGAACTCTCGCGCGTCGATCCGGCGGTCGGCGTCCTCGTCGACGTGCAGAACACGCTCGTCGTCAACGCGTTCCTGCGCTGGGGCACCGAGGCGCAGCAGCGCGAGTGGCTGCCCCGCCTCGCCGCCGACGCCATCGGCGCCTATGCGCTCTCGGAAGCGGGATCGGGCAGCGATGCGTTCGCCCTCACGACCCAGGCCCGCCGCGACGGCGAGACGTGGGTACTCGACGGGCGCAAGCTGTGGATCACCAACGGCGCCGAGGCCTCGATCTTCATCGTGTTCGCCACGGTGGACCCGTCGGCCGGCTACAAGGGCATCACGGCATTCCTCGTGCCGCGCGACACGCCGGGCTTCGCCGTCGGGCGCAAGGAGGACAAGCTCGGCATCCGGGCGAGCAGCACCTGCGAGCTCGTGTTCGATGGCTGCCGGGTGCCTGCGGACCATGTGCTCGGCGACGTCGGCCGCGGCTACAAGGTCGCCATCGAGACGCTCAACGAGGGCCGCATCGGCATCGGCGCCCAGATGGTCGGCCTCGCACAGGGCGCGCTCGACCACGCCGTGCGCTACACGAAGGACCGCCGGCAGTTCGGCCGGGCCATTGCCGACTTCCAGGGCGTACAGTTCCAGCTCGCGCGCGCCGCGATGGAGGTGGAGTCGGCGCGCCTGCTCGTGTACAACGCGGCGCGCCTGCGCGACGCCGGACAGCCGTTCCTCACCGAGGCCGCGATGGGCAAGCTGCTGGCGTCGGAGGTCGCCGAGCGGACCGCGTCGCTCGCGATCAACCTCTTCGGCGGGTACGGGTTCGTGAAGGACGCGCCGGTCGAGAAGCTCTATCGCGACGCCAAGATCGGCCAGATCTACGAGGGCACGTCGAACCTGCAGTTGCAGACCATCGCCAAGGCACTGCTCGCGTGACCCCTCCGCTCCGCCTCAACCACCTGTATCGCGTCGTCGATCGCGAGACGTTCGCCGCGGCACGCGAGTCGACGTGGCTGCGCGAGGTGTTCGCGCCGTCGGAACTGCGCACGACGAGACGGCCGGACTGGTCGTACACGGGCCTCTACTGGTACGGCACCTCCACGTATCTGGAGCTGTTCGAGGAGGGTCCGCAGGGCCCCGTCGGGTCGAGCGGGCTGGCCTTTGCGCTCGAGACGCCGGGCGACACGGCCGTCGTGGCCGCCGCGTGGCGCAACGCCCTCGGCGACGTGGACGAGCGGGTCGTCGTCCGACCGATGGTTGCCGTGGCTGGCAGCACCGCACCCGGAGACGCCGGCGTCCCCTGGTTCCACATCGCGCACGCCGTGCCCGATCGGCGTGAGGGCCTGCACCTGTGGTCGATGGAGTACCACGCCGACTTTCTCGCCACGTGGCACCCCGACGTGACGGACGCGCGCGGCATCTCGCGGGCGGAGATCCTCCAACGCTATGCCCGCGTGAGCGGCGGACCAGCCGCGCCGTTGCTCGACGATGTGATGGCCGTGCGCCTGGCACTGCCCCCGGGCGCCCGGGGGTTCCTCGAGCAGCACGTGTCGGCCTTCGATGCCACGGTGCGCGACGTGGGCGACGACGGCCGCTACGTCGAGGGCGACGACTTCGCGCTCGGCATCACGCCGGCGTCGCCCTCACGACAGGGCGTGCAGGACATCGTGTGCCGCCTGCGCCGATCGGTCGGCCGGGAATCGATCACCATCGGTCACTCGGTGCTCGAGGTGGACGGCACGCGGGTGGTGTGGAAGTTCAGGGATGGCGTATAGCGCATGGCGCATAACGCATAACGCTTGATGCAGCCCCGCATGGCGGCGGGCTGGGACAGCCCGCCCTACCGTGGCATTCGCAGCATTCCCGGCATTCCCGGCATTCAACGGCTCTGTCCCTCGTAGCGCAGGACGAGCAGCGAGACGTCGTCGCCGGCGGGCCGACCGTCGCGGAAGTCGATCGCGGCATCGAGCAGAACCTGGGCCATCTCCTCGGCAGGGCGGCCCGCCATCGACTCGAGCGTGCGGGCCACGCCCCTGGCTCCGAAGTCCTCGCCCGACGCCGACGCCGACTCACTGATGCCGTCGCTGTAGATGACCAGCGCGTCACCGGGTTCGAGCTGGATCGTCTCCACGCTCCAGTCGCCGAACGGCAGCAGGCCGAGCACCGGTCCCCCCGAGTCGAGCATCGTCACGGACCCGAAGTGGCGGACCAGGGCTGGCGGGCAGTGGCCGGCGTTGGCCAGTTCGAGGCGGCCGTCGGGGTACAGCACCGTGGCGCCGAGCGTGAGGTACTTGTTGCCCGGGCTGTAGTTGAGCAACTGCCGATGGAGCGTCGGCAGGATCGCCGACAGCGGATGCCCGAGCTCGTGCAGCAGGCGGAGCAGGCCCGTGGCGAGCGCCATGATCAGCGAGGCGCCCACGCCCTTCCCCGCGACGTCGCCGAGCGAGAGCGCCAGCGAGCCGTCGGGTCTCACCACGCCCTGGTACAGGTCTCCCCCGACCGATGCGGCCGAGTCGGTGCGCGCGTAACAGGTGGCAAACGGCACGCTGGGCGGCGGCTGCAGCAGCGCGGCCTGGATGTCCTTGGCCAGCGCCATCTCGTGCTCGAACTTCGCCTTCGCACGAGCCTCCTTGTAGAGGCGTGCGCTGTCGATGGCCATGGCGGCGTCGGCCGCCAGCGACTCGAAGATCGCGATCTCCTCGCGCGGCACCACCTGGGTGCTCGCGGGGCGCGAGACGAGCAACGCGCCGACGGCATCGAGCCGGCCGACGAACGACGAGTCGTCGGCCAGGGCGCGGCGCGCCACCATCAGCGGGGCCGCCACCATGTCGGGGCGCGCGGACGTGGCCGCGCCGATGAGCGTCTCGTGCATCGCCTGGCTGGCGATCGTGCGGCGCCCACGCACCGCCTGCTTGAGCAGGTCGAGTTCCTCCTGCGCCACCGACGGCGCGGCGAACTTGGGTAACCGCAGCACGGTCTCGAGCTTCTGGTCCGGCCCGATCAACGCGAGCGCGCCGCTGTCGGCCCGCATGATGCGGATGGCCGAGCGCAGGACCGCGGCCAGCACCTCGGGCAGGACGGCCGCACTGTTCAGCTGACGCGCCACGTCGAGCAGTTCCTGCAGGTGCCGAACGCCGGTGCTCTTCTCCTCGAAGCCCGCCGACTCGATCAGCGTGGCGATGGCTTCGCTCACCACCTCGAACTGCACCTGCCGACCGAAGCGCACGCGGTCGCCGTCGGCGAGGATCTGTGCCGTGACGCGGGTGTCGTTGACGTAGGTGCCGACCGCGCTGCCCAGGTCCTCGATGATCAGGGCGTCGTCGCGCCGCAGGAGCTGCGCGTGCCGGCGCGAGACGCTGGGCTCCGACAGGACGACGCCCGACAGCGGGTCGCGGCCGATGACGATGGGTTGATCGCCGGGCAGGATTTCGGTGGTCGCTCCCGGCGAGCAGGGCACGAGCTTGAGGCGGGCTGGCATGCGTATCGCGTTAGTCCAAGCTTACGTCGTCACGGACCCTTCGGCGTCGCTCAGGGCATCCTGAGCCGGTCGAAGGATGGTAGGCTGCGGCAATGCGCAGCTTCGAGCCGCCCGATGCCGCACCGGGCCGAGGTCGCTGGTGGATGCTGCTGGTCGCGGGCCTCGTGGTCGGCGCCGCGGGCTGGTACCTCTCGTCGCGTCCGGCCTCGCCGCCCCCGGCCGACCCGTCGGCCACCACGGCCGCCGCGCCCGAGCCGACCGACACGGAGTCCGACGCGTCCACTCTCGCCAACGACGCAGCGAGCTCGACCGAACGAACGGCCCGCCCGGCGGGCCGCGCGGGCGACGCGGGTCGTGCGGCCGGCACCCGGGCCGAGGCGACCCGCCCCGCCGCCGCTCCGGCCGCCGCGCCACGCGAACTGCGTGTCTCGAGCGACGTCGAGGGCGCCTACGTCTTCCTCGACCGCAAGTTCCTCGGCACCACGCCGCTGGTGTCGCGCGACGTCGCTCCCGGCACGTACCAGCTGAACGTGCAGGTCGAGGGGCGCCCTCCCGTCGTGCGCACCATCGAGATCGCGGCCGATGGCCCGACCGAGGTGTCGGTGCCGCTGCCGCCCGCGGCGCAGGCGGCAGCCGCTCAGTTGTCGGCCTCGGTGGCCGTCGTGCATCAGCATGCCATGGGCTCGTGCGAGGGCACGCTGCGTGCCGCGGGCGACGGGCTCCGGTACGACACACCGCACAAGGACGCCTTCACGTTGCCCTTCAGCGCCATCGAGACGTTCACCGTGGACTACACGGAGAAGCGCCTGCGCCTCAAGCAGCGCGGCGGCCGCACGTGGAACTTCACCACCCGCGCCGCCACTGCCGACCCGCTCTTCGTCTTCCACCGCGACGTGGAAGCGGCGCGCCGGTAGGGACGGCCGCCGAGCAGACCGAGGTCGGGACGGCCGTCCCCCTCGACTCCGCTCGGGGCACGCCGGCCGGCCCGACCGGGAGGCCGCTGTGGGTAGGGACGGCCGTCCCGGCCGTCCGCCGGGCGCGGGGCGACGCGATGAGGGCGGACGGCTCGGAGAGCAGAGGTGACGGACCGCTCGGCGAGCGGTCCCTACCTGCCCTGGTTCGGCATTCCCGGCATTCCCGGCATTCCCGGCATTCCCGGCATTCCCGGCATTCGCGGCATTATCCGAGCCACTCTCTTCCCAATCCACCCAGAAACGCCTCGTAGTCGGGCACCGTCGCGTGCGGCGCGGGGATGTGCGCGTCGAACTGCTCGGGCGTGAACGTCGTCGCCACGGCGATGCACGTCATGCCGGCGCCGACGGCTGCCGCCACGCCGATCGGCGCATCCTCGAACGCCAGGCAGTCCTCGGGCGCCACGCCGAGCCGCTCGGCCGCCAGCACGAACACGTCGGGGAACGGCTTGCCCCGCGGCACCTCGTCGCCACGGGCAATCACCGGGAGCCGGTCGGCCAGTCCGGTCTCGGCCAGCGTGTGCACCACGTTCTTGGGCGGCGCCGACGTCGCCACCGCCACGCCGATGCCGCGGGCCTCGAGCCGTGCCAGCAGGGTGAGGGCGCCCCGCACCGGCACGAGACGCCCACGCGACAGCTGCCGATACGCGCCTTCCTTCTCCTCCTCGAAGGCGAGCACCTCCTCGAGCGTCATGTCGCGCTCGAAGATCAGCGGGAAGATCTCGCTGTTGCGCTTGCCGTCGATGCGGCGACGCAGATCCATCGTGAGCGGCGGCAGGCCGTGTGCCTCGGCGAAGCGCTCGAACGCCTGCGCATGCAGGGTCATGTTGTCGACGAGCGTGCCGTCGAGGTCGAACACCACGGCACGCGGGCGGAAGGAGATCAGGTCTGGCAAGGGGAGATCTGAAATTCTGAAATTCTGAAATTCTGCAATTCGACGCGCCCTCTACTCGCGGGCCAGCACCAGCCGACTGTACAGCGGCGAGAAGCCGCGGCGCTGCGCGTTGGCCTGCGACCGCGACCCGGGCTCCACCGTGACCACGGCCAGGTCGCAGCCCTCGGCGCGGGCCTCGGCAAGGCGCGCCGCCAGCAGCGCATTCTGGACACCCTGCCTGCGCCACTGCGGCAGCGTGCCAGCCCCGCACAACTGGCAGATGCCATCGTCCAGGCGCGCGGACGCGGCGCCTGCTGCAATCCCGTCCTTGAACGCCACGTAGCGCCGCACCTCCGGCACGTTCGCGAACTGCGACGTGACGCGCTCGAGCATCGCGCGATCGTAGGCCTCGGCCGGCGCCTCGCGGCCGGCGACGGTCTCCGGTGCGGCGAAGGCTTCCACGGAGATGCGCGCCCACTCGGCATCCGGGCCGCGGGTCACCTCGATGCCCGACGGCTGCGGATCGTCGAGCGTGAGGCGCTCCAGATCGCAGCCGAGCACCAGCTCGATCCGCTGGAGCCGGTACCCGCGCGCCTCCAACCGCCGGATCGACGCCAGGTCACCCAGCGTCGCGATCTCGAGACCCGGGTAAACGCCTGTCGGGGCAAACGCCGCCTCGATGGCGTCGACGTCGGCATCGGCGAGCGGCTCGGCCACCGCGACGCCGATGACCTTCGTCATGGGCTCGCCGGGGCCGCAGTAGACGGCGGCGCCGCTCCCGATTCGCACGGCAAACGCGTGGGTGTGGCCCTGGGCGCGCACGGCCCCGGCCATGGCCAGGCTCAGGCGTGTCTCGGCCGCCTCGATGCGCCGCGCGAGCGCCACCGTCCCCGTCACGACACCACCGCCTCGGCGATGATCATGCGCTGCACCTCCGACGTGCCCTGATAGATCTCGGTGGCCCGCACGTCCCTGAACAGGCGCTCGACGGTGGAGCCGCGGCGATAGCCCTCCGACGCGAGGATCTGCATCGCGCGATCGGCAGCCGCGTGTGCGGCCTCGGATGCTGCCAGCTTGGCCATCGATGCCTCGTGGCCCACCCGCTGCCCCCGGGCACGGCTGGCCGCCGCCTTCCACGTGAGCATGCGCGCGGCCTCGAGGCCGGTGGCCATGTCGGCGAGCATGAACTGGATGGCCTGGTACTGGGCGATGGGCTGCCCGAACGCGACGCGTCGCTTCGCGTAGGCGAGGGCCTCGTCGAGCGCGGCCTCCCCCACACCGAGCGCCTGGGCCGCGATGGCGACACGCCCGCCCTCGAGTGCCTCCATGGCAATCGCGAATCCCTGCCCGGGCTGCCCGATCAACGCGCTCGAGTCGACCATCACGTCGTCGAGCGCCAGGTCCTGGCAGCCGAGCCCACGCACGCCCAGTGAGTCGGCACGGCGCCGCCCCACCAGACCAGGGGCGTCCATCGGCACGAGGAACGCCGAGATGCCGCGGGCACGCAGTTCGGGCTGTGTGCTGGCGAACACGATCACCACGTCGGCGGCCGCGGCATTGGCCACCCACACCTTGGTGCCCCGCAACCGGTAGCCCACGCCATCGGGCACGGCGATCGTCTGCTGGTTGGCCGCATCCGACCCGGCCTGCTCCTCCGAGAGCGCAAACGCGCCGATAGCCTCGCCGCGCGCGATCGGCCGCAGCCACTGCTCACGCTGCGCATCCGTGCCGTGCTTCAGCAGCACCTCGGCCACCAGCGAGTTGTTCACCGAGAGGCTCACCGCGACCGTCGCGCTGGCGCGCGCGACGGCTTCGAGTGCCAGCACGTAGGCGACATCGTCCTGGCCGGCGCCCCCCCACGACTCGGGCAGCGTCACGCCCATCAGGCCCAGGGCCCCAGCCTTGCGCAGCAGGTCGCGGGGAAATTCGTCGTCGGCGTCGATGGCCGCGGCGCGCGGGGCCACGTCCTCGGCCGCGAACTGGCGCGCCCGGGTCGCGAACGCGGCCTGTCGGTCGGTGGGCTGGACGCGCACGGGGCGACCCTCAGCGCGGCTCGGCGGCCGCGAACAGCGGCCGCAGGCGCGCGGCCGTGGCGTCGAGCGATTCGGGCAGCACCCGGCTCTCGCCGACGGTGGTCATGAAGTTGGTGTCGCCGTTCCAGCGGGGCACCAGGTGGATGTGCAGGTGATCGGCGACGCCCGCGCCGGCGGCGCGACCGATGTTGATCCCCACGTTGAGCCCGTGCGGCTGGTAGGCCGCCCGCAGCACGCCCTCGGCCCGCTGCGTGAGCGCCATCATCTCCTGCAGTTCGTCGGGCGTGGCCTCTCCCAGCGTGGCGATGTGTCGGCCGGGCACGACCATGAGATGGCCGTTGTTATAGGGGAAGAGGTTCAGGATCACGAAGCAGGTGCTGCCGCGGTGCAGGACCAGCGTCGCCTGCGACGCGTCGGCGCCCGTGTCGGCCGTGCAGAAGACGCACCCCGGTGGCGCCGTGCCGCCGGTCACGTACTGCAGCCGCCACGGGGACCAGAGGTGATCCATCGGCAGCTCAGGAGACGACGGTGGCCGAATCGGCCTCGGCCAGTTCGGCGTCGGCCTCGGCACCGGCGTTGATGACGTCCTTCAACTCCTTGCCGGGCTTGAAGTAGGGCACGTGCTTGGAGGGCACGTCCACCCGGTCGCCGGTCTTCGGATTGCGCCCCTTGCGGGGTTCGCGGCGGCGCAGGCGGAAGCTCCCGAATCCCCGGAGTTCGACCTTGTCACCGGCGTGCAGGGCACGAATCACGCTCAGGAACACCGTTTCGACGATGAGCTCGGCGTCCTTCTTGGTGAGGTCGGAGACACGGGAGACCTCTTCGACGAGATCCGCCTTGGTCATGAGAGGTGCCTCGGTGGGTGGGGACGCCGGCGCGGCGTCCGTCTCCCCGGAAAACGCAACGCCGGCGTGCGGGACGTGACGCCCCGCGCCGCCGGCGCCCGTTGGCTACTGCTGCTGCTTGAAGTGGTCGCCCAGCGTGGCACCGCCGGTCGAGGCGGCCTCGCTGATGTACTGACCCCAGTCGGCGCGATACGAGTCGTCCTTGAGCGCCCGGATGCTCAGGCCGACCTTTCGCTCCGACGGCGACAGCTTGATGACCTTCATCGGGTAGGACTGCTCGACCTGCAGTTCGACCTTCTCCCCGCTCTCGGCGTCGAACTCCGACACGTGGATGAGGCCCTCGATGCCCTCGGCCAGCTCGACGAAGGCGCCGAACGAGGTCATGCGCACGACCTTGCCCTCGACGACGTCACCGACCTGGACGCGGCCGAAGAAGTCGTCCCACACGTCGGCGGCGAGCTGCTTGAGACCGAGCGACAGGCGCTGGTTCTCGGCGTCGATGTTGAGCACCATCGCCTCGACCACGTCGCCCTTCTTGAGCATCTCAGACGGGTGCTTGAGGCGCTTGCTCCACGACATGTCGGAGATGTGGATGAGGCCGTCGATGCCGTCCTCCACCTCCACGAACGCGCCGAACTCGGTGAGGTTGCGCACCTTGCCCTTGATCTTCGTGCCCACCGGGTACTTGTCGGTGAGCTCGTGCCAGGGGTTGGTCTCGACCTGCTTGAGGCCGAGCGAGATGCGGCGGGCCGACGGGTCCACGCCGAGCACCATCGCCTCGACGTTGTCGCCCACGTTGAGGATCTTCGACGGGTGCTTGACGCGCTTGCTCCACGACATCTCGCTGACGTGGATCAGGCCCTCGACACCCGGCTCGAGCTCGATGAAAGCGCCGTAGTCGGTGAGGCTGACCACACGGCCGGTGACGCGCGCCGTGACCGGGTAGCGGTCCACGACGTCGGACCACGGGTCGGTCGTGAGCTGCTTGTGGCCGAGCGACACGCGCTCGTTCTCGGGGTCGAACTTGAGGACGATGACGTCGACCTCGTCGTTGACCTTGAACAGCTCCGAGGGGTGCTGCACGCGCCCCCACGACATGTCGGTGATGTGGAGCAGGCCGTCGATGCCGCCGAGGTCGATGAACGCACCGTAGTCGGTGATGTTCTTGACCACGCCGCGCATGACCTTGCCCTCGGCCAGCGTCTCGAGCGTGTGCTTCTTCTTCTCGGCGTTCTCCTCCTCGAGGAGGACCTTGCGCGAGAGCACGATGTTGCCGCGCTTCTTGTTGACCTTGATCACGCGCATGCGCAGTTCCTGGCCCTTGAGGGCGTCCAGGTTGCGCACGGGGCGGACGTCGATCTGGCTGCCGGGCAGGAACGCGCGGACGCCGATGTCCACGGCGAGACCGCCCTTGATGCGCTCGATCACGCGGCCGATGACGACCTTGCGATCCGCAAAGGCCTTCTCGACCTCGTCCCAGATCTTCATCTTCTCGGCCTTCTCGCGCGAGAGCACGATGTGGCCGTCCCGATCCTCGGTGCGCTCGAGCAGCACGTCGACCGTGTCGCCGGGCTGCACCATGACCTCACCGTTCTCGTCGAGGAACTCGTCGAGCGGGATCATCCCCTCCGACTTGAAGCCGACGTCGACAATCACCGCCGAGGCGGATACGGAGAGAACCGTCCCCTTGACGACCTCGCCTTCCGTGATGTTGCGGAAGCTGTTGTCGTACAGGTCGAGCAGGTTGGCGAACTCCTGCGGGTCCATCTCCTGATCATCTGCCGTCCACATGGCCTTCGTGGTGGCGGCAGCGGACTGCCGGGCACCCCCTTCGCGTACGTCCGGCTGGTCCGTGAGTTGATCTGACATGCGTACTGAATCCTCCTCGGTGGCGTTTGCCGGCTTTGCGGCGCCGGCGGGCCGTCGGTCGTGGCACGCACTATGCGGGCAACCGACAGAATTTACACCAGTTAGGGAGGAAATGACAAGGGGAGGAAGGCGACGACAATTCAGGATTCACGGTGCAGGGGGCTCCCAAGGCCTCCCGACAGGTCTGAATCCTGCATTCTGAATCGTGGTGGTTCAGCGCTCGCGCGCGGCGTAAACCAGCGCCAGCACCTGCGCGACGACGTCGGCAATCGGCAGACCCGTCGTGTCGATGTAGACGGCGTCCGGGGCCATCGTGAGCGGCGACGCCGTCCGGCTGCGGTCGCTGTGATCGCGCTGCGCGAGCGCGGTGGCAATCGTCGAGACGTCGCTGCCCTGCGCGGCGTGCGCGGTGTCGGCGGCCCGTCGCCGGGCGCGTTCATCGGGCGACGCGTCGAGGTAGACCTTCACCTCGGCCTGCGGCAGCACCACCGTGCCGATGTCTCGCCCTTCCATCACGAGGTCGCCCGACGCGGCGTACGCCCGCTGCCGTTCGACCAGGACCTCGCGCACCCGCGGGAGCCGGGCGACGCGGGCAGCCGCCGCGTCCATCTCCGGCGTCCGGATGGCCCGCGTCACGTCGTGGCCGTCGATGACGACGCGCCCCTGCTCGGCCACCAGCGCCGACCCGCGCGCCACGTCGGCCACGGCCGCCTCGTCCTCGAGCACCAGCCCCCGATCGAGCGCGCGCCACGCCACGGCGCGATACATCGCGCCCGTGTCCACGTGCCGGCACTGCAACGCGTCGGCGATGGCCCGCGCCACCGTCCCCTTGCCCGCCCCTGATGGGCCGTCGATTGCGATCAACACCGCGGGACAGGATATCGCCTCCCGCCCGCTGCGCGGGCGGCAGGAAATGCCGCGACGGCCGAATGCCGGGGGAGCGGTGACGGACGGCTCGGCGAGCCGTCCCTACCGGCCCCCAGTGTGGCCGTCCGTTCGCGACGTTGGCCGATGTCACCACCCATGGGGCTGGTAGGGACGGTTGGCCCAACCGTCCGTCAGCGCTGGCCCTAACCGTCCGACCGAACGCCAGCCACAGCGGCGCGGTCGCTGGCCCCGAGCGAAGTCGAGGGGGAGACCGCGCCCTGCCTCCGGTCCGACGCCTACAATGGCTCCCGTGCGCGTCGGCCTGATCTCGCTGCTCGTCCTCCTCCTGGTGGTGCTCGGCGCGTGGTTCGCGCTGTCGCAGAGCCGCTACGGGCGCACGCTGTCGCTGCTGGTGCGCATGGGCAGGCTGCAGGGCGTGATTGCACGGCACGTCGGCAGCTGGCAGCAGACGACGGTCGAGCGCCGGATGATCGCGTTCACGGGCCGGCATGGGCCGCGCGTGGCCCGCGTGTTCCTGCCCGCGCGGGTTCGCACGCGGCCCCTCATGTTGAGCGGCGGCGTGCACGCGCTCGGCATCGAGGAGCCGCGGCTCATCGCGTTTGCCGAGGAGCTCGCGCGCACCGGCACGCCCGTGATCACACCCGCCCTGCCCGACCTCGCCGAATACCTCGTCACCCCGCGCCTCACCGACGACATCGAGGACGCGGCGCGGGCGGTGCTCGACTCGTCGGAGGTGCCACACGCCGCCGATCGCCGCATCGGGCTGCTGGGCATCTCGTTTGCCGGCGGCCTGTCGGTGATTGCCGCGGGCCGCGAGCCCCTGCGCGACCGCATCGCCTTCGTCTTCTCGATGGGCGGCCACGCCCTGCTGCCCCCGGTGATGCGCTACATCTGCACGGGCATCCAGCCCGACGGCCGGCCGCACCCGCCGCACGACTACGGCAGCGTGATCCTGCTCACGAACATGGCCGACGACGTAGTGCCGCCCGACCAGGTGCGCCCGCTGCGCGACGCGGTGCACCAGTTCCTGCACGCCTCGCACGTGGACATGTTCGACAAGCCGCAGGCCGCGCTCGAGTTCGAGAAGGCGCGGCAGATGGAGACCGGGCTGCCCGACGAGGCCCGCGCGTTCATGCACCTGGTGAACACGCGCGACGTCGCCGGCCTCGGGCAGCGCCTGCTGCCCTCTCTGGATCGCTGGGGCCAGGAGGACGCGCTCTCACCCGTGCGCTCGCCCGCACCGACGGCGCCCGTGTTCGTGATGCACGCCGAGGGCGACGACGTGATCCCCGACAGCGAGGCGCCGGCGCTCGGCGCCTACCTGCGAAGCCAGGGCACGCCGGTGCGCGTGCACGTGACGCCGATGATCAACCACGCCGAGGTGAAGCGGACGCCGACGGTCACGGAGCTCATCACGCTGGTGAGATTCTGGGCGGAACTGCCGTGGTGACTCAGAGAATGCTGCGATGCTGCGATGCCGGGAATGCCGAAGGGAGAAGGCCGAAGGGTTGGCAAAAGGGAAGCGGCGAAGCTGCGCCGTGTCAGAGGATTCGAGCCCGCGACGTCTCGCGTAGGCAAACGACGGAGAGCCAACAAGGAGGGGGCGATGGAGCAGTACTGGAAGCGGCTCGAACGGCACCTGAACGAGCAGCAAGAGAGAGGCGGGAAGGTGGACTCGGTCGTGGAGGTTGCCCTGCAAGGGCGCCGCTCTCGGTTGGACCGCGAAGACAAGGTCGTCATCCGCTTGTCCCGTGGCTCGTGGGAGGTTGCCCGGTACCAGCTCGCGAAAGCCAAAGGCGGGCGGCCTTCACGCCATACGACCATGGATGAGGCGATCGCTGCTGTCCGAGAGGCCGTGCACGGCGCTGGACTCTGGGCGATCGGCGCGCGATACGGCGGGACAGCGGTACCCCAGTAGGGATTTCGGCATGGACCACGTCTGGGACGAAATCGAGATACTGCTGCTCGCGCAACAGCAGGCCGGCACGACGATCGACTCGGTGATCGAGGTCGGCGCTGGTAAAGACGACAAGATCATCGTGAAGGGCCGCCCGGGCGCCTTCAAGGTCGTGCCGCACGGGGTGGCGCAGCTGTCCGGCCTGCCGGAGTCCGCAGGACATACAACCATTCGTGAGGCCGTCGCGGTTGCGCGGGTGGGTGCGAAGGCGTACGGACTGCGGGCACTCAGGGCGCGATTCGGTCGGGGCAAGAATCCCGCGACACAAGCCGACCGCACTGCGACACCAACGCGTGCTGCGGTCGACCGTTACCCACGAGCAACTCCTGCCGGAACGTCCACGCGTACTCCGCCGGCCCCCGGTGTCTCACCGCTAGCAGGGGCACGGACCGGGCCGTCCGCGTCACTGCCGGCGGAGGACTTCGTGGCGCTCGCTCGCGAGCAACTGAACGACATACTCGACGTGAGCGGGCAGGTGCTCTACAGCGGCGCCTCCACACTTTGCAAGGGCGAGCTGTACCTGCTCGGGCTCAACCCGGGCGGCGACCCTGCCAGCCCAGCGCTCCTGACGATCAGAAGGAGCCTGGACAACCTCGTGTCGAGCGACATGGCGGTCGGCGGCGTGCAGCAGTGTGAGTGGAACAGCTATGTGCATGCCACGTGGAAGGGACGCGACACACTCCAGCGCCGGATCCTCTGGCTGTTGCGGCAGCTTGGCCATGACCCGCTGAGCGTTGCCGCATCGAACCTCATCTTCCCACGCAGTCGCGACGAGGCGAGCCTCCAGTACGAGCGCTACGCGGACGCGTGCTGGGCCGTCCACGAGCGAGTCCTCGACATCGTCCAGCCGCGATGGGTGCTCACGTACGGAAACACGCCGTATCGATTCCTGCGTGACCGATTGGGCGCGTCAAGCGACCAGCGATTCCCAGCGGGACACGCTGGGTGGGAGTGCCGCAGCTTCGACGTCCCAGGGCGGTTTCGCGTCGTCGGGGTGCCGCACATGAGCCTGTACGCCATCGATCACCATCCGGAGGTCGTGGCGTGGATCAAGGGATTGTGACTCGTCGATACTCGACCCCGACTACCAGCGACTCAAGGGGTTCGGCTGGTCGAACCACACCAGGAGCGCCGCCACAATCTCGTCTTCAATGGAGCGCGCCCGACGCCGAGCCTCTCGAGCAACCAGGTTGTGGGTCTTCTCGCCAATGGAGAAGAGCAACTCAGGTGACGGCCACCCGGGCAGCTGACTCGGGTCTCGTGGACCGCCCTTGATCGTCTCGGGGCGAACTCCGTTGTCGCCGGGGTCCTTGCCACGCTGCTCCTCGCCCACCAGATGCCGGCAGGCCTCGACGACAACCAGGTTCATCGTCTTCTGGTAGCGTTTGGCACGCGCGACGAGGCGCTCGCAGGTCTCAGCATCCAAGGTCAGTCGAACTGCGACAACTGGCATAGGTGCTCTCCTTCAGCGGGTGAACTGCACTGGCCCTGGATCGTTGGGCTGTCAGTCTTGTGTGTCGATCATTAGGACGAACTGACCAGAGCTGTTCGGGCACCTACAGGAGGTCGAAGGGTGTCGCCATGCCCAGCAAGTTGCCCGCCTCAATAACGAGGACTGGCAGGTCATGGCTGTTTCTGAGCGCCTCGGCAACTTCGGTCTTGCGTTCGCAACGGTACGGCTCACGCAGCGAGAGCCCGCCCGTGATTGCCTGGGCGAGCGTCATGCCCAATGCCTTCTGCCTGTCCTCCGCACTCTGGATGAACAGCGCCAGATCACGGTCGACCACCACCTTCCACTGCTCATCTCCTTCTGGTGACACCGGCAGGAACGAGTACGACTCAGCCAACATCACCTGTCGCACGAAGCTGACGGGTTGCCAGCGCAGCGCACACGTGGGATTGCGAACGATGAAGTCACCGACCGAGCGACTGTGGCCCATAAGGGCGTCCTCCCGCACCAGCGCCAACTGCGCGAGGTGCGTTGTCAGGTGTCGCGCGAATGCACCCTCGTGCATGGCATCGTTGCGCGAGATGCGCACGTGATCGAAAAGCACACCGAAAGGGGTGTGACAGGCTGGGTGTGTCGCAGGGAGGGTCTTTGCCAACGGCGACACAGCAGCCAGCTCCCTCAGGGCGTGTTCCATCTTGGGCTTGATCCGATTCGGTGGACGGGTTAACTACGCCGCCTGAGCGGAGAACCGGCGCTCGAACGCGGCCGGACTGATCCGCCCGATCGTCGAGTGCCGACGTTGCTGGTTGTAGAACACTTCGATGTAATCGAACAACTCCATCTTGGCCTCGCCGAAGCTGTCGAAGCGGTCGGCCAGCTCACTCTTCACGGGAGAAGAAGCTCTCCGCCACCGCGTTGTCGTAGCAGTTGCCGCGTCGACTCATGCTGCACACGAGGCCGCGCGCCTCGAGGACGCGCTGGTAGTCGGCGCTGGCGTACGTGCAGCCCTGGTCGGAGTGGTGCAGGAGCCCAGGCGCCGGCCCGCGGCGCCGCAGCGCCTGATCGAGCGCCTTGATCGTCAGATGCCGGTCATTGACGGCACTGACCGCCCAGCCCACGACGAGCCGCGAGTAGAGGTCGAGAATCGCGGCGAGATAGAGCTTGCCGGTCGTCCCGATGGCGAACTCGGTCGTGTCGCCCACCCAGCGCTGATTGGGCGCGTGGGCCTCGAACGCCTGTGCGAGGTGATTGGGCGCGATCGGCTGGTCGTGCTCACTCAGCGTCGTCGAGCGGTACCGCTTCCGCTGGCGCGCCCGCAGCCCCGCCTGGCGCATCAGGCGCGCGACGCGCTTGCGACTGACCGGCACGCCGGCCTCACGCAGATCGTCGTGGATGCGCGGGCTCCCGTAGCGCTGGCGCGCCTTGGTAAACAGCGCGCGGATGCGCACGTCGAGCTCCCCGTCTCGCCGCGCGTGGGCTGACAGCGGCCGCCGCTGCCAGGCATAGAAGCCGCTGGGCGTGACGCGCAGCACCCGGCAGAGCACGCGCAACGGGTGCGTGGCCTTCTCCGTGGCAATCCAGGCGAACCTTACGCCTGGTGCTTCGCGAAGAAGGCCGCGGCTTTTTTTAGGATGTCGCGCTCCATCCGCAGCTCGCGATTCTCTTTGCGCAGCTTGGCGAGCTCGTCGCGCTCGGCGGTGGTCAGCCCCGTGCGGCCGCCGGTGCGGTCGGCGCGGGCCCGCTCCACCCACTGCCGCAGGGCGGACTCGGTGAGGTCGAGGTCGCGGGCCACCGCCCCCACGCTCTTGCCCTCGTCGAGCACCAGGCGGACCGCCTGGGCCTTGAAGTCGTCATCGAAGCTGCGCCGGGTGCGGCGCGGCGGGGTCTCGGGGGCCATGCGGGCCATCGTATCCACCTTTGCGAAGGTGTCCACGAGATCGGATCAAGCCCATCTGGGAAAGCGTCGTCTTTCCGCCGCTACGAACGACCCTCACGCGCCTTGCGGATGGCTTCGGTCTGGTGCGTGTGCAGCAGCAGGGGTGTCCCGTGGTGGTCGGTCTCCGACTTACCGATTCGGAAGATACGTTTGCACTCGCCGTGGAGCGTCCCGTCGGCCACTAACTCGTCGACGGTACCGCCGGGCAGAAACGTCGGATTCAGCTGGAGAAGCGGCTCGGGCCAGAGGGCGCCGGCATCCAGGGCGCCCTGGACGGTCGCGCTGATCCGCGGATCGGAGATGTTGATGAGGCTCCTGGTGTAGCGTCCATAGTCCTCGACGAGGCCCTTACGCAGCTCGAATACATTCACGCAGCTACATCCCTCACCGATTGCGAGGGCAAATGCCAGCCGTATCAGACCACGGTACTGGAACTCTCGACCCTCTCAGCACTAACGTCGATGGACGAGCGCTCTGACAGCAGTGCAGCGTCCTCGTTTGGTCATGGGCAGAAGTCGGGCGAAGTCTATCTGAGAATGCCGCGATGCCGGGAATGCCGAGAACGGCACAAACCGAGGGACGAAGGGGAAGGAAACGGATGAGCTCGAGCGGGCAGGACACAGGCCACACGCGTGAATGGGGACGCGTCGGCAGTTCCTGCCCGCTCGAGGGCCGCGTGGTAGGCAAGTTCTGCCGCCCGCGCGTCGGTTCCGCGGCGTATGACCTCGGCTTCTGGCCTGCCGTGATTGGCACGGCTGATGCCATGACATGTGGCATGGCAAAGGAGATCCACGAGCGGGCGTTCAGGCTGGCCCTGCAGGTCGCGATGCTCGAGCGCGACGACGCGTATCGCAGCATCGTCCGGCGTGTCGTCATCCAGCAGTTGGTGCGGGCCGCGACGTCCATCGGGTCGAACCTGACGGAAGCCAGCGCAGCGCACTCGAAGGCGGACTTCATCGCCAAGGTCGGCATCGCTCGCAAGGAAGCGCGCGAGACTCAGTACTGGCTGCGGCTGGGGCGCGAGGCGCGCGTGCTGCACGCCGCCGACTGGACGACGCTGCTCGACGAGGCCGAACAGGTCTCACGTGTGGTCTCCGCCATCGCGCGAAACGCGAAGCGCTCGGCGAACCGGGGCCAGTAGGCAATGCCGGGAATGCTGGGAATGCTGGGAATGCTGGGAATGCCGCGAATGCTGGGGAATCGAATGCACAAGGACATCCCGGCATTCCCGGCATTCGGCATCGCGGCATTCTCGACGACCGGCCGGTGATGCGGTTACCGTTCCACCGGCACGACGACCTGCGCCGCCCCCAGCACACTCGAGGTAGCGACCAGGACCGCAACGCCTGCGCGGAGATTCCAGTTCACGGGGACATCAGGCATCGAAGAATGCCCGGAACGCTGGGAATGCCGGGGAATGCCGGATGGGATCGCCGCTGCGCGGCCTTCCGCCCGTAGAGGCAGCGCGTCGGGTCGTGCATGCTATGCTCGACC